>OEIV010000037.1_pt1 | contig 79993 bp, 76 predicted proteins | sample 1539231 | NCBI WGS metagenome assembly OEIV01 (sample SAMN03794762, study PRJEB22550) | activated sludge metagenome | feature: wastewater treatment plant; material: activated sludge; isolation source: Wastewater treatment plant of a petroleum refinery complex | place: Argentina: Buenos Aires ...
TGGCGGGATTGATGGGCAGTGCCGGGCTTGCTGGCCCGGCGGCGGCGGCGGGCGGCTGGCTGTTCGGATCAGACTATCCGCCCATGCGGCCCCAAGCCCCCCTCAAGCCCCGGCGGCGTTATGTGGCCAAGCCGAAGAAGGCCAAGGGACGCAGCGCCCGCAAGGCCGCCGGCAAGAAGCGCCACGGCCCGGTTTATGCGGGCCGCCGCGTGGTCCCCTTTGCCAGTGGCGAAAGGCCCGGCACCATCATCATCCGCACGGCGGAGCGGGCGCTTTATCAGGTCATGCCGGGGGGCAGGGCCATGCGCTATCTGGTGGCGGTGGGCCGCGAGGGCTTCTCCTGGTCGGGCACGGCACGGGTGGGCATGAAACGGGAATGGCCGGTGTGGACGCCGCCCGCCGAGATGATCGACCGCGAACCGAAATTCGCCAAGTGGGCGGAAGGCATGCCGGGCGGGCCGAAAAATCCGCTGGGGGCGCGGGCCATGTATCTCTATAACAAGCGCGGCGACACGGGCTTCCGCATCCACGGCACCAATAATCCCTCGTCCATCGGCCATGCCGCTTCGTCGGGCTGCATCCGCATGCTCAACAATGAGGTGATCGCGCTCTACGCCGCCACCCCGCGCGGCACCAAGGTCATCGTGCAGTAGTCTCGGCGCATCAACTGATCCGAAAAACCTGCAACCTTTCGGGTTGGTTTTTTGCGCATCAACTGATCCGAAAAGTCTGTAACTTTTCGGGTTGGTTTTTTTGCGCATCAACTGATCCGAAAAGTCTGTAACTTTTCGGGTTGATGCGTCAGCGACAGGTATGAAACAGGCCCATGTCGAGATGGAAGTGGTCGGCGTGGGCCGCGTTATAGTCGGGTGACAGCGTGGTGTTGAACAGGGTGCAGGCGCCGTCGCGCACCTCGCGCAGGAAGGCCCGCGCGTCCGCGCCTCCGTTCCAGTCCTTCTTCAGGCTGATCTGACGGCCATTGGCGAGGCGGAAGCCCGCGAGATCGATGGCATTGGCGGTGGCGTGTTCGGACAGGCGGCGCGAGCCCGCGATGGTGCGGCAGGAATAGCTGCCGAAGTGGGCAATGGTGGCAACAGCGCTGTTGAAATGGCGGCGCGCGGCAGGCTGGATGACATGGCGCTCCAGCAGATAAAGCCGGAGTGCGATGGTGCAGTTCATTTCCTCGGGCCGCAGCCTGGCCTGCCACAGATTGCCAATGGTCACCGTGTCCCGGCGGGCGCAGCCGGGCGGGCCGGCGCGCGCGGCCATGGTCTCGAAGTTCACGGCCTGTCTCAAGCCGTCACGGCAGAGCCTGCCATCCTTGTCGGCGAGCCAGAGCTTGGCGTCGCTGGCAAGGTCAAGCGGCAGGGTGGGGTCCAGCGGCACAAGCAGGTTGTAGCGGTCGGGAATGACCCGCGCCCTGGAGGCCCAGACAAGGGCGAGGCCCGCCACCACGGCCACAACCAGCGCGGCCCACGACATCCGCCCCCGCGCCATGATCTAGTCGCGCAGCGTCTCGCGCACCCACTGGATAATGTGTCCCGCCGGCAGCGCCCCGGACTGGCGGGCGACTTCCTTGCCGTGATGGAACAGGACGAGGGTGGGAATGGACCTGATGTTGTGGTGGCCGGCGACCTGCTGGGCCGCCTCGGTGTCGAGCTTGGCCATGCGCACCTCCGGCTCAAGCTGGGATGTGGCCTTGGCGAATTCCGGGGCCATCATGCGGCAGGGGCCGCACCAGGCCGCCCAGAAGTCCACCAATACGGGAATGTCGTTGCGCCCGATGTGCTTCGCGAAACTGTGATCGGTCAGCGCCAGGGGTTCGCCGGAAAAGAGGGGCGCATGGCATTTGCCGCATTTGGCCTCCAGGGCCGGCTTGCCGCCGGGCAGGCGGTTGGTGGCATCACAGGCGGGGCAGACGATCTGGGTGGGCGTTTCGGTCATGGATCAAGGCTTTCCGGCGTTTCCGTTTTCCACATATGGGCGTTTCCGGCCCGCTTCACAATGCCCCGGCCCCGCGCTCTTTTTCATGCATCCACAGCATGATGACCACAGGACCGCGATGTGGGCTTGCCCTGCTTTCGGCCTATTTGCATAGTGCGCCGCACAAGATAAAACGGATGCTCTCAACCGGGAAACCACCATGTCAGACATGAAACCCGTGGCGCGGCCCCTGTCGCCGCATCTCCAGATCTACAAGCCCATGCTGTCCATGATGATGTCGATCATGCATCGCATCACCGGGGTGGCGCTCTCCGGCGGGCTGCTGCTCTTCGTCTGGTGGCTGCTCGCCGCGGCCCTGTCGGATGATTATTTCAATCTGGTGCAGATGCTCTTCGGCCACTGGCTGGGCAAGCTCGTCCTGTTCGGCTTCACCTGGGCGCTCATTCACCACACGCTGGGCGGCATCCGCCATTTCGTCTGGGACGTGGGCCGGGGCTATGACCTCAATACGGTGGAGACCATGGTGTGGTGGAGCCTCATCGGCGGGCTGGTGTTGACCGTGGCGCTCTGGGCCCTGGGCTATTGGGTGATGGCATGAAGACCGGCACTGACATGAAAACCCCGCTGAAGCGGGTGCGGGGGCTGGGCGCTTCCGGCTCCGGCACGGAACATTTCTGGCACCAGCGGGTGAGCGCCATTTTCCTGGTGCCGCTCGGCCTCTACATGGTGTGGTTCGCGATGGCGCATCTTGGCGCCACCCGCGCCGAGGTGGCGGCGTCGCTGTCCCATCCGCTCCATGCCGTGCTGATGGCGCTGGGCGTGGGGCTGGCCATCTGGCACTCCATGCTGGGTCTGCAGGTGGTGATTGAGGATTACGTGCATGGGCCGGTGGCCAAGCTTGCCGCGCTCCTGCTGAACCAGGCCTATGCCGCGCTGCTGGCGGGGCTGGCGCTCTATGCCCTCGTCAAGATGAGCTTTGGTGTGTGATGGCTGTCAAGGAAACCAAGAAGGCGCCCAAGTCCGTGGCATTGAACGGCAGGGCCTATCCCATTACCGATCACAGCTTTGATGTGGTGGTCGTTGGCGCGGGCGGCGCTGGCCTGCGCGCCACGCTGGGCGCGTCCCAGGCGGGCCTGAAGACGGCCTGCATCTCCAAGGTCTTTCCCACGCGCTCGCACACGGTGGCGGCCCAGGGCGGCATTGCCGCCTCGCTCGGCAACATGGGGGCGGACGACTGGCGCTGGCACATGTATGACACGGTGAAGGGGGCCGACTGGCTGGGTGATCAGGACGCCATCGAATATCTCTGCCGCCAGGCGCCCACGGCGGTCTATGAGCTGGAACATTTCGGCCTGCCCTTCTCGCGCACCGAGGAAGGCAAGATCTATCAGCGGCCCTTCGGCGGCCACATGATGAACTATGGCGACGGGCCGCCGGTGCAGCGCACCTGTGCCGCCGCCGACCGCACCGGCCACGCCATGCTGCACACGCTCTATGGCCAGAGCTTGCGCCATGCGGCCGAATTCTTCATCGAGTATTTCGCCCTCGACCTCATCATGGAGAACGGTGCCTGCCGCGGCGTCATCGCCATGAACATGGAGGATGGCTCCATTCACCGCTTCCGGGCGCATAACACCATCATGGCCACGGGCGGCTATGGCCGGGCCTATTTCTCCGCCACCTCGGCCCACACCTGCACCGGCGACGGCAACGCCATGGTGCTGCGCGCCGGCCTGCCCCTGCAGGACATGGAGTTCGTGCAGTTTCACCCCACCGGCATCTATGGCGCGGGCTGCCTGATCACCGAAGGGGCGCGCGGCGAAGGCGGCTATCTGACCAATTCCGAGGGCGAGCGCTTCATGGAACGCTATGCGCCCTCGGCCAAGGATCTGGCCTCGCGCGATGTGGTGTCGCGCTCATCCACGGTGGAAATCCGCGAGGGCCGGGGCGTGGGCGAGCACAGGGACCATGTGTTCCTGCACCTCGAACATCTTGATCCGAAAATTCTGGAAGAGCGCCTGCCGGGCATCACCGAGTCGGCGCGCATCTTCGCGGGTGTGGACATCACGCGCGAACCCATCCCCGTGCTGCCAACGGTGCATTACAACATGGGCGGCATTCCCACCAACTACCATGGCGAGGTTCTGGCGGGCGACAGGAAGGACCCGGAAAAGACCGTGCGCGGGCTGTTCGCGGTGGGCGAGGCGGCCTGCGTGTCGGTGCACGGTGCCAATCGTCTGGGCTCCAACTCGCTCATCGATCTCGTGGTCTTCGGCCGGGCGGCGGGCTTGCGCTGCGCCGAACTGACCAAGGCGGGAGCGGCCCATGCCGAGCTTCCGGCGGATGCGGGCGAATATGCGGTGGCGCGGCTTGATGCCCTGCGCTTTGCCAATGGCAGCCAGCCCACGGCGGCCCTGCGCCTCAAGATGCAGCGCGCCATGCAGGACAATTGCGCGGTGTTCCGCACCGGCGAGGTTCTGGCCGAGGGGGCGAAGAAGATTGCCGCCGTGTGGCAGGAGGCCGCCGACATTCGCGTCACCGACCGGTCGCTGGTGTGGAATTCCGATCTCATCGAGACGCTGGAGTTCGAAAACCTCATCGCCCAGGCGGCGGTGACGGTGGAAGGGGCGCTGGCGCGCAAGGAAAGCCGCGGGGCCCATGCGCGCGAGGATTTCCCGGCGCGCGACGACAAGACCTGGATGAAGCACACGCTGGCCTGGGCCGATGCGGAAAAGAAGAAGGTCAGCCTCGGCTATCGCCCGGTGCATGACTATACGCTGTCCAGGGATATTGACTACATCAAGCCCAAGGCGCGGGTGTATTGATATGAACCTGCAAGACTACGTAAGGCAGACGCTCTTGGACACCACAAATGGAGTCGCTGTGGCACAGAAGGAGCCGCAGATGGGGATTGCCCGTGGTCGAGTTGAAGGAGAAAAGATCGTCCTGCCACCACTTGTTCCATATGAAGTGGCAGTAACTGTCAGCAAAGTGGGCGCTGGCGGAATTCAAGTTTGGCCGCTGGCAGATTTAAAGGCCAAGGGTGTAGCCGAGCACAGCAACAGGATATCGTTCTCGGTCCCAGTCTACTTTCAGGCTCGAACAAGACGGAATGCATCCGATTGCGACGAGCTTTCAGTGCCGTTCCCCTCCCCCCTGAGGGGAGGGGTTAGGGGTGGGGGGCGGTAGATGCCCAATCATTTCGCTCGCCACCTGCGGCGCAACGCAACGGACGCCGAACGGAAACTCTGGCAGGAACTCCGTATGCTGAGGAATGAAGGCCTGCACTTCCGCCGCCAGGTTCCACTTGGGCGGTATATCGCCGATTTTGCTTGCCATGGCCGGCGGCTCATCATCGAACTTGATGGCGGGCAGCATGGTCTCGCTTCCCACATGTGGAAAGATGCCGAGCGCTCGGCTGAACTTGCGCGGAGTGGTTATCGGGTGCTGCGCTTCTGGAATTGCGACGTGATGGACAATTTTGAAGGTGTTGTCGATATGATCAGACATGCGGCGGGGCTGGAGACGGCCTTTTCCTACGAAATGGGAGGCGGCGGTGAGACCCCCACCCCAACCCCTCCCCACCAGGGGGAGGGGCTCAATGGTTGAATTCGCACTGCCCAAGAACTCGAAGGTCCAGCAGGGCAAGACCTGGCCCATGCCCAAGGGCGCCAATATCCGCGAGTTCCGCATCTATCGCTGGACCCCGGATGACGGCCAGAATCCCCGGCTCGACACCTATTACGTCGACATGGATGCCTGCGGCCCCATGGTTCTCGACGCGCTCATCAAGATCAAGAACGAGCAGGACCCGACGCTGACCTTCCGGCGCTCGTGCCGCGAGGGCATTTGCGGCTCCTGCGCCATGAACATCGACGGCACCAATACGCTGGCCTGCCTCAAGGCCTGCGGCGACGTGAAGGGCGCGGTGAAAATCTATCCGCTGCCGCACATGCCGGTGGTGAAGGACCTGGTGCCGGACCTGACGCGCTTCTATGCCCAGCACCGCTCCATCGAGCCCTGGCTCCAGACCACGACGCCGGAGCCGCAGGCGGAATGGAAGCAGTCACGCGAGGACCGCGAACTGCTGGACGGGCTTTATGAGTGCATTCTCTGCGCCTGCTGCTCCACCTCGTGCCCGTCCTACTGGTGGAATGGTGACCGCTACCTCGGCCCCGCGGTGCTGCTGCAAGCCTATCGCTGGCTGATCGACAGCCGCGACGAGGCCACGGGTGCGCGCCTCGACAATCTCGAGGACCCCTTCAAGCTATACCGCTGCCACACCATCATGAATTGCGCCAAGGCCTGCCCCAAGGGCCTGTCGCCGGCAAAGGCCATCGCCGAGATCAAGAAGATGCTGGTGGAACGGAAGGTTTGAGCGGTTTCGTTGACGCGATCTTTACCGGCGCTTCATCTTGAGGTGAATTCCTTGCAGCCTTAAGTAAGTGGTGGTGCCATTGGCGCAGGATTGTCCCTGATGGCGCGGGCTTGCCCGTGGCAAGACTGGGCCGTGGCGGTTCACTCCCGGCACGGCAAGGACGGAGGATTGCATGGCTGGTTCACCCAAGACGATTGTTCACATCGACAATGAGCGGGTGACGGTGACGGAGTTCCGCTTTCAGCAGGATGACGCAACGGGCTGGCATCGGCATGCCCACGACTATGTGGTGGTGCCGCTGATGGACGGCAAGCTGCGGCTGGAGACGAAGAACGGATCGGCCTTTGCCGACATGAAGCGGGGGGTGCCCTATTTCCGTCACGCCGGGGTGGAGCATGATGTCATTTCCATCAATTCCGGCGAATATGCCTTCATCGAGATCGAGCTGAAAAACTAGCCGCCACCACCATCTTTTGTCGATTTGTCTTGCGCGCCGTTTCTGTCTATAGCGGCGGTGACACCTCACCACAGCAGGGGGACATTGACCCATGTCGCGCGACAGCTTCAAGTGCCGGAAAAGCCTCAAGGCCGGCTCGAAAACCTACGTCTATTACAGCCTGAAGGCCGCCGAGAAGAACGGCCTGAAGGGGATTTCGGCGCTGCCCTATTCCATGAAGGTGCTGCTGGAAAACCTGTTGCGCCACGAGGACGGACGCTCGGTCACCAAGGCTGACATCGAGGGTTTCGTGGCCTGGCTCAACAATCGCGGCAAGAAGGACAAGGAAGTGGGCTTCCGCCCGGCGCGCGTCTTGATGCAGGACTTCACCGGTGTGCCGGCCGTGGTCGATCTGGCCGCCATGCGCGACGGCATGAAGACGCTGAAGGGGTCGCCGCAGAAGATCAATCCGCTGGTGCCGGTGGACCTCGTCATCGACCATTCGGTGGTGGTGGATTATTTCGGCAACCGGCAGGCATTCGCCGCCAACGTCAAGCGCGAATATGAGCAGAACGAGGAGCGCTACAAGTTCCTGAAGTGGGGGCAGGGGGCATTCCAGAATTTCCGCGTCGTGCCGCCCGGCACCGGCATCTGCCACCAGGTGAACCTGGAATATCTGGCGCAGGTGGTGTGGACCCGCAGTGAAACCGAGGTGAAGGGCAAGACCCGGCGCAAGATCGACCTGGCCTATCCCGACACGCTGGTGGGCACCGACAGCCACACCACCATGGTGAACGGTCTGGGTGTTCTGGGCTGGGGCGTGGGCGGCATCGAGGCCGAGGCCGCCATGCTGGGCCAGCCGCAGTCCATGCTGCTGCCGGAGGTCATCGGCTTCAAGCTCACCGGCAAGATGAAGGAGGGGGTGACCGCCACCGACCTGGTGCTGCTGGTGACCCAGATGCTGCGCAAGAAGGGCGTGGTCGGCAAGTTCGTGGAATTCTATGGTCCGGGCCTTGCCGCGCTCACTCTGGCTGACCGTGCCACCATCGCCAACATGGCGCCGGAATATGGCGCGACCTGCGGTTTCTTCCCGGTCGATGACGTGACGCTGAAATATCTCAAGCTCTCGGGCCGCACGGCGGCGCGCGTGGCGCTGGTGGATAAATATTGCAAGGCGCAGGGCCTGTTCCTGACAGCCAAGGCGGGCGAGCCGGTATTCACCGACACGCTGGAACTGGACATCGGCAGCGTGGTGTCGGCCATGGCCGGCCCCAACCGGCCGGAAAAGTTCGTGCCGCTGGCCGACATCAAGTCGGGCTTCCTGTCGGCGCTGGACAGCCCCAAGGACAAGGCGGGCTTTGCCAAGCCGGGCGAGAAGGATAAGCGCGTGGCGGTGGAGGGCAAGGGCTTCGACATCGGCCATGGCGACGTGGTCATCGCCGCCATCACCTCCTGCACCAATACCTCCAACCCCTCGGTGCTCATCGGGGCAGGCCTGCTGGCCAAGAAGGCGGCGGCGCTGGGCCTCAAGGCCAAGCCCTGGGTCAAGACCTCCATTGCGCCGGGGTCACAGGTGGTCAGCGAATATCTCGCCAAGTCCGGCCTGCAGAAGGAGCTGGACAAGGTGGGCTTCTATCTCGTGGGCTATGGCTGCACCACCTGCATCGGCAATTCCGGGCCGCTGGACCCCGCCATATCCAAGGCCATCAACGAGAACGGCATCGTCGCCTCGGCGGTGATTTCCGGCAACCGCAACTTCGAGGGCCGTGTATCGCCCGATGTGCAGGCGGCCTATCTCGCCTCGCCGCCCTTGGTGGTGGCCTATGCGCTGGCGGGATCGACCCAGATCGACATCACCACGGAACCCCTGGGCAAGGGCAAGGGCGGCAAGCCGGTTTACCTGCGCGACATCTGGCCCTCCAACAAGGAGATCGAGGCTTTCGTGCGCAAGAACATCACCGCCGCCATGTTCAAGAAGCGCTATGGCGATGTGTTCAAGGGCGACCGCAACTGGCGCGGCGTCAAGTCCTCCAGGGGCGAGACCTATGCCTGGGACAACGAGTCCACCTACGTGCAGAACCCGCCTTATTTCCAGGGCATCACCATGACGCCGGCACCGGTCAGCGACATCAGGAAAGCGCGGGTTCTGGCGCTCTTCGGCGACAAGATAACGACCGACCACATCTCGCCCGCCGGGTCCATCAAGGCGGCCTCGCCCGCCGGGCGCTACCTCACGGGCAAGGGGGTCAAGCCCCTGGACTTCAACCAGTATGGCACGCGGCGCGGCAATCACGAGGTGATGATGCGCGGCACCTTCGCCAACATCCGCATCAAGAACTTCATGGTGAAGGATGGCGAGGGCAATGTGAAGGAAGGCGGCCTGACGCTGCACCAGCCCGACGGCGCGGAAATGCCCATCTACGATGCGGCCATGATGTATGCCAACGAGAAGGTGCCCCTGGTGGTTTTCGCCGGGGTGGAATACGGCAATGGCTCATCGCGCGACTGGGCGGCCAAGGGCACCAACCTTCTCGGTGTGCGTGCCGTCATCGCCCAATCCTATGAACGCATCCACCGCTCCAATCTGGTGGGCATGGGCGTGGTGCCGCTGCAATTCCAAGAGGGGCAGAGCTGGCAGACCCTGGGTCTGCGCGGTGATGAAGAGATCACCATCAAGGGTCTGGCCGAGGGCCTGAAGCCGCGCGACACGCTGACGGTGGAGGTGACGCGCGCCGACGGCAGCACCATGACCTTCCCGGTCCTGTGCCGCATCGATACGCTGGATGAGATCGACTACTTCAAGAATGGCGGCATCTTGCATTTCGTGTTGCGCAACATCGCCAGGGCGGGGTGAAATCACCCCATCGCTGGCACCATCCAACCCCGCCGGGTGCCAATCCGGCGGGGTTTGTCATGGCTCGCAAAGCTGCTTTCCATGTGCAGATTTATCGCGGTTCTTTCACCCAGTCTTGACTGGCGTTTGAGAAAACCTTCGGTCATAGCTCGGCCATGACGAGGACAAGGGTCATCTCACGACGACAGGTTCTGGGCCTGGGGCTGGGGGCGCTGGCCGCGCCGCATGTGGCGCTGGCGCAGACCGGGGCCAGGGCCCTGGCCGTGGTTGAACTTTTCACCAGTCAGGGCTGTTCCTCCTGTCCACCCGCCGACAGGCTTCTGGCCCGCCTGTGCGGCGAAAACAACCTCATCGCCCTCACCTATAACGTCGACTACTGGGATTATCTCGGCTGGCAGGACTCACTGGCCCGGCCCGAATTTTCCGACCGGCAGCGGGCCTATGCCAAGGCGCGCGGCGATGCCGAGGTCTATACGCCGCAACTGGTGGTGAATGGGCGGGCGCATGTGCCGGGCAATGACGAAGCCCGGGTGAAGGCGGTGATTGCCGAAGCACAGGCACAGGCCCTGCCAGTGTCATTGGCGCTGCGGCGCGAGGGCGATGCGCTGGTGGTGGAGGCAGGTCCGGGAGCGGCGGCCAAGGGCGCCAGCGTCATGCTGATTCCCTTCGCTGAAGAAATTCCGGTGAAGATTGCGCGCGGCGAAAATGAAGGTCACGACGTGGTCTATCATCATGTGGCCAAGCGCCTGATCCCCGCCGGGCTGTGGCAGGGAGCACCCATGCGCCTGGCCCTGCCGGCGGGCGAGGTGATGGGCGAAACACCGTGCGATTGCGTGGCGCTTCTGCAAGCCGAGGCGGGCGGTCCCATTCTCGGGGCGGCGCGGCTGCGGGCGGGATGAAAAAAGCGCGGCGGCCCTCGGCCACCGCGCGTTCTGTTTCGTCCGCTTCGCGGTCTTACTTCTTCAGCAGGTTGCGGTTGATGATGGCTTCAGCAATCTGCACCGTGTTCAGCGCCGCGCCCTTGCGCAGGTTGTCGGAGACCACCCACAGGTTCAGGCCGTTCTCGATGGTGGCATCCTCGCGGATGCGGCTGATGTAGGTGGCATATTCGCCCGCCGCTTCCACCGGGGTCACGTAACCGCCGGGTTCGCGCTTGTCCACCACCATGCAGCCCGGTGCCTCCCGCAGGATCTCGCGGGCCTCTTCGGCCGAGATGGGCTTGTCGAATTCGATGTTGACCGCTTCCGAATGGCCGACGAAGACCGGCACGCGCACACAGGTGGCGGTGAGCTTGATCTTGGGGTCGAGGATCTTCTTGGTCTCGGCCACCATCTTCCATTCTTCCTTGGTGTCGCCGGAGTCCATGAACACGTCGATGTGGGGAATGACGTTGAAGGCGATCTGCTTGGTGAACTTCCGGGGCGTCGGCGGGTCGGTGACGAAGATGCCCTTGGTCTGGTTCCACAGTTCGTCCATGGCTTCCTTGCCGGCGCCCGAAACCGACTGATAGGTGGACACGACCACGCGCCTGATCCTCGCTGCGTCATGCAAGGGCTTCAGCGCCACCACCAGCTGGGCGGTGGAGCAATTGGGATTGGCGATGATGTTGCGCCGCGTGTTCTGCTTCATATAGGTTTCAAGGGCGGGGGCATTCACCTCCGGCACGATGAGCGGCACTTCCGGGTCATAGCGCCAGCACGAGGAATTATCGATGACGATGGCGCCCGCCGCGCCGATCCTGGGCGACCAAGCCTTGGAGACCTCCGAACCCGCCGACATGAGCACGAAATCCACGGTGGAGAAGTCGAACTGCTCCAGATCCTTGCACTTCAGCACCCTGTCGCCGAAGGACACCTCGACGCCGAGCGACCGGCGCGAGGCAATGGCGTGAACCTCGTCCACCGGAAATTCGCGCTCTTCGAGAATGTTGAGCATTTCGCGGCCCACGTTGCCCGTGGCGCCGACAACAGCAACCTTGTAACCCATTACGGTCTCCTTCCGTTGTTCCCGCCCCCCGCGGACCCCAGGGTCCTGCCTTCGGGCGTCATCGTCTGGCCATCATCCCCCGCGGGGGTGATGGCCGGGGGACGAGGCTCAACGCTTTTTGGTGGTCTTGGGGGTGGACGCGCCGAAGCCCGCCGGAAGGGCCTTGGGGGCCTGCCGGTCCATGAAAGTGGCTTGGTCATTAAGCCGCATGGGCATCCTGGGCTTTCACGCGAAAAGGCGATTGAACGGGGCGCTTTCTAGCAGGTGGCAGGGGCCTGTCAATCGGCGGCTTGGCGGGGGCCTCCTGCCAATTTGCCAGCATCAGCACGAGGGGCTTGGCAGCAGCGTCAGGCTTCGCTATGAGCGGGGCCGGACCACGGGGCAGCGACGCCCCTACTGTTGCGGAGAGGTGGCAGAGTGGTCGATCGCGCCGCACTCGAAATGCGGAGTACGGGTGACCGTACCGGGGGTTCGAATCCCTCCCTCTCCGCCACTCCTCCCTTTTGAGACATTCTCCACAGATCTATGACGTAGCAATAGCGCTGGATTTTAGGCGTTTGTGTGACGTTTACCGCCCCCCGTCGCTTCCCGACGGTTGCCAGCATCCAGATAAGGCGCTAGGACGAATGCTAGGACGTTTTGGTCAGGAGTCTCTTCATGAGCCGATCAATTCACCGGCTGACGGCAAAGCAGGCTGCCGCATTTCGAGAGCCAGGTCGATATAGCGACGGCGGCAATCTCTACCTTTCGATCCAACCTGGCGGTGCACGGCGCTGGGTCTTCATGTATCGGCAAAACGGAAAGCAGCGGGAGATGATGCTTGGCTCCGCGGATGTAAGCACAGGTCGGTCTCTCGCGGAGGCCCGGCAATTGGCCGCCGATGCAAGGTCTTGTCTGAAGAATGGCCGCGACCCGATAGAAGAGCGAAAAAGGGCGCAGCTAACCAAGGGTGCTAGCCGCACCTTTGGTGAGTATGTCAAATCCTACATGGAGAGGATGTCGGGCAACTGGCGGAGCGAAATAAGCGAAGCCCAGTGGAAAATGACCCTTACCGAGTACTGCAAACCGCTGTCATCTATCGCCATTGATCAGGTTGATGTTCCAGCAGTGCTCAAGTGCCTGCAACCAATTTGGTCTACGAAACCTGAAACCGCACGTAGGCTCCGGGGTAGAATTGAGAGGGTCTTGGCGGCGGCCAAGGCCGAGGGATTGCGGTCAGGAGAAAATCCCGCCGCATGGAAGGGTAACCTAGAGGATCTTCTCCCGAAACAAGACCCACTCAAGCGCAAACACCATGGGGCGATGAGTTTCAACCTCCTGCCCGCATTCCTACAGCTACTTCGGGCCAGACAATCGACCGCGGCGCTGGCCCTCGAATTCGCCATCCTCACGGCGACCCGAACCAGCGAGGTCCTGAAGGCGGATTGGGCAGAGTTCGATTTGAAGGGCAAGACGTGGACAATACCTCGCGCGCGGACCAAAACCGGAAAGGAATATCGTATTCCCCTCGCAGACCCCGCACTCCAGATACTTGAGAAGCTCAAGCAGATAGGGGAGGTGGGTTACGTTTTCCCCGGTCAGCAGCCCAAGTCGCCCCTCAGCAACATGGCAATGCTGCAACTCCTGAAAAGGATGGGGCAGACCGAGGTCACCACCCATGGTTTTCGGTCTACTTTCAGGGACTGGGGTTCCGAGACCACGCACTACCCGAACGAAGTTCTGGAGATGGCACTTGGCCACCGCATTCGGGACAAGGCGGAGGAAGCCTACAGGCGGGGTGATCTCTTCGAGAAGCGGCGCAGGCTGACGGACGACTGGGCCGCCTACTGCAATCAGGTGCCCACCGCCAACGTGGTCAACTTCCGGAAGCGCTGACGTGGCTGCCGTGAAGAAGCCCCGCCAGAAGCGCAAGGTGCCGTACTTTGGTTCGGGCGCGGTTAGAGGATTTCAATTTACCGAAGAGCAGTGGGTGGTCTTCGAAACGAAACTTGGCAGGCCGCTGAGCCTCGACCTAAGGGAGCAGCTTAGGAAGGAGGCGGTAAACTTCCGGATGGATTGGATAACGGAGGTGAGCTGGCCGGACATAGACAACAGCCTGAAAAAGCAAAAGGAGGTTGAAAGGGCGGCAAATCTGCTAATCGATGTTGCGTTCCACCCAGGCGAGCGAGGCCTGACTACCCTTCTGGCTTCATCCGGTGCGACAGAGAGGGATACCAGACGCCTTCAGCGCCTCTGTCGCCACTTGGCCAGCCTACACATCAAGACTCAAAAATACCGACTGCTGTTGACCGAGTTGAGCAAGGAGTCCCGGGCGAAAGCAGAGGAACTGTTGTCGGCGTCCAGCAAGGTCGAACGTGGACCAAAGGGGTGGAGACCGAAGTATCGGTTGCTCCTCAGCTTGAAGCAAATCCTTTATCCAGACGATGCGTCTCTTCCAATCCAGAGCAAGCTCCGTAACCCCGAGACGGATGGTCCGCGCGGGGGGAGTTCCTTCTTCACGTCGCAGTTTGCAGAATTTTTGACTGCGTTCTTGGATCAGATTCCAGAAAATTCGTTCAAGCCGACGCTTGGGGCAGTTGGCCAAATGATCAAGAAATTCAATGTCGAAAACCGTCAGCGCAGCAAAAAAGGCATCGTAGAGTCGCGATTTTGACGACAACAACTAAACCACTTCTGACGGTCCCTCGGTCTTCCTAGTGTTTCGGCACGCCCCAACAACACGGGGACGAACATTGGAGCAACTACATGTCTGACATCCTTGCCCATACCCTCGACGAAGCGGCCAAGCGCTTGTCGATTTCCCGGTCCGCGATCTATTCCGCTGCTGCCCGCGGTGAAATCAAGATCTCGAAAATCGGTCGCCGCAGCGTCATCCTGGAGCAGGAACTTGCTCGCTTCACCCGCGAACTCATGGGTGAGACCGACAAATAGTCTGGAATTGCCCTCCCAGGGCTTCAGAATTGGCCCAGGATTGGCATTCGCGATTTTCTGGTGGAACCCTCACCGGCAGCGCGACGGCCTTCCTGGGTCAAATTCTAAGCTTCTAAGGCTTTCAAAGAATGGAATTCTACCCAGATGCCTAAAAAGCGCGGACCAAAAACGCTGTGGATGAGGAGAGCAAAGTATCAGCGAGCAAAGAACAGAAAGAGGCTGAAACCGGCCCAAGTTCATGGTCTCCGGGAGGCGGATACCTTTGCCCGCAAGCTCGGCTTCCATCTAAACACGTTTTTGACGGTAACGTGGTCGTTGACCCATTTCGGTGATGTCAGCTTCGATACTGAAAAAGCTCCGGCGATCCTGAAAGAATTCCGTCGTAGAGTCGCTCAATGGCTTAAAGCCCGAAAAGTCCATCTCTTCTGGATCTATGTCCATGAAAACAGAGGCTTGAACTTTCACACGCATATCATGCTGCACATTCCGCCCGTCTTCGCGGCGGAGTTTGAGGCAATGGCGGCTCGACTTGCTGGATCAATCTCAGAGAGTGCCGTAGACGTTCAGCCTCGAAACAGGCCAGGCAACTTTCAGAATAGGCTAGACTACATGTGCAAGGGCACCGATCCAGTCACTGCCAGGCAGTTGCGTCTGGGACCAACCAGTGATCAGGGGGAAATAGAGTGCAAGCGCTGTGGCTGGTCCGAGAACCTTGGCCAGAGGGCGCGCATGAAACCCGGCTTCCATGCAATGCAGAGTGAGAAACTATGAAGAAACTTGCCCCTTGTTTCACGTCAAAGAGAGCCGTGGGCAACTGTAGGCGAGCTACGGAAGGCTTCTAACCACAGATGATTGGGGGCTTGCCTACAATACTAGTTTTAGAGATTGTAGGCTATAACCTGACCAGATTGGGAAGTTGACCTTGAAACAGACGGTGGAAGAATTGAACTACAGTTTCCGGCAATACCAACCCTTCCGCTTGGAATGGGATGTTAGCAAGGCAATCTCATGGGTTCGCCATGATCGCTGATCACATGCAAGGGCTTGAGAAGTTCGAATCTGGCCTTTGGAAGATCGCCGACAATCTGCGGGCCAACTCCAATCTGGCGTCGAACGAGTATTTCATTCCCATCATGGGCCTGATTTTCCTGCGCCACGCTACGAACCGATTCTATGAGGCGCAGGCCGCCATCGAAGCCGACAAGAAGGCGGGCAAGATGCCGCACCGCCCGCTTGTGGAAGCCGATTTCACCCGCCGCCGCGCGTTGAACCTGCCGGAGGCGGCGCGGTTCGATGTGATCCTCAAGACCCCCAAGGACGGCAATCTCGGCGCGGCGCTTACCGGTGCGATGGAGGCAATTGAAGCGGCCTTCCCCCCGCTCGCGGGCCAGTTGCCGAAGGATTACGGGCGCTTCGAGGGCAGCGTCCTTGAGGAAATGATGCGCATGTTCGATTCCGAGGGCCTGCGCAGCGCCTCGGGCGATGTGTTCGGTCGCATCTATGAATACTTCCTCGCCGAGTTCTCGAAGCAGGGCGCGCATGATGGCGGCGAGTTCTTCACGCCGCCTTCGATCGTGCAAACCATCGTCAACGTGATCGAGCCGGATCACGGCGTGATCCTCGATCCGGCCTGCGGCTCGGGCGGCATGTTCGTGCAGTCGAGCCACTTCATCGAGGATGCGGGCCAGGACACGATGAAGCGCGTGACCTTCTATGGCCATGAGAAGAATGAGACGACCGCCAAGCTGGCGCAGATCAATCTCGCGGTGCATGGCCTGCAAGGCACGATCCGGGCCGGAAATGAAGCCATCACCTATTACAAGGACCCGCACGAGCTTGTCGGCAAGTGCAACTTCGTGATGGCCAATCCGCCCTTCAACGTGGACGAGGTGGACGCCGAAAAGGTGAAAGGCGACAAGCGCCTGCCGTTCGGCTTGCCGGGTGTCAACAAGGGCAAGAAGGTCTCGAACGCCAACTATCTCTGGATGTCGTATTTCTACAGCTACCTGAACGACAAGGGCCGGGCGGGCGTGGTGATGTCCTCGCAGGCGTCCAGCGCGGGCCGGGATGAAGCCACCGTGCGCCAGAAGCTGGTCGAGACCGGCGCCGTCGATGTGATGATCGATATTCGCGGCAACTTCTTCTACACGCGCACGGTGCCCTGCCAGCTCTGGTTCTTCGACCGGACGAAGGAGAAGGACGATGCGCGGCGCGACCATGTGCTGATGCTCGATGCGCGGCAGATTTTCCGCAAAATCTCGCGCTCAGTCTGCGATTTCTCGCGCGAACAGCAGAAGAACATTGCCGCCATCATCTGGCTCTATCGCGGGCAGCAGGATCGCTTCCTGAAGCTGGTCGAAAGCTATCTGACCGAAGCCGTGGCGCTGGGCGCACAGGCGCAAAAGCCCCTGGAGGTTTACGAGGAGGCGCTGGGCAAGCTTTCCGATCTGCTAGAGCCCTTCGCCAAGCTGAAGCGCAAGGACGATCCGTTGGCGGGGCCGTGGGATGAACTCACCAGCGCGCAGGCGACGTTGTCGGCGGATATCGAAGCCTTCGGCAAGGAGGCGGCGGATCAGGGGAAGGCGTGGGCCAATGCGGCGCGGGACAATGCCGGGCTGAATGCGGCACGGGGGGCATTCCACCCGCTGGCCGATCGCTGCCGGGACCTGACCAAGCAGATCGACCTTGCCGCGAAGCTTTCAGGCCGGGTGATCGACATTGCGGTGAAGGACTTGGCGGCGCGCGATGCTGACGCCTGGAACAATGCCGAGGTGAACCGGGCGCGCAAGGCCCTGGGCGAGGCGCGGGCGGCGGTGGTGGAGGCGCTGCGGCAGGCACGCTATTTCGTGAAGCAGGCAGACTGGTTGCAAGAGCGTTTCCCAGACGCGAGTTTACGCGACGTCGAGGGGCTGGTGAAGCGCGTCGATCGCGCCACCATCGCTGCGCATGACTGGAGCCTGACGCCGGGCCGCTATGTCGGCGTTGCGCCGGAGGAGATGGACGAGGATTTCGATTTCGAGGAGGCGTTGCGGGCAATTCATATCGACCTGAAGGGGCTGAACGAGGAAGCGGCAGAACTGGCGGCGCGGATTGCCAAGAACTTCGAGGAGTTTGGGGCGTGAGTTGGCCAACACTTCCGATTAGCCAAGTGTGTTCGCACGTAGTCGATTGCGTGAATCGAACAGCACCAATTGTTGACTATCAAACGCCATACAAGATGCTTCGAACAACAAATGTTCGCGGTGGCTTTGTGGATGCAGAAAACGTCCGCTATGTAACACTTGAAACCTATGAGCGCTGGACGAGGCGTTTGGTTCCTGAACGCGGTGATGTCTTCTTAACGCGGGAAGCGCCGTTAGGCGATGTTGGGCGATTAACCTCCGATGACAAGGTCTTTTTGGGTCAGCGCTTGTTTCACTACAGGGCAGATCCCGAAAAGATGGACGGGAGATTTCTTGCCTATGCTCTTCAAAGCACCGCCGTCCAGGGCTGGATTAGGGGCGCGGGAATGGGGGCAACCGTTGAACACGCCAGAGTAGGTGACTTCCACAAGATTCCTGTTCCTGTGCCGCCGAAGGAAGCGCAAACAAAAATTGGCGACATCCTCTCCGCCTACGACGACCTGATCGGGAACAACCGGCGGCGGATTGCCTTGCTGGAGGAGGCGGCGCGGATGCTCTACCGCGAGTGGTTCGTCCACTTCCGCTTCCCCGGTCACGAACACGTCAAGATCATCGACGGCCTGCCCGAGGGGTGGGAACGGCTATGCGCGTCGGATGCGTTCGAGGTCAACCCAAGAATGCCGCGTGATGATGACGGCACAATAACTTATGTGCCGATGGCCGCATTGTCGGAAGTGGGGATGGTTGTCGATCTGACGCCATTTGAGAAGCGGCAAGCAACAACTAGCGTGCGTTTTCGAAACGGTGACACTCTTTTCGCACGGATCACACCGTGCCTTGAGAATGGAAAGACGGGGTTCGTACAATTCCTCGCGGATGATGAGGTCGCATGTGGTTCTACGGAGTTCATCATTCTCAGAGGGCGAACGGTCAGCAACTTCTTTGTATATTTGACTGCGCGCGAGCCGGGCTTCAGGGAGAATGCCGTCAGAAGCATGATCGGATCATCGGGTCGCCAACGGGTACAACCGAGTTGCTTTGACCGATACTTCGTAGCTGTTCCGCCCGATCTCCTTCGAACGCTTTTTGATGACGCAGTCGGTGGAATGTTCAAACAGATTGCAAATCTCGACAATCAGAACCGCAAACTTGCCCAAGCTCGCGACCTGCTCCTGCCTCGCCTCATGAACGGGGAGATCGCCGTATGAATACCAAGCCCGGGGCGTCACTCTCGAAGCACATGGATGAAGCACTGCTGCGTGAAATTTCGAGAGCCTATCTGCTGCCCTTTTTTTCCGGCGCCAGCATCGACTCTGCTTCGGTTTCTTCTACATCGTCTGATAGCACAGTCGCTTTCGTAGATCCGCAGACCATTGGCTTCAAGGTAAACCGTGCGGATAACTACCGGCTGCAGTTTCGCCGAGATCAGCCATTCGCCCAGAAGACTGACCCTGCACGTGAAACAAGGGTTATTGAAGCCTATGTGTCTGTGCTGGAGCGGATGTCAGATGAGCTAAAGGGACCGCTTAAGGCTGACCTTCTCTCGACTTTTCAGCGCCGTGTGGTTGCAGAAGCTGCAGCAGAATCAGGAGGTGGGGCGAGGCTCTTAGAGGTGATCGATCAAATGGCACGTTGGGCCACGCGGCTTTACGAAGGTTCACCCATCGCCAGTGCGATCGGGATTGACCCAGAAATCTCAGGCACCAAGGCATTGCCACTCTCAGATATCGCCAAGGAAGACTTCTTCGCGGTTCTTTCAAACGGCTTCGATACGATGCTGACGCTATCGAAGCATCTCAATTTTGCTGGTCATATTGTCCTTGATGCGACGCCATCTGCAAAAGGATATTGCCCGTGGCGTCACTCGGCCATTGCGGCTTGGACATCGGGGGGTAAGGGTAGGGTGGCGGTTATCTTAAATAGGCTTGGCGAAATTCTCATCTTCCGTGATGGTCAGCTTCTTTTCGCACGGCGAAGCGGCAACTGGCATTTTTTGACTCATTGGCCGATCATTCGCCAGATGGGCGTACCGAAAGATGAAGATATCCGAGAGGCGATTTACGAAACCGCTCTGGATGCTTCCTTCGCACGTACTGGCGCTTGTCTTGGAGTGATCGCTGCAGGCAGCACGAAACTGGCTGAAGCCATGATCGCGAACACGGACTTGCTGTCAGAGGGCGATTCGGACAAGGCTAAAGCCATTGCGCGCATCGTAAACGGGAAGAAATTTCACGAGCTTGATCGAACCTTGCGCCAAGAACTGGCCGCGATTGATGGAGCAACAGTAATCGACCACGAAGGCAGCGTTATAGCCGTGGGCGCGATCTTGAAGATTAAGGGTGGAAGTACTGGGGGGGGCAGAACTGCCGCTGCCAAACAGCTTGCGACTTTGGGCCTCGGAGTGAAAATCTCCCAGGATGGTGGAATATCGGGCTATCGGCGGAAAACCTCGGGAGAACCGACCGGAGTACGTACGGCCTTTAAGGTGATGCTGTGAGTTTGGGATTGCTATGGCGGTGACGGGCATCAACAGCGAGGACCGGCTGGTGCAGGCGACCTTCGCCGCGCATCTGAAGGACACGCTCGGCTGGGACACCGTCTACGCCTTCAACGAGGAGACCTTTGGGCCGGGTGGCACCCTAGGTCGCAAGGACACGACGGAAGCGGTGCTCACCCGCGACCTGCGCGAGGCACTTGAACGCCTGAACCCCGACTTGCCGCCATCCGCCATAGCCGATGCGTTGCGGGCGCTCACCCTGCATGATTTCAGCCGTTCGATGGTGCAGCACAATCAGGATTTCGCGCGGTCGATCCGCAATGGCGTGCCGGCTTCCTGGCGGGACGCCAACGGCCAGCGTCGCGACGCCCGCGCCCGCGTGATCGACTTCGACAACAAGCCTGGCGCAAACCGCTTTCTCGCTGTGCGCGAGTTGAAACTCACCGGCCTGCGCACGCCGAACTACAACCGCCGCGCAGATCTCGTCTGCTTCGTCAATGGCCTGCCACTGGTCTTCATCGAGCTGAAGGCGGTCTACAAGAATATCCGCGCCGGGTTCGACGGCAATCTGCGCGACTACATGGACGAGAATGTCATCGCCCATGCCTTCCACCACAACGCCTTCCTAATCGTCTCGAATGGAGACCGTGCCCGCTACGGCTCGATTACCAGCGAATGGGATCATTTCTACGAGTGGAAGCGCCAGGACGAAGCCGACAAGGGCAAGGTGGATGCCGAGGCGCTGCTCGACGGCATGCTGGCGCATGACCGACTGCTCGACATCATCGAGAACTTCATCCTGTTTGACGAGAGCAAGGCTGGCAAAACCCGCAAGGTGGTGGCGCGCAACCATCAGGTTCTCGGCGTCAACCGTGCCGTGGCGTCTGTCGCGCGTCAGGAGGAATTGAAGCGGGAGTTTCCACCCGAGAAGCGGCTTCAGCACCGCGTGATCGAATTGCCGCTGGAAAAGCGCGCCATCGCGGACCGGAAGCGGATTGCCGAGGCGAAAGAAGCGGGCCTGCCCGCGTCGGCGTCGTTCATTCCTCAAGGGCCGGTCAGCATCATCGAGCGGGCGCACCCGGAACTCGGGCGACTCGGCGTGTTCTGGCACACTCAAGGTTCCGGCAAGAGCTATTCCATGGCCTTCTTCGCTGAGAAGGTGCGTCGCAAGGTTGAGGGCAATTTTACCTTCCTGCTGATGACTGACAGACAGGACCTCGATAGCCAGATTTACAAAACCTTCGTGGGAACGGGCATTGCCGATGATGCCACGCCGCGTGCGGCTTCCGGCGCAGACCTCGAAAATCTGCTGAAGGAGAACCATCGCTACATCTTCAGCCTGATCCACAAGTTCAACCAGGATGTGGACCCGAAAAAACCCTATAGCGAGCGCGACGACATCATCGTGATTTCGGACGAGGCGCACCGGACCCAATCGGGCAGGCTCGCACGCAATATGCGCGTAGCGCTGCCGAACGCCGCGTTCATCGGCTTCACCGGCACGCCGCTGTTCAAGCAGGACGAGATCACCAAGCGCATCTTCGGCGGCTATGTCTCGCAATACAATTTCAAGCGTTCCGAGGAAGATGGCGCAACCGTCAAGCTCGTCTATGAAAATCGAGGGGGGAAGCTCGGGCTGGCGCATGCCGACCTGAACGAGCGGATGGCCGAAAAGATCGAGCAGGCCGATCTCGACCCGGATCAGTCGGCGTTGCTCGATAAGCTGCTCGGTAAGGATTACGAGGTGGTCACGGCTGACGAACGCCTCGACAAGATCGCGGCGGATTTCGTCGAGCACTGCGCGACGCGGTGGGAATCCGGCAAGTCGCTGTTCGTCTGTATCGACAAGATTACCTGTGCGCGGATGCACCAGCGGATAATGCCGCGCTGGCGGGACAAAGGGGGCGGGGCGCGGGGGGGGTCCCAGGGCCATCGCGCCGCAGCGGCGGGGTCGGAAGCTTAAACCCGACGCCCCGCGCTGCCTGAGCAGGCCGACAAGCTGGAAAAGCAGGCGCAATGGCTCGATGAAACCATCGTCGAAATCATCATCAGCGAAGCCCAGAACGAGGTCGCTGATTTCAGGAAGTGGGACTTCGATATCATCCCTCACCGTGAGCGGATGAAGAAGGGGTTCGAGGTGGAGGGCGGCGAACGCGTCGATGTCGAGACTGCTTTCAAGAACCCAAAACACCCGTTCCGCGTGGCAATCGTCTGCGCCATGTGGCTGACCGGCTTTGACGTGGAATGCCTGTCGACGCTTTACATCGATAAGCCGATGAAGGCGCATACGCTGATGCAGGCCATAGCGAGGGCGAACCGCGTCTATCCCGGTAAGGATCACGGTCTGATCGTCGATTATAACGGGATGCTGGCAAGTCTTCGGGCAGCGCTGGCGCAGTACGCACTCGACGAGGATGACGCAAGCGGTGAGGATATAGTCGCGCCGATCGAGGAGCGGGTACAGGCGCTCCTCGAAGCGATGGAGGCCGTCGAGGCCCATTTGCGGGGCCTTGGCTTTGATCCGAAGAACTTACTCGGCGCGAAGGGCTTTGCACGGATCATGGGCCTCGCCGACGCGGTGGAGGCAGTCTATTCAAGCGACGAGACCAAACGACGTTTTGAGATCATGGCCCGCGAGGTGTTTAGCCGGTTCAAAGCTCTGTTGGTTGAGCCGAGCGCGTGGGCCTTCGCCGAGCGGCACGACAACATCGAAGCGATCTACAAGAAGCTGACCGAACGACGCGATACCGCGGATGTGACTGCCTTGCTCAAGGAATTGCACCGGATCGTCAACGAAACAATTCGCACCCAGGCGCCTGGTGAAGATCAGGCGGAAGGGCTGACCTTTGATCTCAGCAGGATTGATCTCGATAAGCTTCGTGACGAGTTCGCCAAGAAGGTGCGGCGCAAGGCCACCGTGCTTCAGGATATCCGCGATGTCGTCGAGCAGAAACTCGCCGATATGCTGGCCCGCAATCCGATGCGGATGGATTACCAGGTGAAATATGAGGGCATCATCGCTGATTACAACAACGAGAAGGATCGCACGACCATCGAGGAAACCTTCAATCGGCTCCTGGAGCTAGTGCAGAGCCTCGATGAGGAACAGGAGAGGGCCGCGCGCGAAAACCTTACCGACGAAGAATTGGCGATGTTCGATCTATTGAAGCGGGAGGACCTGACCAAGACCGACCGCGAGCGCGTCAAGCAAGCAAGCCGGGATATGCTTGCCTCTATCAAGGCCCGCCTCGCGGAACTCGATCGTTTCTGGGAAAAGGAACAAACAAAGGGCGAGGTGGAAGCGTTCATCCTCGACGGGATCTTCATGAATTTGCCTTCGCCACCCTTCACGCCCGACGAAAAGAAATTGGTGGCTGAAAACGTATATGCTCACGTTTGGCAGCAAGCGATGAGCGGCGGCTTTGCGAGGATGACTTAGGATGGTTGTTTTCGCACGCCTTCGCCTGCTCGACGCCCTCCTGGCCGAAGCTCTCATGCCGTTGAATGACCGCGAAATGGAGGCGGCGAAATGAGTATGGAAGAAAGAGACCTCACAGTCGCCAGATTCATATCTCTTTTTGAGAAACTCAAGCTGGGAACAGGCGACAGTTCAGCGGATCTGGTCAAACAGGCAAGTGAAGATTCCAGCATTTTTGATCTCTGCATGAAGCTGGTTGCAGTCGCTGACGAGCTGAGTGAGGCAGAGCTTTTGATGCCGCAAGCTTACTTTAGAAATGCCAACCCAGCCTTCATCAAATCCTGGCGTGATTTTGAAGAACGCTATCGGGAGCCGCTGCATAAAATCGCGATTATAAATCTATCCCGCAGCGAAGACGGCAGCGCTACTGTCTCCATACCACGTAGCGCTATAGGAGAAGAACAGTGGTGGAAGGTAGCTAACGCTACTGGGCAGATGTATCAGAGTGCTATGCTCAGTTATATGTTTCTCACTGGAGTGATGGGAGACGAGTTCCGCACTGCTTATCGAAAGTTCTTTGGTACGGATGCTCCTGAAGTCAGTGCCCGTGAGGTATGGGAAACGCTCATCGACAAGGTTGGGCTTGATGTTTGTGGCGCAATGAGGCGCCGTAAGTTGTTGCCCTTCACATACGTCTCGGAAAAAATCAGCAAAAGGGAGAGTTTGGGCAAGACAATTGGTCTTTTGGCAAACTTAGAAGACGCTCAAAAAGCCTTTGTCTTTGGTGCCATACGGTCGGCCTTCGGTTTGATGCGTTCCGTATTGGAATCGGTATTGCGGGATCACGCAGGTGCCGAGGGTAAGGACCTTGAAGACTTGCTTAAGAGTGCAAAGCAACGGGGAAAATTGCCGAAAGGTCAGAATCGGGACGCACTCTATAGCCTGAAGAAGACGGCCAACGTGTTCTTGCATACCGTTAGAAGGGACGACACCCGCACAGACCCATTTACGTATGAATGGTTGATAAGAATGGACGAGCAAGAACTGGAGAAACAATTCGTTAGGCTGTACGTGGAACTTCGCAGTTTTGTCGAGAGTGTGAGATGATCTCCCTGCCGGGCGACGGTTCGCTCGGACCAGACCCTTCGGGGCTGCGTACGCGCAATGATGGGGCGCCGATCCGATGATCCGGGTTGCTGACATTTGGCCGATTGAGGCGCCAGAAAACTACAAGCTTCACTTCGCCCGCTGGAACCAGCAAAATCAGCCGCTCGAAGTCTGGGCGCGCGACAAGCGCGAATGGCAAGGCTGGCAGGAGTACCGACCAGCGCGCGATGACTTCAATCGGCCATTCATCTTTTCGCTGATTCAGTTCTACCACGAGCCCGACATTTGGCTGTTCGGCGGCGTGTTCCGCGTGCTCGCCCGCCATGCCGATCGCTACGAGGTGGAACTCACCGCGGAAGGCAAGGGTTTTCTCGGGCGATTAAAGCTGCGATCCGCTTATCGCGAGCGCGCGACGCGGGTGAAGCTGGAGAACCACTATCCCGGTTTCGAGGTGCAGGAGATTTTGCGCGAGCCCTATTCCGGGCGGTCATTTCCGGGCTTCGAAGATATCGACCTGTCTTTCGAGGAGTTGGAAACGCTGGTGCGTAACGCTCGGCCAGACTGGCAGGCGGCGCTTTCCAGCGTGAAGGGTGTCTATCTGATATCCGACACTGCCACGGGCAAGCGTTACATCGGTTCGGCCTTTGGCAATCAGGGCATCTGGTCGCGTTGGCGCGACTATGCCGCCAGCGGTCACGGCGGAAACGTGGAACTTCGCGCCATCGTGAGCGATCCGACGCTGGACTATTGCCGCAAGTCATTTCGCTTCGCGCTGCTGGAAACGCGGCCAGCGCCGACACCTGACGAGGTGATTCTGGCCCGTGAGGCTTTTTGGAAACACATTCTGTTTACACGCGGCGAGCAGGGGTTGAACCGCAATTGATGCAAGCCTTCATGCGTTACATTGGCATTGACTATTCGGGCGCGGGAACGCCGAACTCGAGCCTAAAGGGCTTGCGCGTCTATCTGGCCGAAGGCGAAGAGCCGCCTCTGGAAGTACTGCCGCCGCCGTCTGCGAAGAAGTATTGGACGCGACGTGGGATCGCCGAATGGCTGGTGGAGCGGCTGACCGAGGGCGTGCCGACGCTGGTGGGTATCGACCACGGATTTTCTTTCCCGCTGCGCTACTTCGAAGTTCACGGTCTGTTGCCCGACTGGCCACGCTTTCTCGACGATTTACAGCGCCACTGGCCGACCGACGAAGATCACACCTGTGTCGATGGCGTCCGCGAGAGCTTTGCAGGGAATGGTGTGAAGCGCCTGGGCAACGCCCATTGGCGACGGTTGACCGAGGAATGGGCGGGCAGCGCGAAATCCGTATTCCACTTCGACGTTCCAGGGCAGGTAGCGAAATCCACCCATGCAGGAATTCCGTGGCTGCGCTTTATCCGCGAGCGCCTCGGGAAGCGTGTGCATTTTTGGCCGTTCGATGGCTGGGACATTCCGGCGGGCCTTTCGGCCATCGCCGAGGTCTATCCTGCCCTGTGGTCACGCGACTTCGCCCGCGAGGGCCGTACCGGCGACCAGCACGACGCCTTTAGCATAGCGGCCTCGTTGTGGCGTGCGGACCATGATGGCAGTCTTGTGAGGCTCCTCAACCCCAGTCTTTCTGCGTCCGACATTGGAATTGCGAGTGTTGAAGGGTGGATCCTGGGCGTAGAGGAGGGCAAGAAAGGCAAAAAACGCTTAAGAGGCGACAAAAATGGAGGGGACCGCCATTTGGCCAGGAAGCATGCTCAGACCACCAGATTGGGCTATGTGAACAAGAACTTTCAAAGAGTCACCCGTCAGACTGACCAACCTGGAAATGATCACAGTCAGCGGGTCTATGTTCTAAATTGCGACAAATGTGGCCACGAGTATGGTGCCAATGGCTCAGATATCTGGCAAAGGCGCTGTCCTGTCTGCCAAAACGGAGCGAAAGGTTTGGACTACTGAACGGCAACAGGATTTGAATGGACCTTGCCTACCGTCATCAAAGAAACCAAGCGGGCTCACGAAAATCCGGACACGGCCCTGTCAAGTCGTTGACTCAGTTTGCCAGGCAGTTTCTGAGCAAAGACCTTTGCAAGCTCATGGTAGTACCAACGGGTGCCTTCAGCGCCGCCGCTGAAACGAGACCAGAGACCATCACCCAATTCCAGGAAGTCCTGATGGATTGCCTCAGCGTTATGGACCTTGTCTGCCAAGGATACCAAAAGGGATGTCACCGGCTTGTTGGGCAATATCGAGAGGTATTTCTCCTTGCGCATGCGCCAGGCAGGTTTTGGCTCTGTCCAGGCGTCCGTGCAGTCACTCACAATTTGAGCCACTGCTTCACCAAAACGTGCCCTTACGTCTGAGAGTCTCGCTGCGCCACCCTGGTCTTCCGCGGCGTCATGGAGAAGAGCAGCAATTGCCTGGTCTTCCGTGCCGCCATTTTCAATAACCAAGGCAGAAACTGCCATGAGGTGTGAGAAATAGGGAATAGCGGTGCCCTTCCTCGTCTGGGCACTGTGGAGGGCGTGAGCGTACTTCAGGGCAGCCTCAAAGCGACCCGTCAAAGCTGGGGTGGGATATGGTTCTCTCATTTCTCTCTCATCGGGTATGCCGGACAATCAGTATTTCTTATTGCCACGGCTCCAAATCCCCAAATGGCATCCGCAAAAATTGCTGATGTCGATCGACACAGTGTCCGCCCTAAAAGGCCCTCACCGTCTAGAATTCTAGGACGTTTGCTAGGACGGTGTTGCGCCAGCAGAATTGAAAGGTAGAAAAAACAATGCATTAGAAGAGAATCTAGAATCCCTCCCTCTCCGCCACTTGCACATTGCAAACCCGAAAACAGGTCCCTCGCGGGGCCTTTTTCTTTATGTGCCAAAGGGGTTTGCAGGGACCATCCGCCCTTTGGAGACTGGCCAACCGCGCGAGATCAGTCTCCAAACGCCCGCCGTCTCTTTCCACCCGCCCTTGGCTCTCGGCGAGACGGATTCAAAATTCACATATATTTCAGTGAACTGACGGGATCGCGTTGCGCCCCTGTTTCGCTGGTTCCGGCTTGTTTCAAAGCAGACGGAGACGCGACACGGGCGGCGTGGTCGTTGGTATGTCTTGGGAATTTTGCGCGAAGTCTCTGATGACAAACGCAGTTCCCGCCCCTAGCCTGGCGCAATGTCGAACGGGCCCTGGACAGATCAAGAGAACGACCTGATCGTCGCGGATTACTTCGCGATGCTGGCCGACGACGTCTCTGGTCGCCCCTACAACAAGGCCGAGCACCGGCGCGGGCTTCTGCCGCTGTTGAACGATCGGTCCGAGGGATCGGTCGAGTTCAAGCACCAGAACATCAGCGCCGGGCTGAAGGGTCTGGGTGAGGACTGGATCCCGGGCTACAAGCCTGCCTTCAATTTCCAGATGACGCTGGTAGATGCTGTGGCACGCTGGCTGGCGCTCAACCCGGCGTGGCTCAACCGCCATGCGGGTGCAGGAGCGCCGACTGGCCTGGCGGAGGCCCGGCCGATCTGGATCGGGCCGCCGCCCACGCTGTCGAACCAGCCGCCGCCGCAGGAGCTGGAGCAGATGCTGCACATCGCCCGCAAATTCGATGTCGCGGCGAGAGACGAGCGGAACCGCGCCCTCGGCCGCGCCGGTGAGGAGCGCGTCATGGCGCACGAACGTGCAGCCCTGAAATCAGCGGGCCGCGACGATCTTGCGCGCAAGGTCCGGTGGGTGTCGGAGGAGGATGGCGACGGTGCCGGCTACGATATCGCCAGCTTCGCACCGGACGGTCGTCCGCGCCTGATCGAGGTTAAAACGACGAACGGCTGGGAACGCACACCCTTCCACATCAGCCGCAACGAGCTGGCCGTGGCCGAGGAGCGGCGTTCGGAATGGTCCCTGTTCCGGCTCTGGAACTTCGCGCGCGAGCCAAAGGCGTTCGAGTTGCACCCGCCGCTGGACGCGCATGTCTCGCTGACCGCGACGTCCTTTCAGGCGAGCTTTCATTGAGGGTCAGCGAAACGCCCGCTCAGCCTGCTCCTGCCATGTCTCCCCGGCCAGAATACACAGGTCGTAGAGGCTGACCGCCGATGACTCGCGACCGCAGGTCAGCCGCTTCAGCACCTCCGGCGCCAGATAGGGGAGGCGTAGCTGGCGGCTGATATGGCGCTCGGCCAGACCGACGGCCTCGGCCAGTTATTGAATTGTGACGAATTCGCCCGCCTCCATACGCCGTCACAGCCGCGCCAACACGACTCGTCGTTTTCCTGCGCATCACGGTTTTCCTTGTTTGACCGGAAGGTCGATCTGCGCCCCCGCCCTCACACCATATGGCGGTGCAGGGCGACCGCAAGGCGTGCGGCTGGGCCGGTGCAAATTTGACCGGAGAATAAAAAATTTGACCAAAGCGGAAAATCAATGCAGTCTCGCCCCCCAAGAGTTTCGGAAAACGAAACCGGATGACGGAGGAAACGATGGCGTTGCAGACCCGCAAGGCGCGGCCGGGCCGTGCTGTTTCAGACCAGGGCCTTTCCAAGGCGCAGATCGCGGCCAATTTTTCCGATCTGCATCCGCCACTCGACGCGCATGAGGCGCGGGTGGAATCCGACCGCTGCTATTTCTGCCATGACGCGCCCTGCATGACGGCCTGCCCGACCGCGATCGACATTCCGCTGTTCATCCGCGAGATCAGCACCGGCAATCCCGATGGCGCGGCGCGCACCATCTTCATGCAGAATATCCTGGGCGGCATGTGCGCCCGGGTGTGCCCCACCGAGACCCTGTGCGAGCAGGCCTGTGTGCGCATGACGGCGGAAGGCAAGCCGGTGAAGATCGGCCTGTTGCAGCGTTATGCCACCGACCACCTGATGGAGCAGAAGCGCCAGCCCTTCACGCGCGCGGCCAGGACAGGCAAGCGCATGGCCGTGGTGGGGGCGGGACCGGCGGGGCTGGCCTGCGCCCACCGTCTGGCGCTGCATGGCCACACGGTCGATGTCTTCGAGGCGCGCAAGAAGCCGGGCGGTCTCAACGAATATGGCATTGCCGCCTACAAGGCGACGGATGACTTCGCCCGGCGCGAGGCCGCCTATGTCATGGGCGTGGGCGGCATTACGGTTCACCACGGCAAGACGCTTGGCAAGAACCTGAAGCTGGAGGCGCTGCGCCGCGACTATGACGCGGTGTTCCTGGGCGTCGGATTGCAGGGCGTCAATGCGCTCGGCATTTCCGGCGAGGAGGGACCCGGCATTGATGATGCGGTGGATTACATCGCCGAGCTGCGCCAGGCCTCAGACCTGTCCAAGATGAAGGTGGGCCGGCGGATTGCGGTGGTGGGTGGCGGCATGACCGCCATTGACATTGCCGTGCAGTCGAAGCTGCTGGGGGCGGAGGAGGTGATGATCCTTTACCGCCGCGCGCAGGGGAAGATGGGTGCTTCGTCCTTCGAGCAGGAGTTGGCCAAATCCAAGGGCGTGGTCATCCATCACAACGTCATGCCGGTGAAGGTGAAGAAGAAGGCGGGGCGCATGGCCGCCCTCGTTTGTGAGAAGACGGCCGAGCGCAACGGCAAGGTCACGGGCACGGGCAAGCGGGTCGAGTTTGCCTGTGACACGGTGTTCAAGGCCATTGGCCAGACCTATACCGACCCCACGGGCGGCGTGTTGCGGCTGGAGAAGGGCCGCATTCTGGTCGATGGCGAGCGCCGCACGTCGCTGAAGGGCGTGTGGGCGGGCGGCGACTGCGTGTTCGGCGGCAAGGACCTGACGGTGGCTTCGGTGGACGATGGCCGCCGCGCCGCCGACAGCATTCATGCGGCAGTGATGGGCTGAGGGAGGATACGATGGCTGACCTTTCCACCAATTTCGTCGGTATCAAGTCGCCCAATCCCTTCTGGCTGGCTTCCGCGCCGCCCACCGACAAGGCCTATAACGTGGTGCGCGCCTTCAAGGCGGGCTGGGGTGGCGTGGTGTGGAAGACGCTGGGCGAGGCCGGGCCGCCGGTGGTCAATGTCTCCGGCCCGCGCTATGGCGCCATCTGGGGGGCGGACCGCAGGCTCCTCGGGCTCAACAACATCGAACTCATCACCGACCGCGATCTCGAGATCAATCTGCAGGAGATCAAGCAGGTGAAGCGCGACTGGCCGGACCGGGCCATGATCGTCTCGCTCATGGTGCCCTGTCAGGAGGAAAGCTGGAAGGCGATCCTGAAGCGCGTGGAGGAGACCGAAGCTGACGGTATCGAATTGAACTTCGGCTGCCCGCACGGCATGTCCGAGCGCGGCATGGGGGCGGCGGTGGGCCAGGTGCCGGAATATATCGAGATGGTGGCGCGCTGGTGCAAGCAGAACACGCGCATGCCGGTGATCGTGAAACTCACGCCCAATATCACCGACATCCGCTATCCGGCGCGGGCGGCGAAGAAGGGCGGGGCCGATGCGGTCTCGCTCATCAACACCATTTCCTCCATCACCTCGGTCAATCTCGACACCTTCTCGCCGGAGCCTTCCATCGACGGCAAGGGATCGCACGGCGGCTATTGCGGTCCGGCGGTGAAGCCCATCGCGCTCAACATGGTGGCGGAGATCGCCCGCGACGCCGAGACGAAGGGCCTGCCCATTTCCGGCATTGGCGGGGTGACCACCTGGCGCGATGCGGCGGAGTTCATTGCCCTGGGCTGCGGCACGGTGCAGGTGTGCACGGCGGCCATGACCTATGGCTTCAAGGTAGTGCAGGAGATGATCGACGGCCTGTCGGAATGGATGGACCGCAAGGGCCACCGGACGCTTGCCGAGGTTCAGGGCCGCGCCTCCGGCAATGTCACCGACTGGCAATACCTCAACCTCAACTATGTGACCAAGGCCCATATCGATCAGGATCTGTGCATCAAGTGCGGGCGCTGTCACATCGCCTGTGAGGATACCTCGCATCAGGCCATCACGGCGGAGAAGGGCGGGGTGCGCCATTTCGAGGTGAAGGACGAGGAATGCGTGGGCTGCAATCTCTGCGTCAATGTCTGTCCGGTGGAGAACTGCATCACCATGCGGCCCATGAAGGTGGGCAGCGTTGACCCGCGCACCGGCCGCAAGGTCACCGGCGACTATGGCAATTGGACCACCCATCCCAACAACCCGATGACCTGCACGGCGGCGGAATAGGGGTGAGCCTGGCGCGGGGCGGGGCGGCCATGGCGGCGGGCGAGGCGCGGCGCGCCCATCTCGCCATGGTGGCGCTGGGCCTTCTCGTCTCCACCTCCTATTCCATCGGGGCGCTGCTGACCCGGACGATCGCGCCCGTGCCGCTCACCTTCATGCGTTTCGTTCTGGCTTCGCTGGTCTTCGCCGGGGTCATGATGGTGAGCCGCACCGCAGCGGTGGTGGATCGCGGGCTGGTCTATCGCAGCGGCGTCATGGGCCTCATCTATGTCGTCTTCTTCGTGGCCATGTTCGAGGCACTGAAGACCGTGACCCCCCTGGCCACGGGGGCGATCTTTGCGCTGGTGCCGCTGCTCTCGGCTGGCATCGCCCTTGTGGTGCTGGGACGGCGGCTGTCACTCCGGGCCACGCTGCTTCTGGTCATTGCCGGGCTCGGAGCCATCTGGGTGGTCTTCGGGGGCAGCCTGGCGCGCCTCGGCGCTCTCGCCCTGGGCCGGGGCGAGATCATCTATCTTCTGGGCTGTGCTGTCTATGCCGCCTATCCCAGCTTTCTGCAGAAGACGGCGCGCGGCGATCCGCCGGTGCGGCTCACCTTCTTTTCCTTCATCGCCGCCGTGGTGCTGCTGTTGCTGTGGGATGCCAGGGCCATTGCGGCGACCGACTGGGGCGCGCTGGCGGGCTGGCAATGGCTGGGCATTGTCTGGCTGGCGGTGGTGCCCACTGCCATCACCTTCTATCTCTTGCAATATGCGAGCCTGCGCCTGCCGCCGGCCAAGGTCATGGCCTATACCTATCTCACGCCCGCCGGAGTCATGGTCATTGAAACGCTGATCGGCCACGGGTTGCCGCATGTCAGCGTGGTGGCGGGCATTGTGGTGACGCTGATCGCCCTGTGGGCCTTCGAGATCAGTTAGGGCAACGGACGATCAAATCGGAACGATTTGAGCGAGGAAAGTTGCGCCAACATATTGATTTTCGAGCAACTTGTCGGCGGCAGTTGAGTCCAACTGACCGCCGGTTGCTCTACCGCCGCTTCAGCCCGTCGAGCAGCAGCGTGGTGATGGCCTGTCCGGCAGTCTGGCGGAAGGCGGTGCTGTCGGCCTCTGACCCGATGATGGCCCGCACCTGGGTTTCAAAGTCGGCATAATGCTGGGTCATGGCCCAGATCATGAATATGAGATGATGCGGATCAACGGCGGCGATCCTGCCGTCGGTCATCCAGCGGCGCAGCACAGCGGCCTTTTCGTCCACCAGATCCTTCAGCGTGGTCCTGAGAAACTTCTGAATGGCGGGCGCGCCCTGAAGAATTTCGTTGGCGAAGAGACGCGAAGCCTCGGGTCGGGCCGCCGACATGGCGAGCTTGCGCGCGATATAGCGCTGCAACTCGGTGACAGGATCGCCCAGGGGATCCATGTCGGCCAGGGGTTGCAGCCAGTCGGCCAGAGTGTCCTCCAGCACGGAAACATAGATGTCCTGCTTGCGCTTGAAATAATAGAGCAGGTTGGGCTTGGACATGCCCGCCCTGTCGGCGATCTGGTCGATGGTGGAGCCGCGGAACCCGTAGGTGGAAAAAACCTCCAGCGCGGCGTCCAGAATGATGCGCCGGTTCACCTCCTGAATGCGGGTCGATTTGCCCGCCGGTTTTTTCCTGCGCAGTCTCACATCCATGGCCGGGCCTGAATTTTCGTCATGATGGGCGGAATTTCCGCGCCGGGCAAGGCAGAAAGCCGCGCGAATCCTGTTGACCTGATGATGCGGCTCTTTTAGCGTCCTGTTTTACCGCTTGGTCAACAATTGATCAGGCGCAGAAGACGGCAAAGGCCGCGACGGGAAACGCCAGGGAGGATTGCATGCGCACCACGCGGCGCAGAGATTGCCTTGTCATATCCAAGGCCATGATGGCTTTGCGCTTCCCTGGCGCGCGGCTTGCCCCAGCCCATGGGAGAAGCGCATGAGCCAGGCGCGCACGGCACTGAACAATCTTGAAGCCTTCTGGATGCCCTTTACGGCGAACCGCCAGTTCAAGCGCAACCCGCGCATGTTCGTGGGTGCCAAGGGCATGTATTATGAAACCGATGATGGCCGTCAGGTGCTCGACGGCACGGCGGGCCTGTGGTGCTGCAACGCGGGCCATGGCCGCGACAGGATCGTGCGCGCGGTGCAGGAGCAGGTGGCGCAGATGGACTATGCGCCGGCCTTCCAGATGGGCCATCCCAAGGCCTTTGAACTGGCCGCGCGGCTGGTCAATTATCTGCCGCGTCCGCTCGACCATGCCTTCTTCACCAACTCCGGCTCGGAGTCGGTGGAGACGGCGCTCAAGATCGCCATCGCCTATCATCGTGCGCGGGGCAAGGGCACCAAGACGCGGCTCATCGGACGCGAGCGCGGCTATCACGGCGTCAACTTCGGCGGCATTTCGGTGGGCGGCATCGTCAACAACCGAAAATTTTTCGGCTCGTTGCTCACCGGCGTCGATCACATCCGCCACACCCATGACCTCGCCCGCAACGCCTATTCCCGCGGCCAGCCGGAACATGGCGAAGAATTCGCCGACGATCTCGAACGCATCATCGCGCTGCACGATGCCTCGACCATTGCCGCCGTCATCGTCGAGCCCGTGGCAGGGTCCACGGGGGTTCTCATTCCGCCCAAGCGCTATCTCGAACGCCTGCGCGCGATTTGCAGCAAGAACGACATCCTGCTGATCTTTGACGAGGTGATCACCGGCTTCGGGCGCCTGGGCAAGGCCTTCGCCACCGACTATTTCGGCGTGACGCCCGATCTCATCACCACTGCCAAGGGCATCAACTCCGGTGTCATTCCCATGGGGGCGGTGTTTGCCTCATCGGATATCTACAACGCCTTCATGACCGGTCCCGATCACATGATCGAGCTGTTCCACGGCTATACCTATTCGGCCCACCCCATCGCCTGTGCAGCGGCGCTGGCCTCGCTCGATGTCTATGAGGAGGAGGGGTTGTTCACCCGGGCCGGAGAGCTGGCGCAATATTGGGAGGACGGGCTGCATTCGCTGAAGGGCCTGCCCCATGTCATCGACATCCGCAACATCGGTCTCATCGGGGCGGTGGAACTCGCCAGCATCGCGGGCGAACCCACCAAGCGCGCCTTCGCCATCTTCCTTGATGCCTATGAGAAGGGTCTGCTGATCCGCACCACGGGCGACATCATCGCCCTGTCGCCGCCGCTCATCGTCAGCAAGGCCGAGATCGATAGAATCATTGCAACGCTGGCCGACTGCCTGAAACGCGCGGCCTGAGGAGACGACCATGGCGCTCACCGGAAACATGAAGATCAACAGTGGCCGCCTGTGGGACTCGCTCATGGAGATGGCCGGGATCGGCCCCGGCGTGGCGGGCGGCAATAACCGCCAGACGCTGACCGATTTCGACGCCCTGGGCCGCGCCCTGTTCAAGCGCTGGATCGAAGAGGCCGGCATGACGCTGGGCGTGGACACCATGGGCACCATGTTCGCCACGCGCCCCGGCACCGACCCCAAGGCGCTGCCGGTCTACATGGGATCGCACCTCGACACCCAGCCCACGGGCGGCAAATACGATGGTGTGCTGGGTGTTCTGGGCGCGCTGGAGGTGGTCCGCACCATCAATGACCTCGGCATCAAGACCAGGCATCCCATCGTGGTCACTAACTGGACCAATGAGGAGGGCGCGCGCTTTGCGCCGCCCATGCTGGCCTCCGGCGTCTTCGCCGGGGTGCACACGCAGGATTATGCCTATGGCCGCACCGACCTTGAGGGCAAGAATTTCGGCGATGAACTGAAACGCATCGGCTGGGTGGGCGACGAGACGGTGGGCGCGCGCCAGATGCACGCCATGTTCGAGCTGCACATCGAGCAGGGCCCGATCCTCGAAGTGGAGAAGAAGGACATCGGCGTGGTCACCCATGGCCAGGGCCTGTGGTGGCTGGAAATCACCCTCACCGGCAAGGAGGCGCACACGGGCTCGACCCCCATGCACATGCGCGTCAATGCGGGACTGGGCATGGCGCGCATCACCGAGCGCGTGCATCAGATCGCCATGAGCCATCTGCCGCACGCGGTGGGGGCGGTGGGCCAGGTCAAGGTCTTCCCCAATTCGCGCAATGTCATTCCGGGCAAGGTGATCTTCACGGTGGACGTGCGCTCGCCCGACCAGACCAAGCTCGACACCATGCGGGCCGAGGTGGAACGCGCCGCCCATGCGGTGGCCAGGGAACTGGGCCTGGGCTGCGCCATCGAGGCGGTGGGGCATTTCGATCCCGTGACCTTTGACCCGAAACTGGTGAAGGTGGTGCGGGGAGCGGCCGAGCGCCTCGGCTATTCCCACATGGATATCGTGTCCGGCGCGGGCCACGATGCCTGCTGGGTCAATCGCGTGGCGCCCACGGTCATGATCATGACGCCCTGTGTCGATGGCCTGTCGCACAACGAGGCGGAAGAGATTTCACCGGAGTGGGCGGCGGCGGGCACCGATGTGCTGCTCCATGCCGTGCTCGAAGCGGCCGAAATCGTGGAATAGGAGGAAGCCCCATGTCCACCGTCATCAGGAACGGAACCATCGTCACCGCCGACCGCACCTACAAGGCCGATGTGCTGGTGCAGGGCGACACCATTGCCGCCATCGGCCCCAACCTCAAGGGAGAGCGGGAACTGGACGCCAGCGGCTGCTACGTCATGCCCGGCGGTATTGATCCGCACACCCATCTGGAAATGCCCTTCATGGGCACCTATTCGGCGGATGATTTCGAAAGCGGCACGCGCGCCGCGCTGTCCGGCGGCACCACCATGGTGGTGGACTTCTGCCTGCCCGCGCCCGGCCAGTCGCTGCTGGAAGCCCTTGCCATGTGGCACAACAAGACCTCGAAGGCATGTTCGGACTATTCCTTCCACATGGCCATCACCTGGTGGGGCGAACAGGTGTTCAACGAAATGAAGACGGTGGTGGACAAGGGCATCACCAGCTTCAAGCACTTCATGGCCTACAAGGGCGCGCTCATGGTCAATGACGACGAAATGTATTCGTCGTTCAAGCGCTGCGCCGAACTGGGGGCCTTGCCGCTGGTCCACGCCGAGAACGGCGACGTGGTTGCGCAATTGCAGCAGAAGCTCCTGGCCGAGGGCAACAATGGCCCGGAGGCCCACGCCTACTCGCGGCCGCCGGAGGTCGAGGGCGAGGCCACCAACCGCGCCATCATGATCGCCGACATGGCGGGGGTGCCGCTCTATGTGGTGCATACCTCGTGCGAGCAGGCGCATGAGGCCATCCGCCGGGCGCGCCAGAAGGGCATGCGCGTCTATGGCGAGCCGCTGATCCAGCACCTGGTGCTGGATGAAACCGAGTATTTCAACAAGGACTGGGACCATGCGGCGCGGCGCGTCATGTCACCGCCGTTCCGCAACAGGCTGCATCAGGATTCGCTCTGGGCAGGGTTGCAGGCGGGCTCATTACAGGTGGTGGCGACCGACCATTGCTCCTTCACCACCAGGCAGAAGCGCACCGGCGTCGGTGATTTCACCAGGATCCCCAACGGCACCGGCGGGCTTGAAGACCGCATGCCCATGCTATGGACCAAGGGGGTCAACACGGGCCGCCTCACCATGAATGAATTCGTGGCGGTCACCTCCACCAACATCGCCAAGATTCTCAACATGTATCCCAAGAAAGGTGCCATCATCGAAGGGGCGGATGCCGACATCGTGGTCTGGGACCCCAAGCGCAGGAAGACCATTTCGGCCAAGGGCCAGCAGTCGATCATCGACTACAATGTCTTCGAGGGCATGGAAGTGACGGGTGTGCCGCGCTTTGTGCTGACGCGCGGACGGCTGTCGATCAACGATGGCACGGTCGATGTCCAGCCGGGCCACGGTGAATTCGTGGGCCGCGAACCCAAGGGTGCGGTCAATGCGGCGCTGTCCAGGTGGAAGGAAGTGGTGGCGCCGCGCAAGGTGGAACGCACCGGCATTCCGGCCAGTGGCGTGTGATGACGTGACGTGATGATGAAGGATGGCGCATGACGGACAAGCCGGTGATCTCGGCGCGTGACCTGTCGCTGGTGTTTGAAACCCACGACGGGCCGGTGCAGGCGCTGTCCAACATCAACCTCGACATTCAGGCGGGTGAATTCGTCTCGCTCATCGGGCCATCGGGCTGCGGCAAGACCACGCTGCTTCGCGTCATTGCCGATCTGGAACAGCCCACGGGCGGGGCCATCACGGTCAACGGCATGAGCCCGCACGAGGCCCGCGAGAAGCGGGCCTATGGCTATGTGTTCCAGCAGGCCGCGCTTTTTCCCTGGCGCACCATCGAATCCAATGTCGGCTTGCCGCTGGAGGTCATGGGCCTCGACAGAAATGAGGCGGCGCGGCGCGTGAAGCACAATATCGCGCTGGTCAATCTTGCGGGCTTCGAGAAGAAACATCCCTGGCAACTGTCGGGAGGCATGCAGCAGCGCGCCTCCATCGCCCGCGCGCTGGCGGTGGAGCCGGCCATGCTGCTGATGGACGAACCCTTCGGGGCGCTCGACGAGATCGTGCGCGATCACCTGAACGAGCAGCTTTTGAAGCTCTGGGCACAGACGAAGAAGACCGTGGTCTTTGTCACCCACTCCATTCCGGAGGCGGTGTTCCTGTCCACGCGCATCGTGGTCATGTCGCCCCGGCCGGGGCGCATTCATGAGATCATCGACTGCAACCTTGGCGCAGAGCGGCCGCTGGAAATCCGCGAGACGCTGGAGTTTCAACGCATCGCCCAGCAGGTGCGCGACGGTTTGCGCGCGGGCCATTCCTATGATGATTGACCGGCCATGAACAAGCTGCGCGAACCCTCCCTGCTGTTTGACCGGATCTTTCCGGTGGGAGTCATCGTCGCGCTGCTTGTCATCGGCTGGTATGCGGCGACGTTTTTTCTCAACGCACCCTATCAGCGCGACCTCAACGCGCGCCAGGGCGTGAGCGTCACCACCAGCGAACTGGTGGGCCAGACCATGCGCCAGCAGAAGCCCACCATGCCGGCACCGCATCAGGTGGCAAGCGCTCTGTGGAAGGCGACCTTGGGGGTTCCCGTCACCTCGAAGCGCAGCCTCGTCTATCACGCCTGGGTCACGCTTTCCTCCACGCTGCTGGGCTTTCTTTTCGGAACGGTTCTGGGCGTGTTGATCGCCGTGGGCATCACCCACATTCCGGCCCTGGACCGCTCGTTCCTGCCATGGATCATCACCAGCCAGACCATTCCCATGCTGGCGGTGGCACCCATGATCATCGTCATTCTCGCGGCGGTGAACATCACGGGGCTGATCCCCAAGGCGCTCATCTCCACCTACCTGTCCTTCTTTCCGGTGGCGGTGGGCATGGTGAAGGGCCTGCGCTCGCCCGAGGCCATGCACCTCGACCTCATGCACAGCTACGATGCCAGCACCTGGCAAGCCTTCTGGAAGCTGCGCGTGCCGGCCTCGGTGCCCTTCTTCTTCACCTCCATCAAGGTGGCGGTGGCGGCGAGCCTGGTCGGCGCCATCGTCGGTGAATTGCCCACGGGCGCGGTGGCGGGCATTGGCTCGAAGCTGCTGGCGGGCTCCTATTATTCGCAGACCATCGACATCTGGGCGGCCTTGATCGCAGGCTCGGTGGTGGCCATGCTGCTGGTGGCGCTGGTCGATGTGGCGGGCAGGGTCACGGCCCGCGTCATGGGCGCGAGGCCCACATGAGGTTCCGGCTCAACTGGCATACGGTGGTGGCCCTGGGCCTCATGCTGCTCAGCCTTTTCAACCTGCCCTTCACCGCCACATCAGGCACTGCCCTGCCTCTGCTGATCCTGTGGTTTCTGGTTCTCGCGGCCCTGGGGGCGCTCGCTGTCCCGCCAAGGCCGGCGCTTGTCGCCAGCTTCGGGCTGCTGGGCCATGCGGCCGTGCTGCTCCTGCTCCGCAGTCTGAAGGGAGCGGAGGGCACGGCCACCCTGGGTTTCTATGCCGCGCTGGCGGCCTCGTGGCTTCTGGGCTGGCGGCTGGTGACGGTTCTGTCGGGCGACGGCAAGCGGGGATCGGAAGGGCCGGGCACCTTCGTGAGCCTGCTCATTCCGGCGCTCTTCGGCTTCTGGATATTGGTGCTGTGGGAAGCCATCGCGCGCGGCGCCGGCATTCCCTTCGTGCTCTTGCCGCCGCCGTCCGCCATCGGCCACAGGATCATGGGTTCGCTGCCCATCCTTGCCGCCGATTTTCACCAGACCGTGCTCAAGGCCGTGCTCTTCGGGTTCGTGGCGGGGTCGCTCGCCGGTTTCGTCGTCGCCCTCCTGGCCGACCGCTATCGCTTCCTTGCCAAGGGCTTGCTGCCCATCGGCAATATGGTCTCGGCGCTGCCGATCATCGGCATTGCCCCCATCATGGTCATCTGGTTCGGTTTCGACTGGCCGTCCAAGGCGGCGGTGGTCATTGTCATGACCTTCTTTCCCATGCTGGTGAACACGCTGGAGGGGCTGCGCGCCGCTGGTTCCATGGAGCGTGACCTGATGCGCACCTATGCCGCCAATCACTGGCAGAGCCTGTTCAAGCTGCGCCTGCCCGCCGCCATGCCCTTCGTCTTCAACGCCTTGAAGATCAATTCGACGCTGGCCATGATCGGTGCCATCGTGGCGGAATTCTTCGGCACCCCCATCGTCGGCATGGGCTTTCGCATCTCGACCGAGGTGGGGCGCATGAACCTCGATATGGTGTGGGCCGAGATTGCGCTCGCCGCCGTGGTGGGATCGCTGTTCTATGGAGTGCTTACCCTGATCGAACGAACCATAACTTTCTGGCACCCGTCCTATCGCCGATAGGCGGGGCCAACAACCGGGAGGAAAGAAAATGAAAACACTGACCAAGTTCTCGCTCGCCCTGGCCTTTTCCGCCAGTCTCATGGCGGGTCTGGCCCAGGCCGCCGACAAGGTGACGCTGCAGTTGAAGTGGGTCGCCCAGTCGCAGTTCGCGGGCTACTACGTGGCCAAGGACAAGGGCTTCTACAAGGATGCCGGCCTTGACGTTGAGATCAAGGCGGGTGGCCCCGACATCGCGCCGGAGCAGGTGATCGCGGGCGGCGGGGCCGATGTCATCGTCGACTGGATGGGCGGCGCGTTGGCCGCGCGTGAAAAGGGCGTGGGCCTTGTCAACATCGCCCAGCCCTACAAGAAGGCGGGCATGCAACTGGTCTGTCCGGCCAATGGCCCGGTCAAGACCGAAGCCGACTTCAAGGGGCATACCCTTGGAGTCTGGTTCTTCGGCAACGAATATCCCTTCTTCGCCTGGATGAACAAACTGGGCCTGAAGACCGAGGGCGGGGCGGATGGCGTCACGGTGCTGAAGCAGTCCTTCGACGTGCAGCCGCTGATTCAGAAGCAGGCCGACTGCATCTCGGTCATGACCTATAACGAATACTGGCAGCTCATGGACGCGGGCTACAAGCCGGAGGATCTGGTGGTGTTCAACTATTCCGCCATGGGTAACGACCTGCTGGAGGACGGCCTCTATGCCATGGAGGACAAGCTCAAGGATCCGGCCTTCAAGGACAGGATGGTGCGCTTCGTGAAGGCCTCCATGCAGGGCTGGAAATATGCCCTGGAAAATCCGGACGAGGCGGCGGGCATCGTCATGGACAATGGCGGCCAGGACGAAAATCATCAGAAGCGCATGATGGGCGAGGTGGCCAAACTCATTGGTGAGCCGGACGCCAAGCTGATCGTCGAGGCCTATGACCGCACGGCCAAGGCGCTGCTCGACCAGAAGATCATCACCAAGGAGCCTTCGGGGGCCTGGACCTCGGAGATCACCGACGCCATCAAGTGATGATCACGGCAGGGGGCGGCGGCAGGCCGCCCCCGATTGCCTTGGGGCGCCGGTTCGGCGCTCTTTTTCTTTGTCGCGCCCCGGCCAAGAGCAGTTTTGCCTTTGCTGGCGCAACGGACGATCAAATCGGAACGATTTGAGAGAGAAAAGTTGCGCCAACATATTGATTTTCGAGCAACTTATCGGCGGCAGTTGATTCCAACTGACCGCCGGTTGCTCTGGCGCAAAGCCACCACCCGGCCTTATTGATGGCGAGCCACTTATCTGACTTTTGTTGTTTCCATCAAAATTCAGGTTGCTCTATGGGAGGGCATGGCTGATTTCGAGATTTATCTGGTGACCACGCCGGGGCTGGAACAGGCGCTGGCGGCGGAAGCCCGCGCGCAGGGCTTTGCCGCCATCAAGGCCTTGCCCGGCGGGGTGAGGGTGCGCGGGCGCTGGCCGGAGGTGTGGCGCGCCAATCTCATGTTGCGCGGGGCGACGAAGGTGCTGGCGCGGGTGGGCTCCTTCCGCGCCGTGCATCTGGCGCAACTGGACAAGCGGGCGCGGGATTTTCCGTGGGCGGAGTATCTCCGCCGCGAGGTGCCGGTGGCGGTGGAGGCGGCCTGCACACGCTCGAAAATCTATCATTCGGGTGCGGCGGCGGAACGCATTGCGCGCGCCATTCACGAGGAACTGGGCGCTGTCATCGCTGATGATGCGCCGGTGGTGGTGAAGGCACGCATCGCTGATGATCTCTGCACCATCAGCCTCGATACCTCGGGCGGGCTGCTGCACAAGCGCGGCGCCAAGGCGGCGGTGGCCAAGGCGCCCTTGCGCGAAACCCTGGCCGCGCTGCTGCTGCGTCAATGCGGCTATGACGGCAGCGAGCCGGTCTATGATCCCATGTGCGGGTCTGGCACCTTTGTCATCGAGGCGGCGGAAATGGCGCTTGGCCTGGCACCGGGGCGGGCACGGCATTTCGCCTTCGAGCAGCTTGCCACCTTTGATGCGGCGGCTTGGGCGGCGCTGAAGGAGGCCGCGCCGCGCCGTGCGACAGAGTTGCGGTTTTTCGGCAGCGACCGCGATGCCGGGGCGGTGGACATGGCGCGCGCCAATGCCGGGCGCGCCGGGGTGGGGGCGGTGACCGAATTTCATCGCGCCAGCATCAGCGAGATCGTGCGGCCCGAAGGTCCGGCGGGCCTGGTCATGGTCAATCCGCCCTATGGCGCGCGGATCGGCGACAAGACCAAGCTTGTCGCACTCTATGCCGCGCTGGGCCAGGTTTTGCGGGAGAGGTTTTCGGGCTGGCGGGTGGGGCTCATCACCACCGAGGCACCTCTGGCGCGGGCCACGGGCCTGTCCTTCCTGCCGCCTTCGGCCCCCATTTCACACGGCGGGCTGAAGGTCAGGCTTTATCAGACTGGGGCGCTTGCCTGAGGTCACATTATCGCCAGAAGCGGCTGAAATCCTTGCACGATGAAAATGCCGTCCCAATCATCCGAATGGAGGTTTCAATGATCCGCATGAAGGCATGGGCTGCGGTGCTGGCTGCCCTTGTGGTGGCTTCATCTAGCGCGCTGGCGGCGCAAACCGATGCAGCGGCGCTGGCGGAGACGCCGATCACCCTCGCGCTGGTCACCGCGGGCCTTGATCATCCCTGGGCGCTGCAGGTTCTGCCGGATGGGCGCATGCTGGTGAGCGAAAGGCCGGGCAGGCTGCGTCTCGTGACCCCTGACGGGAAAATCTCCGCGCCCATTGCCGGGGTTCCGGATGTGATGGCCTTTGGTCAGGGCGGGCTGCTCGACGTGCTGCTGGCACCTGATTTCGCCGCAAGCGGCCTGATCTATTTTTCCTATGCCGAGCCGCGCGGGATGATGAGCAACGCCACAGCGGTGGCGCGGGCCAGGCTGACGCTGACGGCGGACGGCGGAGCGCTGGGGCCGGTCCAGGTGATCTTCCGGCAGGAACCGGCCATTGTCAGCCGGGCGCATTTTGGTTCGCGGCTGGTGTGGGGGCGCGACGGCAGCCTCTTCATCACCCTGGGCGAGCGCTACAGCCAGCGCGACAGCGCCCAGGACCTTGGCACCGATCTCGGCAAGGTCGTGCGCATCATGGCCGATGGCTCGGTGCCGCCGGACAATCCCTTCGTGGGGCAGGCAGGCAAGCGCCCGGAAATCTGGAGCTACGGCCACCGCAACAGCCAGGGCGCGGCCTTGCACCCGGAAACCGGGGCCCTGTGGATGACCGAGCATGGGGCCAAGGGCGGCGATGAGCTGAACGTGGTGCGCGCGGGCGGCAATTACGGCTGGCCCTTCGTCACCTATGGCACGGATTATGACGGCACGCCCATCGGTCAGGGCACCTCGGCTTCCGGCATCGAAGAGCCGCTCTACTACTGGAAACCCTCCATCGCCACATCGGGGCTGGCCTTCTATGACGGGGCGCTGTTTCCCGCATGGCGCGGCAATGTGCTGGTGGGGGGGCTGGCGGGTCAGACCCTGCAACGCCTGGTGCTGACGGATGGCGTGGTGAGCGGGGTGGAAGTGGTGCTGAACCGGGCGCGGGCGCGCGGCGTCATCGGCGATGACAGCATGCGCATCCGCGATGTGCGCGTCGCCCCCGATGGATCGGTGCTGGTGCTGACCGACGAGGCCAATGGCCGCCTGCTCCGCATCACCCCCAAATGATCAAGCTAACAAGCGATCGACGATGGCGGTCACATCAAAGCGCACGGGATCGCAGACGGGGAGATTGTGCTGCGCCGACAGGCGGTCCATTTCGGCGCGGGCGGATTTTTCGTCGAGCCGCGCGGGGTTGAGGCTGATGCCGGAACAGCGGATGGCGGGGCTGACGATGCGGCCCAGAGTCACCGTCAGGGCAATCAATGCGGCGATGTCGCCGACCCTGTGATCGGCGAAGCCCAGAAGGTGGCTGCGGCCCGCCTCATGGCAGACGATGAAGTGATCGGGCTGCGAACCATGCAGCAGGCCGAGAGTGACCCCGGCATAGGCCGGATGATACAGCGACCCCTGGCCCTCGATGATGTCCCAGTGATCGGGCGCGGCCGAGGGCGAGAGCGTTTCCACGGCACCTGCCAGAAAATCACAGACGATGGCGTCAACGGCAAAGCCGTGACCGTCGATGAGAACGCCGGTCTGCCCTGTGGCGCGGAAGGTGGCGTCCACGCCGCGCGCGGTCAATTCGCGGTGGATGGCGAGGGCGGTGTATTTCTTGCCGATGGCGCAGTCGGTGCCCATGGTGAGCAGGCGGTGGCCGCTGCGTGGTGTGCCATGGCCGATGGGGAAGGCCTGACCGGTGAGGCGCACGTCGTGGAGTGTGCGCCCGGTGCGGAGGGCTGCGGCCTTGAGTTCCGGCACGGCCGCGAGCGGCAGGTGCAGGCCGCTGGCGATGTCGAGGCCCGCCGCCATGGCGTCAACCAGTCTGGCGATCCAGTGCGGCGGCAGCTTGCCGCCGGGAAGGGCGGTGCCGATGACCAAGGTTCTGGCCCCCCTGGCTGCGGCTTCGGCGGCGTCCATGTCCGGCAGGCCAAGATCAACCGTGGCCCCCTGTTCGCGCCATTGGCCGAGGCAACGCTCTGGCCGCCAATGGGCCAGACCGATGGCGGTCTTGGCCATTTCCGGCACCGGCGTTTCACCGAGATAGAGCAGATAGGGCGCGGCAATCATGGCGAGATCCTCAGCCCCAGAGCGCGGGGGCAAAGTGCTGGAGTTGGCCCTGAGCGTAGCGCATGGGGTGGGCGCGGTCATGGGCGATGAGCAGGGGACCGTCGAGGTCGGCCCAGCGGCACAGGCTGGCAATGACGTAGGCGGGGGCCATGGAGAGCGATGTGCCCGCCATGCAGCCCACCATGAGGCCGAGGCCGTGTGCGCGTGCGGCGTGGGCAAGGGCCAGCGCCTCAGTGAGGCCGCCCGTCTTGTCGAGCTTGATGTTGACGCCCTGATAGAGGGGCGCGAGGCGGGTAAGATCGGCGCTGGTGTGGCAGCTTTCGTCGGCGAAGATGGCAATGGGTGACTGGAGGCCGCGCAGAGTTTCGTCGGCCCCGCGCCGCACCGGCTGCTCGATCATGGCAATGCCCAGACGGGCAAGGGCGGGCAAGAGGGACTCGATAAAATCGCGTGGCCAGGACTGGTTGGCGTCGATGATGATCTCGGCATCGGGCCGGGCGGCGCGCACGGCGGCAAGGCGCTCCGGCACCAGGGTCTGGTCCATCTTCAGTTTCAGCACGGCATGGTTCGAGGCTTGGGCAGCGGCGGCCATGGCTTCGGGGCTGGCAAGGCCGATGGATTGATCGACGGTGAGGGCGGCGGGGCCTGCGGCGAGCCCCGCCAGGTGCCAGATGCTCTCACCGGTGAGCTTGGCGCGCAGGTCCCACAGCGCGCAGTCGAGCGCATTGCGGGCCGGACCGGGGGGCAGGCTGGCACAGGCCGCCAGGGCATCGCCCGACAGGCAGGCCGATCGCAGGCCCTCCAGTTCGGTTGCCGCCTGTTCCGCCGTGATGTCGAAGACCACGGGGGCCACGCCTTCGCCCCAGCCGCTCTTGCCCTGCGCCGCCACCGTGACGGTCACCGTGTCGAGCACCGCGACATTGAAACCGGCAAAGCGGAAGGGCTGGCGCAGCGGCCAATGGTCGAGGGTGACGTCCATGCGGTCAAGGCGCATGTCAGTCCCGCGTGGTGTCGCGCGGCACCGGTCCCGCCCGGCCACGGAGCGCCGGTCCTGCCAGCATGGCCAGCACGAAGAGGCCGGTGGCGAGCTTCAGGTCACCCGGCGGCAGGCCCGCCACCAGACAGACGGAGATGAGCTGGTAATAGACCAGCGTGCCGACGAAGGGGGCGGCAAGCTGGCGCACCGGTGTTTGCTTGCCGACAATGGCCTCGCCGATCATCAGTGCGGCCAGGCCGTTGATGAGAATGCCGAAGCCCATGTTGACATCGGCGAAGCCCTGGCTCTGCACCATGATGGCCCCGGACAGGGCGGAGAAGGAACCGGCCAGCCCCACGCCGCCGATGGTCATGGTCCAGACATTGATGCCATTGGCCTCGGCCATGTCCGGGTTGGCCCCCACGGCGCGCATGGCCGTGCCCCTTTCGGTGAGGAAATAGAGGCGCAGCACAATGAAGACGGCGGCGGCGATGGCCCCGGCCACGATGATCTTGATGACGACCGCGCTGATCATCGCCTCGGGCAGGCTGGCGAAGATGGTCCTGATGTTGAACACCGGCTGGTTCGACTTGCCGAGCAGCCTGAGGTTCACGCTGTAGAGCATGGTCATGACCAGAATGCCCGCCAGCAGCGAATGGATGCGGAAGCGCAGGTGGATGAAGGCCGTGGCGCAGCCAGCGAGGAAACCGGCCGCCATGGCGACGATGAGAGCAAGCCAGGGATTGAAGCCCGCCATCAGCCCCATGGCGCAGACGGCCCCGCCAAGGGGGTAGGCCCCTTCGCTGGTCAGGTCCGGGAAGCCCAGGATGCGGAAGGGGATCATGATGGCCAGCACCACAAAGCTGAGGATGAGGCTTTGCGCGACGGTGACGGGAACCAGGGCCCAGAAGTGGGTGATGAGATCCAGCATGTCTCAGGCCCCCAGGAGCATGCGGTCGGTCTTGACCGAGAAGTGGCTGACCAGATCGGCGACGGTGGCCGTCCTCTTGGCCTCGCCGGTGAGTTCGAAGCGCACCTTGCCGGAATCGAGCATGACCACGCGGTTGCCGCAGTCCACCGCGTGTTTCATGTTGTGGGTGACCATGAGGGTGGTGAGCTTCAGCGCGGTGACGGCGCGGATGGTGGCATCCATGACGAGGTCGGCGGTGCGCGGGTCAAGGGCGGCGGTGTGTTCGTCGAGGAGCAGAATGTCGGGCGTGCCGGTCACCGCCATGACCAGCGACAGTGACTGGCGCTGGCCGCCGGAAAGGGTGGAGACGACCGTGTCGAGACGGTTTTCCATGCCAAGATGGAGATAGGACAATTGCTCGGCATAGAAGTCGCGGCGGTCCTTGGGGAGGCCGCGGCGCAGTCTGGCCGGGTTGTGGCGCAGTTCGGCGAGCAGCATGTTCTCCGCCACGGTCATGGTGGCGGCGGTGCCCTTCATGGGATCCTGAAACACCCGGGCCACATGAATGGCGCGGCGGTGCACCGGAATGCTGGTGACATCCGCGCCATTGATGAAGACCTTGCCGGAGTCCAGCGTCAGCGCGCCGGAGATGGCGTTGAGCAGGGTTGATTTTCCCGCGCCATTGGAGCCGATGACCACGGCGAAGTCGCCCGTGTCGAGTTTGAGATCCAGCCCGTCGAGGGCGATCTTTTCATCGGGCTGGCCGGAATGAAAGACCCGCCGGGCCTTGCTGACGTCGAGCACACCAACCTCCGAAGAAGAAAGGCCGGGTTTTCAAGGCCCGGCCTTCCTGTGATTACTCACCGATGCAGTTGCAGTCGGCGAAGCTGTCGGGGATGGCCATGCCGAAGGCGGCGGCCGCCTTCTTGGAAATGGTGACGGCATGGTCCTCATAGACCGGCTTGACGGGGGCGAGGTCGGCGGGCTTTTCGCCCTTCAGGATGCGGCCCGCCAGCTTGCCGGCGTTCTGGCCGATCTTCTCGAAGCTCACCGAGAAGGAGGCGGGCACGATGCCTTCCTTCACCGGACGTTCGTCGGTGTTGATGACCGGCATCCTGGCGGCAAGCGCGGCCGAGGCCACGGCGGCCACGGCGGGCTGCACGAGGTTTGAGGCCGGGACATAGACCAGGTCGGCCTTGCCCGCGAGAGACGCCACGCGCTGGGGAATGTCGTTGGCATTGTCCACGCCCACTTCGGCGATGGCAAAGCCCTGGGCAGCGGCCTTGTCCTGAAGGATTTTCACCAGGGCGGCGTCATTGGCCTCACCGGGGTTATAGGGCACGCCGATGGTCTTGGCGTTGGGCAGAAGCTTGCGCGCGAAGGTGAGGGTGGCGTCAATGTCCTGCATGTCGGAGGCGCCGGTGATGCCCTCGCCGCCCTTGTCCCAGGAGGGGACCAGGCCAGCGGCCACCGGATCGGTGACGGCGGTGAAGACGATGGGAATGCCCGACTTGGCCAGGGCATTCTTGGCCATCTGGGCGACCGGCGTGGTGACGGCAAGGATCAGGGCGGGCTTTTCACCCTCGATCTTGGTCAGCATCTGGGGCACCAGGGTGGCGTCAAAATTCACATGGTCGAAGGTGAAGGTGACGTCGGTGCCTTCCTTCAGGCCTTCGGCGGCGAGTTCGGCCTTGAAGCCATCGACCGCGGCATTGAGCTGGGGGTGGTCGCCGAAGCTGGCGATGGCGATCTTGACGGGTTCAGCCAGGGCCGGGGCGGCGCCCAGCGCCATGAGGCAGACGCCAGCGGCGGCGGCCTTCAGAAATGTTCTCTTGTGCATTGCAAGCTCCCTCACTGTCAGGCCTCCGGGCGGGCCGGAAGGCCGGGCCGTTGCTTAGCACAGAATCCCGGCGCGCGAAGATGGAATCGGAATGGTGAAAGGCTGCGGCTGGTGTCCGGTCGCGCGGTTTCACGCGGCAGCGTTAACGAGCCGGTGGCGGTGGAGGCGTGCGTTGAACACGGACGCGTGTTTCTGGCCTGCCAAAAATCATGGTCACGGGCGGGGGTCTCCGGGCTATAATGGCCGCAGAGTCATTGATGTCGTGCGGGAGAAGACGATGCGCAAACTGGTTTTCGGAATTCTGTTTCTGCTGGCGGGGCAGGCCTCGGCCGGACAGCCGTTGGCCCCGCCCGCTGTGGGGGCGGGGCCGGGGGCCGGGCAGAACAAGGCGGGGGTTGGGGGGAGACCCCCGGGGCGGGCCGAGACGGGGGTGGCCACCGGGGCCAGGACCATCGACATGCGGGCCCCGGATTTCCTCGAACAGATCGAAGCCCTGAAGGCGGCCAACCCGGACAAGCAACTGGCCTTCATCTGCCGCACCGGCCACCGCTCCACCATCGTGGTGCAGGGGCTGGAGGCGCAGGGCCTGAAGGATCTGATCAACGTGACGGAAGGGATGAAGGGCTCGGACAAGGGGCCGGGCTGGCTGGCGCGCAAGCTGCCGGTGTCACAGCCCCAATGAGGCGAGCGCGCCGCGCCCGTCCCAGATCAGTTTCAGCGCGACGATGAGCAGGGCCGTCTCGACGAAGCGGTAAAAGGCGCGCTCCGGCAGGATGCGGGTGAGGTGATAGCCTGCCCAGGCACCGAAGAGCGCGGCAGGTGCCAGGGCCACAGCCGTCTTGAGGCTGGCGACGTTCACCTGCCCCAGAAGCCAGTAGGGCGGCAGCTTGATCAGGTTGATATAGGCGAAGCTGATGGTGCTGGTGCCGGCGAAAACCATCTTGGGCAGGCGCTGGGGCAGCACATACATCTGGAAGGGCGGCCCGCCGGCGTGGGAGACGAAGCTGGTAAAGCCCGTGACCGTTCCCCAGAACAGGCCGGGGCCGAGGGCGGCGGGGCGCGGGGGGCGGCTGGCGCTGAGGTTGGCCAGCGCCATGAGGCTGTAGAGCAGGCTGATGATGCCGACGATGAGGGTCACGAGGTCATCGCTGGTGATGGCGGCGGTGGCATAGCCCAGTGCCACGCCCAGGGTGGCGGCGGCAGTGATGATCAGGATGTTGCGGCGGCTGTAGTCCCGGCGGTAGAGCCACAGGCCATAGGCGTCACTCAGGATATAGAGCGGCAGCAACAGGCCCGCCGCCCTGGTGACCGGCATGGCCAGCGCCATGACCGGCACGGCCAGCATGCCCACCAGCGGCAAGCCGCCCTTGGACGCGCCCACAAGAAAGGTGGCGGCCAGCGCAAGACTCCAGAACAGCAGGTCAGGGGGCATGGGCGATCATGGCGGAAAGCGCCGTGATAGGCCCAAGGCCCGCCTGCCGCAAGGTCGGCTATTCCGCGGCACCGGCCAGGGCGGCCAGACGTTCCTCCGCCAGACGGGCATAGAGCGAGGCGCCGATGGGCAGGACCGCATCGTTGAAATTGTATTTCGGGTTATGCAGGTTCGGTCCGTGCGACTGACCGAGCCAGAGATAGGCTCCCGGCACCTTCAGCAACATGTCGGCGAAGTCCTCGCTGCCGGTGAGTGGCGCGGCATGACCATCGACATTCCCCTCGCCGACAATGCGGCGGGCAATGGCGCAGGCCGCGTCGGCATGGGCAGGGCTGTTGGCGAGGGCGTTGAAACCGGGAATGATCTTGACCGACACCGTGACGCCGAAGGCCTGGCCCAGGCCCTGGGCAATCTCCTTGAGGCGGCGGATCATCAATTGCTGCACGGCATTGTCAAAGCTGCGCAGGGTGCCGTGCAGCGCGGCGCTTTCGGGGATGACGTTATAGGCGGAACCGGCATGAATCTGGGTGACCGAGAGAATGCCGGTCTTCAGTGGTTCGACGTTGCGGCTGACGATGGTTTGCAGGGCCTGGGCGATGGCGACCGCCACCACCACGGGGTCGTTGGCCTGCTGCGGCATGGCGCCGTGGGCCCCCTTGCCCACGATCTCGATGTCGAAATTGTTGGAGGCCGCCATGGCCACGCCCGGCGTGGTGCCGACCCAGCCGAGGTTGGCATTGGGCCAATTGTGGATGGCATAGATCTCGTCGCAGGGGAAACGCTCGAACAGCCCGTCCTTGAGCATGGCGAGCGCTCCGCCCCAGCCTTCTTCGGCGGGCTGGAAGATGAGATGCACCGTGCCCTTGAAGTTGCGGGTCTCGGCGAGGTAGCGCGCCGCGCCGAGCAGCATGGCGGTGTGGCCGTCATGGCCGCAGCCATGGAAGGCACCGGGGTTTTTGGAGGCATAGGGCAGGTTGGTTTCCTCGGTCATGGGCAGGGCATCCATGTCGGCGCGCAGGCCCACGGTGGGGCCTGGCCCCGTGCCACGGATGACGCCCACCAGACCGGTGCCGCCGATTCCGGTGGTGATCTCATCCACGCCCCAGGCCTTCAGCTTCTCCGCCACCAGGGCCGAGGTGCGCTTTTCGTGAAAGCCGATTTCCGGGTGGGCATGAATGTCGCGTCGGATGGCGGTCAGTTCGTCATGGTGGGCGGCAATGCGTTCAATGACCTGCATGATGGTCTCCCTTCTCCGGCGTGGCCAGAGATAGGCCACGTCCGCACATGAAGCACAGAAAAAATACCGGCGAAGGCCGGAGCCTCCGCCGGTGGCCCTTCAGTTCAGGGCGCGCCCCTTCATTTCGGGAATGGCACGGAGCGCAAGGAGTGTCGCCACGGCGCAGGCCATGACGTAATAGGCCGGGGCAATGGGGCTGCCGGTGGCTTTGATCAGCCAGGTGACGATGAACTGGCCGAAGCCGCCGAAGATGGCCACGCCCAGGGCATAGACCAGCGACATGCCGGTGGCCCTGACCTCGACGGGGAAGATTTCCGCCAGGGTGATGATGATGGTGGCTCCGCCGGTGGCGTTCAGCACCGAGAGACCGGCCACGACCAGAAGCAGGGTGGCAAGTGTCGGGTAGGCGTTGAGATAGAGGAAGGCCGGGTAGATGAGCAGCAGCAGGAGAAGATAGGAGACGAAGGCCACAGTCCGGCGGCCATGGATGTCCGACAACCAGCCGCCGATGGGCGAGGCCACCAGGGTGACGATGCCCGCCGTGATGCCGGCGAGAAGGCCGGTGGCCGGTGCCATTTTCAGTTGGGTCACGGCGTAGGTTGCCATGTAGAGCACGATGACCGCATTGGCCGCGGTGCCGCCGATGACCATGGCCACGCCGGCGATGACCTTGCCGAGATGTTCGGTCAGCGCGAGGCGGAGGGACGAGACATTACGGGTCTTTTCGCTGTTCTTGTTGGCGTGGGTTTCTTCCAGCACGTTCAGCAGCCACATGCCGATGGGCACGATCAGGATGCCGAGGATGAAGGGAATGCGCCAGCCCCAGGCGGTGACGGTTTCGGGGGTCATGGAGGTGTTGATGATCCAGGCCATGGTGGCCGCCACCAGAATGGCGAAGCCCTGGCTGGCCAACTGCCAGGCACCATAGAAGCCGCGCCGTTCCTTGGGGGCATATTCAGCCAGGAGCGTGGTGGCGGCGCCCACTTCGCCACCGGCCGAGAAGCCCTGAATGAGCCGGCCCAGCACCACGACGATGGGGCCGAAAACGCCGGCAGAGGCATAGGTGGGGGCGATGCCGATCATGGCGGTGCCGAGGGCCATGAGCATCAGCGAGAGCACGGTGGTGCGCTTGCGGCCGACGTGGTCGGCATAGGCGCCGAGGATGACCCCGCCCAGGGGCCGCAGGAAAAAGCCGACGCCATAGGTGGCGAAGGCCGAGAGCAATTGCACGGTCTGGTCGCCGGAAGGGAAAAACAATTGCCCGATGGTGCGGGCGAAAAAGCTGAAGACAACGAAGTCGTAGAATTCAAGCGCATTGCCAATGGTGCAGGCGGCGATCAGGCGCGGGGCGCTGATGGCTGAAACGCGGGTGCTGGTCATGGGTTCCTCCCTGGGCGGGAAGCGCCGGCAACCCGCGCAGGCGTCAGTCCTGGCATAATTAGTTGCAAAATGCAATAGTTGTATGTTGAAATTGCATGGCTCTTGCAACAATTCCGCACCTGGGGCACAGCTAGGCCATGCTCAAGCAAAGCCTGACCTATCATCTCGTCAGTCTGGCCGAGGACGGCATCGGCATGGCCGACGGTCTGTTCGAACAACGCTTTGGCCTTAATGTCCATGAATTGCGGGTGTTGCGCCTCGTGGCGGCGACGCCCGGCATCACCTTCACGCAACTGGCTGCCGAGACCAAGTTTGAACGGAGCGCCACCTCACGCATCCTGTCGCGCCTGATCAAGGCGGGCTTGATCCAGCGCCGCAACGCCAGCAATGATGCGCGGCGCTTTGAACTTTTCGCCACGGCCAAGGGTGAAGCCCTGCGCGCCAGGGCCAAGCCCCTCAGCCTGGAGCTGGAGCAGTTGATGCTGTCGCCCCTGTCGGTGGCGGAACAGCACAGTTTTCTTGCCATGCTCGGCCGCCTGCGCGACTGGGTGGCCACGGGCTATATTGAAGAGCTGGTGCGGCGCTATCCTGCCGTGGCCAAGCCGCGCCGCAAAAGGCCGGGCAAGGCTGCGGGCGCGGGCCGCCGGGAAAGCTGAAGGAGGTCATCATGCGGTCGATCGATGTCGCGGGACTGGTGAAGCTGCTGCGTGACGCCGATCCGGCGCGGCGCACCATCGCTGCCATCGCGGGCGCGCCGGGTTCGGGCAAGTCGACACTGGCGGAAAAACTGGTCGATGACCTGAATGCCGCCCAGCCTGGACTCGCCGCGCTGCTGCCCATGGACGGCTATCACTATGATGACCTGTTGCTCAATCAATGGGGCATCCGGGCGCGGAAAGGAGCACCTGACACCTTCGACGTGGGCGGCTTTGCCCAGATGCTGAAGCGGCTGCGGTCGCGCGACGAGGCGGAAGTGGCAGTGCCGGTGTTCGACCGCGCCATCGAGATTGCGCGGGCGGGGGCGCGCATCATTCCCGCCAGTGCCGCCATCATCGTGGCCGAGGGCAATTACCTGCTGCTGCAACGCGCGCCCTGGGCGCAGTTGCGGGCGCTGTTTGATCTCACGGTGATGCTGGATGTGCCGGAGGACGAATTGCGGCGCAGGCTCACGGCGCGCTGGCAACACTACAAGCTGACGCCGGATGACATTGCCTGGAAGCTCGACGGCAATGACCTGCCCAATGGCCGGGTGGTGATGCATGAAAGTGCAGCCGCCGATTATCGGCTGGTCAGTGCGTAGTGCGCCATGACCACGCCCGGCCTTGTCATTTTTGACTGTGACGGCGTGGTGGTGGACAGCGAGATGCTGTCGGCGGGGCTGCTCATGGGCATGATGGCTGATCTCGGCCTGCCCATCACCCTCGACATTTTCCGTGATGATTTTCTGGGCCGCAGCTTTGCCGTTTCGGCACAGAAATGCATTGAGCGTTTCGGCGTGGCCCTGCCGACGGATTTCGAGCCGCGCTACCGGGCGCATTTGTTTCCCCTGCTGCGGGCGCAGTTGCAGCCCATGGCGGGGGTGCGGCAGGTGCTGGCGGCGCTCAAGGTGCCCTGTTGCCTTGCCACCAGTTCCGGGCCGGAGCGGCTTGCCGCCTCGCTTGAGGGCGCGGGCTTGCAGGACTGGTTCGAGGGCCGCTGCTTTCTGGCTCACATGGTGGCCCATCCCAAGCCGGCGCCGGATCTGTTTCTTCACGCCGCCGCGCAGATGGGTGTGGCGCCAGAGGCCTGCCTGGTGATCGAAGACAGCGAGATGGGGGTGCGCGCCGGGCTGGCGGCGGGCATGGCGGTCTGGCAGTTCCAGGGCGGGGCGCACATGAAGGCGGGCTACCACCTGCCAGATGATGTGAAGCCGCATCGGGTCATTGCCACCATGCCGGAATTGCAGCAGGCCTTTGTCGCACTGGGGATTTGCTGACAGTGCCGTCTGGCCTATCATTCAAGGACTGAGGACGTAACCCATGGCGCGCAAACCCGATCCCGACCAGATCAAGCTCGACGACGCGGCGCGCGCGGGCTGGCTCTATTACATCGCGGGCAATACCCAGGATGAAATTGCCCGTAAGCTTGGCGTGTCGCGCCAGACGGCGCAGCGCCTGGTATCGCTGGCGGTGAGCGCCCGGCTGATCAAGGTGCGCCTCGACCACCCCATCGGCCGCTGCATCGACCTTGCCCGGCAGTTGCGGGATGCCTATGGGCTCGACCGCTGCGAGGTGGTGCCCGCCGATCCCGCTTCGGCGTCGGAGACTCTGGGTGTGGCGCAGGCGGCGGCGGCGGAACTGGAGCGCCACCTCGTCTCGCCGCATCCGGTCATCATCGGCATGGGCACGGGCCGCATGCTGCGCGACATGGCAGATCAGGTGAGCCCGATGGAATGCCCGCAGCACAAGCTGGTGTCGCGGGTGGGGCACATCGCGCCCGATGGCTCGGCCTCGCAGTTCGACGTGGTGAGCCGCATCGGCGAACGGGTGGCGGCCCCGCATTATCCCATGCCGCTGCCGGTCATCGCCAATACGGTTCATGAAAAGGCGCTGCTGCTGGCCCAGCCGACGCTGCGCAATGTCATCGACCTCGCCACCCAGGCCGACATCACCTTCGTCGGCATCGGCACGGTGGATGATCACGCTGCCCTGTTGCGCGACGGCTTCGTGCGGCCCGAGGAAGTCCGGGCGCTAATGAAGGCGGGGGGCGTGGGCGAGATCACCGGCTGGGCCTATGACGCGAAGGGTCAGCTCATCGACGGCCTGACCAATGACCGGGTGCTGAGCGTGCCGCTCGATCATCCGGCGCGGCGGCCCGTCACCGGCGTGGCCATGGCGCTGGGCCGACTCAAGGCGGTCAAGGGGGCCATGGTAGGGCGGCTCATCAATGGCCTCGTCACCAATGAGCGCATGGCCGAGAAGCTTCTGGAAAAGTAGGTTCCGTCAATGCGTTGGCAGGGAAATCCGGCAGCGACCGCCATCACGATTGCGGCGCAGCAACGAATCCTCCTTGACAGAATTTCTCACGCGGCGTGATATATTGCTCGTTATCTGGGCAAATGCCCAGAATGTATGGGAGGTTTTCATGAAGACTGTTGTCGCGGGAGTCCTCGGCTCCCTGATGTTTGCCGCGCTGTCCGGCACGGCCCTGGCTGAAACAACGCTCACCATTGCCACCGTCAACAACGGTGACATGATCCGCATGCAGGGCCTGACCGATGATTTCACCAAGGCCAATCCCGACATCAAGCTGGAATGGGTCACGCTGGAAGAGAATGTCTTGCGTGAAAAGGTGACCACCGACATTGCCACCAAGGGCGGGCAGTTCGACGTGCTGACCATCGGCACCTATGAAGTGCCGATCTGGGGCAAGAAGGGCTGGCTGGTGCCGCTGACCGGGGTTGATGATCCGGCTGACCTGCTGCCCGCCATTGCCGGCGGTCTCACCGTCGATGGCAAGCTCATGGCCTCGCCCTTCTATGGTGAAAGCTCCATGGTCATGTATCGCACCGACCTGATGGAGAAGGCCGGCCTGAAGATGCCGGATGCCCCGACCTGGGAATTCATCCGTCAGGCCGCTGACAAGATGACTGACAAGGCTGCTGGCGTCTATGGCATCTGCCTGCGCGGCAAGGCCGGCTGGGGCGAGAACATGGCGTTCCTCACGGCCACCTCCAACTCCTTTGGCGCGCGCTGGTTTGACGAGAACTGGAAGCCCCAGTTCGATCAGCCGGAGTGGAAGGCCACGATGCAATATTATCTCGACATCATGAAGGCCGATGGCCCTCCGGGCGCGGCCTCCAACGGCTTCAACGAGAACTTGGCGCTGTTCAACTCCGGCAAGTGCGGCATGTGGATCGACGCCACCGTGGCGGCCTCCTTCGTGACCAATCCCAAGGACTCGAAGGTTGCCGACAAGGTGGGCTTCGCCCTGGCCCCGGACAATGGCCTGGGCAAGCGCGGCAACTGGCTGTGGGCCTGGACACTCGCCATTCCCGCCGGTTCGCAGAAGGTGGATGCCGCCCAGAAATTCATCGGCTGGGCCACGTCCAAGCACTACACCGAACTGGTGGCGGGCAAGGAAGGCTGGGCCAATGTGCCGCCCGGCACGCGCTCCTCGCTCTATGCCAATCCTGAATATCAGAAGGTGCCCTTCGCCAAGATGACGCTGGATTCGATCAATGCGGCCGATCCGGTTCATCCCTCGGTGAAGCCGGTGCCCTATGTCGGCGTGCAGTTCGTGGCCATTCCCGAATTCCAGGGCCTGGGCACGACGGTGGGCCAGATCTTCTCCGCCGCGCTCGCCGGGGAGAAGACGCTGGACCAGGCGCTGACCGAAGCGCAGGACGCGGCCACGCGTGAAATGACGAAGGCCGGCTACATCAAGTAAGGTTCTCCCGAAACTGGGCTGCCCGGAAAATCCGGGCAGCCATCTTCGCTTGCTTCGCTTTTTCAGGGAGGGAAGGGCATGGCAACACAACACACGCGCACTCTGGGCCGCATGGCCGTGGCGCCGTCAGTCCTCGCATTGTTCCTGTGGATGATCGTGCCCCTTGGCATGACCATCTATTTTTCCTTCCTGCGCTACAATCTTCTGGATCCGGGCAATGAAAGTTTCATCGGCCTGGTAAACTACAAATATTTCCTCAGCGACCCGGCCTTCCTGTCGGCGCTGGGCAATTCGCTGAAGATCGTCGGCTCCGTGCTGGCCATCTCCATCATCGGCGGCGTCATTCTGGCCCTGCTGCTGGACCAGGCCATCTATGGCCGCAGTTTCGTGCGCCTCATGGTCATTGCGCCCTTCTTCGTCATGCCCACCGTGTCGGCGCTGGTGTGGAAGAACATGATGATGCATCCGGTGCAGGGGGTGCTGGCCTGGCTCAGCCAGACATTCGGCCTGGAACCCATCGACTGGTTCACCCACCATCCGCTGCTTGCCGTCATCATCATCGTGGCCTGGCAATGGCTGCCCTTCGCCACGCTCATCCTGCTGACCGCGCTGCAATCCATGGATGAGGAACAGAAGGAAGCCGCCGAAATGGACGGCACGCCGCCGCTCTCCTATTTCCGCTACATGGTGGTGCCGCATCTCGCCCGCCCCATCACCGTGGTGGTGCTGATCGAAACCATTTTCCTGCTCAACGTCTTTGCCGAGATCTATGTGACGGGCTCCGGCGGGCGGGCCGGCAACATGCCCTATCTCGTCTATTTCCAGGGCCTGTTGAACTTCGACGTGGGCGGCGCTTCGGCGGGCGGCATCATCGCCGTCATCCTGGCCAATATCGTGGCCTTCTTCCTGATGCGCATGATCGGCAAGAATCTGGAGGGCTGAGCCATGGCACGTGCTGTTCCCAAAAGCCGCCGCTGGCTGATGACCATCATCGCCTGGGCCATCGCCTTCGTGATCTTCTTCCCCATTCTGTGGACCATCATCACCAGCTTCAAGACCGAGGGTGACGCGGTGCTGTCGCCACCTGATCTTTTGACGGCAGGCTGGACCACGGAAAGCTATGGCGTGGTGCAGGACCGCTCCAACTATTTCAAGTTCGCCATGAATTCGGTGATGCTGGCGCTGGGTTCCACGGCCTTCGCCCTGCTGCTCGCCATTCCCGCCGCCTGGGCCATGGCCTTTGCGCCGGGCAAGCGCACCAAGGACCTGCTGATGTGGATGCTGTCCACCAAGATGATGCCGCCGGTGGGGGCGCTCATCCCCATCTATCTCATCTTCCGCGACCTGCACCTGCTGGACACGCGGGGCGGCATCATCACCGTGCTGATGCTGCTCAACCTGCCGATCATCATCTGGATGCTCTACACCTATTTCAAGGAAATCCCGGGCGAGATCCTGGAAGCCTCGCGCATGGACGGGGCGTCGGTGGGCAAGGAACTGATCTATGTCCTGGCGCCCATGGCCATTCCGGGCATTGCCTCCACGGTGCTGCTCAACGTCATCCTGGCCTGGAACGAGGCCTTCTGGACGCTCTCGCTCACCACCAAGAATGCTGCCCCGCTGACCCAGTTCATTGCCTCCTACTCCAGTCCTGAAGGGCTGTTCTGGGCCAAGCTGTCGGCGGCCTCCACCATGGCGATCGCGCCCATCCTTGTGCTGGGCTGGTTTGCCCAGAAGCAACTTGTTCGTGGCCTGACCTTCGGAGCGGTGAAGTAAATGGGAAACATTACTCTCAAGAATGTGCACAAGGCCTTCGGCGATGCCGTGATCATCCCCGACGCCAGCCTCGACATCAGGACCGGCGAATTCGTGGTCTTTGTCGGTCCGTCGGGCTGCGGCAAGTCCACGCTGCTCCGCCTCATCGCCGGGCTGGAGGATCTCACCTCCGGGCAGATCTTCATCGACGGCAAGGATGTGTCGGACACGCCGCCGTCGCAGCGCGGGCTGTCCATGGTGTTCCAGTCCTATGCGCTCTATCCGCATATGAGTGTGCGCAACAACATCGGCTTTGGCCTGAAGATGGCGGGCGTGCCGCCTGAGGAGATCAACGCCAAGGTGGCCAAGGCGGCGGCGACGCTGAACCTCACCGACTATCTCGACCGCAAGCCCCGGCAACTCTCCGGCGGCCAGCGCCAGCGCGTGGCCATTGGCCGGGCCATCGTGCGCCAGCCCAAGGCCTTCCTGTTTGACGAGCCGCTGTCCAACCTCGATGCCGCCCTGCGGGTCAACATGCGGGTGGAAATCATGCAGCTCCATCAGGACCTGGGCGCCACCATGATCTATGTGACCCACGATCAGGTGGAGGCCATGACCATGGCCAACCGCATCGTGGTGCTGAACAAGGGCAATATCGAGCAGGTGGGTTCGCCGCTTGAACTCTACAACAGCCCGGACTCGCTGTTCGTGGCAGGCTTCATCGGCTCGCCCAAGATGAACTTCATCACCGGCGACGTGGCCCGGGCGCGCAAGGCCGCGACCCTGGGCATCAGGCCGGAGCACATCGAGATCGTGAAGGGCAAGGGCGATTGGCAGGGCACCATTCATTTTGCCGAGCATCTGGGGGCCGACTCCTTCCTGCATGTGGATACGAAGGATGCGGGCAGGTTGACGGTGCGGGCACCGGGCGACTTCATGGGCAAGCCGGGCGATGCCATCGCCCTCAAGCCGGATGGCGCGCGCATGCACCGCTTTGATGACAGGGGGCTGGCCATCCGATGACACGGCTTCAGGGAAAGCGCGCCCTCATCACGGGCGCGGCGCGCGGCATCGGGGCTGCCTTTGCGGCGGCCTATGTGCGCGAGGGTGCAGCGGTGGTGATCGGCGACATCGATCTGGCGCGCGCCACCGAGACGGCGCAGGCCATCGGCCCCGCCTGTTCAGCCGTGAGGCTCGACGTTACCCAGCAGGACTCCATTGACGCCGCCGTGGCCGAGACGGTGCAGCGCCTGGGCGGCATCGACATTCTCGTCAACAATGCCGCCGTCTTTGACTTGGCGCCGCTGGTGGAGATCACGCGCGCCAGCTACGACAGGCTCTTCGCCATCAATGTGTCGGGTGTTCTTTTCACCATGCAGGCGGTGGCGAAACAGATGATCGCGCAGGGGCAGGGCGGCAAGATCATCAACATGGCCTCGCAGGCGGGCCGGCGCGGCGAGGCGCTGGTGGCGGTCTATTGCGCCACCAAGGCGGCGATCATCAGCCTCACCCAGTCGGCGGGGCTTAATCTCATTCCGCACCGTATCAACGTGAATGCCATCGCCCCCGGCGTGGTCGATGGTGAACACTGGGACGGCGTGGATGCGCTCTTCGCCAGGTATGAGAACCGGCCCAGGGGCGAGAAAAAGAAGCTGGTGGGCGAGGGCGTTCCCTTCGGGCGCATGGGCAAGGCCGAGGACCTGACCGGCATGGCGGTGTTCCTGGCCAGCGCCGAGGCCGATTACATCGTGGCCCAGACCTATAACGTCGATGGCGGACAGTGGATGAGCTGACATGGACCTGGGGCTGAAGGACAAGGTGGCGGTGGTGACGGGTGGCAGCGTGGGCATTGGCCTTGGCGTGGCCCGGGCCTTTGCGCGCGAGGGGGCGCAGGTGCTGATCGCCGCGCGTGACGGCGCGCGGGCGGACCGTGAGGCCGCCACCATTGCCCGTGAATTCGGGGTGAAGGCGGTGGCGCAGGCCTGTGACGTTGCCACGGCCGAGGGCTGTGGGGCGCTCATCGCAGCGGCGGCTAAGAATTTCGGCGGCTGCGATATTCTGGTGAACAACGCCGGCACCGGCTCCAACGAGACCATCCTGGAAGCACCGGACGAAAAGTGGCAGGCCTATTGGGATCTCCATGTCATGGCGGCAGTGCGCCTGGCGCGGGGACTGGCACCCATGATGGCAAAGCGCGGCGGCGGGGCCATTCTCAACAATGCCTCCATCTGTGCCGTGCAGCCCCTGTGGTATGAGCCCATCTACAACGTCACCAAGGCGGCGCTCGTCATGCTGTCCAAGACCATGGCGACGGAGTTCATTCCGCTCAACATCAGGGTCAATGCCATCAATCCGGGGCTGATCCGCACCCCGGACTGGGTCAAGACGGCGACGCAACTGGCGGGGCCGGACAAGGCCGAGGACTATCTGCAATCGGTGGCCGATGAACATGCGCCGATCAAGCGCTTCGGCACGGTTGAGGAACTGGCGGATTTCTTCGTCTTCCTGTGTTCGCCGCGCGCCTCCTATGCCGTGGGAGCGAGCTTCTTCGTCGATGGCGGCATGCTGAAGACCATTTGATGGATGAGGTTAGCCATGGCTGTTGCCCTGTCGCTCAAGACTCTGCCTGATCTGCCCAAGGGGGTCGGCCGACCCAATTATGCGCGGCCGTCGCTGGCACCGGGCATCGTCCATTTCGGGGTGGGCAATTTCCACCGCGCCCACCTCGCCATCTATCTCGATGACCTGTTCAACCACGGCCTCGATCTCGACTGGGCCATCATCGGCGCGGGCATTCTGCCCTTTGACGAGCAGATGCGGGCCGCGCTGGAGCCGCAGGACTGGCTGACCACGGTGGTGGAACAGGACGCCGACGTGAGTGCGGCGCGGGTCACCGGCGTGATGATCGATTTCATTCCGCCCGCCGACCGCCAGCGGCTGCAGGCGACACTGGCTGATCCGAAAATCCGCATCGTGTCGCTGACCATCACCGAGGGGGGCTATCTCATCGATCCGGCCACCCAGAAGTTTGATCCCAGACATCCCGCCATCGTCCATGATGCGGCCCACCCGGAGGATCCGACCTCGGTGTTCGGGCTCATTCTGGCAGGTCTGCGCCAGCGGCGCGCAGTGGGCGTTCCGCCCTATACGGTCATGTCCTGTGACAATGTTCCGCACAATGGCGTGGTCACGCGCAATGCCATCGTCGGCCTGGCCCGGCTCATGGACCCGAAGCTGGCGGAGTGGGTGGAAAAGACCGTGGCCTTCCCCAACGCCATGGTGGACCGGATCACGCCCGCCACCTCCGACCGCGAGCGCAAGATCACGGCGGAGAAATTCGGCATCAGGGACAATTGGCCGGTGTTCTGCGAAAGCTTCCGGCAATGGGTGGTGGAGGATCACTTCCCGCTGGGCCGGCCGCGCTGGGAGAAGGCGGGGGCGCAATTCGTCTCCGACGTCACGCCCTACGAGAACATGAAAATCCGCATTCTCAACGGCGGCCATGCGGTCATTGCCTATCCGGCGGGCTTGCTCGATGTGCATTTCGTGCACGAGGCCATGGAGCACAAGCTGATCAGGGCCTTCCTCGACAAGGTGGAGAAGACCGAGATCATTCCCATCGTGCCGCCCGTGCCCGCGATCGACCTGAATGCTTACTATGTTCAGACGGCGAAGCGCTTTGCCAATCCGGCGATCGGCGACACGGTGCGGCGTCTGTGTCTTGATGGTTCCAACCGGCAGCCGAAGTTCATCGTGCCTTCCATCGCCGACCGGCTGAAGAAGAACCTGCCCATTGGGGGTCTGGCGCTGGAATCGGCCCTGTGGTGCCGTTACTGCCATGGCGAATCCGACAGCGGGATGGTCATCGACCCCAATGATCCCAACTGGGACCGGCTGACCGCACTCGCCAGGAAGGCCAAGGACGATCCCATGCAGTGGCTGAGCATGACGGACATTTATGGCGCCGTCGCCGAGGACAATACATTCCGCACCGCTTTTGCCGCAGCGCTTAACAAGCTGTGGCGCGACGGAACTGCTAAAACGGTGTCTGACTATCTCAATAACTCTTAAAGGGGCCGCCCATGAAGGGCGGCCCCAATTGCTTGCGCCCGTTACATCCGGGTCATCCAGGCGTCGACCTCGGATTTGGCCTTGTCCTTGGCATAGCCGTAGCGCTCTTGCAGCTTGCCCTCGAGCTCGTCACGGTTGCCTTCAATGACATCAAGGTCATCATCGGTGAGCTTGCCCCACTGGATCTTGGCCTGGCCCTTGATCTGTTTCCAATTGCCTTCAATGCGGTCCCAGTTCATCGGAACACCTCCTGTTTCGGTTTCGGTGGTGACGCCGGTGATCATTGGCGCCGGTTTACAGCCGTCGCAGGGTTAATGATCATCAGGAAGCGCGGTTCCAGGTCGGGCTCAGATGTGAAGTCTTGTGATGGTGAGTCACGCTGATGTGACTCCCATGCGGTCCCCCCAGCCGGGTGGCTGACATTATGTCCAGAACAGAACCGCGCGTGGCCGATTTGGCCCTTTAACTGTTTTTGGCAATATTCTTGTTCCACGTCTGGAATGCGAGCGCCAATGCATCGAAAATGAGCCGTGCGGTGACATGGGCGACTGATTGTGATTGTTGATTCGAAGGACTGCCAACCAGACGATAAGCTGGCGAGAAGTGGTGCAGAGGCGCAATCCGCCGGGCATCGTGTGGCTCCGGTCATCGAATTTGAAATGATCACCGACATGGCAGAGACGGTAGAACTGCTTGATCGCTCTTTTCCCAACGGTTTCCGCCATGACGCGCGCTATCTTGACTGGCTCTATCGTGACAGCGGTCCGGCAGCGGCCAAGGTGGTGGCTGTCATGCGGGCGGGCCGGAAAATCGGTCAGATGGTGTTCCTGCCGCGCGACATGGAGATCGCGGGTGAGACAAGACGCTATGGGCTGGTGGTTGATTTTTTCATCCTGCCGGAACACCGCAGCGGACCTCTGACCATCAGACTCTGCCGCCAGGCGGTCGAGATGGTAACGGGGGCGGGGTTGGACGGAATATTCGGGGTGCCCAATGCCGTGTCCATGGGCATCACGCCGCGTCTGCTGAAGCCGAAGAAAATCCGAAGGCTGGAAGTGCGGGCAGGACTGGCGGTGCCGCGCCGGGACCGGGTGATGAGCCGGCGTGTTTCAGACTTGTCGGATGCGGCGCTTGAGGATCTGGTGCGGCCCTTCGTGGCGTGGCCGCGGGGCGGACAGGTGTGGAGTGCGCCCCTGTTGCGGCGGCGCCTCAAAAGTCCGTCCACGGATTTTTCGGTGCATGTCTGCGATGATGTGCTGGCGGTATCGTGCCGGGTGGCGATCAGGGGCATCATGGTCAACAAGCTCAGCGGGTTCCTCCGCCCATCGAACGCGGCCATTCCGCGTTCTGTGCTGCGCCGTCTCATTGGCGCGGCCTGTGCCGCCCAGCGCCGACCGCAGTTCTGCTACATCGGCTACAATGCGGCCCTGGCAGAACTGCCGGGCTTTGCCGTGCCGCCGCGGTTTCATCCCTCACCCATGACCATCACCTCGCGTCCCTTGGCGCGGCCCGACGAGGAATGCCTGCCGGATCGCTTTGAACTCATCGATTTCGACCTCGTGTAAAGGTTTGACAATACCCCCAGGGAGTATAACCTATACTCCTATGGAGTATTAGCGAGTTTTGATATGCCCCATTCGCCAGAGGACAAAAAGCGCGCCATCACCAGACTCCGGCGTATCCGCGGCCAGGCGGAGGCGCTGGAGCGCCAGATCGCCGATGGCTCGTCCTGCGGTGATGTGTTGCAGCAGCTTTCGGCCATGCGGGGCGCGGTGAACGGGCTTATGTCCGATGTTCTCGAAGGCCACCTTCTGGAAAGCTTCGGCCATGCCGATTGTCCGCCCGATTGCCGTGATCCTGAGCATGAGAAGCTTCATGCCTCGGTCGCCGAGGCGGTGGCTCTGGTGCGGTCCTATTTGAAATAGTGCTTGAACAAGAGCGGGCGCAAGGCCGCCACACGAACCATGGGAGGAAGAGATGAAGTCACGCGCCGCCGTGGCCTTTGGGCCGGGCAAACCACTGGAGATCGTCGAGATTGATGTGGCGCCGCCGCAAAAGGGCGAGTGCCTGATCAAAATCAGTCACACAGGCGTGTGCCACACAGATGCCTTCACGCTGTCGGGCGATGACCCGGAGGGCGTGTTTCCTGCCGTGCTGGGCCACGAAGGCGCAGGCGTGGTGGTGGAGGTGGGCGAAGGTGTGACCAGCCTGAAAAAGGGCGATCATGTGATCCCGCTCTACACGGCGGAATGCCGCGAGTGCAAATTCTGCAAGTCGGGCAAGACCAACCTGTGCCAGAAGGTGCGGGCCACGCAGGGCAAGGGCCTGATGCCCGACGGCACCACGCGCTTTTCCTATCAGGGCAAGCCCATCTATCACTACATGGGCACCAGCACCTTCTCGGAATATACGGTGGTGCCGGAAATCTCGCTCGCCAGCATCAACCCCAAGGCACCGCATGAAAAGGTCTGCCTGCTGGGCTGTGGCGTCACCACCGGAATCGGCGCCGTGCACAACACCGCCAAGGTGAAGGCGGGCGACAACGTGGCGGTGTTTGGCCTGGGCGGCATCGGCCTTGCGGTCATTCAGGGGGCCAAGCAGGCCAAGGCGGGAAAGATCATCGGCATTGACGTGAACCCCGCCAAGTTTGAACTGGCGAAGAAAATGGGCGCCACCGATTGCGTCAATCCAAAGGAGCACCAGAAGCCCATTCAGGAGGTCATCGTCGACATGACCGACGGCGGGGTGGAATTTTCCTTCGAGTGTATCGGCAATGTGGATGTGATGCGCTCGGCCCTTGAGTGCTGTCACAAGGGCTGGGGCGAAAGCGTCATCATCGGGGTGGCCGGCGCCGGTCAGGAAATCCGCACCCGGCCCTTCCAGCTGGTGACAGGGCGGGTGTGGCGCGGCTCGGCCTTTGGCGGGGTCAAGGGGCGCACCCAGCTTCCCGGCATGGTGGAACAGGCGATGCGCGGCGAGATCGACCTCGATTCCTTCATCACCCACACGCTGCCGCTGGAGCGGATCAACGAGGCCTTCGACCTGATGCATGAGGGCAAATCGATCCGCACGGTCATTCACTTCTGATTTTCTGCGCTGTGCTTGCCCTCTCCGGGATCAGGAGATGCCGCGCGCGGGGGCAGTGAAGACTCGCGCCCATAATGATGAGGAAACGGCCATGGCAAAATTGTCCCTCCATCCGGCCATTGATGATGGCTTGAAACGTGCCTCCAAGACCTTCAAAGGCGGAACGCTGACCTGCAAATGCACGCATGATCCGGTGGTGGTGCACATCGGATCGCAGGTGTTGCACAATCACGCTTGCGGCTGCAGCAAGTGCTGGAAGCCGGAAGGCGCCATCTTCTCGGTCGTCGGCGTGGTGCCGCGCGACACGGTGAAGGTCGCGGCCCACGGCGAGAAGCTGCACATCGTTGACGACAAGGCCCTGATCCAGCGCCACGCCTGCAAGGTATGCGGCACCCACATGTTCGGACGCATCGAAAACAAGGACCATGCCTTTTACGGGCTGGACTTCATCCATCCCGAGCTTTCCGCCGACAAGGGCTGGGCCCCGCCGGGCTTTGCCGCCTTCGTGTCGTCGGTCATCGAGACGGGAATGCCACCGGTGAAGCTTCCGCTCATCCGCAAGAAGCTGAAGGCGGCGGGTCTTGAACCCTACGACTGTCTGTCGCCCGCGCTGATGGATGTGCTGGCTACCCACGCGGCCAAGGCCAAGGGCACCTATCGGGCCGAATGATGACGGCAGGAACAGGAAATGAACGGGGCGGGGGCACTTCCTCCGCCCCTTCGCAGGGAGGGGAGTGATGGAACGCATTGAGCGCCACGCCGCGTCAGGCGGGTTTCAGGAGGTGTGGAAGCACCAGTCGGAGACACTGGGTTGCGAGATGCGCTTCGGCATCTATCTGCCGCCACAGGCTGCGACGCGAAAATGCCCGGTGGTTTACTGGCTCTCCGGGCTCACCTGCACGGAACAGAACTTCATCACCAAGGCGGGGGCGCAGGCCCATGCCGCGCAGCACGGCTTGATCGTGGTGGCACCCGATACCTCGCCGCGCGGCGAGATGGTCGCCAATGATCCGGCCTATGACCTGGGGCAGGGGGCGGGGTTTTATGTCAACGCCACGGAGGAACCCTGGGCCCGACACTTCCGCATGTATGACTACGTGCTGCGCGAAGTGCCCACGCTGGTGGAGGCGCATTTTCCGGCAACGGAACGGCGCGGCATCTTCGGTCATTCCATGGGCGGCCACGGGGCGCTGATGCTGGCGCTGCGCAATCCGGGGCGGTTCAAGAGTGTCTCCGCCTTTGCGCCCATTGTGGCGCCGTCGCGCGTGCCCTGGGGTGAAAAGGCCTTTTCCGCCTACCTCGGGCCGGACCGCACCGCCTGGCAGGCGTGGGACACCTGCGAACTCATTACGGCGGCAAGCGAGCGCCTGCCCCTGCTCATTGATCAGGGCACGGATGATGAATTTCTTGCCAAGCAATTGCAGCCGGAACTTTTGCAACAGGCCTGCGCCGCTGCGGGTCATCCTCTCGCGCTGAACCTTCGCGAGGGCTATGACCATTCCTATTATTTCATCGCCAGTTTCATGGGCGAGCACCTGGCACACCACGCCAAGGCGCTCAGGGCTTAATCCCGCAGCCTGTCGGCAAGGGTGGCCAGCGTTGGCGCATCGGCATTGGCGAAGGCCAGCCGCAGCCACTCGTCCTGGTCGGCGCCAAAGAAACGCCCGGGAATGGTGATGATGCCGTTCTGCGTTGCCAGTTGTTGGGCCACATCCAGTGAGGTTCTTTCCGGCCAGGGGTGGCGCAGGAAGGCGAAATAGGCCCCGATGGCCCCGATCTGCCAGTCCGGGTTTTGCGCCACAGCGGCAATGAGAGCCACGCGGCGGCGGGCGATCTCGGCGCGGTTTTCCGCGCACCAGTCAGCAAGCGCCGGCAGGGCCTTGGCCAGCGCCATTTGCGCGGCGCGGGGCGCGCAGATCTGCACATTGTCCATGATCTTGGCCACGGCCTCGACCACGGATTCACCTGCCGTGATGGCGGCCACGCGATGGCCCGGAATGCAGAACGATTTGGAGAAACTGTAGAGGCCGATCAGCGTGTCGGCCCAGTGTGGCTCGGCAAAGAGGCCATGGGGAGCGCCCGCATCGGGCAGGAAGTCGCGGTAGGTCTCATCGAGAATGAGCCAGACGCCGCGCGCGGCACAGAGATCGAACAGGTCCTTGAGCAGTGGCGGCGGATAGACAGCACCCGTGGGGTTATTGGGGCTGACGAGGGCCAGGGCCTTGCGGCCGGGAGTCAAGGCCGCCGCCACCCGGGCCGGGTCCGGCAGAAAACCAGTTTCCGGCTGAAGGGTGACATAGTCGACGCCGATACCCTGCATGGCAAGCGTGGTTTCATGGTTGAAGTAGCAGGGGTTGGTCAGCAGCACCCGGTCACCGGGCCCGGCAACCGCCATGCTCGCCACCACGAAGGCCTGATTGCAGCCGGAGGTGATGTGAATATTCCGTGCACTGATGGTTGCACCATAGAGAGAGGCTGTCTCGCCGGCATAGGCGGCGCGCAGGCTGTCCTCTCCCTCGATGGCGCCATAGGCGCAGGCCTCGGGGGAAGCTGCTGCCTCCGCCAGCCAGCGCAGCATCCGAGGATGCGGCGGATAGCCCGGCACCGCCTGGGAAAGATCGATCAGAGGTCCGCGAGCGCCGTCATAGGCCCGGCCCCAGCCCTGGACCACGGGAATTGGCGGGGCGGAGAGGGTGGCGATGCTGGGATTGAGTCTTGGGGTCATGGGCGGCGGCGTTTCTTCTTCGGTGCGGCTGGCTTCCGGCTGGCGGCGGGTCTTTGGCTGGCGGCGGCCGGGCGGGGTGTTGCCGCCACGGCAGCGCGGCTCCGTTCTTCCTCGATTTCGCGAAACAGCCAGGAAATGAAAGCATCAACAATGGGCGTGTGGCGCAGATCATTGCGGCAGGCAATATAAAAATCATCCACCGCCGGGACCGAGAGCGCAAAGGGCGTCACCAATTGCCCGCGCGCCAGAAGGTGAGGCGCGGTCATGCTGTCGCCCAGGGCCACGCCGAAGCCATGCAGTGCGGCCTCGATGGCAAGGCCCGCATGGGCGAAGTGGTGCTGGCGGCCGCGTTCAAGATCGAGCGCATCGGCGGCGGTAAGCCAGATGTGCCATTCATGGCCGTCATCGGCGTGCAGCAGGGTGTGGGCCGCCAGGTCGCTGGCGGAGCGAATGGGCGGCTTGTTGATGAGCGCAGGCGAGACGACGGGGAAGAGTTCGATGCGTGTCCACAGCTTCAACCAGCAGCCTGTCCATGAGCCATCGCCATAGAGAATGGAGACATCAATATCCGGTGATTGAATGGTGGCGGGGTCGTTGGCGGCGGCAATGGTCAGGCGAATGTCGGGAAATTGGGCGGTGAAGGCGGCCAGGGGCGGAATGAGCCAGTAGTTCAACCCGGCGGGCAGGGAGGCGATGGACAATGTGCCCGCCGTGGTGCGCCGGGTCATGCGCTGGGTGGCGGCGGCGATCTCATCGAAGGCCTGCATGACCGAGGGCAGAAGCTCGGCTCCCTGTTCGGTAAGCTTGAGGCGGGGGCCGGCGCGTTCGAACAGCCGGATTTTCAGCGTCCTTTCCAAGGCCCTGATCTGGTGGCTTACCGCGCCATGGGTGACCGACAGTTCGCGTGCCGCCTTGGACAGTGAACGGTTGCGGGCGGTCGCTTCGAAGGCGCGCAAGGGGTTAAGCGGAGGCAGGCGGCGGGACATGAAGAAACGGCCTCACTTCATTGTGAAAAAATCTCACAATAGATGGGCTAACATTGTCAATTGCTTTTTCAAGGGGGTGGACGGACAGTCGCGGTGGCGGTCCCTGCGACCGCCCAATAATCAGGAGGCCGGATCTTGGACAAGGCCAAGCTGGAGCAACTGCGCAAACGCTATGGCGAAAGCCATGGTGGTGAAGTGTTCGATCCGAAGTTCCGGCGCGTGGCCGACCGCATCTTTTCGAAGAGCGGCACGCGCTCTGCGCCCTACGCGGGTGTGCCAACATTTCTCTCGGCCCCGCACTGGCCCATCAATCCGCAGGCCCCCGATTTCGGCGATCTTCAGGTGGCGCTGATCGGCGTTCCCATGGATCTCGGCGTCACCAACCGGCCCGGCTCGCGCTTCGGGCCGCGCGCGTTGCGCGCCATTGAGCGCATCGGCCCCTATAACCATGTGCTCGACGCAGCCCCGGTCTATGAAATGCGTGTGGCGGACGTGGGCGACATTCCCTTTGCCAGCCGCTACCGGCTGGAGATGAGCCACGATGACATTGAGCGTTACATGCGCGCCGTGGTGGCGGCGAAGGTGGCCCCCTTGTCGGTGGGCGGCGATCATTCCATCAGCCATCCCATTCTCAAGGCGCTGGGGGCAAGGGAGCCCGTTGGCCTGATTCATATCGACGCCCACTGCGACACGGGCGGAGCCTTTGATCTCAGCAAGTTTCACCATGGCGGACCATTCCGCAATGCGGTGCTGGACGGCGTGCTTGACCCTGCCCGGGTCATCCAGATCGGCATTCGCGGACCGGCTGAATATCTCTGGGAGTTCTCAACCGAGTCCGGCATGACGGTGATTCATGCCGAGGAGGTGTCCCGGCTTGGTCTTCCGGCCATCATCGACAAGGCGCGGGCCGTGGTGGGGGACGGGCCATGTTATATTTCCTTTGACGTGGACAGCCTGGATCCCGCCTTTGCCCCCGGCACGGGCACGCCCGAGGTGGGGGGACTCACCAGCCGCGAGGTTGTGGAATTGATCCGTGGGCTGAAGGGTGTCAATCTGGTGGGCGCCGACGTGGTGGAGGTGGCACCACAGTATGATGCCACCACCAACACTGCCCAGGTTGCGGCCCAGGTGTTGTTCGAGATTTTGAGTCTGATGGTTTTCAGTCCGTCCATCGGCGGCAGAAGGTCGTAAGCCGGCACAGGGTCACGGGTGCCGGTCATTACGGATAACAGGGTGACGGAAGTCCAAGGAGGAACGACAATGAGCAAATTGATGATCAATCGTCGCGGCGTTCTGGCTGCCGGCGCCAGCGCGGCAGGGCTTTTCGCCATGCCATCCATTCTGCGCGCGGAAGACAAATCGCTGAAGGTCGGCGTCTATGGCGGCTATTTCCAAAAGTCCTTCGACAAGCACATCTTCCCGGAATTCACCAAGGCCACGGGCATCAAGGTTGAATCCGTTTCGGAACCCACGGGCGAGGCCTGGCTGGTGCAACTGGAGCAGGCGGCCAAGGCGGGCGAGGCACCGGCGGACGTTTCCATGATGTCGCAGACCTCGACGCTGAAGGGCCAGTCCACCGAACTGTGGGTGCCAATCGATCCCGCGAAAATCAAGCACTACAACGATTTGCTGGAGCGCTTCGTCAACAAGTATCCCGATGGCCGTGTCGCCGGCATCGGTGCTGTGGCCTGGTACATCACGCTCGTCTCCAACACCAAGGTGTTCCCCACTGCGCCGGATAGCTGGGCGGCATTGTGGGATGCCGACAAGAAGGACAAGCTCGGTCTTCTGGCGCTGGTTTCCAACTCCTTCCTGCTGGAAGTGACGGCCAAGACCTTCATGGGCGGCACCAATGCGCTGGACACGGAAGAGGGCCAGCTCAAGGCCTTCGCCAAGCTCGCCGAAGTGAAACCCAACGTGCGTCTGTGGTATCGCGACGAGGCGCAGTTTGAACAGGCGTTGAAGTCGGGCGAAATCCCCATGGGCCAGTATTATCACGACGTGACGGGTCTGGCGGCGGCCGACGGCTTCCCGGTGCGTTCCACCTTCCCGAAGGAAGGCGGAATTCAGGATTCAGGCAACTGGGTCATCTCGCGTGCCTCCAAGAAGATCGACGAGGCTCATGTCTTCATCGATTACATGAGCCAGCCCGCCATCCAGGGCCTCATGTCGCGCAAGGTGGGCACCGCGCCGACGCTTAAGAAGGACGTGCTGGATCTGAAGCCGGAGGAATTTGCGGCGGTGTCATCCGACATCGAGCCGATCATTCCGCGCTATGACCTCTACACCACGAAGTCCGACTGGCTGAACCAGAAGTGGACGGAACTCATCGTCGGCTGAGGCGCGCCGAAACCCCGACGCCGCCGGTGGCTGCACCGGCGGCGCTTGCGATTTTCATGAGGGTACGATGTCCGGCTTGCTCCTGCGCAATGTGTCGAAACAGTTCGGGGCCTTCACGGCGGTGGACGATGTGACGTTGTCCGTGCCCCATGGCACCTTCGTGTGCATGTTGGGGCCATCGGGCTGCGGCAAGACCACGCTATTGCGCATGATCGCCGGGTTGGAGGAACCGACATCCGGTGCCATCCTGCTCGACGGCGAGGACATCACCAAAGTGCCGACCCATCAGCGCGGGCTGGGCATGGTGTTCCAGTCGCTGGCACTGTTTCCGCATCTCAATGTGGGCGACAATATTGCCTATCCCTTGCGCATTCGCGGCAAGAGCCGCGACGAACAGCGGGCGCGGGCCGAGGAACTGTTGAGGCTCGTGCACCTGCAAGGCTATGCCGAGCGCCCGGTGGCAAAACTGTCGGGCGGACAGAAGCAGCGCGTCGCCATTGCCCGCGCCCTTGCCCTGTCGCCGAAACTTTTTCTGCTGGACGAGCCGCTGTCGGCGCTGGACGCCAAATTGCGCGAGGCCATGCAGGTGGAACTGCGGCAATTGCAGCAGCAATTGGGCATTACAACGATTGTGGTGACGCACGACCAGCGCGAGGCCATGACCATGGCCGATCTGGTGGTGGTCATGGGCCAGGGCAAGATTCGCCAGATGGCTGCGCCGGTGGAGATTTACCGTAAGCCGGCGGATGCCTTCGTGGCGGATTTCATCGGCTCCACCAACCTGCTTGACGTGATGCGCGATGGCAAAGGCCATGCGGTGGTGTTGGGCAAACCGGTGACCGGACTGAAGCTGCCGCAAGGCTTCGAGAAGGGCCAGATTTCCATCAGGCCGGAGGATGTGCATCTCACCCACGATGCGTCAGCACTCAAGGGCCGGGTCCATTTCGTGCGCGATCTCGGCGGCACCATCGAAACCTTCGTGGAGGTGGCGGGAACGACACTGGTGGCGGTGGCAACGCCCAGGGCGCGGGGCGACTTCAAGGCCGGTCAGGAGGTGGGGGTTGAGCTTCCGGTCGATGCGGTGGTGGTGCTGAAATCATGAGGCGCGAAGTTCCGCAAAAACTCACCGACTATGGGCCGCTGATTTTTCCGGCCTTCATGCTTCTGATGTTTTTTGTGGTTCCCTTTTCCACCATGATCGCGGTGAGCTTCTTCAAACGCAATCCGGCGGGCTTCTATACGCCGGATTTTGTCTTCGACAATTATGCGCGGTTCATCTCGCCTTTCTTCGGTGGGGTTTTGACCTTCTCTCTCGGTCTCGCCATTACCGTTGCCCTGCTTGCGGTGACCATCGCCTTTCCCTTCACCTATCTTCTGACGCGCAGCACCCGCGCCACCCAGACGGTGTGGCTGGTCGTCCTGCTTTCCATCCTGTCCTTGTCGGAAGTTATTATCGGTTTTGCCTGGTCAACCATGCTGTCGCGCACGGCAGGCATAACCAATGCGCTGGTGGCGCTGGGGCTGATGAGCGAACCACAGGCGCTGCTGCCGGGTTTTGGCGCGGTCCTGACCGGCATGGTCTATCAGGCGTTGCCCTATACCATTCTCGTGCTCTATCCGGCGCTGGTGCGGGTTGATCCCACGCTGATGGAGGCGGCGCGCACCCTGGGCGCTTCGCCAGTGCGCGCCTTTTTCAATGTGCTGGTGCCGTCCTTGCGCAATACCATTGTCGCCACGCTCATCATGGTCTTCGTTTTTGCTCTGGGGTCTTATCTGTTGCCGCAGATTCTGGGGCGGCCGAGTCACTGGACGCTTTCGGTGCTGATCACCGATCAGGCCATCTACCAGTCCAACATGCCCTTTGCCGCGGCCATGGCGGTGTTCCTGGTGTTGATTTCGCTGGCGCTGGTGGGGCTTACCCTGCTGGTGGGCGGGCGGAAGGAGGATGCATGATGGCGCGGTTTTTCAAAATCGCCTTCATGGCTTTGGTGGCGCTGTTTCTCTCCGGCCCCTTCCTGACCGTGGCGGGCGTTTCGGTGAACGAGAAGCAATCGCTGGTCTTTCCGCCGGAAGGCTTCTCATTGTCCTGGTACGGACAATTGTTCACCGATCCGGCCTGGCGGGCGGCCCTGGTTCATTCATTGCTTCTGGCAAGTGGAGCGGCGGCGCTGGCGCTGGCCATTGCCTTTCCGCTGTCGTGGTTTCTGTGGCGGCGGGGGGCGCCCTGGGCCAAAATCTTCCTGGTTCTGTGCGCTGCCCCCTTCCTTCTGCCGCCGGTCCTCCCGGGGCTGGGGGTTCTCGCCCTCTGGGCGACAGTGGGCGCCTATGGCCAAAGCTGGACGGCGGTCATCAGTCACGCCATCTTTTTCGTCACCCTGCCGCTGGTCACACTCTCGCTGGGCTTTGCTTCCATTGACCGTTCTCTGGTGGAGGCGGCATCCACCATGGGGGCCAACGACCGCACGGTGATGCGCACCATCGTCCTGCCGCTCATCCTGCCCTATCTCGTGTCGGGCTATGCCTTTGCCTTCGTGCTGTCGCTCAACGAATATATCGTGGCCTACATGACGGTGGGTTTCACCATGGAGACACTGCCCATCAAGGTGTTCAATGCGTTGCGCTATGGCTACACGCCCACCATGGCGGCGGCGGCGGTGTTGTTCGTAACCGTGGCGGCGCTGGTCTTTGGTCTCATCGCGCGTTTCGGCAACATTCGCCGGTTGCTGGGGGCCATGTCGTCGGAGGCATCATGATGCGGATCGCGGTGCAGCAGGCGGCGTATGCTTCAGGCAGTCTGCCCAGAAATCTGACTTTTCTGAATGGCGCCGCCGCCGCAGCCAGGGCGGAAGGCGCGGACCTTCTCATCATGCCGGAGCTGGCTTTGCAAGGATATGGCGCGGGAGCAGCCATGACGGACGCGGCATTGACGGCGGAAGAAGTGGTTTCCGAAATCGCCGCACTCCCTGATCTTTCTGGTCTCGCTCTCATTGCGGGCTTCGCCGAGCGTGGCCGTGATTGTCTTTATAACAGCGCGATCTTTCTCGATGCGGAAGGTAGCGCGCCGGTGATCTATCGAAAATCCCATCTCTATGGCGCTTACGAACAGGCGCTGTTCCGGCGGTCGCGGCCCGGCACGGTGGTGGTGGAGGTGGGGGGCCTAAAGATCGGCATTCTCATCTGTTATGACGTGGAGTTTCCGGAAAACGTGCGCCGTCTGGCACAGGCAGGGGCCGACCTCATTGCCGTGCCCACGGCCTTGCCGGCGGCGGCGGAGGCCCGGTTCATTGCCCGCCAGATGATCCCGGTGCGCGCCTTCGAAAACCAGGTCTTCGTGGCCTATGCCAATCATTGCGGCCATGACGGGGCCTTCAGCTATGCCGGACTTTCGGCCATCGTCGCGCCGGACGGCCACCTTCTGGCGGCGGCGGAGGCAGAGGGCGAAGCGTTGATCATGGCGGACATCGATCCCTCGGCCTATGCCGCCTCACGCGAACGGAATGCCTATCTCCGTGATTTGTAATGTGATCGTCCGACGGCTTGACGGATCAGACCATGAGAACATAACATGAACAAATGCCCGTTCTCACCCTTCAGCAGAAACTGACAATTCTCGGCGATGCCGCCAAGTATGACGCCTCCTGCGCGTCCAGCGGCGTGGCGCGGACAGCGCATCCCGGCGGTCTCGGCACGGCGGAGGCCAGCGGCATCTGTCACTCCTTCACGCCGGATGGGCGCTGTGTGTCGCTGCTGAAAATCCTGATGACCAATTTCTGCATCTACGACTGCGCCTATTGCATCAACCGGCGCTCCAGCGCGGTGGCGCGCGCCCGCTTCAGCGTGGACGAGGTGGTGACGCTGACGCTGGAGTTTTACCGGCGCAATTACATCGAAGGCCTGTTCCTGTCCTCCGGGATCATCCGCTCACCCGACGCCACCATGGAGGATCTCATTCGCATCGTGCGCAACTTGCGCGAGGTCCACCACTTCAATGGCTATATCCATTTGAAGACCATCCCCGACGCCAGCCCCGAACTGGTGGCTGAAGCCGGACGCCATGCCGACCGGCTGTCCATCAATGTGGAACTGCCGAGCGAGCAGGGCATGGCAGCCTTCGCCCCGCAGAAGAACCCCCTGACCATTCGCCATGCCATGGGCGATCTGTCACGCCACATTGCAGCGGCGGCAGAACCCACGCTGCGGCGCAGGCTGCGGCAGCGCTTTGCGCCTGCGGGCCAGAGCACCCAGATGATCATCGGCGCGGACGGGGCCAATGACGCACAGATTCTGGTGCAGAGCGCGGGCCTTTATCGGCACTATGGCCTGAAGCGTGTTTATTACTCCGCCTTCAGCCCCATTCCCGACGCTTCGGCCCGCCTGCCAGCGCTGAAGCCGCCGCTGCTGCGCGAACACCGGCTCTATCAGGCCGACTGGCTCATGCGCTTCTATGGTTATGCGCCGGAGGAAATCGGCCAGGCGGCCGCGGGCGGCATGCTCGATCTCGACCTCGATCCCAAATTGGCCTGGGCTCTCCTTAACCGGGCGCAATTTCCTCTCGATGTGAACCGGGCCCCGCGTGAATTGCTGTTGCGGGTGCCGGGCCTTGGCGTGCGCAGCGTCGAACGCTTGCTGGCGGCGCGGCGGCAACAGCGCCTGCGCTATGCCGATGTGACGCGGCTGGGCGCGGTGATGAAAAAGGCCAGGTCCTTCATTGTGACACCGGACTGGCACCCGCCGCCGTCCAGCGAGGCGGATGATCTGCGCACGGCTTTTTTGCCGCGCCCCCGCCAGTTGCAATTGTTGTGAGCGTGGGCTTCGCCATACCGCGCATCGGGGCCTTTTCTGTCTGGCGGCAGAAGGCGCGGTTGGCGCTGCACCAGAATCTGGCCCCGGATCAGGTGACGTGGCGCGAGGAAGCGGCTCCTCAACATGATCTTTTTGGGACAGATGCGCCGTTCTGTGGCGCCCGAGGACAGCGGCGCTTTGCGGTGCCGCAGACTTTTCTTGATCTCGCTGTGCCGGTCTGCCTGCACCGCGAGGTGCAGCGGTTTGCCTTGCTCTATGAGGCGCTGTGGCGGTTGCAACGAGAGGCACCCTTCATGCGCAATCCCGCTGATCCCTTGCTGGCGCGGTTGTCCGGGCTCGAACGGGCAGTCCTGCGCGATGCCCACAAGATGAAATCGTTTTTGCGGTTCCGCGATGTGGGTGTGGCCGCCTCGGGCCGGCGGCGCTTTGCCGCGTGGTTTGAACCCGACCACTACCCGCTGGAACTGGTGGCGGAATTTTTCATCCGCCGGTTCGGCGACATGGACTGGATCATCCTGACGCCGGACGCCTCGTTGTGCTCGGTCAATGGCGAAGTGGTTTTGGGCGAAGGCAGCGTTCGCCCCGATCTCCCCAAGGGTGCAGCGGAAGACCTGTGGTGCACCTATTATGCCACCGTGTTCAATCCCGCCCGGGTCAGCCCGCGCACCATGCAGGGTCATATGCCTAAGAAATACTGGCGCAACCTGCCAGAGGCCGAACTCATTCCGGGCCTGATCCGTGGTGCCGAAGCGCGTCACCGGGCCATGGTGGCCCTGGCACCGCCGCAGCGCGACCGGCAACCGCCGGATGGGTCCGATACAGATCTGAAACCATTGTGCTTTCCGCAACCTCAGGAACAATAATTACCTTGTAGTGCCGAACCATCGCGCATAATACAATCGGGACGGCTGACTTGGGGACTCCATGCAGAGATATCTTCCGGGACTGGTATTTCTCGGCACGTCGGCTCTTGGTCTGGGACTGAGTTACAGCGTTTATTCTGCCGATACTACGGCGGCGACCGTGCGCATTCAGACCATGGCGCGCGAAGCTGCGCAACGGGTTCAGGTCAAGGTCAATCATCACGTCGCGGTGCTGGAGGGCATGAAGGCTCTCATTGATGTCATCCATGTGGTGCCAAACCGCAGTGATTTTCGCGCCATGGCCGAGCACTTTGACCTGTCGGGCGAATACAGGGGCATTCAGGGCATCGGCTACGCCATGGTGGTGCCGCCGGATGGCGACGGGGGGATCCGCGCACGGATCAAATCTGATTATGGCATTGACCGGCGCGTCTGGCCCGAGAGTTCCCAGCCCCTCCGCACCAGCATTGTGCTGCTGGAGCCGGACGACAAGCGGAACCGCGTCGCCCTCGGTTATGACATGTATAGTGAAGTGGTGCGGCGTCAGGCCATGAACAACGCCTGGGCCACGGGCCTGCCCCAGGCCACGGCCCCGGTGTTGTTGAAGCAGGAGATCACTGACGACAAGCAGGCGGGATTCCTCGTCTACGTTCCGCTGTTGAAACTGCAGCGCGGCGAGGGCATGGCCGCCGGATCGCCCAAACCCATCGAGGGCTTTGTCTATGCTCCTTTCCGCGCCGGTGATCTTCATGTCGCGGCCTTTGAGGGGTTCGACCTCACGGCGGCAGCCGTGGAAAGTTTCGACATCAGCGATGGCACACCGCAGCCCATCTATCGCAGCTCCGGCTTTGATGAGGAACGGGTCGAAGGCGGGCGTAGTGCTGATGCCGATGTCGTCATCGTCGGGCGCCAGTGGCGTTTCCATGTGGTGGAAGCGCGCAATTTCGGTCTCACTCTGCGCAAGTCGCTGGGACCGATGCTGGGACTTATGTCACTGGCACTGGCAGCGGCACTGGCCTGGCTGGCCCGGACATTGCTGAAGTCGGCTGATGCCGCGCACCGCCTGTCGGAGATCTCGCAGAAGGCGCTGGAGGACAAGGACCTGCTGTTGCAGGAGATGAACCATCGCATCAAGAATCTTCTGGCCCGGGTCACCGCCATTGCCCGCTCCACCGCCAATGGCGCGGAGGACCTGAAGGACTTCAACACCACCTTTCAAGCCAGGCTCCAGGCCATGGCCACGGCGCAGGACACGCTGGCGCGGTCACACTGGGAGCGCGCCAGCTTCCGGCAGTTGCTGCACAACGAGGTGCAGCAGGTGTTCGGCGCCGATGGCGAGATGGTCAGCATATCCGGGCCAGACTTCGAGCTGGATGAGCGCGCCGCCCAGGCCTTTGGCCTTACCTTCCATGAGTTGGCCACCAACGCGCTCAAGTATGGCGGGGCGGCAGGCAAAAAATTCATGCTGGTGGTGGAATGGGCCTTCACGCCAGACGGACGGCTTGCCCTGGAGTGGCGCGAGACTCACGCCAGGCCGCCACAGGAGCCGGAACGCAAGGGCTTTGGCTCGCGGCTGATGGAGGCGACCATCCGGGGGGACCTCAACGGTGCGGTGGAGCGTGTGTTCACGCCGAAGGGCGTGGTGGTCACTTTCAATGTGCCCAAGACAAACCTGTCGCGCGGCGACGGGAAGGGCAAACTCAAGGACTAGCGCAACGGACGATCAAATCGGAACGATTTGAGAGAGAAAAGTTGCGCCAACATATTGATTTTCGAGCAACTTATCGGCGGCAGTTGAGTCCAACTGACCGCCGGTTTCTCTAGAGCTTGCTGTTTTCATACGGAAGCATAGCCTGAGTTTTTCAGGT
>OEIV010000038.1_pt1 | contig 79611 bp, 59 predicted proteins | sample 1539231 | NCBI WGS metagenome assembly OEIV01 (sample SAMN03794762, study PRJEB22550) | activated sludge metagenome | feature: wastewater treatment plant; material: activated sludge; isolation source: Wastewater treatment plant of a petroleum refinery complex | place: Argentina: Buenos Aires ...
CACCGGCGAACGGTGCCAATTCGGTGTCGACGCCGGATGATCCGACGATCGATGCTGGTTTGGTCGAGTTGGATCTGTCGATCACGAAGCGGCTCACCTCGACTGGGGTGGTGTCGCCGGGTTCGACGGTGACCTTCGAGTTGGTGCCGCATAACAACGGTCCGGTGGATGCGTTGGCGGGCTGGTCGGTGACTGACGTGTTGCCTGCGGGGTTGACGTTGGTGTCGATGACTGGTGACGCGACGTACACGTGCACGGGCGCTGCCTGTGTGTCTGGTGTGACACTCCCGACGGGTGCTGATGGTGGCGCGGTGACGGTCACGGCGACGGTTGACGCGGGGTTCACTGGGACGGCGCACAACGTCGCCTATGTCAGCCCTGCCGGTTCGGAGATCGTGGAGTCGAACCCGTTGGTGGTGCCGACCACGGGAACGGATACGTCGTCGACGTCGACGAACAACGATGCGCAAGCCGACGTGAGCTCGGTGTTGGTGTCGATCGGTGATTTCGTGTGGTTCGACACGGATCGTGATGGTGTGCAGGATTCGGGTGAGTCCCCGGTTGAGGGTGTGGTGGTGAATCTGATCGATCCGGATGACGGGTCGGTTGTGGCAACCACGACAACTGATGCTGACGGGTTCTATTCGTTCACCGGGTTGATCCCGTCGACCGAGTACACGGTGGAGTTTGTGGCGCCATCGGGTGTGTCGTTCACCGGTGTTGATGCTGGTGGCGATGACGGCGCCGATTCGGATGCTGATCCGGTTTCGGGTCGGGTGTCGGTCACAACACCGGCGAACGGTGCCAATTCGGTGTCGACGCCGGATGATCCGACGATCGATGCTGGTTTGGTCGAGTTGGATCTGTCGATCACGAAGCGGCTCACCTCGACTGGGGTGGTGTCGCCGGGTTCGACGGTGACCTTCGAGTTGGTGCCGCATAACAACGGTCCGGTGGATGCGTTGGCGGGCTGGTCGGTGACTGACGTGTTGCCTGCGGGGTTGACGTTGGTGTCGATGACCGGCGACGCGACGTACACGTGCACCGGCGCTGCCTGTGTGTCGAGCGTGGTGTTGGCGTCGGGTGCTGATGGTGGTGCGGTGACGGTCACGGCGACGGTTGACGCCGGGTTCACCGGGACAGCACACAACGTCGCCTATGTCAGCCCTGCCGGGTCGGAGATCGTGGAGTCGAACCCGTTGGTGGTGCCGACCACAGGAACGGATACGTCGTCGACGTCGACGAACAACGATGCGCAGGCTGATGTGTCGTCGGTGTTGGTGTCGATCGGTGATTTCGTGTGGTTCGACACGGATCGTGATGGTGTGCAGGATTCGGGTGAGTCCCCGGTTGAGGGTGTGGTGGTGAATCTGATCGATCCGGATGACGGGTCGGTTGTGGCAACCACGACAACTGATGCTGACGGGTTCTATTCGTTCACCGGGTTGATCCCGTCGACCGAGTACACGGTGGAGTTTGTGGCGCCATCGGGTGTGTCGTTCACCGGTGTTGATGCTGGTGGCGATGACGGCGCCGATTCGGATGCTGATCCGGTTTCGGGTCGGGTGTCGGTCACAACACCGGCGAACGGTGCCAATTCGGTGTCGACGCCGGATGATCCGACGATCGATGCCGGGTTGATCCGCTTCGACCTGTCGGTCGCCAAGCGGCTCACCTCGACGGGGCCGGTCCACGCCGGCGACGCGCTCACCTACGAGTTGGTTCCGCACAACAACGGTCCGGTGGACGCGTTGGCGGGCTGGTCTGTGACTGACGTGTTGCCGGCAGGGTTGACGTTGGTGTCGCTCTCGGGCGCCGGCTACGACTGCGACTCGGCGACGGCGACCTGCACAGCGCAGGCACTGCTCGAAGCGGACGCCGATGGGGCGCCGATCCAGTTGACCGCCGCGCTCGATGCCACGGCGACCGGCCGCTTGCGCAATGTTGCGTACATCGCGCCGAGCGTCCTCGACATCGTGGAGGCCAACCCGCTCGACGTGCCCGACGCGTCGACCGACACCTCGTCGTCGTCCACCAACAACGACGACGAAGCCGCGATCGAGATCGAGGAGTTCCCCACCACGACGACGACCGCGCCGGCGGCCACGACCACCACGACCGAGGCGACGGCAGCGACGGGCGGTTCCAAGGATCCGGGCACGCTCGCATTCACCGGCTCCGACGTGGCGGCCCTGGGTGGCCTGGCGATTGGGTGCCTTCTGTTGGGAGCCGCGCTCCTGACTGTTCGCCGGCGGGTGCGTCGGCGCAGGTGATGATGGCGGCCGGCCGCACCAGCGGCCGGCCGCACCTCCGTCCCGGAAATTCGGTGGATCGTCTGGTCGGAGTCCTCGACACTGGACGCCCCGCCGAGGAGGTGATCTCCATGACCCGAGCCCAAACCGCCCCGAATTCCCGGCTTCCCGACCGTGTCCGCAGCTGGGCCACCGACCTCGACGATGCGACGCTGACGCAGGCGGCCCGCACCGCACGCCTGCCCATCGTGGCCGGCCACGTCGCCCTCATGCCCGACGCCCACCTCGGCATCGGTGCCACGGTCGGATCGGTGATCCCGACCGACTCCGCGATCATCCCCGCCGCGGTCGGCGTCGACATCGGCTGCGGTATGGCCGCTGTTCGCACCGACCTTGCGGCGCATCACCTTCCCGACACCCTCGGGCCGATGCTCGACGCGATCGCATCGGCGGTTCCGGCCGGCATGGGCCGCGAGCAGTCGAGCGTTGCCGCCGCGGCCGAGCGTTGGTTCCGGGCTCATCAGCCGCGCACCGAGCTCGACGATCGGCTCGTCAACAAGACCTTGCGTCAGTTCGGCACGCTCGGATCGGGAAACCACTTCGTCGAGGTGTGCCTCGACGAGGCCGACACCGTGTGGATCGTGCTGCACTCGGGCTCACGTGGTGTCGGCAACCAGCTCGCGCAGCGCCACATCGCCACAGCACGCACCGTGGCTCGCCGATCGGGGCTCAGGCTCGAGGACCCCGACCTCGCGTACTTCCTGGAAGGCACCGCCGAATTCGACCACTACATGGCCGATCTGTTGTGGGCGCAGGACTACGCGCGGGCGAACCGCGACGCGATGATGGACGCCGTGTCGCGTGCGGTCTTCGGCGCGGTGGGCCGTGGCAGCGAGCGTGAACGCGTCAACTGCCATCACAACTACACGGCGCGGGAGACCCACTTCGGGCGTGATCTGTGGATCACCCGCAAGGGGGCGATCCGCGCCGGGGTTGGCGACCGCGGCATCGTCCCCGGCTCGATGGGGACGGCGACCTACATCACGGTCGGGCTCGGCAACGACGAGAGCTATCACTCGTGCAGCCACGGCGCCGGGCGTCGGCTGTCGCGCACTGCGGCCCGCAAGGCCTTCACGGTCGGCAACCTCCGCTCCGCCATGATGGGTCGCACGTGGCTGGAGGGGCAGGCGGACCGGCTGCTTGACGAGCACCCCGGTGCGTACAAGGACATCGACGAGGTCATGGCCAACCAGGCCGACCTGGTCGAGGTGACGCACGCGCTCCGCCAGGTCCTGAACTACAAGGGCACCTGACCGACGCCGCGGAGGCTCATGCCGACGGGCCCGACGGGCCCGACGATCACGCCGACGGCGCCGATGAGCGCCAGCATCACGAGCGAGGCGCGCCTCGCCCGGCCGGTGCGGTGATCGGTGCGGGTGTCCGCCTGGGCGGCGGTGATGTCGGGCGTGGTTGAGGTCATAGCGAGCTCCGTTCGTTGGCGGCGCGGTGTTCCACGCTCATCGTCACCAACGACGGCTCCGGCGAAGTGTTACAGGATTTCGATGACACGACGCGGCCGGACTCCAGGCGAATGATGCGGTCGGCGAGCGCGAGCGCGACGGGGGAGTGGCTCGCGGCGATCACGGTTCGGCCATCGCGGCGCAGCGCGTGCCACAGCGCCGTCTCGGTGTGCACGTCGAGCGCGCTGGACAGGTCGTCGACCACCGTCACGGCGGACCGCGGTGCGAACGCTCGGGCCGCGGCGAGCCGCTGGCTCTGACCTCCCGACAGGCGAAGCCCACGGTGCCCCACCACGGTCGCGATGCCGCCGGGAGCGTCGAGCTCGAGGTCGAAGTGGGCGAGCCGCAATGCGTCTGCGACGTCGACGTCGAAGTCGAGACCGACGTTTTCCTCGATGGTGCCCGACACCAGGTGCGGCGTCTGCGACACGTACGAAACCTGCGGCGGGCGAAGCATCGCCGACCCGTCGTGGACCAGCTCACCGTTCCAGCGGATCTCACCGTGTGTGCGCCGGCGGAGCCCCGCGAGGCATTCCAGCAGGACGGACTTGCCCGATCCCACAGGGCCGGTGACGATCACGAACTCGCCGACGCCGATAGACACGCTGACCGGCCCGACGAGCCGCTCGCCCTCGGCGGTGTCGACGCACACATCGGCCGCCGTCAAACCGGCGAAGGGGTGGCGGGATGGCAGCGAGGGCCGGGGTCGTGGCTCGGCGACTCCCTGCAGCGTCGGCAGCACCACGCGGTCGGCGACCGTGACGTCGATGTCGTCGTTCGGGAGCAGCGCGTGCATGCGCCGGAGCTTGGTCGCGACCGCCGGTCTCGTCAGCATGATCGAGATCATGAGCGAGCCCATGGGTGGCATGCGACGGATCAGCTCGATCAGGGCGACGGCCGTGCCCGCCACGGCCGCAGGCCGCGCGGCGGGCACCCCGACTCGCGCCGCGAGCACCAGCACGGCGCCAGCGATGGCAGCGGTGGAGCCGTAGAGCACCGAGTGGAGGAGCACGTGCTGGCGGCGCCGCCGCTGTGCCAGCCGTTCGCGTGTCTCGGAGCGGCGATGCAGGTCGTCGACGATCGCGGGCTCCGCGGCGAAGGACTTGATCGTGCCCGCCGCAGCGAAGGCGTTGGCGGCCTGCGCGGTCCAGGCCGATCGCGACGCCGCAAGGTCGATGGCGAGCGACGCGATCCTCTTGCGGTTGACGAAGGTCGCGGCGCCCGCGGCGACCAACGGGATGGCGACGATCCACCGCGGCACCGACGCGTCGACGAAGGGCAGGACAACGGCGAACACGATGACGTACGAGATGGCGTCGAACCAGTTGTCGGCGTAGGTGATCATCTCGTCGCTGTCCCAAAGACGCGCGGTCGCCTCGCCCGGGCTGTGGTCGACCCGGGCCGTGTCGGCATCGTGCGGAGCGAGCTGGGCGCTCATGAGGTTGCCCCGGAGGGTGAGGTTGCTGAAGTTCCACCACAGCGAGAAGCGCCGCTCGCCGAACTGCGCGAACAGCACGGACGCAAGCAGGATCGCGCTGTACGCCGTGATGGCGAGCCAGGGGTGGCCGCCTGGTTGGAGATCGCTGACGAGGCCGCTCCAGATGGCGACCGTGATGGCTTCGGCCCAGAAGTTGAATGCCCAGAGCGCTCCGCCCCACAGGCCGAGACGTCTGCGTCGAGCGAAGAGCCGTGCTGCGAAACGTTCGGGGCTGACGGGATGGATCTCGATCGGATCGGGTTCGGCGACGGCTGTCGGCGCGGCACCGTCATCGGTCGCGTCGCCCTGGCCGTCCCCGCCGTCGTCGTCCCCGCCGTCGAGGAGTTCGAGCACCTCGCGTTCGCTGTCGGCCGAGGCCCGCACGGCACTGGCAAACCGGGAGTCGGGATCGGCTTCGAGTGCCGCTCGGCGGTCGAACTCCACCAGCTCGCCTCGGTCGAGCACGGCGACGAAGTCGGCGTGGCGGACGGTGCTCAGCCGATGAGCGATCACGACCGAGGTGCGTCCGCGAAGGAGCCCTGCCGTTGCGGCCTGCAGCCGGTGCTCGGTCACGGGATCGAGCCGCGCCGTCGCCTCGTCGAGGATCACCACGTCGGGGTCGCGCACGAGCAGGCGCGCGAAGGCGACGAGTTGGGCCTCGCCCGCGGAGAGCTGCCGACCGCCGTGTCCGAGTCGCGTGTCGAGCCCGCCGATCTCGTCGATCCAGTCGGCCAAGTCGAGCAACTCGATCGCGGCGACGACGCGCGCCGCGTCGATCGATCGATCCCGAAGCGTGATGTTGGCCTCGATCGTGTCGTCGAGCAGTTCGACGCGCTGCGACATGAGGGCGACCGACCGGCGCAGGTCGCGCAGTGCGATGCCCGTGACGTCGCGGTCGTCGACGAACACGTGGCCCTCGGGCACGTCGACGGCGCGCACGATCGCCCGAGCGAGCGTGGACTTGCCGCTCCCGGTCCGTCCGATGAGCGCCAACTGCGCGCCGGCAGGCAGGTCGAGGCTGACGCCGTGCAGCACCGGGTCGCCCGCCTCGTAGCCGACGGTGAGGTCGCGCACACGCAGACCGAGGGCCGCTGCCTCGCGGTGCTCGTCGCGGTGTTCGCCGTCGTCCCCGGTGGTATCGGCCGTGGCTGCGGTCGACGAGATCTGCCGCTCGGGTTCGAGCGAGAGCAGCTCGCCGAGGCGAGCGATCGCGGCATCGACAAGCGTGAGCCGCGGGGCCTGGCGGAGCAGTTCGCGAAGGTGGTCCGAGAACTGGCCGACGAGGGCGACCATGGCCCATGCCCGTCCGGGCCCGATCCAGCCGCGTACCGCCGCCAGCGCGCCGCCGATCAGCACGACGATCTGGAGCGTGTTCAGCAGCGTGACCGTTGCACCGCGCAGGTGAATTGACGCCCTGGTCGTCTCGCGTCGGGCTCGCACGACTCCGGCGCCCGATTCGTACCAACGGCGAAGGAGCAGGGACTGCCCGAGCGCCTGGCGGAGGTCGGTCCGTGCGGCGAACGCCTCTTCCACGATCCCCGACGCGGTGGCCCACTCCCGCTGCAGCGAGGCCGAGGCTCGGCTCGATCGGCGTGCAAGGGGAGCGCCGACCGCCAGCACGAGCGCGCCCGCGATCACGAACGCCAGGCCGAGGCGCCAATCGAGTACCACGGCGCCGACGGCGACGACGACCGCGCCGATGGTCGAGGCGCCAATCGTTCGGAACTGCTCGCTCACCGCGTTGGTGAGGATGTCGACGTCGTTGGACGCCCGGTCGGCGAGTTCGCCGGCGCTTCGGCTGGTGAGATCGGAAGGCGCGAGCGAGAAGAGGCGCTCGACGACGGTCGAGCGCAGACGCGTCGCCACCCGTCGGGCGAGCCCTGCCGCGAGGAGGCCGCCGGCGACCCAGGTTGCTTCGGCGGCGAGCACGAGCGCTCCCGCCACGATCGCCACACGGGCGGCTCCGCTGTCGCGCTGCAGGATCGCGTCGACGACGTCGCCGCTGAGGCGGGCGGCGACCACGTTGGCGATCAGGCCGGCGGTGATGAGGGCCGCGACGAGCGCGCCGAGGCCGGCGTCTCCGCGGCGGAAGATCGCGCGCAAGCGTCCGCGTGCCGACGTGTCCTCACCCATCAGGCCAGTCTGTCGGTCGAACACCTGTGCCGTCACCCGAATAACGCGCCGACCGAGCGCTGCCGGTGTCGTGCCTCAGCGCTGCCGGTGTCGTGCCTCAGCCGAAGAGCGCCGCCTCGACGCCGTCGAGCACTCGCTCTATCGCCGGCGCGGCGGCGACGCGGTCGGTTCCGGCGAGGAGCATCGCCAGGCCGTGGACCGACGCCCAGGCGACCAGTTCGGCGCCGGGGCGTTGCGCGGTCGAGATGACACCGGCCGCATGGAGTTCGTCGAGCACATCGATCAGCACGCGAGCGGCGTCCGGATCGTCGGCCGCGCACTCCTCGGTGGCTCCTGCGATCGCGTTCCAGGTGTGGGCCTGGTGCGGGGTGAAGGCGCACTCGAGTAGCCCCGGCTCGTCGAATGCGAACTCGATATAGGCGCGTCCGGTGGCGCGGAATCGGCGCTTCGGCGAGCGATGCCGATCTCGCGCGGTCATCATCGTGCGCGCGAGTTCCTGGCGACAACAGCGGGCGACCTGGGCGACGAAGGCGTCGCGGTCCTCGAAGTGGCGATAGGCGGCCGGGGCGCTGACGCCGACTCGACGCGCCGCCTCACGCACGGTGACGGCAGCGGTCCCTCCTTGGCGGGCGAGGGCGAAGCCGGCCGCTACGAGCGCCGGCGCGAGATTGCCGTGGTGGTACGACATGTTGACATCGTAAACATGTTCTGGCAGGGTGGACAATGTTTCCGGTGTTCACATCAACTGCAGCGAGGGGTTCGGCGATGGCCAAGACGATTCATACGGGGCGCCTCACCACGGCGAGCGACGCCGAGTCGGTGGTGTTCCTGTTGGGCATGCGGATCAACCGGCTGTGGGCGGTGCCCGAGGTCGCACGCGTCGGTATCGCGATGGGGCGGATGATCGCCGAGCTCCTGCGCCACGGCGACCTGGGCCTGCTCTCGGCCCGCACCTTCGTGTCGGGTCGCGACGTGATGGTCGTGCAGTACTGGCGGTCGGCGGGGGGACCGCGGGGGGGACGGCGGGCGGCCGGGCGGCGGCCCCCCCCCGCCCGGGCCGCCGCTACGCCCACCACCGGCGCCGCCGGCCCCCCCGGCCTCTGGCACGAGACCTACCGGGTCGCGCCGGGGATGTACGAGGCGATCTACGTGAACATGCCGTCGTTCGGGCTCGCCGCGGCAACGGGGGGACCCGAGCCGATCGGGGCGGGCCGCCACAGCGCCGCCGCGCGGCTGAGCGGGGTCGAGGACCGTCCGGTGATGGAACCGAGCTGAGCGGCGCGAACCGGCGGAGCGTCGAGCCTCAGTGAGCGTGGCAGGCGCCGCCGCAACACCCGCCACCCATCGGACCCGCAGGTGCGGGTACCGCTGACGAGGCCGACCCGCCGCCGACGCCGACCGTGGCGATCAGGTTCAGGAGCTTGACCGTGTCGGCGTGCCCGTCGGGGCAGACAGCGGGATCGGAGGACTGGGCCATCGGGCGTTCGACCTCGAAGGTCGACCCGCAGGTCCGGCAGCGGAAGTCGTAGCGAGCCATGGACGGATCGTACCCACACGGGCCGGCCGGTGGGTCAGACTGGGCCGATGGAGTTTGACCTCGACACCGTCGACGCGCTGCTGAGCACCACGCGAGCCGTCCGCAAGCGTCTCGATCTCGCCCGCGACGTCCCCGACGGCGTGGTGCTGGAGTGCCTGCGTCTCGCAACCCAGGCGCCCACGGGCTCGAACCTCCAGGGGTGGCGGTGGCTCGTGGTGCGCGATCCAGCGACCAAGGCGGCGCTGGCCGAGCTCTATCGCCGCGGCGGTGGCGAGTACCTGGCCGCGGCCGCCGAGACGGCGCAGGCGGGCACGCAGACCGGGCGCGTCTTCGACTCTGCCAACTACCTGGCCGAACACCTGCACGAGGTTCCCGTGATGGTGATCCCGATGATCGTGGGGCGTGCGGACGGATCGGTCGCGTCGGCCGCGGGGCTATTCGGATCGATCATCCCGGCGGTGTGGAGCTTCCAGCTCGCGCTCCGCAGCCGCGGGCTCGGCAGTTGCTACACGACGCTCCACCTGGCGTTGGAGCGCGAGGCGGCGGCGCTGCTCGACATTCCCGACCACGTGACCCAGGTGGGGCTGCTGCCGGTCGCGTACACGGTCGGGACCGGCTTCCGCCCCGCCGTGCGCCGGCCGATCGAGGAGTTGGCCTTCCTCGATCGCTACCGCCAACCCCTGGTACCGCCGATATGAGCGCGGAGCCGCAGCTGCACCACGAGTTCGCTACGGCCCTTCCCGAGCTGTGCGTTGGCTGGTTGCCCGTCAGCGCGCCGGCGCCCGAACTCCGCCTGCTGAACCACGGTGTCGCCGCCGGTCTCGACATCGACCCCGAGGCGCTGCGGAGCGACGAGTGGGTTCGCGTCCTCGCCGGCGGGGCCGCACCCGAGGGAGCCCAACCCGTGTCGCAGGCCTACGCGGGGCATCAGTTCGGCGGGTACTCGCCACGGCTCGGCGACGGCCGTGCGGTGCTGCTCGGCGAGATCGCTGGCGGCGACGGCCGACTCGTCGATCTGCACCTCAAGGGATCGGGCCGCACCGTGTTCTCGCGTGGGGGCGACGGCAAGGCGTCACTCGGCCCGATGCTGCGCGAATACGTGGTGTCGGAGGCAATGGCGGCGTTGCGCATTCCGACCACCCGGGCGCTCGCGGTCACCGAGACGGGCGAGGACGTTTGGCGGGACGGCCCGGAGCGCGGCGCGGTGCTGGCACGTGTGGCGGCAAGCCACGTTCGGGTTGGCACGTTCCAGTTCGCTGCGGCCACCGGCGACGTCGCGCTGCTCGCGCGGTTGATCGAGTTCGCGATCCGACGGCATTTCCCGCACCTCTCGGGGCGACCCGACGCGGCGCTGGAACTGCTCGGTGCCGTCGTTCATTCGCAGGCGGAACTCGTCGCGTCGTGGATGCACGTCGGGTTCGTGCACGGCGTGATGAACACCGACAACGTCGCCATCTCGGGGGAGACCATCGACTACGGCCCGTGCGCGTTCATGGACCGCCACGACGCGGCCACGGTGTTCAGCTCGATCGACCACCAGGGTCGCTACGCCTACGGCAACCAACCGTCGGTGATGCAGTGGAACCTCGCTCGTTTCGCCGAGACGCTGCTCGCCGCGATCGACGACGACCGCGAGCGAGCGATCGCGGCAGCGACCGACACCCTCCATGGCTACGCCCCGGCCTACCGGTCGGCCTGGCTGCGCGGTGCCCGTGCGAAGCTGGGCATCGGCGGCGGTGACGATGAGGCCGACCACCGCCTCGTCGACGATCTGCTCGAGCTCATGACCGTGGCGCGGGCCGACCACACGCTCACCTTTCGCGACCTGGCCCGCTGGTTGCGCGGCGATCGCGATCCGCTGACCGCCCGGCTGGCGTCGGGGCCGGGGCTCGCGGAGTGGCTGGCTCGCTGGACCGGTCGTGTCGGCGCCGCGCCGCGCGATGCGGTCGCCGACGCGATGGACGCGGTGAACCCGATCTACATACCGCGCAACGCCGTGGTGGAGGATGCCTTGGCTGCGGCGGTGGACGAGCGGGACCTCGGCGAGGTCGAGCGCCTCGTGGCCGTGCTCGCCGACCCCTTCACCGAGCGGTCGGTCGGGGAGCGATACGCGCTCGCATCGCCCCCCGACTACGACGGTGCCTACACCACGTTCTGCGGAACCTGATCGGAACTTGATCGAGGCCGGGCCGACGGCTCAGGCGGAACGGCCGAGGAACGCGGCGAGCTTCGTCGCCTCGTTGGCATCGGCCGGGGCGGCCTGCTCGGGGCCGAAGATGGCACCGTCGTCGGAGCGGAACGCGTCGGAGATGGCGTGGCGCGCCGAGGCAAGGAGCTGCGCGGCGAGGTCGGCGTCGAGGTCGTTCGACTGGCCGGTCGCGGTCGCGAGGTCCCATGCGTGGGCAAAAGTGTCGGTTGCGGCCAGGCCGAGCAGTGCCGTGGCCGGCATGTCGCCGAAGCCCGGGTTGACCGTCTTCGCGAGGGCGCCGTCTTCGTTGAACGCTGCGAGCGTCGCTGCGGCGGCAGCGTTGAACGCGGCCCCGAAATCGCCCTCGCTCGCGCCCTCGCCCGTCTCGGTCATCTCCGTGCCCGCCAGCGCCGAGCTCGCCCAGTGCTGCGCTCCGACGAGGTGATCCACGAGCTGGCCCACGTTCCAGTTCGCGCACGGCGTGGCGTCGCCGAGCTGGTCGCTCGACACGTTTGCGATCACGGCTGCGGCGATCTCCTGGGCACGGGCGAGTGCGGCGGTATCCATGGTGACTCCTCGAGTTGTCGGCCGGGGTTGTCGGCCTGGGTGGCCGGCCGACGCTACCGCGTGGGCAACTCGCCGGGGCCGTCGCTCGCAACCCGCTCTGCGTGGGTCTCGCGGAAGAGCTCCGCCAACCCTGCCAGCGCGCCGGTCATGCCGCTCCCGTCGAGGGGGAGGAAGATCTTGGTCGCCCGCCCGTCGCCGATCCGCGCGAGCGCCTCGAGGTACTTCACGGCGAGCAGGTCGTTCGTGGGGCCACCCCGGTGGATCGCTCCGTAGACCAGTTCGATCGCCGCGGCCTCGCCGGCGGCGGTTGTCTCCTGCCGGTAGCGCTCGGCATCGGCAAGCTCTCGCTCGGCCTGCGCCTGCCCTTGCGCTTCGAGCATCTGGCGCTCGCGGACGCCCTGGGCGGTGAGGATGGCCGCCTGCTTGTCGCCCTCGGCGCTGAGGATGGCCGCCTCGCGGTAGCCGTCCGCCGTGGTGACCTGGGCCCGCCGCGTGCGCTCCGCCTTCATCTGCTCGTGCATGGCGCTCATCACGTCGGGCGGCGGGTCGATTCGTTGGATCTCGACCCGCATGACCCGTGCGCCCCAGTTGTCGGTTGCGTCGTCGAGGATCTGTCGCAGGTTCGAGTTGAGCTGGTCGCGGCTGGTCAGCGCCTGGTCGAGGGTCATGTCGCCGATGACGTTGCGCATGTTCGTCTGCGCCAGCTTCGTGATGGCCATCAGGAAGTTGGCCACGTTGTATTGCATCCGCTGCGGGTCGGTGGGCTCGTAGTAGATCACCGCGTCCACGGACACCACCACGTTGTCCGAGGTGATGACCTCCTGCGGCGGCACGTCGATCACCTGCTCGCGCATGTCGACCATGGTGATGGTCTGCGCGAACGGGAGAATCACGTGCAACCCGGGGTTCTTGGTCTCCTTGTACTTGCCGAGCTGCTCGACGATGCCCTTCTGGAACGGATGCACGATCCGCACACCCGAGAGCGCGACGACGAACAGCAGGACGGCGATCAGGATGAGCGCCACGATCGGTGCGGTCACGGTGAGACCTCCTCGGCGGTCGACGCTACGACGATGACGCGTGTGCCTTCGACGTCGGTGACCACGACGTGGTCGCCCACCTCGAATCGTTGACCGGATGCGGGGCTGGCACGCCATTCCTCGCGGTCGATGCGGACCAGCCCAGGATCGTCCGGGCCGACGGCGTCGATCACGACCCCGGCGCGGCCGAGGAGCCGGTTCGCCCCCACGCCCGGAACCTCCTCGATCTGGTTGAGTCGGCGTCCGATGGGCCGCAGCGCGAAGAAGAAGACGCCCGACGCGATCACGAACGTGAGGACCTGGACGAAGACCGATGCGCCGAGGAATGCGGCGACGGCCGCTGCTGCGGCACCGAGCCCGAAGGGGAGCAGGAAGAACCCGGGTACCGCGATCTCGCCGGTTGCGAGCACCACCGCGAGGACCACCCACAGGATCTTGAGGAGATCGGTCGAGCTGCCGGACATTGGGCGTCCCCTTTGCGGCCGGGTCGTGGCTCGACCCTAGTGGGGCATGGCCCGGCACTGCGGGGAATAACCCTCAACCTCGACATGAGAGTTGGCGCCGCGGGCGGGCAGTGCGTGGGCCGTCCGACCCATCCGCAGTGGGGGATTTCACCCGGAGGCATCAGGTGGAGCGCCGCGACTGCCGATAGCGGACACGATCCATCCGCGTCTGAAGGTCGATCCCGCCATGTCCGTACGTACCCGCCGATCCATCCTGTTGGTGGTGTCGCTGATCTCCTCGCTTCTCGCGGTGATCAGTCCCATCGCCCCGGCCCAGGCCGACACGAACCCCTCGACCGAGAACCTGGTGGCGAGCTGCGCCGTCGTGCCGTCTTCCTCGGCGGGCACGATCGCGGGCCTCACCGCGGTAGCTCCCGGCGAGGCGATCAAGGTCCGGTCGTCGCTCACCTTGGATGCTGGCCTGGTCTACCAGGACGTGCTCACTCGGCCCGACGGCTCGACCTACTTCGCGTCGGTGATCGAGCTCCTGCCGCCGGCGGCGGCCGGCGTCACGATCGACCCGACCTCGGCGCACCTCACGATCGGTGGCGTGCCCACGGCGTTGGTGGCCGGAACGCAGCCGGTGCCGGACACCTGGGTGCTCGACACGACCGGGGGTCAGGTGCGCGTGTACTTCCCCGGCGACGCCGACCAGATGCTGGCCGACGTGGCCGGCGTCGGTCTCCCGTCGTACACGGTGCCTTCGGACGGCACCGTGTACGCGGTCGAGGCGGACGGTCGGGTCGGTTCGGACGCCGCGATCACCGCCGGGTCGGCTCTGGACGCCCGCGACGTGCCGGGCCTCCATGAGCACCGGCGTGTCGGCACGGTCGACCGGCGACGAGCTGGTGAAGGTCGGTGTCGCCGAACCGTCGCTGACGGTCGCCAAGTCGGTCGCTCCGGCCACGATCGCCGCAGGTTCGATGGCGACGTTCACGATCACCGTGACCAACGCCGAGTCCACGCCGGAGACCCCGACGGGCCCGGCGTATGACGTGGTCGTCACCGACACCCTCCCCGCCGAGATGTCGCCGGTGACGAGCTCGGGTTCCCCGATGGCAGACGGTGCGGTCAACGCCAGCGGCCTGCGCTGGGACGCGACCAGCCGCACGATGACCAAGACCGTCGCCACGATCGACGCCGGGGCGACCGAGACGCTGCAGGTGAAGGTGCGCCTCGCCGCCGACTCGGCCGCGGCGACCGGATTCGTCAACAACGTGGCGGCGACGGCGACGAGCCTGCCGGGAGTCGAGGCGTCGGAGCGCGCATACCCGGCGGTCACGGCCAACGCGACGCTCACCTCCGCGGCCGCAGCGCCGGTCGTCACCAAGACCGCGGATCGCGACTCGGTCGTGCGCGGGAACGTCGTGAACTTCACGGTCACGGTCGCCCTTCCGGCGAACTCGCACTACGACAACGTCACCCTGATCGACGTGTTGCCCGACGGGATGTACTACCAGTGGAACCAGCAGGTCAGTTGCTCGGGGTGCACGAACGCGCTCACCACGCTCGATCTCGGCGTGGACAACCCGACGCCGACCACGCAGCGATTCGCGATGTACCTCGGCACGATCGACACCGACGCTGCGCCCGCAACGCTCACCTGGACCTACGGCGGGGCGGCCAACTCGAACTTCAACAACGGGACGGCCATCCCGATGGGCCACGAGTTCGTCAACGCCTCGGAGTTTCGGGCCAACATCGTCGATCGTCTCGGCGGCGTGCCGCCGCGCCTCTCGACGCTGCGATCCGCCGACTTCCAGCTCCCGGCCACCAAGAGCGTGATCCTCGGCGAGCCGAAGCTCGCGATCTCGAAGCGGGCGCTGGTCGCCTCGCCCTACGACCCGGCGGACGGCCCGATCGAATGGGAGGTGACGCTCACCAACTCCGGCAACACCGCTGCGACCCACGTCTACGTGTGGGACAACGAGCTGAGCGCATCGCCCGGCATGAACGTCGGGCAGCTCCAGGTGCTGAGCGATCCGGCCGACTTCGAGACCATCTCGAGCAACATGGTGGTCGTTCGGACCGTCCCCGCCGGTGGCTCGTTCACCTACCGCTACACGATGCCGTGGTACCCGGGCGAGTGGATTGCGTACGCATCGAACCCGTACCGGATCATCAACTCGGCGTATGTCGGTCAATACGCCGATCCCTACGGCTCGTGGGTCGGCATCCCGGCAGAGATTCGCTCGAACGCGACGGTCGATCTGCTGTCGCCCGACCTGACGGTCACCAAGGAGCGCATCACCCCGGCGACCGTGGCCATCGGTACGCCGATCGACTACCGCATCACCCTCACCAACAACGGGCTCGGCAGCGCCACGAGCCTGGTGATCAACGACTCGCTGCCGGCCGGACTGGGTCCGGTGTCGGACCTGAGCTCGACCCCGGCGGGCATGGTCGCCTGCACGGGCACCACCTCCGCGACCTGCACGCTCACGCCGAACCGGATTCTCCCGGGCCAGACGGTCACCTTCGAGTACCGCGTCGCGACCACCGGGGCGACGACCGGTGTGAAGACCAACTCGGTGTCGGTCAGCTACCGCGACGGCGCCGGACGCCTGGGGAACCAGGCTCCCGTGTCGACCCCGTACACCGCATCGGCATCGGTGTCGACCACGCTCGTGGCGCCGCAGATGACGCTGGCGAAGACCCCGGAGATCGATGACCCGGGCGCAACGATCGACGTGCTGGGCTCGGCGATGTTCCACATGGTGGCCACGAACACCGGCGACTACTTCGCTTCGAACGTGGTCATCGACGACCCGCTCCCGTCGCACATCTCGGCCGACCTCGCCTCGAGCTCGTGCACCGTCTTCCCGGCGTCGCCCTCCTCGGGCTGCGTGGTCGGTGGCACGGCGGCACATCCGACCTTCACCGTGGACACCTTGGCGCCCGGTGCGGAGATGCGAGCCCACCTCGCGGTCGTGCACGACGGCTCCGACCCCAAGATCGTCGGGTCCGACCTGCCCAACGTCGCGACGCTGTCGGCCCTCGGGTTCACCTCGATCACCGACGACGGCGGTCTCAACGTGCAGTCCGGTCCGAAGCCTCCGATGCCCACCAAGTCGGTGTCGCCGACGAGCGCATCGCCGGGCGAGACGGTGACCTACACCGTCGACGTCGCCTTCCAGAGCGCCGCGGCCCAGGTGATCGATGCGACCCTGATCGACATCGTGCCCGACGGCCTCGAGAACGTGACTCCGGTCTCGATCACCTGCGTGACCGGCTCGTGCCCGTCGACGCTGGCCTACATCGGCTTCGAGCCCTCCGCTAACGGCGGTGGTCGCGCCGGCTGGTTCCTTGGCGATCAGCCGATCCTGACCACCGGGACGGTGCGCATCGTCTACACGGCGACCGTGGCGTCGGCGTTCGTGGGCGGCGGCACGCCGGCCGCGGGAACGCCGGTGCGCGACGGCGTGGGCACGGGCGACCCGCTCAAGAATGCCGCCCGCGTGTGGTTCAACGACGGAGTCGATCGCTTCGCGACCGCTCCGCCGGTCGTGCCCGCCGCCACCACCGCAAACTTCACCAACCGCTCGGTGAACACCCGCGTGTCGCTCGACATCGCAACGCCGGTCGTCGACCTGACGAAGACGGCTGAGTTCAGCTCGGTCGAGGCGGGGGATCGCACCAACCCCGGATCGATCAACACCTTCACGCTGACCGTTCGCAACACCGGATCGCGCGACGCGTATGCGCTCGACGTGACCGACTCGATGGGCAACGGCGAGCTGCGCGACGTGGTCTTCGACGCGCTGCCGTCGGGCGTGACCGTGACCGACGGGTGGACCCTCGCCGACCCGGCGACGACCCTGCGGATCGACACCGTGCCGGCGGGGGGCCAGGTCGTCATCACCTACACCGCGGTACCCCGCACGACCGGTGAGGCGTTCGACAGCCGCTGGCAGATCCGCAACACCGCGCAGATCGTGAACTCGCACAGCACGCCGGGCGGCACGGGAGCGGGCGACTACTCCTACGGCCCCGGCACGAGCCGCATCGTGGACACGTGGGCGTTCACCCCGCAGCCGCGGGTCTATGCCTCCGGCTGTTCGGACCCCGACGCCATCGGCGACACGGTCGAGTTCCGGGTCGACCTGTACAACTACCACTACCTCGGCACGCCCGACCGAGCCGACATCGGCACGCTGCACGACGCCGTGGCCACCGTGACGCTGTCATCGGATGTCACGTTCGTGCCCGGCTCGGTGAAGGGCACCCCGTACAACGGCGTCGAGGCGTCGTTCCGCGACCCCGACACCTTGGTGGTGAACGGCGACGGCACCACCACCATGACGTGGAACGTCGGCGACGTGGCGATCAACAACGCATCCCGGTTCCTCGGGTTGCGGTGGAACGTCACGGCCAGCGCCATCTCGGTCTCCGGTCCCTCCATCCAGCTTTCCGGCGTCGACTGGAGCGGCTCGCCCAGCCGCGGCAGCGCGATCGCCGCCACGACGCCCTACGCGGCCTCCGCCGGGGCGGGTTGCAGCGTCGCAATGAACCTGCAGAAGTCGCCCGACGGGGGCACGGTGCCCGCCGGGAACGCGGTCAACTGGAACGCGAGCTTCAGCGTGTCGACGCCGCTGCGCCACGCCTACGCGGTGTCCGGATCGATCTCGGACCTGCTGCCCAAGGGCTTCATCTACGCCCCCGGCACCGCGACGTTCAGCGACGGTACGACGGCGGCTGCCCATAGCGAGGTGATCACGCCGCAGCCGGACGGCTCGACCAAGATCACGTGGTCGGGATTCGCCATCACGGCGCAGCCCGCGAGTTCGGCCTCGATCTCGGTGACCATCCCGACGACCACGGACACCGAGGCAGCCCTGACGCTCGACGGTGCGCTGCCTCGTTCGTTCACGAACCTCGCGGCGTTCGAGACCACCAGCCCCGCCGCGATCGGTGGCACGTGCGGCCCGTTCACCTCGGCCTTCTGCGACACCGGATGGGTCACCGTCGAGAGCAACAACCAACCGACGGTCGCGAAGAGCGTCGACCACGCGAAGGGGCCGTGGGGCGACGCCGCCACGTTCACGATCGACGTGTCGGTGCCGAAGAACTACGCGGCCAACGGGCTCTTCGTCTACGACCAGACGAACGTCAGCAACCCGACCTCGCCGTTCTGGCCGACCAACCAGCCGCCGGTGTCGATCGTGCCGGTGTCGGCGTCCTGCATCGCCGGCTGCACCGCCGGTGGCCCCGACGACATCACGGTGACCGCGCTGCCGGCCCTGAGCGACGGAACGCTCGCCGCCTGGAAGACCGGCCCGGTCGCGTCCGACACCGAGGCGCGGACGCTTCGGATCTCGTATCAGATGGTCACGCCCGAGGCCGACGTGGTCTACGCGCTGCCGAACTGCCCGAGCTACGGCATGGCGGCCGACACCTACTACAGCTGCGGCGTCGCCCGATTCCTGAACACGGTGAACCTGTACAACTCGAATGCGCTGCTGAGCGGTATGGGGGCCGGGTGGCAGAACAACTGGTGGGCGTACGGCATGAACCACCGCGGGCAGGCGACCGCCGCCTTCACGGTGAGCACGCCGGACGTTCGCATCACCAAGACGTGCCATCGCCCCGGCGAGGCATCGACGGCGCCGGGCACCTACGGCGAGCCCGAGCCGATCAAGGAATCCGCGCTCAGCGTCGCGAACGTCGAGTGCGAGCTGACGGTGCGCAACCTCGGTCCCGGCTCGGCGTACTACATCGACTTCGATGACCGCCCGTCCGCGAACTCGGTGTACGGCTACCCGGTGGGCTGGGAGATGCTCTCGAACTCGACGCCGTCGCCCGCGATCGTGGACACCGCGCCGACCGACGGCTCGAAGATCTCGTGGGAGCTCCCCGACCTGGGAGCGGGCGAGACCTACACCGCCAGCTTCCAGGCGCGGACCTCGCTTCCCGGGTGGGCGGCAGGCCTTCGGGTCCAGTCGAACGCCTACTTCGGGACTCGCTTCATGAACGAGGCGCGCATCAGTTCCTACGACATCGACGACTTCGACACGCTTTCGGTCACGAGCGTGACGGGGAACCGTCAGTCGCAGACGTACCTCGACCTCGTCAGCCCCCGGCTGTACATGACCAAGCAGGTCAATGCCGTCGGGTCCACCGACGTGGGCGAGCTGACCGACGACGCTCACTGCTACGGCTGGGAGCAGATGACCGTTGACGGTCACCCGGTCTGCTTCAACCAACGCGACAGCCGCGCGCCCATGGACGACGGCGACTCGCTCGAATACCACGTCAACATCGGCGTGGAAAACGCCGAGGAGCTGCGGACCATCAACCTGACCGACCGCCTGGCGAGGGGATGGAGCTACGTTCCGGGTACGGCACGCCTCGACCATTGGTCGTGGGACGGCTCCGGGAATCTCGTGAAGACGTCCACGCCGCTGTTCGAGCCGACCGTCACGCCGAACTCGCCGCAGCAGTGCTACTACTGGAACATCGAGCAGCAGGGCGACCAGCTGCTGTGGGTGTTCTCGAAGGCCGGAACCGGCCAAGACGCCGCGTTGTGGGATCCGGCGATGCAGTGGACCGGAGCGACGAACGCCGGCAACTTCACCTTCGACCGGTCGTACCGCATCTCCTTCGAGGTGGCGCCGAACGCCGAGTGGTCGGGCTGCAAGTCGGCCGCCGTATGGGGCTGGGAGCCGGTCGGTCCGACCGTACCGAACTACGTGTTGCTCGAAGCCACGACGACGTCGGACCAGTCGGGATCGACGGCGGCGAGTGTGCAGGCCCGATCGATCGATCAGCCGTCGTTCACGAAGGCCCCGAAGAACGGAACCGTGACCGCCGACTCGACGGCGGCGTTCACGATGGACCTCGACTTCAACCAGCGCTTCGCGATCGACGACGTGAAGGTCACCGACACGGTGCAGGACTGGTCGGTCGCCGCTGGTGCGCCGCTGTACCAGCCCGGCACCGCGACGCTCACCGATGAGCTGGGCGACCCGGTGAGCTTCACCGAGAACGTCGTGCATCGCTCGACCGGCCCAGGCGACCCGTCCATCATCGAGTGGACGTTCGACCTGCAACCGGCCTACTCCCAGTGGGAGAAGTGGCCGGACGGCAGCCACCAGTGCCCGGTCGCAATTCCGAAGGATCATCCGTATTGGGGTCAGTGCGCCTCGCGGGTGCACATCGAGCTGCCGATCTCGGTGCCCGACGACGAGGTCGACGGGTACACCTACACCAACTCGGCGACCGCCGAGGCGCCCACGGCGACCTACTCGCCGACGCACCCCTTCTACACCACCCTCGGGTCGTTCGACTACGGCTTCACGCTCACCGACACCGGTGACCTGCGGGTCGTCAACCCGTCGCCCGCTCCGACGCCCAGCAAGTCGGGCCCGTGGATGGTGACGCCGAACGATGCGGCTGACTACTACATCAACTTCATGCTGCCGGCCGGGACCGTGTACCACGATCTGGCCTACACCGACGTCGTCCCCGACGGGATCGACGATGTCACGATCGACCAGCCGAACTGCTCGACATCGACGGGCGTTGCCTGTCCGCCGCAGACAACTGTGGCGCTCGGCCCGGTGGTCAATGCGGACGGCACGACGACGGTCGGCATGTTCTACGACGAGGTCGTCGGTGTGCCCTACGACCGCTACTTCTCGTTCCGGGTACACGGCCACGTGATGGACGCCTACACGACGGGCACCCGCCTGGCGGTGGGCGATCAGCTCGTCGACCGCGCTCGTGGCTACTCGAACGAGGACGATGTGATCACGTCGACCCCGAGCGCACCGGTCGAGTCGGCCCTCTACGAAAGCGATGAGGCGACCTTCGCGACGAATGTCGGCGAGCCCGACGTGCACGTGGAGAAGACGGCGGATCGCGCCGGACCGCTCGCTGCCGGCGACGTGATCAACTACACGATCACCGTTCGCAACACCGGTCAGGTCGCGGCATGGCGAGTGCCGGTCGAGGACCGTCCGAACTCGGCCCTCACCAGCGTCACGCTCACCGGCGACACCTGGCTCGCGACGAAGGGCTGGGTTGCCGACGATCCGACGATCGCGTGGCTCATCCCGACGCTGTGGCCCGGGCAGGTACAGCAGTTCACCTACCAGGCAACCGTCGGGCCCGACCCGCAGACCGAAGCGGCGATCGAGAACACCGTCGACGTCGGCGTGTTCCAGGGGCGTCAGTACGCGGACGACGCGAACCGCGAATACGACGGCCCGAGCGACGAGGTCGTGATCCGGTTCCTGTCGGCCGACCTTCGCCTGACGAAGGTGCCGAACCCCACGGGCGCAACGCCGTGCCCGGCGAACGACCCAGCGAACGACAGCCAGCAGATCGCGGTCGGTCGGTCGGCGCCGTGGTGCATCACGGTCACCAACGCCGGTGAGCTCCTCGCAGGCGCGGTGGTCGCACGCGACATGCTGCCGCCGGGGTGGACCTACGACGCCGGCTCGGCAACGGTCGACGGTGTCGCAGTCGAGCCGAACATCACCACGTTGTTCGGCAACACGCTGCTGCGCTGGGACCTCGGCGACCTCGCCTCGGGGGCGTCGGTGGTGATCCGCTACTCGTCTACGCCGGGAACCGGCTCGGCCGCGGACTCGGCGAACAGCGCCTGGGCTACAGCACAGCGCCCCGACGGCTCGGCGCCGCCCGCAGGCGCGCCCGGGTTCCGTTCCGCCGATGCTGCGAACGCGACGCTGTCCTCGGTCGGCGTCGAGATCGCCAAGACACCCGACCGGCAGGTGCTGCCCTTCCTGCCGGGAGGCGGCCGTGCCCACTGGGACATCACGGTGACCAACCCGGCCGAGACCGATCTCACCGGTCTGGTCGTCACCGATCACTTCCCCGACGGCGTCACGTACGACCCCGCTACCACGGTGTCGACCTGCGCCGGATCGGTCGAGACCGCCTCGGCGGCCACGGCCGCCGGCCAGGACGTCAGCTGGGCCTTCCCGTCGCTGGCGGTCGGCCAGACCTGCACGATCACCGTCGAAGCGGTGGTGCCGGCGGGCCTTCCGGGGCAGACAGTCTTCGTGAACTACGCGGATGTCGACTCGGACCAGACCGATGCCGCCGCGGCGAACCTGGCGAAGCTCGTGGTCTACGAACCCGTCACCGTCGGTGACTTCGTGTGGCAGGACCTCGACGGCGACGGCGTCCAGGACGCCGGCGAGCCGGGCCAGTCCGGCGTCGACGTGACGGTGTCGGGTCAAGACGTGGAGGGCAACCCCTTCACGGCCACCTTCACCACCGATGCGACGGGCCACTGGACCGGCGAGATTCCTCCCGGAACGTTCACGGTCACCCTCGACACGGCGGATCTGCCGGCGCACTGGCAGTTCACCCATGTCGGGGTGGGCGACCCGGCGCTCGACTCCGACGCCGGAGTCGGTGGCAACCTGGGCACGATCTCGCCCGCTTCGGGTGAGGTGCACGACGGCCTCGACGCCGGGTTCGTTCTCGACACCGGGGTGATCGAGGGAGTCCGCTGGACCGATGCGGACGCCGATGGCGTCCGCGAGGCCGGCGAGACGCCGGTCGCGGGTGAGACGGTCACGCTGACGGGCACCGACATGTTCGGCAACCCCGTCTCGACGACGGCGACCACCGACGTCGACGGCAGCTACCACTTCACCGGCCTTCTGCCCGGCACGTACACGGTGACCTTCGAGGTGGTGCCGGGGCTGCACGTGTCGACCCCGCTGCCGGGGCCGATCGCGCTCCAGTCGGGTCAGACGGTGTCCGACGTCGATGAGGGCACGTACGCGCTCGGCTCGGTCGCGGGCATCGCCTGGGTCGACGCCGACGGCGACGGTATCCGGGCGGCAACCGATGTCGGCCTTGCCGGCGTCGAGGTCCACCTGGTGGGCACCGACGGGTCGGGAGCCGCTGTCGATCGGACCGCGACGACGGGGTCCGGCGGCACGGTGACCTTCGACGACGTGGTCCCCGGTATGTACCACCTCGTCTACGGCGCGGTCGGTGGTTCCGACCGGACCTCGGTGGATCAGGGTGCGGACGACACCGCCGACTCCGACGCCGACCGGGCGACCGGTGCAACGAACGGCTTCGACATGGTCAGCGGCGCCGACGTGTCCGGCGTGGATGCCGGGTACTTCGTGCCGGTGGCGATTCACGGCATCGCTTGGGACGACGCGGACGGCGACGGCGTGCAGGACGCGGGTGAACTGCCCGTGGCCGGCGTGGTCGTCACGCTCGTCGGAACCGACGGCGCCGGAAACCCGGTGTGGATTCCGGCAACGACCGGCGCCGACGGCCGCTACGACTTCACGGGTCTCGTGCCCGGCACGTACCACCTCGAGGTGGCGGTTCCGTCCGGCACGGAGTTCACCGTCGACGGCCGTGGCCCGGCCGACACCGACTCCGATCCCGCTCCGGCGACGGGTCATACCGCGCCGGTCACGCTCGACAGCGGCGACCATCGCGACCACCTCGACTCGGGCTTCTTCACGCCCGCCCACCTCGGTGGCGTGGTGTGGACCGACACCGACGGTGATGGCGTGCACGATGCCGGAGAGCCCGTGCTCGCCGGTGTCGAGGTGCACGTCACCGGCACCGACGGCGCGGGCAACCCGGTCGACCTCACGGTCACGACCGACCCGTCCGGCGTGTGGGCGGTCGACGGGCTGGTGCCCGGTGACTACTCCGTGGCCTTCGGCACTCCGTCCGGCACGGTCCTGACCGCGCCCGACAAGGGGTCGGACGACACGCTGGATTCCGATCCGGCGGCGGAGGGCTCGACGGTCGATGTCACGCTGACCTCCGGGTCGTCTCGCGACGACATCGGCGCCGGCTACTTCACGCCGGGCAGCGTCGGCGGAACAGTGTGGACCGACCTCGACGGTGACGGCGTCCGCGACGCGGGCGAGCCCGGAACCCCGGACGTGACCGTCCGGCTGACCGGAACCGACGGCGCGGGTAACCCGGTGAGCATCGAGGTGGCCACCGGTGCCGACGGCACCTACTCCTTCGATGACCTGGTGCCCGGCAGCTACACCGTCACCGTCGTTGCGCCGCCGCGGCGCACCATCACGGTCCCGAACGCCGGTGCCGACGACGTCGACTCCGACATCGATCCGGTCACCTCCTCGACTCCGGTCGTGGTGACCTCTGGCTCCTCGTCCACGGTGGACGGCGGGCTCGTCGGCGGCGCAACTCTCGGCGGTCAGGCCTGGACCGACCGCGACGGCGACGGCGTGCACGAGAGCGGCGAGCCGGTCCGTTCCGGCGTGGTCGTCCGGGTGACCGGCACCGACGGCACGGGCGCCGCGGTGACACGCGAGACGACCACCGATGCCGACGGCAACTGGAGCGTCGGTGTGCCGCCGGGGACCTACACGGTCACCTTCGTCGCTCCGGACGGGACCGAATTCGTGCCCGCCAAGGCCGCGACGCCGACGACCGACTCCGACGCCGACCCGGCGACGGGTGGGGTCGACCCGATCACCGTCATCGTCGACGACGAGGTCGGATCGATCGACGCCGGCGTCTGGTCGCCGGGCACGGTGTCGGGCCGGGTGTGGGATGACCGCAACGGCAACGGCGTGCAGGATCCGGGCGAACCGGCGATCGAGGGCGTGGAGATCACGCTCACCGGGACCGATGTCAACGGCAACCCGGTCGAACGGACCGCCACCACGGGCCCCGACGGCAGCTGGACCATCACCGGCCTGCCCGAAGGCGACTACGAGGTCGCGGTCACTCCGCCGGAGGGCTACGACGGCTCACCGGTCGATGCGGGCGACGACGACAACCGTGACAGCGACGAGAGCCCGCTTCCGGTCCACCTCGGCCCGGGCGAGACCGATGGCACCATCGGCCATGGCTTCTGGCGTCCGGCCAAGCTGGAGGGCGTCGTGTGGGACGACGTCGACCGCGACGGCCTTCGCCAGCAGGGCGAGGCGCTGCACGGCGGCGTGCCCGTCGAGCTGATCCTCGTGTCGGCCGAGGACCCGGGGATGTCGCTGCGGACCGCCGCTGCACCGACCCCGGTCGAGCCGGGCGAGGTGATCGCCACGTCGACGACCGCCGAGGACGGCTCCTACCTGTTCGAGGACCTCGCTCCGGGGATCTACCAGGTGCGGATCGCGGTGCCCGAGCGGCATCGCCTGACCATCCCGCTCGTCGGGGGCGATCGCTCGATCGACTCCGACATGGGGCTTGCGACGGCGATGACGCAGGACATCACCGTGGACGCTGGCGACCACATCCGGGCGATCGACGCGGGGCTGTGGCTCCCGACCGACCTGACGATCAAGAAGACGCTGATCGACGGACCGACGGCCGATCGCACCGTCACGTATCGGGTTTCGGTGACCAACGTGGGCGACCAGCCAACGGTGGGCACCGTGAGCGTCACCGACACGCTGCCGACCGGCCTCACGCCCGTGAGCGCCACCGGCACGGGCTGGACGTGCGACCAGCGGGTCACCGAGGTGGTCTGCACGCTCGACTCGGTGATCGAGCCCGGCGCCACATCGGATGTGACCCTCGTGGGAACGATCGCCAAGGGCGTCACCACCGACCTGACGAACCGCGCCAGCGTGGTCAGCGACGACGACCTGGACAACGTGGTGGATTCGGCCGACGAGGGCACGGCGCTCGTCGAGGCACAGGCGATCACTCGCCTCGACAAGAATGCCACGCCGGAAACCCCGAAGACACTCGCCTTCACCGGCGGGGACATCTGGCGCCTCCTGGCGCTGGCGGTCGCGGCCATCTCGGGCGGTGCGCTTCTGGTGCAGATCCCGCGGCGGCGTCGCCGGTCGAGGTGACCTCACGCCCGACCCGTGCTCTGCGGGCGGCGTGAGCGGAACCTCTGTGGGCGGGTCGGCCGGCACCTTCGGGTGTCGGCCGACCCGCGTACGGTGCCCTGCGCAGGTGTGCCAGGAGTCACCGACCACTCGTTCGGAGTCTCGCCGAGGTACCGCTACTCTCTCGTAGCGTTTCCTCGGGAGGTCTCATGCTCGCACGTCTCGGTCGCTGGTGTTATCGGCGGCGGGTGCTCACGCTGGTCGGATGGTTGGTGCTGCTCGCCGGCGTGAACGGCTGGGCGCAGGGTGTCGGCAGCGCGTTCAACGCCGGTCGCGAGCTCCCCGAGTCCGACTCGGCGCGCGGATTCGACCTGCTCAACGAGTACTTCCCCGGTCGCGGCGGCCTGAGCGGCACGATCGTGTTCCGCAGCGATGCGACGGTCGACGACCCGAAGGTGTCCGCCGCGATGCAGACCCTCTTCAAGAAGGTCGAGAAGATCCCACACGTGTCGGTGTCGAGCCCGTACGCGCTGCCGATGGGCGCGGCGCAGGTGAACGCCGAGCGCAAGGTTGCCTTCGCCCAGGTGAACCTCGACCCCGAGGTCGATCAGAAGGCGAGCGGCGAGATCGGCGCGCGCATCGTGGGCATGCTCCCCACGGTCGACGGCCTGCAGACCGAGGTCGGTGGATCGGTGCTCGCCAAGTTCGAGCCGCCCGATTCCGAACTGATCGGGCTCGCGTTCGCGATCGTCGTGTTGATCCTGTCGTTCGGGTCGGTGTTGGCCATGGGGCTGCCCATCGCGGTCGCTCTCGGCGGTGTGGGAACCGGCATCGGCATCACGACGCTCGTGTCGAACCTCACGAAGATGCCCGACTTCGCCACCACCATCGGCGCCATGATCGGCCTGGGCGTCGGCATCGACTACGCCCTGTTCATCGTGACGAGATACCGCGAGGGCCTCCATCGCGGCATGGATCCCGAGGAGGCGACGGGCGTCGCCTTCGACACGGCGGGTCGTGCGGTCATCTTCGCCGGCCTGACCGTGGTGGTATCGCTGCTCGGCATGCTCATCATCGGGCTCTCGTTCGTCTCCGGCCTGGCCATCGGCGCGGCCATCACCGTGACGGCGACGATGGCGGCATCGGTCACGCTGCTCCCGGCGTTGCTCGGCTTCGCCCGAGAGCGGGTCGAGGTGACCCGCTGGCGCGGCCTGATCGCCGCCGGCCTGGTCGCCATCGCCCTGCTCGGCGTGGGCCTCGGCGTCCAGCCGCTGCTCGTCGGCGTGCCGCTCGCCGTGGTGGTACTGGCCGCCGGATTCGCCGTTGCGCCGCTCAAGGCGCGTGTGCCGCAACGCAAGCGCCGTCCCCCCGAGGAGACCACGGCGTATCGCTGGAGCCACCTGGTGCAGCGCCACCCGTGGTCGGCGGTGATCGGCGGCACGGCGGTGATGGCGCTGCTCGCGATCCCGCTGTTCGGGTTGCGCCTCGGCTTCTCCGACGACGGCAACTTCGCGAAGGACACCACGACACGCCGGGCCTACGACCTGCTGTCGGAGGGCTTCGGCCCCGGCTTCAACGGGCCGCTCCTGATCGCGGTCAAGGCCTCGGAGCCGGGCAGGGCGGACGACGCCAACACGCTCGTCGCGGCGCTGTCGTCCACGAAGGGGATCGCATCGGTCACGCCGCCCTTTCCGAACACCGGGTTCGAGAAGCCGCAGGACGCGACCGCCTACCTGATCCGCGCCATCCCGTCGACGACACCGCAGGCCGAGGCAACCGAGAACCTCGTGAACCACCTGCGCGACACGGTCATCCCGCCGATCGCGAAATCGACTGGGCTCACCGTGTACGTGAGCGGCTTCGTCGCGGTCGGCATCGACTTCTCCAGCTACCTCGCGGAGCGGATGCTGGTGTTCTTCGCCGTGGTGCTCGCACTCAGCTTCCTGCTGCTGATGGCGGTGTTCCGGTCGCTGCTCGTGCCGCTCAAGGCCGTGATCATGAACGTCATCAGCATCGCTGCGGCCTACGGCGTCGTGGTCGCGGTGTTCCAGTGGGGTTGGCTCGGCTCGATTCTCGGCGTGGAAGGCGCGCCGATCGAGCCGTTCATTCCCATGATGATGTTCGCGATCGTCTTCGGACTCTCGATGGACTACGAGGTGTTCCTGCTGTCGCGGGTGAAGGAGGAGTACGACCGCCACGGCGACGCCCGGAACTCGGTCGCCGACGGCCTTGCCGCCACAGCGCACGTCATCACGGCCGCCGCAGCGATCATGGTGGTGGTCTTCGGGTCGTTCATGTTCGAGGACAACCGCATCTCGCGGCTCTTCGGCCTCGGTCTCGCGGTCGCGGTGTTCCTCGACGCCACGGTCGTTCGAATGCTGCTGGTTCCCGCGACGATGGAGCTGCTGGGCGAGCGCAACTGGTGGATCCCGCGCTGGCTCGACCGCCTGTTGCCCCGCATCGACGTGGAGGGCCACGACCTCGAGGAGGCACCCGCTCGCGGCTGAGGCGGCGAATGCCCGCCAGGGTGCTGGACACTCGATGGGGGGTGTGAAAGGCTGCGCCCCTACGCGGTCGTCGGCGGGCGACCCGGGTGATCGAAGGCGGGTACGACGTGGCGGCACGGCGTCGTGTGGTGTGCATCCTCGGGACGAGGCCGGAGGCGATCAAGGTCGCTCCAATTGTCTTGGAGTTGGCGGCGACTGCCGACCTGGAGCCGGTCGTGGTGTCGACGGGGCAGCATCGCGAGATGCTGCGTCAGGTCCTCGATTCGTTCGGTCTGACCGTCGATGCCGACCTGGACCTGTGCGCGCCTGGGCAGCGCATCGAAGACCTGACCGCCGAGATCGTCCGGAGGTTGACCCCGCTGCTCGCGGCGTCGGGCGCCGATGCGGTGCTCGTGCAGGGCGACACCACGACGACCTTCGCCGGTGCGCTTGCCGCGTCGTACGCCCAGGTGCCCGTGGTGCACCTGGAAGCGGGCCTGCGTACCGGCGACCTGCTCTCGCCCTTCCCCGAGGAACTGAACCGTCGGCTCACCACGCGGCTCGCCTCTCTCCATCTCGCCCCGACGGCGGCCGCCGCCGCGCAGCTGCGATGCGAAGGCGTGAACGGCCACGAGATCGTCGTGACCGGGAACTCGGTGATCGACGCGCTCCACCTCGCCCTGTCCCGCGATGCCGCGGACCGGGCCGACGACCCGCCATGGTGCCGCGACGCGGCCGCAGACCCGCGCCGCCGCCTGCTGGTGACCGCGCATCGCCGCGAATCGTGGGGCGAACCGATGGAGCGGATCGGCGCGGCGATCGCTCGACTCGCGGCCGATCGCCCCGACCTGCTGGTGCTGGTGCCGATCCACGCCAACCCGGTGGTGCGACAGGCGATCGTGCCGGCCGTCGAGGGCCTCGACAACGTGTGGGTGCGGGAGCCGCTGCACCACGGTGCGTTCTGTCGGCTGCTGTCGGCGGCCGATGTGGTGCTGACCGACTCGGGCGGCATCCAAGAGGAGGCACCGTCGCTGGGCAAGCCGGTGCTGGTCATGCGGGAGAACACGGAACGACCGGAGGCGATCGCCGCCGGCACGGCTCGCCTCGTCGGCACCGACGTCGACCGCATCGTCAAGGAGGTCGAGGTGTTGTTGGACAACCCCGCGGCGTACGCCGCAATGGCGAACGTGGTGAACCCCTACGGCGACGGGCACGCCGCTCGCCGGGCAGTCGCCGCGATGCGGCGAATGATGGGCGCCGAGCTCGCAAGCGACGAGTTCGCCGGCGCGGTGGGAGCGGCCCGATGACCGCCCCGCGTCGTCGCCTCGTCGGTGCCAGATCGTGGCTGTCGACGGCCGTGGCGATAGCGGTTCTCGGAGTCGGAGCGGCTGTGGTGGAGCGCGGGCAACCGTCGAGCGCGTCACTGGCCCCCACCGGCGCCCGTGGCGCCGCTCCCGCACCGACGACGCTGGTCCTGTATGACACGACCGGCGCGTGGGGCGGTCTCGGCCAGATGTACGCGACGCTCACCGCCAACCTGATGTCGCGGTTCGGCCCGGTCACGTCGCGTCCGGTGCGGACCTATCTCGCGGACGAGATGGATGCGTATCGGCGCGTCGTGTACGTCGGGTCGACCTATGGCGAGCCGCTGCCGAACGCCTTCCTCGACGACGTCGCCGAGGGCACGACCGAGGTGCTGTGGCTCGGCCACAACATCTGGGCGCTGCACGATCGCGTCTTCGCCGCGTCGGGCCGCTACTTCGCCAACGTGTACGGCTGGCAGTGGGCGGGGTACGACAGTTCGGCGTTCACGGCGGTCGAGTACAAGGGGCGGCGCTTCACCCGCGACGCGGCCTCGGGCGCGGTGATGGGGACCGTCACGACCGACGCAACGAAACGCACCGTGCTCGCGTCGGCGATTCGCTCCGACGGAGCGAGCATGCCGTGGGCGGTGCGCACGCCGTCGATGCGGCTCACCTACGTCGGCGAGATGCCGTACGCCTACGCGAGCGAGAACGATCGCTACGTCGCCTTCGCCGGACTGCTCCAGGACCTGTTCGATGCGGACCGGACCCTGCGCCGACGAGCGCTCGTGCGCATCGAGGATGTGGGGCCGATGTCGGACCCCGACGAGCTCCGCTCGATCGCCGACTACCTGGCGGGTCAGCGGGTGCCGTTCTCGGTCACGGTGTTCACGCGCTACGAGGATCCGCTCGGCACTTACAACGACGGCCGGCCCGTGTCGCGCCGCCTCTCGCAGGCACCCGCAGTCGTCAGCGCCCTCGCCTACATGCGGTCAAAGGGCGGCACCCTTGTGATGCACGGGTTGACCCACCAGAGCGATCGGCGGCTCAACCCGTACAGCGGGGCCAGCGCCGATGACTTCGAGTTCTGGCTGGCCCACGTCGACGACGACGACTACGTGCGCTACGACGGCCCCGTACCCGGCGATTCGCTCGCGTGGGCGAGCGGCCGAATGAACCGTCACACCGCCGATCTCGCGTCGGTCCGGCTTCCCAAGCCGACCATGATGACGATGCCGCACTACGCGGCCTCGGCTGTCGACTACGAGGCGGCACGGGCCACCTACGGTCGTCACTACGGGCGCATGCTGTACTTCGCCGGCGTGCTCGGTGGGGGCTTTTCGCAGGCCGACTACGCCGTGGCCCCGATCGGCCAGTTCTTCCCCTATAGCGGCATCACCGATGTGTACGGGCTGCAGATCGTTCCCGAGAACCTGGGCAACGTGTCGCCCGAGGAGTACAACCACCACCCGCCGCGGCTCCCAGCCGACATCGTCGCGACCGCCGAACGGAACCTGGCGCTCAACGACGCGATCGCAAGCTTCTTCTACCACCCCTACCTCGGGGTGTCGTACCTCCGCGAGACCGTGTCCGGCATCAAGGCGAAGGGGTACACCTTCGTCTCCGCCGGTTCGCTCTGATCGGGCCCGATGTCGCCACGGCGTCGGCCCCGCTGGTTCGCGCTGGCTGCCGTGGCGCTCCTGCCGCTCGCGGCGAGCGCGGAGCGTCGGTCGACGATCGATGTGCCCGCCGTGCCCGCTCGGCCCTGGTTCGCGTGTGTGGGTTCGATCGCCGCCGAGTCGCAGCCGATCGCGGGGACGTCCTCGGATCTCGAGCTCGCCGTCGCTCGGCGCGGAGCATGGCTCGACGGGCCGGAGGTGCGAGCGTTGGAGACCGCCGGGGATGGCGAGAGCGGCGTCGACGACGCGTTCCTCGACCCCGAGCGGCTCACCGTGGTGCGCATGTGGCCCATCGAGGCCGAACAGGAGCGCCAACCGGCGCGGGCGGAATGGCCGGGCCGGCCGGTGACGCTGGCGGTCGCCTGGCCGACGGCCTCGGGGTACGTCAACCTGCTGGTCGACCTGGATCGGCCCGGTCGGTGGCTGGTCGAACTCGCCGCGGCGTCGCAACAGGCGGCAGCGCTCGATGCGTGGATGCTCGGGCACGCCGTCCGCCCGACGGGGTCGCTCGCCGCCGCGTGCCGCGACGCGCGAGCGGCGTTCGACGCGGCGAGTCTGGTGCCGGGAGCGTCCGGCGCGCTCCAACGCGCCGCGTGGGGTGAACGAGCGCTGCATGCGGTGACGAGGGCTTATGCGCTGGCCCTGTCGTCCACGCCGATCGGCGATTGCACGGCCGCAACCGTGGGGATCACGGTCAACGACGAGGCGGCCGTTGCCCCCTCGGTCCGAGCGATTCGCCGGCGCCCGGCCGGTGCCTCGGCGCCGGCGGCACGCGTCGTGATCTCGCCGTCGCTTGCGCTCGACGAGGCGGCATCGATGGTGCGCCGGATCCGCGACTCGGGCGCGTCGGTGATGGTGCAGCCCGTCGACTCGGCCGACCTCGCCTCGATGACGCCCGAGGGCGTTGCGGCGCGCGTGCGTGAACTGGCGTCGACGCTTGGACCGGTGCAGGGATGGGAGATCGGCAACGAGGTCAACGGGGCCTGGGCCGGGCAGGGGACGATCGACAAGGTGCTCGCCGCGGCCGGGGCACTCGGCGCCGCGCCGCCGGTCCGCATGCTGACGCTGGCATGGCAACTCGGCGAGGACGACGAGGCGCACTCGCTGTTCACCTGGTTGGACCGCCATCTCACGCCCGAGGTGCTGGCTGTCACCGACTCGGTGGGGCTGTCGATCTATCCCGAGAACGCACCGATGGGTCCGGCGGCGTTCGAACGCGTCCTACAGACGTTGCGCTCCCGCGTGGGCGATCGCCCGATCGTCGTCAGCGAGCTCGGGTACTGGTCGGGCGACCTGAGCCATCGCTGGTGGTGGGGCGATCGCGCCGACCCTACGGGCCGGGGCCGGCGCGCCGTGTTCGGGCTGTACGAGCGAGCGTCGCGTCGCGCCGCGCCGTGCGGGGGCGGAACCTTCTGGTGGTATTTCGGCGCCGAGGTCGCATCCGACGAGGCGACGCTGCGAACCTGGCTCGCCGCATCCTGAGCCGGGCGGGGTTCAGGACGATTGGAAATTGCTGTACATGTCGATCGCCGCGCCCGCGACGGCGAGGGTGACGCCGATCAGGAACACGTTCACCGTGCGGCGGTAGTACGCGGTCACCCGGTCGCTGTCGACTCCGACGCGAAGGATCCGGGCGAGCACGACGATGAGGCAGATCATTCCCGCCAGCACGAGCGACCCAACCCCGTACGCGCCGACATCGCCCAGCGAGGTGTCGGAGCGGACCCAGCTGTTCGCGAAGTTGAGCACGAAGCCGAGCACGATGCCGGTCGCGGTCACGAGCGGCTGTCGATACGGCTGCAGCGGGTCGTCCACGTCACGCGATCCGGGGTTGCTGCTGCGTGGCGCAATGGATGCCGCCACCGCCGGCGGCCAGCGCGTCGATGTCGAGCATCACGATCTCGCGCCCGGGGAAGAGATCGCCGAGCATCGCCTTGGCTGCCGCGTCGGCCCGCTCATCCCCGAACTCGGGAGCGATGACTGCGCCGTTGCACACGTAGTAGTTCATGTAGGTCGCGAGGAAGTCGGCGCCGTCCCCGCGGGGTGTCTCGGGTTGGACGATCTCGACGATCTCGTACGGGGCGCCCTCGACGGTTCGCGCCGCCTCGACGGTTGCGCGTGTCTGTGCGGCAACCTCGACCCAGGGGTCGTCCGCGTCGTCGAACGCCGGGGTATCCACGAGGATCGTGGCCTCGTCGACGAACCGGGCGAGGGTGTCGATGTGGCCGTCGGTGATGTCGGCACCGGCGAGCCCGTCGATCCAGACGACGCGCTCCGCTCCGAGCATCTCCGTCAGCGCTGCGGCGATGTCCGCCTCGTCGCTCCCGGGGTTTCGATTGGCGTTGACCCAGCTCGATCGAGCGGCGAGGACGGTGCCGTGGCCGTCGACCTCGAGTCCGCCGCCCTCGCCCACGAGGCCGCTCTCGACCACGGGGATGCCGAGGTGCTCGGCGACGATCGTGGCGAGCTGTGCATCCCCATCGTGTACCTGCTTGTCGCCCCAGCCGTTGAACTGCACGTGGCCGGCCGCGAGCCGGACGCCGTCGTGCTCGTCGGCCGCGGTCAGGAAATTCGGGAGGGTGTCGCGTGCCCAGAGGTCGTCGACCGGGGCCGGGAGCAGGTCGATCGTGTCGGCGAGCCGCTCGCGCAGCGCCTCGGCCTGATCCTGTCGGCACAGCAGGGTGACCGGCTCGAACGCGGCGATCGCCTCGGCCACCCGCGCGATCGCATCTTGGACGTCGACGAGGTCCTCGCCCCACACCTGGGTGCTCGACGGCCAGCACATCCAGGTCCGCTCGTGCGGCCCGTCCTCGGCGGGCATCGCCCAACCTGTGGCGGCTCCCGTTTTCGGCCCGCCGACCGTCGAGGAGGTCTCCGGGTCGGGGCCCGCGGTGGGCCGTGGCGACCGGTCGTCGGTGTCCGAGCACCCGGAGGCCCAGAGTCCTCCGGCCAGGGAACCGAGCAGCAGCTGCCGTCGTGCGATCGAGATCATGCGATCAACGCTACGTCGGCCGTGGCGCACGGTCGGGGACGCCCCGCACGGTCAGATCGAGAAGTCCTCGGTCACCCACACGCCCGATTCGTCGGGGCGCGTCGCCGACGGTGTGGCGTGTCCGTTGAGTTGCTCCTCCAACTCGTCGACACGATGCAGCAGCGACGAGAGGCTCGCGCCCACCATGTCGGGCAGCGCGGTGTTGTCGAGGTCGGGTGGGCTCGCCGCAGTGCGCGGGTGCGTGCGTGCGATCACCTGGCCCGGCACGCCCACAACGACCGAGTTGGGCGGCACGTCACGCACCACCACGGCGTTGGCGCCGATGCGGCTGTCGTGGCCGACGGTGATCGGTCCGAGCACCTTCGCCCCTGCGCCGATGGTCACCCGATCGCCCACCGTCGGGTGGCGCTTGCCGGCGTCGAGGCTGGTTCCCCCGAGCGTGACCCCGTGGTAGATGGTCACGTTGGCGCCGACCTCTGCGGTCTCACCGATCACGACGCCATGGCCGTGGTCGATGAACAACCCGGGTCCGAGCGTTGCCGCGGGGTGGATCTCCACGCCCGTGACCGACCGCACGATCGTCGAGAGCAGCCGGGCGGCGAGCCGGTGCCCGCTGTGCCACCACGCGTGCGCCACGCGGTGCATCCACACGGCATGCAGCCCCGGGTAGCACCACAGCACCTCGATCGACGAGCGCGCAGCAGGATCGCGGTCGCGCACCGCGAGCACGTCGCGGCGGAGTTCCGCGAGGCGAAGGCCGGGCTCGGTCAAGCGTCGAGCAGGTCGGCGAAGAGCGCGGTGGTGAGGTAGCGCTCGCCGAACGACGGGATGATGACCACCACGAGCTTGCCAGAGTTCTCGGGGCGAGACGCGACCTGAACCGCTGCCCACGTCGCTGCGCCCGACGAGATGCCGACGAGCAGCCCCTCCTCGGTCGCCATGCGGCGTGCGGTCGCGAACGCGTCGTCGTTGGCGACGGTGACGACCTCGTCGATCACGTCGGTGTCGAGGATGGCGGGCACGAACCCGGCGCCGATCCCTTGGATCGGGTGTGGGCCCTTCGCCCCGCCCGAGAGCACGGGCGACGCGGCCGGCTCCACGGCGATGATCTGCACCTCGGGCTTGCGCTCCTTGAGCACGGTGCCGACGCCGGTGATCGTGCCGCCGGTGCCGACGCCGCTCACGAAGATGTCGACCTTGCCGTCGGTGTCGCGCCAGATCTCCTCGGCGGTGGTCGCAACGTGGATCGCCGGGTTGGCCGGGTTCTCGAACTGCTGCGGGATGAAGTACCGCTGATCGCTCGCTGCCAGCTCGAGCGCCTTGGCGATCGCGCCGCCCATGCCCTCGGGGCCGGGCGTCAGCACGAGCTCGGCGCCGTAGGCGCGCAGCAGCGCCCGGCGCTCCTTGCTCATGGTTTCGGGCATCGTGAACACGCAGCGGTAACCGCGGGCGGCGCACACCATCGCCAGCGCGATGCCGGTGTTGCCGCTGGTCGGCTCGACGACGATCGTGTCGGGCCCGATCAGCCCGGCGGCCTCGGCCGCGTCGAGCATCGCCACGCCGATGCGATCCTTCACGCTGTGGGCGGGGTTGAAGTACTCAAGTTTGGCGGCGATCGTCGCGTCGGCGCCGTCGGTGACGTTGCGGAGTCGAACCAGCGGCGTGTTTCCGACCAGGGCGGTGATGTCGTCGGCGATGTTCATGAGTGGGTGCACCTTCCCGCCGGTCGGATCGTTCGCCGGCGGCAATACCCTACCTGATCGGTCGGGATTGCGGAGCACGGCGACCGGCGGGTAGCCCGCCGCGGGCCGTTGGCCGTTCAGCGGCCGAACAGCCGCCCGAGCAGGCCGGTTTGGGGCGACTCGCCATTCGCTCGGCACTGGCAGCGGTCGGCAGGCGCCACGTCGGCGAGCACCTGCTCGATGTGGGCGCCACATCCGGCATAGGTGGGTCGATTGCATCGGTGACATTGAACTCGTCGGCACATACCCCCCAGGGTATCAGCGGGAGAAGTCGCGGCTGCAACAACGGGCCGTCGAACTCCCCTGACAGGCAGGATTCGCGATGGTGTGATTGTCAACGGCGCTGTAGTCTGCGGGGTGCCGTCGGCGGGCGGTGTGAGGCGACACGAGGCGGTGGTCGGGTATGGATCGGCGGAGATGGGGTTTGCGCGCGCTGGTGGGCGCGGCGGTATTGGCTGTGATCGGCACGGTGCAGGCGGGCCCGGGATTCGAGCGGTTGAGCGATGCTGCGGTCGTCGACGCCGCCTTCGCCACGTCGCTGGGGCTGCCCGCGGGCACGCCCATCGAACCCGTCGCATGCGCGCCGGTGGCGAACCGCTGCACCGGATCGATCCAGGCCGCGGTCGACCGGGTGCCGGCCGGGACCACGGCGATCGTCCGGGTCGGGCCTGGCGTGTATTTCGAGAGCGTGCTCGTCGCCGGGAAGTCGGTGCATCTCGTCGGCGACGGAGGAACGGTCTGGATCGACGGCCTCGGCCAGGGCTGGCCCGCCGACGGCAAACGCCACGGTGTGGTGTTCGACACGGCCGGCGGATCCTCCCTGCGACGCATCGCGGTACGGCGATTCACGCTCGCCGATCACGACAACTTCCGCGCCGCCGTCAAGGTCATGAAGAGCCCCGGCGTGCTCATCAGCGAGGTGACCTCGGTCGACAACTCCTACGAGGGCATCGGCCTCGGTGAGTCGCCCGACGTGGTGATCGAGCGGGTGATCGTGCGGCGCAACGACGCGATCGGGATCGGGGCGTGGCTGTCGAACAACCTGGTCATCCGCGATTCGTTCATCGCGGAGAACACCGACACCGGCCGGTACCAGGCCGAGGCCGAGCAGTACCGCGAGTCGGCCGGCATCAAGACGACCGAGTCCGGCAACGTCACCATCACCCGCAACACGGTGCAGGCGAACGGCTCCACGGGCATCTGGACCGATGTCGGCACCCACGACTCGGTGATCTCGTACAACCAGGTCGACAACAACCTGTGGCACGGCATCGAGACCGAGATCAGTCAGCGGATCCTGGTGCACCACAACACGGTGCTCGCCAACGCGGATGGGCAGTCTCCCTTCCCGTCGCCGCGCCACGGCATCCTCGTGCTCGACAGCAACGACATCTCGGTCGTCGCGAACATCGTTCGGCACCGCAAGGGCGACACCGAACTCGGTTGGTCGCAGGCGGTCCGGCTCGCCGAGACCCCATCTCGCCCCGTCCACCCGCGTATTGGCCAACCGCAGACCGACACGTGGGGAGTGGTGCTCGACGGGAACACGATCGAGGAACTCTCGTCCTCCGGTTCGTTGCTCGGCTTCTACGACCCGGCGGGGGCGCGGGGCGCCACACAGATGCTGGCGTCCAGCAATCTGAACTACTTCCGGCGGGTGAACGGCACCTTCGTGGCGACCGAGTCGGCCGGGGTGAGTCGCGTCTCGTGGATCGGCGTCGGTGGCGACATCGCAGCGCTCACGCAGTGGCGCACCTGGCGCTGCGCCGGCGCAGCGGTGTGCCGCGAGGCCGGAAGCGTGCTGCAGACGATCTGACCGGCCCAGGTCAGGTCAAGGTCAGGTCAGGTGATCGTGGCGCACCACGAGCACCGGGCAGTGTGCATGATGCACCACGTAGTCGCTGACCGAGCCGGAGAGCAGGCGCCGAAAGAACCCCTTGCCGGAGGCGCCGATCACGATCACCTCCGCGCTCATCTCGGCGGCGATCTCGACGATCGCGGCGCCCGTCGCTCCGTCAACGGGGATCAGCCGCACGTCGACGTCGCCGTCGACGGCTGCACGGGTGGCCGCGAGCGCCGCCTGGCCGCGCAGGTTCGCGGCGGCGAACGCGGCCTCGGCCTCCTCCTCAGTGATCACCGGACCCTCGAACCCGCCGGCGGTCGCCATCGGGTCCTCCTTGTCGGGGATCACCATCACCAGGCTGATGCGAGCCCCATCTCGCAGCAGCGTGAGCGAACGGTGCGCGGCATCCAGCGCCGGTTCGGATCCATCGGTGGCGATCAGCACATTCATGGCGGCTCCTCGCGTCGGCCTGGGGTCCACGCTACCGGCGCGCCCGGTCGGTCGCCGTCGTCGGGCTCGATCATCCACTGCGCGAGTTCGGTGCGCAGCAGATCGATGTTGGTGCCCTTCGCGGCGCTGACCCACAACACGTCGCCAACCTCGACCCCGCACTTCTCCGCCAGGTCGCGGCGACGCGTCTGACGTTTCGAATTGCCGACCTTGTCGGCCTTGGTCGCAACGATCCGGTACGGCCGATCGATGTGCTCCAACCAATCGAGCAGATCGAGGTCGAGCTTCGTCGGCCCGACCTCGCCGTCGATCAGCGCGACCACCGTGACGAGCCCGTCGCGTTGGGTCAGGTACGCCTCGATCATCTTCGCCCAACGCTGTCGCGCCGAGGCGGGCGCCTTGGCGTAGCCGTATCCGGGCAGGTCGACCAGCGTGCGGCCGTCGGGCAGGGTGAACAGGTTGAGCATCTGCGTGCGCCCGGGCGTCTTGGACGTTGCTGCGAGGCCGTTGCGGTTCGCGAGGGCGTTCACGAGCGACGACTTGCCCACGTTCGACCGCCCGGCCAACGCCACCTCACCCATGGTCTCGGGGAGCTTCGTCACCGAGGGGGCGGACATGACGAACTCGAAGCGAAGCGGAGGCGGCACCCGACGATGGTAGGCGGCGCCGGTTGGCTTCAACGGTTGCCCCGCTGACAGGGTGGAGAGATGCAGCGGCGAGACGTGGTGGTGATCGGCGGAGGGCCCGCGGGGTCGGCCGCCGCGTTGCGTCTCGCGTCGGCGGGGGCGTCGGTGCTCATGATCGAGCGCGGCGAACTCGGGCGCGACAAGGTCTGCGGCGACGGACTCACCCCGCGGGCGATCCGCGCGCTCGAGGCGCTCAATGTGCCGATCGATGCAGCCCATCGCACCGACGGGCTGCGGATGATCGCGAACCGCACGGTGCGCGAGTTGCGCTGGCCCGGCGTCGCGCCGTTCCCGGCGCACGGAGCGGCGTGGCAGCGCCGGTTCCTCGACGCGCATCTGGTGGAGGCCGCCGCTGCCGCAGGTGCCGAGATCCGCCACGGCAGCGATGCACTGCCGGCGCTGGAGGGCGACGCGGTCGTCGGCGTCGACGTGGACGGTGAACGCATCCGCGCCGACTTGGTGGTGCTCGCGACCGGGGCGACCGGCACCGCAGCGCGCATGGTGGGCGCGGTGCGCGATCCCGACGAGCCGTTCGGCCTGGCGATCCGCACCTACGCCGCCTCGCCGCGCCACGCCGAACGCCATCTCGAGGCATGCCTGACGCTGCGCGACGGGGCCGGCACTCCGGTGCCTGGGTACGGCTGGATCTTCCCCCTCGGAGACGGCACCGTGAACATCGGCGTGGGCGCGCTGTCGACGATGAAGGGGTTCCGCACGCTCAACCTGAACCACCTGCAGGAGTCGTACCGAGCGCTCGTGCGGTCGTCGTGGGAGCTCGGGCCCGACCTGGAACGACCGCGGGCATGGCGGCTCCCGATGAGCGCACAGCGACGTCACGGGCCGGGTTGGGTGGCGGTTGGCGATGCCGCCGGGCTCGTGAACCCGATGAACGGCGAGGGCATCGACTACGCCCTCGAGAGCGGCATGTTGGCCGCCGACCTGTTCGTTGCGAACCCCGCGACCGCGCCCGAGCGGTACGACCGCGAGATCGGTGAACGCTTCGACGCCTTCCTGCGGACCGGCCGGCGGTTCTCGTTCCTCGTCGGCCACCCGCTGGTGCTGCGCGGCGGGCTCCGCCTGGCGGTCGGAACCGACGCGATCGCGTCGATCACGCTGCAGGTCATGGGCAACCTCGTCGATTCGGCCACTCCGGGGTTGGGCGGGCGCACGATGCGCGCCGCGGATCGGGTGCTCGGAGCGCTCGACCCCGCGCTTCGGCGGTTCCGCGCACCGGCCTGAGGCGCCACCGGTGTTCCGGGCTACCGGTGTTCGGAGTCACCGGTCCTGGCTGCGCAGCGGGTCCGGTGCACAGCTCCGACGCTCGGTCGGGTTTGGGTCAGGCCGTCGGGGCGAAGTCGTCCCACGCGGCGGGCGGACCGTGGTCGTGGGGGCCGCCGTCCTGGCGACGACCGGCCAGCGCCGCGGCGAGCCCGGTGGTGACGGGCACCGCGAGTGCCAACCCGATCGACCCCGTGAGCGTGCGCACGATCTCGGTTGCCACCACCTCGGAGGTGACCACTCGCCACGCCGACCGGGTGCTCTGGTAGAAGGTCAGCAGCAGGGGAAGCGAGGCGCCGGCGTAGGCGAGCACGAGGGTGTTCACGGTGGAGGCGATGTGGTCTCGACCGATCCGCCTCGCCCGCACGTACAACTCGCGGCGGCCGAGGGTCGGGTTGGCCCGGCGGAGCTCGGCAACGGCCGACACCTGGGTGACGGTGACGTCGTCGAGCACGCCGAGCGCCCCGATGACCGTCCCCGCGATCACGAGGCCGCGGAGGTCGACGCGTGACGCGGTGACCTTCAGGAACTGATCGGCGTCGTCGGCCAAGCCGGTGATGGCCGCGAGGCGCACGAACGCGACGGCGAGCACGGCGGTCACGAGCAGCGAGCCGAGGGTGCCGACGAAGGCGACCGTCGTCTGAGCGTTGATCCCGTTGGTCAGGTACATCGCCGCCATCGCGACCAGCGTCGTGCCGACGGCGGCCACGCCGAGCGCCGGGTGGCCGCGCAGGAGCGACGGGACCATGTAGCCCATCAGCGCCGCGAGGCTGAGCCCGAGCGCAAGCAGGGCGCGGATGCCCTGGCGTCGCCCCACCGCGACGATCACGATCACGAACAGCACTGCGAGCGCGATGAGTGCTCCGGACCGCTGGAAGTCGACGAAGGTGTACTCGAAACCTTCGATTGCGGTCGGGTTATAGGCGAGCACGACGTGGTCGTCGCGGGCGAGGGTCGGCACGATCTCGTCGGTCACGAGCACGGTAACGGTGACGGTCTCGCCCGAGTGGGTCCCCGACGTGAGCGCCACGGAGGCGATCTGGCAGTCGGTCAACGCTTGCACCTGGAACCCCGGGCACTCGTCGCGGCGGACCGCGGTCACCGTGGCGTCGACATCGGTGAACCGAGCGTTGGCCGGGGTGAGGTCGGCGACCTTCCCCGATGGCCACCACGCGACCAGCCCGAGCACGACGCCAATCGTGCACACGATGACGATGATGTTGAGCGGCCGTGTCGTGCGGGGGTCCTCGGTGAGCGGCCCCCCGTGTGAGTGCGCGTGTCCGTGCGAATGGCCGTGATCGGGCTCGCGACCGGGGTCGACGGTGTGCTCGGAGGTGGGCATCGGCGAAGTCTTGCCCGACGGCGGCCGCGCTCAGCGCGTGGGCAGCGGTTCGGATCGAAGCAGGTCAATCGTCGTGGAGGGCAACTCGATGTAGATCTCGGGCGCCGGCCCGGCGATCCGGTTGCCTTGGATGTGGTGAACGTTGGCGTCGAGGATCGTGCCGAGGCGCACGTCGGCCTCGTCGTCCCATCCCTCGACAACCACGGTCGCGTCCTTCAGGTCGGCCTTCGCCACGGCGACGGCGTACGTGAGCGTCTGCACGGGGTGCGGGCCGACGAGCACCGCACGATCGACCTTGATGTGCTTCCAGGGGATGCCCGACAGGCGAACGGGGGAGGAGTGGCCGACCCCGAAGTCGTCGATGGCGAGATGGAAGTTGATCTCTGGCCGCAGGCGCGCCACGTGGTCGTGAAACGCCCGCACGCCGACGGCTTCGTCGGTGTCGACCGGGCGATCGTCCGAGCGGAACTGGCGGGGCGCCGGCATCGACGCCTTCTCTGAGATCTCGAGCACGATCGATGCCGGAAAGGCGTCGCGGGTGACCCAACGGAGTGTGTCGATGAACTCGGGCCGGAAGATCGACTGCGGGTAGCAGTTGACGTGCAGGTCGATCGGTTCGGTGATGCCGAGATCGGTGCACTGCTGCTTGAACGACTCGACCGCCTTGGGGAGTAGGTGGCCGTCGAGGCGCTCGATGAATCGGTCGCCCCACAGTTCGGCGGCGCTGAACACCGCACCGGCGCTCGCCGGCGTGGCGTCCGTAGCGTGGCGATAGCGCGCCAACGCCTCCCAACCGGCGATCGACGGCTGGATCACCGAGAGCCCCGGCTCGGCGCGTTGCACGGCGCAGCGAACGATCGGCTGATAGCTCATGGAGATGCGTGCGACGCTTCGTTCGAAGGCTCGGAAGCGCCGCTCGTACCACTCGTCGGGCACCCGGCCGCACGTGGCGCGCAGGTGGTCCACGACTGCGGACTCGACGTCGTCGAGCGTCGAGGCGCTGCGCGCGCTCGAGACCGCGACACCGATGACGGCCGCCGAGATCTGTGAACTGAGGAGCACCGAGCGGGGATCGACATCCTCGAGGAGGACGATCCCGTCGAGCCGGCTGCAGCCCACGCGGATCGCCAGACTGACGCGGTCGGGGTCGTCGCCACGGTGCTCGGGGATGAGCAGCGCGGGGGTGGTTCGCCCCATCTGGTCCAGGCGTTCGAACGCCGGCCCGAGCCGGGCCGTCGCCCGGGTCCGATGATCGTTCACCGATTCGCCGTCCCGGTGACGGAGCGACTCGAACCGCCAGGTGCCATCGGCCGAACTCCACAGGCCGCATGTGCGGGCGTCGTCGAGTCGTTGCAGCGCAGCAGTGAGGGCATCCGCCGGCTTGTCGACGCTCTGCGGCGGTGCCGAGCCGATGAGCTCGCGCAACAACCCGAGGGCCTCGCGCATCGGATGATCCAGTAGGCCGAACTCGATGCGCGACCGGCGGTGAGGTGCCGGCAGCAAGCGCGGGTCGGCATCGGCCGTCGTCTCGGACGCGTCGTGCGTGCCCACCCGGATCGAGGCGAACTCGGAGCCCATGCGGTGGACGAGCCTCTGCACGGTCACGGCCAGGCCGTCGTCGGAGGTCTCCAGCGCATCGATCACGCGGTCGGTGAGCGGCCCGGGCTCAATGTCGCCGGGCACGTCGTCTCGATAGGTGACGAGCTCGACGATCTTGGGGTGACCGCAGCGGTCGCCGTCGAGGTTGCGCACCTCCGAGATCCAGCTGGCAGGGGCATTCGTGTCGGCGATGAGCACGACGATTCCGGCGGGGCAGGTGGCGAGATACTCCCCGACGATGCGGCGGAGCCGCATGGCGGGAACGGCACGCGGGTGTGTGTTCGGGCCGGCGACCGTGCGCTCCGATCGACTCGGCCGCGTCGAGAGCACGTCACCGTCCTGACGGACGTCGACCGAGCCGGAGACGTGCACGAGCACGGTCGACCCCGGCGTGGCCGATGCGAGGGCACCAGCCAGGCGCGATTCGACCTCGGCGCCGTCGCCGACTAGATCGATCTCCTCGATCTCGCGCCGCACGAGGTAGCCGCGGGGCGCGAGCAATCGACTCCGCAGCGATCCCGCGTGTGCGCCGACGAGTACGGCTGAGCCCACCTGGTGCATTCGTTGTCGCCCTCCTCCGAGGCCGGACGCTAGCGCGAGGAGCAGCGCGCGGAGTGAGTCGGATCTCGCTTTGGGTGAAATTGTTGATGGAGTCCGCAATCACCAGCTGCCACCATGCGTGGTGGAGGTTTGCGGCGATGGCGGATGGTGGGCAGGTGCAAGGGGAGTGCGTGCGGGTCACGGTCGAAGGGCGGACCGATCGGATCGATCAGTTCTTCCGGGCTATCGCCGATCACGACCTCGTCGTGGTGCAGTCGCGCCGCCACTTGCGGTTCGGTGCGATCAGCAGCGAAACGTTCACGGTGAGTGGTTCTTCCATGGGAGCGGTTCGCACAGCGGTCTACCGTGTGCATGCCGCGATGCGTGACATTGAGGTGGTCGTGGCGGAGGACACCGCACCCCGCCGCGGTGCCGGCCGCTCCGGGGTGCGCCGGGCGCCGAAGGACCTGAACGCCGTACCGCTGTCGGCGTAACCGTTCCGCTGTCGGGGGCGTTGCCGGGTGACGCGGCTTCTCCACGGTTGATCCGCGGAGAAGACCGGTGCTCGGGTGACGCATCTTCTCCGCGGTTGATCTGTGGAGAAGACTGGTGCTCGGTCGACGCATCTCCTCCGCGGTTGATCTGTGGAGAAGACTGGTGCTCGGTCGACGCATCTCCTCCGCGGTTGATCTGTGGGGAACGGCGGTGCTTGGGGAGGGGCGCTCTCGGGAGGGACGCTTGGCCGAGCGGTTGCGCGCCGGCGGGCGGGTTCAGTTGCGCCGATCGGCTGCGGCGCATGCGGGGTCGCCCGACCCGACGACGCCTGAGTGCAGCCCGCGCACGACGCCGTCGCGGTGGCGGGCCACGAGGGCGAACTCCTCCGGACGTGCGGCCCAAAGCACCCGTATCGACTCGACGATCTCGACGAGTCCGAACAACGCGTAGGCGACGCCGGTTGCGATGAGCACGCGTGGGTCGACGATGGCCGCCACGAGCGCCGACACCGCGGCCGTTCCGATCCGCGCCACCCGCTCGAGCGCCACGTGGCGCGGCGGGCACACTCCGACGGCGAGCGGTGCGAGGCGGGCGACCGTTCCACCGAGCGCCAGCACGGCGCCCAGCATCATGACGACCGCGAGCATCGGTTGCGCTCGCCCGGCGGCGGATCGCAGCAACGTGACGGTGAACGCGCCGAGGACGGCCTGGTCGGCGGCGTGCACCACGAGGCAGGCGGCCAGCGATGACCGACCCGAGAGTCGGTTCATGCTCCACCGGCGCGTTCGCTCGGCGCTGGGCAACACCTCCGGCGCCCCGATCCAACGACCCGCGATGAAGGCGGCCGCCAGCACCATGGCCGTGCCCTCGAGCGCAATGCGGTTGCCGACAGGAGCGAAGACGGCGGTCGACGAGACGACTGCGGCGGTCGCACACGACAGGACCAGGCTCGCCACCATCGACTTGCGCGTCGCCGGCGCCGGGTCGGTGGTGGTGTTGGCCACCGAGACGGCCTCGTCGATCCGGTCGAGGACGGTGTCGGGCGCCGCGTCGAACGGGCGAACCTCGCCGGTCAGCATGGCGAGCGGGATCGCCGAGCACGGAGCGCCCGGGTGCGCGTGGCTCGGCGCGGCGGCGTCCTCCGCCAGGTGCGCGAGCTGATAGAGCGCGCTGCGCTCATCGGCGTCGCCCTCGTGCAGGGCGTCGCCGGCGAAACGGGCGGCGAGCATCAGCCATCGGGGGTCGCGGTCGGTGCCGAGCCACGAGTCGGTCGGCGGACACGTCGGCGCGATATCGGGTGCGTCGATGGCGGCCCGGTCGAGCAGGCTCTCCAGGGCCTCCACGACCTCCGCGTCGGTCACCGCCGCGGAGTCGACGCCGCGCTGGCGATATCGGACCGTGCGCTTGCTCGGGTCGCCGCGGCGGGCGGAGGCCAGCCGCGGAAACGACAGGATGAACGGAGAGATCCTCATTGATCACCCCCGCCTTTCAGGTTGAGTTTGGTCAGCAGGCGCTGCTTGATCGTGCGAACCGTGTTGCGATGGACCCTCAGCGTGTCGGCGACCTCTTGGGAGGTGCCGCCGCTGAAGAGGATTGACGCGCAGACGAGCTCGGCGGCGTCGAGCGATTCGATCACCGACCGAAGCAACACCTCGGACTCGACGTCGTCGGCGGCCCGCAGATCGATGATCTCGTCGTCGGTCGGCTCGGGCGCTCGCGCCCGTCGCCGCAGCGCGGTGATCGCGGTCCATTGCGTTCGCCGGTAGATCCAACTGGTGAAGTTGGTTCCGCCGTTCCACCGTTGGACCCCGGAAAGCAGGGCGTCGTCCGCCGCCGCGACCGCCTCGGCGTCGTCACGCAGAATCCGCGCCGCCAACCGGGTGAGCGAGGGTGACAACTGCACGTACAGATCGTGGAACGCAGCGGTGTCCCCGCTGCTGGCGGCGCTCGCCAGTTCCTCGATGGTTCGCGTCTGCTGATGCTGGGATGGCCTGCCTCGTGGGGTGCCCATACGACAACAACGCGCACAGGAGGCGTCGGTGCACAAGGCGCGAACAAGATTTCTTTTCTTGTCGTGCCGTATGTGCAACCGCCGCGACCCGCGGCGTTGGTTGCGTTGAGCCGTTCGGCTCGACGACATGGGGAGGTGGCGTCACATGGTCGAGGCGATGATGGTGATTCTGGTGGCGGGTTCCGTCGGGGTCGGAGCACTCCTCGTGAGTGCGTTCGCCAACCCGAACGGCGAGCTCGACGCGAGCTCCGCGTTCCTGCGGCTGGTCGTGCTGTGGATGTCGGCGATCGTCGCGGCGGCCGTCGCCGCGACCATCGTCAGCTCGGGTGTGGGTTGAGCTCGATCACCTCGCCCCGGTTCACCGACTTCCAGTCGCGCCCGCGTAGGTACGGCTGGAGCGAATCGAGGATCACGGCATGATCGGCCGCCGATTTCGGGCGCTGCAGCTCGTAGAGGTGTGGGAACTCGGCCCACGCCTCGACGGCGCGCCAGAGGCGCACCGCGGCTGCACCGGCGGGCGGGTCCACCAGGACCGGGCCGAACAGGCACTGGTCGGCGAGAAACAGCGTCGGCACCCCGAATCCACCCGCAGCCAGCACTCGCTGGTGGTCGGCGCGGACCTCGTCGTTGGTCGTGGGATCGGCGATGGCCCGGTCGAGCTCCGCCGGATCGATGCCAACCTCGCCCATCAGCTCGCGGCACACGTCGGGGTCGTGTGGTTTGCGGGCCTCCGCGTGCAGCGCTCGCCCGACCCGCTCGTAGAAGCGGTCCGATGCATCGGCGTCGGACCGTCGCAGCCACATCATGATCCGCAGGAGCGACCAGCCGTACGACCACGGCCGTTCCCACGGGTGCTTCTTCCCCTCGGCGCGATTCACTTCTTCGAGGCTGAAGGCGCGCCAGTCGATCTCGATGCCCAGTTCGTCGCGCACGTTTCGCAGCCAGCGAGACGTCTGGTAGGCGAAGGGGCACATCACGTCGATGTGCACCTCGATCCTCGAGACCGGGGCCGGCGGGGTCGCCGGCAGCTCGGTCGAAGTCACCCGAGCGCCTCGGCCGCGGCGAGCAGCGACTCCACCGGCGTCAGGTCGAAGGGCGTGCCGATCATGACGATCACATGGTGCGCTCCCGCGTCGACGTATGCGCCCAACTGATCGGCCTCGTCGGGGTTGATGCACACCGTCCGCTCGATCTCCGCAGGGTCGCGCCCCTCGCGTTCGCACCACTCGTTCAGCACGGCGTTCTTGTGCGACCAGCTTTCCGGCGGCCCGAACGTGTTCCACGCATCCGCGTAGCGAGCGACGAGGCGCAGGGTGACCTTCTCGCCCGCACCGCCGATGAGGATCGGAAGGCGGCCGACGGGCGCCGGCGTGAGCTGGGAGATGCGGTCGCGCATGCGCTGAAGGTCGGCTTCGAGGGCGTCGAGACGCCCGCGCGCTGTGCCGAACTCGAACCCGTACTCGGAGTAGTCGCGCTCGAACCATCCGGCGCCGATGCCGAGGATCGTTCGTCCGTCCGAGATGTGGTCGATCGTGCGGTGCACATCGGCCATCAACTCGGGGTTGCGGTACGAGGTGCACCCGACCATGAGCCCGAGCGAGGCGTTCGATGTGGTCGCAGCCATCGCAGCCAGGAGTGCTGTGCCCTCGAAGTGCGCGCCGTCCGCCGGTCCGTACAGCGGGTAGAAGTGATCCCACACCCAGATGCTGTCGGCGCCGAGTGCGTCCGCCGCGGTCCATGCCGACCGGAGCTCGGCGAACGAGCAGTGCTGCGGATGGAGCTGAACGCCGATCTTGACGCGCCTGGACATGTGCGTACCCCCTGTGGTGTGGTCGTGCTGTGGTGCGGTCGTGCTGTGGTGCGGTCGTGCGGACCGCACGGTAGTGGCGGTCAGCGCGGCGGGTCGTCGCGGTCGCGGCGGACGCCGGCGTCGGCCGGGCGATCGGTCAGATCGACGACGGGAACCTCGGTCGTCTCCCCGTTGAGTTCTGCCTGCGTCAGATCGACGACCGGCTCCACCGCAGCGGTGATGATCGCCGCGTCGAGCGCGAGCGCCTCCTCGGGGCTGAGCAGCTCGAAACGCGACCCGAGCGACGCGATCGCTGGCCGCTGTGACACGACCCGCTCGCCGCTCGCCCGGTCGAAGACGTGCACCCGGTGCGGATCCATCGACAGGCGCACGGCGTCACCGATGCGAACGCCGGCCCAGTCGGTGGGCTGGCGGATCACGATGAGGTGCCCGCCGACGTCGCAGATGACGTGGCGTTCGTGGCCGAGGCGCTCGACCGAGCGCACCACCCCGGCGAGCGTCCCTCGCCGATCGATCTCGAGGTGCTCCGAGCGAATCCCGATCACGACCGCCTGCCCGGACGCGACCCGGACCTGCGGTGGCAGGGCGACGAGCGCACCGCCGATCTGGGCGTGGGGCACACCGCCCGCCACGTGGACCACGGCGTCGAGCGTGTTCATCGCCGGCTGGCCGGCGAAGCGCGCCACGAACAGGTTCTGGGGCTCGTCGTACACGTCCTGCGGGTCTCCGACCTGTTGGAGTCGGCCTCCGTCGAGGATGGCCACGCGAGTGCCCATGGTCATCGCCTCGACCTGATCGTGGGTGACGTACACGAACGTGGTCCCGAGGCGCCGCCACAGGTCGACCAGTTCGAGCCTCGTGTCGGTGCGCAGTCTGGCGTCGAGGTTCGACAGCGGCTCGTCCATGAGGAACACGCTCGGGCGGCGCACGACGGCGCGCGCCAAGGCGACCCGCTGGCGTTGGCCGCCCGACAGCGCTCCCGGCTTGCGGCGCAGCACCTCGCTGAGGCCGAGCAGCGCGGCGGCCTCGTCGACCAACGCCGCCCGTTCGCGTCGTTTGGCCCGCGAACGTCCGGTGTGGTCGCCACGGGCGAGCAAGGGCGACTCGATGTTCTCGAACACGCTGAGGTGGGGGTACAGCGCGTAGCTCTGGAAGACCATCGCGACGTCGCGGTCGCGCGGATCGGTTCCGCTGACCTCGACGCCGTCGATCAGGACGCGCCCGGAGGTCGGCTGATCGAGCCCGGCGATCAGGCGCAGCGCAGTGCTCTTGCCGCATCCCGACGGCCCGAGGAGCACGAGGAACTCGCCTTCGGTGATGTCCAGCGTGAAGTCGTCGAGCGCGGTGTGCGGCCCGAAGCGCTTGGCGACACGATCGAAGGTGACGCTGCTCACCGGTGGCACCCCGTGCCGTCGAAGCATCGCTCGGCTGTCACCGTCGGAATGCTAGCGGTGCGTGGTGGGTCCAACGCGGCGCGCAAGCTCGCGGCGACGGATCCGCTCTGAGAGTCGACCCAGCCGAACGAAGTCCCGATTCGGGCGGTGCTCGGTATCGTCACCGCATGCTCCCGTCACGAACCACCCGGGCGACGGTCGCCGCCGCGCTCGCATCGATGGTGTTGGCCGCGTGCTCCTCGGGGCCGGGGCGAATCACGGCGAATCGGGCGACGGATGCCGCCGGCTCGACGGGCGCCGACAAGGCGACGACCACCACCACAGCGGCGTCGACCAGGTCGCAACGCCCGTCGGTCGACGGACAGGAGCTCTCGTGGCAGCAGTGCGACCTCGACGACCTCGACCTCCCCGAGGGCGGGAGCGATGTTGTGGAGACCGGCAAGGTCGAGTGCGCCACCCTCGAGGTGCCCCTCGATGCCGATGATCCGACGGGCCGGACGGTCGAGATCGGCTTGTCCCGCACGCCGGCCACCGGTTCATCGTCGCAGCGACGCGGCACGCTCGTGGTGAATCCGGGAGGTCCGGGCGGATCGGGGATGAGCTTCGCCGCCTTGGCGAAGATCGGCTTCCCGGCGGAGATCACGAGTCGGTACGACATCGTGGGGTTCGACCCGCGGGGACTCGGTGCGAGCGATCCGATCGAGTGCCTGAGCGCCGATCGTCGCGAGGAGATCGTCGAGACCGAGAGCCCCGAGGACCCGGCGGCCGCCGCCGCGCTTGGCGACGCGGTCGCGAAGGAGATCGCCGAGGGCTGCCGCTCGGACGATGCGGAGTTGTTCGAGCGGATGGGCACGTCGTACGTGGTCGATGACCTCGACGCGATTCGGGCGGCGCTGGGGGAGGACCGGCTCAACTACCTCGGCCTCAGCTACGGCACGCGGATCGGTGCCGTCTACGCGGATCGCTACCCCAACCGGGTGGGCGCGTTCGTGCTCGACGGCGCCGTGTCGCCCGATCCATCGCTGCAGACCATGGGCGTGGGGCAGGCGACGGGCATCGTTCGCGCCTACCAGGCGTTCCTCGCAAGCTGTTCCGCCATGCCGAGTTGCCCGATCGGCGACGGCCCGGCGCAGACGGTCGACGCGCTCGCGGCTCGCCTCGAGGCCGATCCCGTGACCTACCCGGGCACGTCCGGAAGCGAGCGCCTCGATCGCGACCGTTTCCTCACCGGCATCCTCACGTCGCTCTACGACGTGTCGGCGTCGGTTCCGGCGATGGAGGCGATCGGTGCAGTCGCCGGCTCCGACCCCGAGCGCCGCGCCCTGGGCGCGTCGTTCCTCGGCGGCCTCGCCGACCAGCAGTCCGGTCGGGAGGCCGACGGCACCTACGGCAACTCCTTCGAGGTGCAGGGCATCGTGAACTGCGCGGATTCGACGGGGCCGATGAGCGACGCCGAGTCGGCAGCGGTCGACGCGAGCATCAAGGCCCTGGGCGGCACGATGGCCGAGTTCCTCGCGGAGCCCGGCAGCAACTGTCGCGACCTGCCGTCGGGCGAGTCTCCGAGCATCGTGACGGCATCGTCGGCGGCCGATCGCATCCTGGTGGTCGGGACCGCCGGCGATCCGGCGACGCCGATCGAGTGGGCGACGGGCATGGCCAACGCCCTCGGGGGCTCCGCGTTGCTCACCTACGAGGGGGCCGGCCACACCGCGTCGCTGCACGTGGCGTGCGTGACCGAGCAGGTCGTGGGATTCCTCGAGGACGCTCGCGTGTCGGCGCAGACGTGTCCGACGGATCCCGACGCCGGCGATCCGTACCTGGCGCTGGCCGAGCAGATCGAGCGGCTGGGACTGAAGAAGGGGATCGGGCGCTGCATCGCCGACTCGTTGCGAGGCAAGGCCGACGTGCTTGAGATCTTCGGTCCCGATGCCGACCCCTCGCCCGAGGTGATCGCGATGTTGCAGGACGCGATGCGCCGGTGCGCCGCGGGCCGGTGATCGCCCGGGGTCAGGCCCGTTCGCCGGTGTCGGCAGGCGTCGACCGGGCGATCGCGCCGTCGCGGCGTGGATCCGCACCGGCGGAGCCCGGCGATCCGGCGCCGGGCGCAACGGCGTGGACGCCACCGAAGTAGAGGCTCCGCTCGGGCCACACGTTGAGCGGCGCAAGCTCGGCGATCGCATCGATCACGGCTCGGCCCAGACCCGGCTCCGCCTGAATGGTCGTGCCGTCCCAGTGCATTCGGGGGCGCTCGACCGCCTCGGTGAGCGGCACGCCATCGACGAGCACCGCCCAACACACCTGCGCGATCGCCGAACGGATGCGCTTCGAGCCGCCACTGCCGACGACGAGCTTCGCGGCGCCGCTCGCGTCGACGACGATCGAGGGTGACATCATCGACCCGACCCGGACGCCGGGATCGAAGCGATGGAATCCCGCGGGGTGGAGGTCGTCCTCACCGAGGATGTTGTTGCAGAGGATGCCCGTTCCCTCGATGACATCGCCCGAGCACTCGCCGTTCGACGTGGTCATCGAGGCGACGTTCCCCTCGGCGTCGCACACCGAGATGTGGGTCGTGCCGCGTTCGCAGATCGGGCGGGCGGGGTCGGCGTCGGCGGCGAGCAGCACCGCCCGGTCGTTCTCGATGTCGATCGAGGCGCCGAGGAAGCGCTGCGCGAACTCGACCGGGTCGACCGCGCCGTGCGATGTGTCCGACGGCCAGATCCGCTGGATCATCGCGTCGAGCAACCGTCCGCCGAAGGACGGGGCGGGCGCGGTGAGCAGTGTGTCGGCGCCGATCGGCACCGAGAGGGGCGCCCGCTCGCGCACCCGGTAGGCCGCCAGATCGGTTGCGGTGATCAGCCCGTTGCCCGACCGCATCGCCTCGATGAGCGGCGCGGCAACGGGGGCATCGGCGAAGGCCGTGATCGCGCCGGCGGCGATCGCGTCGAGCGTGCGCGCGAAGTCGGGGTTGTAGAAGCGATCGCCGTTTTGGAGCAACGCGCCGCGGGGTGCGAACAACGCCCGACCCTCGGCGGTTCGCAGCAGAATCGACTCGAGCAGCGCGACCACCGACGACTGGGCGGGCCCGAGGGGGACGCCATCGATGGCGAGTCGGCGTGCCGGCGCCACGACCTGCGCGAGTTCGAGCCGACCGAGGCGGCGATGCACGTGGACGTACCCGTCGAGGACGCCGGGCACCGCGACCGAGCCCGGGCCGCAGTGGAAGGACTGGTCGGCCGCGGCGAACGCGACGACGACCTCGGTGAAGTGGGGTTCGACGGCCCCGTCGGCGCCGAGGCCGGGCGTGTCGACAAAGAAGTCGAAGAAGGTCGCCGTTCCGTCGGCTGTTCGGGCGAGGAGGAACCCACCGCCGGCGAGGCTGGTCAGCGCCGGCTCGGCGACGGCTGCCGCGAATCCCGCAGCGACCGCTGCGTCGAAGGCGTTGCCACCGGCGTCGAGGATCTCGGAGGCCGCGGCCGCGACGGCCGGGTGGCCGGCGGCGACGAGGCCGGCGCGCGCCGCTGACTGGGTTGACATCATCATCACTCCGGGAAGGCGACCGGGCGTGCCGACCCTATCGCCGATGCCCGATCGCCGGTCCAATGCGTCGTGACCGCAGGCCGCACCGCTGGGCTCCATTGCCCAGGTGACATGAAAGTGAATGAAAGCGTACCTTGAGCACCGGAGTGGGGCGGGAGGACACGCTGAGCATGGGAACGACGCGAACGGTGTGGAGGGCGACTGCGTTGCTGGTCACGGCGGTCGCGTTGACCCATCTCGACGGAGGGAGCTTTCCGCCCCACTCCGACGACAGCGCCGTGGAGGTCGCCGGCATCTCGGTGCAGCGGGCGATGCGCGACGCCGAGCGGTCGGCCGGTGCCGCATCAACGCGGGCGGGCTCGGGGGCATCCGCAGCGGAGGGGCCGGCGCAAGCGTCCGTTGCCTCCCCGACGGCCCCGACGGCGACAGCCGCGCCGGCGCCGACGCCGGAACCGACCGTGACGACGGCGCCTGCGCCCGTCACGACCGTGACGACGACGCCTCCGCCGTCGACCGCGCCGGTATCGGAGCCGGCCGCCGACACCGCGGGCCAGGGTGATCTCCGGGAGCGGGTGCTTGCGGCGATCGACTTCCCGATCGAGCAGCGGCTTCCGGGGTGGCGCATCGAGTTCCTCGGCGAGCGCCGCGGGTATCAGGGGCTCACCTACAGCCAGGAGCGGCTGATCCGGGTGTACGTGCGCGACGACTTCACGTTCGAGCACCTCGTTCACGTGACCGCGCACGAACTCGGTCACGCGATCGATATCGACCTGCTCACTACCGAGGACCACGCACGTTGGAACGAGGCGCGCGGTCGCGGCGCCGATGCGACATGGTGGGCGGCATCGGGCGCCGAGGACTACTCAAGTGGCGCGGGCGACTGGGCGGAGTCCTTCGCCTGGTCACAGACGACCGAGGGCGGCTGGTACTCGAAGATCGGCCCGCCGCCGGATGCGGCCGACCTCGCGGTCATGGCCGACATCATCGGCTGAGCGCTGCTGGGCAATTTGCCACGGCGGGGCGGCCCGGCCTCGGGTGCCGCCAGGCGGCATGACTACACTTCGGCGCGTGCCGGAGGGGTTACAGCCCGTCGTCCTGCGGCGCCCGCACACATGACAGCGACTCTCCCTTCCCCCCCTCCGATGTCCCTCGCCGCCGGCATGGTCAAGGCCTGCCGCCCCAAGCAGTGGGCCAAGAACGTGCTGGTCGTCGTCGCCCCCGCCGCGGCGATGGTCTACATCGACCGCACGCCCGACGGCATCGAGTTCAGGTGGTGGGCGGTGGCGCGCACGCTGGTCGCGTTCGCCGCGTTCTCGATGGTCGCGAGCGCGACCTACCTGGTGAACGACAGCGTCGATGCCGAGTCCGATCGGCGCCATCCCACGAAGCGAAACCGGCCGATCGCAGCGGGGGTCGTGTCGATTCCCCTCGCAGCAGCGATGGCGATCGTGCTCGCCCTCGGCGGATTCGGTCTGGCGCTGTCGCGCAACTGGCAGTTCTGCGTGGTCGTGGCGATCTACGCGGTGCAGACCACGCTCTACTCGTTCTGGCTCAAGAACGAGCCCGTGCTCGATCTGGTGGCGCTGTCGAGCGGCTTCATCCTCCGCCTGGTCGGCGGCGCCTATGCGCTGCAGGTCGAGGTCTCGCCATGGTTCTTCATCATCTCGTGCTTCGGATCGCTGTTCATCGCCGTCGGCAAGCGACTCGCGGAGAAGCGGGAGCTGGGCGAGAACCACGGCAGCATCCGAAAGACGCTCGCGATTTACACCGAGCCGTATCTCCGGCTGCTCCAGGGGATCGCGGCGACAATCGTGATCATGGCCTATGTGATGTGGGCGTTTGAGAAGGCACGCCTCGACCCGTCGAGCGCCGTGTGGATGGAGGTCTCGATCCTGCCGTTCCTCGTAGCGATCCTGCGCTACGGCTTGCTCGTCGAGTTGGGCAAAGGTTCGGCGCCCGAGGACGTGCTGGCGGCGGACCGCCAGATGCAGCTCATGGGTGCGCTGTGGGTCGTGCTGGTCGGGGTTGGGTTCTATGTCGGCTGAGTCCACCGCTGCCTCGCCACGACGATCCCACCGGCTGCTGCGCGGCTGGGGCCGGACGGCACCCACGGCCGCCGATGTCATCGGCATGCTCGACGTGGAACAGATTCGCCGGGCCGTCCACGATTCGCCCCGGGGCGTGCTCGGGCGCGGCCTCGGCCGTAGCTACGGTGACGGCGCACAGAACGCCGGTGGGGTGATCGTCGACGGCACCACGGCGGTCGGGATCATCGAGTTCGACCCGGATGCAGGGCGCGTCACGGCGAAGGCCGGCACGTCGCTCGATCAGCTCATGGAGTGGCTCGTCCCCATGGGGTGGTTCGTGCCGGTTACGCCGGGAACCCGCCAGGTGACGGTCGGCGGCGCGATCGCGGCCGACATCCACGGCAAGAACCACCACCAGGCCGGCAGCTGGTGCAACCACGTCGAGTCGTTCCGGCTACTCGTAGGCAGCGGCGAGGTGCTCGACGTCCACAGCGATCGCAGCCCCGACCTCTTCTGGGCGACCGCCGGCGGCATGGGGCTGACCGGGGTCGTCCTCGACGCGACGTTTCGCTGCAAGGCGATCGAGACCAGTCGGCTGGTCGTCGACACCGACCGGGCCGCCGACCTCGACGCGGTCATGGCGCTCATGGTCGAGGGCGACGCCGACTACGACTACTCGGTCGCGTGGATCGACATCATGACGCGAGGCGCCGCGATGGGCCGGTCGGTGCTCGACCGGGGGCGCTTTGCACGGCTCGACGAGCTGCCCTCGAAGTTCGCACCCGACCCGCTCCGGTTCGTGTCGAACTCGCTGGGATCGCTCCCACCGATCGCGCCGTCGGGGCTGATCAATCCGCTCACGGTTCGCGCCTTCAACGAGCTCTGGTTCCGCAAGGCTCCGGCCCGACGCCGCGACGCGATCATGTCGATCACGCAGTTCTTCCACCCGCTCGACCTGGTGGAGGAGTGGAACCGGGTGTACGGGCCGAAGGGCTTTCTGCAGTGGCAGTACGTGGTGCCCGACAGCGCCGGTGAGGTGGTGCGGTCGACCCTCGAACAGCTCAGCGCTGCCGGAGTGCCGTCGTTCCTGGCGGTGCTCAAGCGAATGGGCCCGGGGAATGCGGGCCACCTGTCGTTCCCGAGCGCCGGGTGGACGTTGGCGTTCGACGCTCCGGTCGGTGGCGCCGAGTTGGGTCCGCTGCTGGATCGTCTCGACGAGCAGGTGGTGGAGGCCGGCGGACGCATCTACCTGGCGAAGGACAGCCGCGTGCGCCGCGAGCACATCCCGGCCATGTACCCGCGCCTGGATGACTGGCGCGAGATCCGGGCGAAGGCCGATCCCGACGGCCGATTCCGCAGCGACCTCGGTCGTCGACTCGGCCTGATCTGAACGCGGGTGCCCGGCGGCCGATCCCCAGCGACCTCGGTCGTCGACTCGGCCTGATCTGAGCGCTGGTGCCCGGCGGCCGATGCAGGCCCGCAGGCCCGCCGCTCCGCGTCCCGCGTCCATGCCGATGTGTGAGGGCACCGCACGGACGCCCTCACACACCGAGCGAGATGTCAGCCTTGGCCGGGGTTCTTGTTGTAGGTCTCGAAGGCCTTCTCGATGCGGGTCACGGCCTCGGGCACGACGGTCGCGGGATCGCCGTTCTGCTGGCCGATCTTGTCGAGCGCGGCTCGAACCTCCGCGCGGAATCCGGCGTAGGCGCCGATCCACGGCCCGGTGAACTTCGGATCGAGCGTGAGGACTGAGGCGTACGCCTGCTTGAGCCAGCCGCCCTTGCGGCTCGAGTCCCAGTCGGTGGTGAGCCGAGGATCCTCGGCCACCGCCTCGTGCGACGGCAGGTAGCCGCCGAGCATCGTCCACTCGACCTGCGTGTCGACCTGGTTGACGAACTTCATGAAGTCCCACGCCGCGGCGATCTCCTCCGGCGTCTTCTTGACGATGTACCAGGCGTTGCCGCCGATCTGGCCGACCCCGGCCTTCTTGACGCCCGGCGTCGGTGCGACGCCGACGTCGAGCGTGTCGAACTTGAAGGTCGAGAGATCCATGTCTGCCGCTTGCGGCAGGATGTCGGCGTTGAGCGTGCCGGAGATGGCTGCATCGATGGTCGTGATCGCTGCTGATGTCTCGATCAGCATCGAACCCGACTCGGTCGCAACTGCGAGGTACGGCGAGATGTCGTCGGAACTCGCAACAGCGTTGAGCAGCCCGTCGTCCACCATTTTGCGGATCCACTGGAACAGCTCGGCTCCGGACGCGTCGCCGATCAGGGTCTTCGTCGCGGGGGCGGCGTGGCCGTTCTCTTGGTCGACGACGGGCTTCGCCTCGCCGGTCAGCCAGTGCTCGATGTACCAGGCATCCATCTTCAATACGAGCGGCTTGGCGACCCCGGGGATGTTCGCGGCCTTGATCTTCTCGGCCGCGGCCCGGAGTTCCTCGAGCGTGGTCGGTGGCTTGGCGATGTCGAGTCCGGCGGCGGCGAAGTGTCGCTTGTTGAAGTACAGCATCGGCGTCGACACGGCGAACCCGGCGGGGACCAGCTTGCCGTCGAGCGAGTATGCCGCCTTCACCGCCGGCACCAGATCGTCGTACATCGTGGCGGCGTCGGGGTCGGCCTTCACGCAGTCGGCCGCGCTCACGACCGACTTGGAGTCGATCAGGAACCGCGTGTTCGTATCCTCGGCCGTTACCACCTCGGGGAGCGTGGACGGCTTACCCAGCCCGGTCTTGTACTTGCTGAGCTGCTCGTCGTAGCTGCCCTGGTTCGCGACCGTGACCTTCACCTTCGACTGGCTCGCGTTGTACTTGTCGGCGAGGTTCTGGATCGCCTGCGCCGGGAGGCCCTGGAAGGCGTACCAGACATCGACGTTCACGGTGCCCTTCGCCGACTTCAGCGCGTCGACGGGACAGGCTGCGGATCCGCTGGCGCCGTCGCCCTCGGAGCCCCCGTCGTCGCCGCCACAGGCTGCGGCGATGAGCGAGCCGGCAACGAGCAGCGCGACTCCTGAGGTGCGGACCATCGGTCGGTGGGTCCGGAGGAAGGCCATGACGAACTCCTTGGGTGGGGGTGGTCGTGCGGGACGGTACTCGCGTCAGCCCTTGACCGCACCGGCGGTCAGGCCTCGGATGAGCTGACGCTGGAAGACGATCAGCAGCGCCACGAGCGGCAGGGCCGACACGATGGCCGCGGCGAAGCCGAAGTTCAGCTGGTCCACCTCGCGCTGACCGAAGGTGCGCAGCGCAACCTGGATGGTCTGCCAGCTCTCCTCATCGGCAGCGAAGCGCGGCCAGACGTACTGGTTCCACGCGGCGAGGAACGAGATGAGCACGAACGACCCGATGATCGGCCGGCTGATCGGCACGGCGACCCGGAAGAGAAAACGCAGGTGGCCATAGCCATCGAGCTCGGCCGCGTCGCGCAGCTCCGACGGAACGCCGAGGAACGCCTGGCGCAGCAGGAAGATGCCGAACCCCCACGCCAGGAACGGCGCTGTGAGGCCGACGAGCGAGTTGAACAGCGAGAGGTCGCGTACCGTCTCGATGTTGGCGATCAAGGTCACCTCGATCGGCAGGAGGAGTGTGCCGACGAGCAGCGCGAACGCCAGCTTCTTGCCGGGGAAGTCGATGAACACCAAGGCGTATGCGGCGAGGACCGACGTGAGGAGCTGCGCCGCGACGATGATCGTGGAGGTTCCGGCCGACAGCAGCATCGCCCGGTAGAAGCCCGGCTCCTTGATGACGCGCCAGAACACGCCCCAGTCGAGCTCGACGGGCGTGAGCCCCCCGCCGGACTTGATCGAGTTGAGGTACGGCACCGGGCTCGAGATCGCCCGAATGAACGTGGTGTATATCGGGAACAGGATGACGAGGCTGAGCACCGTGAGCAGCACGTACCAGCCGAGGTCGGCCGCACGCCGGGTCGATCGAGGGTTACTCGCCATAGTGGACCCGCCGTTCAAGCAGCCCGAACTGGGCGATGGACACAATGAGCGACACGACGAACAACCCGAGGCTGTAGACGGCCCGGCTCGAGATCGTCTCGACGCCCTCGGGATCGGCGATCTTGTAGAGGAGCGGCTGAGCGTCGTTCGTCGGCTTGAGAATCTCGAACTGGGCGTACGCCTGCAGCGCGTGGATCACGAGCACCACGGCGAGGAAGAGCAGCGCCGGCGAGATGAGCGGCACCGTGATGCGGAAGAATCGGCGCGCGGGGCCGTACCCGTCGAGTTCGGCGGCCTCGCGCACCTCCGAGGGCAGGGTCTGGAGGGCTGCGAGCACGATCACGAACGTGAGACCGGCGTTCTGCCACACGGCGGTGGTGGAAATCGCCAGCAGTGCCGAGCCCGGCTGCTTGATGCTGAGCCAACTGACGTTGCGCCACAGCCCGGCCTCGGGCTGGAGGAGCGTGAAGAACACCACCGATGCGACTGCGACCGAACTGGCGACCGTGGAGGAGAAGATGGTCTGGAAGATGCGGATTCCCCGCAGCTTTCGATCGGCAGCGACGGCGAGGAGGACGCCGAGGATGATGCCCAACGGCACCGTGAGGACCGCGAACTTGGCGGTGACGGCGAGCGATCGAAGGAAGGTCGACGACGTGAGCGAGTCGATGATGTTCGATCCGCCGATCCACTCGTCCGAACCGCCGATGAAGGTGTTGCGGTTGGGCCGGTACAGGCTCAGATACACCAGCCGGTAGAGCGGGTAGTACGCAAACACCGCGAACACCGCGAAGGCCGGCGTCAAGAAGACCGCGCCGAGCAGAAAGTCGACAGCGCGGTGCCAGATTGAACGTCCCGGAGCGGGTCTGGTTGCCATCAGTCGACCCGGGCCTCGGTCGCAGGGTCGAACAGGTGGACCTCGGCGGGGTCGGGTCGAAGGCGAAGCGACTCGCCGATGGAGATGGGAGCATCGGCGCTGGATTGGCGAACCACGACATCGGCGTCGCCGCTGCGGCCGAGCAGGTGCCGCTCGTGGCCAAGCTGTTCGATCGCCCGAACCGTGAAGTCGAGGGTTCCGGCCGGGTCGACGTGCAGATGCTCCGGCCGGATCGCCGCGACGAGTTCGGAACCGATGCCCACCGCGGACACCGGCGTCGACCACGTGAGCGTCCCGGCGGCTGCGGCGAGTTCGAGTCCGGCACCGTTGTCGCGCGCCACTCCGCGGATCACGTTCATCGGCGGGCTGCCGATGAACGTCGCCACGAACAGGTTCGCCGGGCGCCGGTACACCTCGTCGGGTGTGCCGGTCTGCTGGAGCCGTCCGTTGGCGATCACCGCGACGCGGGTGGCCATGGTCATCGCCTCGACCTGGTCGTGCGTGACGTAGACGAACGTGGAGCCGAGCCGGCGGTGCAGCTCGACGATCTCGGTGCGGGTCTGCGTGCGGAGCTTCGCGTCGAGGTTGGACAGCGGCTCGTCCATGAGGAACACCTCGGGGCGGCGCACGATCGCCCGGGCGAGCGCAACCCGCTGGCGCTGCCCACCCGAGAGGGCCCCGGGCTTGCGTTCGAGGTAGTCGCCCAGGCCGAGGATGTCGGCGGCCTCGCGGACCCGGCGTTCCCGCTCGGCGGGGTCGACCCGGCGACCCCGGTGCGCCACGAGCGGCGATTCGATGTTCTTTCGCACCGTCATGTGGGGGTAGAGGGCGTAGCTCTGGAAGACCATCGCGATGTCGCGATCGGACGCCGGGATGTCGTTGACGACCCGGTCGCCGATCGACAGCCTTCCGCTCGTGACGGTCTCGAGGCCCGCGATCATCCGCAGCGCCGTGGTCTTGCCGCAACCGGAGGGACCGAGGAGCACCATGAACTCCTGGTCGTGGATCGTCAGGTCGAGGCCGTCGACTGCGACGGTGCCATCGAAGACCTTGCTGACATGGTCGAAGACGACGCTACTCATAGTGATCCTCCGTGGTGCGGCGCGAACCCTAGCCAGCCCGAGGCCACCAACACCGTCTCGACCGCTTCCATGAATGCTCCATCGACGAACAGCGAGAGATCGTCCACCAAGTCGGTGACGCCGCGGTAACACCCAAGTAGCGAACGCGCGAAGAACGGGTCGTCCATCCAGCGGGCGTGCTCGGGTGACATGCACTCGACCGCAGCGCCCTCGCCGACGAGCTCGCGAACCCGCGCCCACGAGGATTGGGGGAGCGTCGCCGCGCAGCGATGCGCGAGCACCTCGGGCCGGCGGCACGAGGTGCCGTCGAAGAGCGGATGGATGGCCGCCGCTGCGGCGAAGTCGGGGAGCAGGCCGCTTGACGCAGGGTCGGCCGCAAGGTCGAGCAGCGCGGTCAACCATCGGGCGGAGACCCACTCCGCAACGGTTGCGTCCTCGGGTGGGCATGGAAGGCCCAGGACTCGTCGGCAGGCGTCGACCATGACGCCTTCGACGCCCGGGTCGCGCACGATGGGGATGCCCTCGCGGTCGATCGCTCCGAGCACGCTCCCGTCGCGCAGGACCAGGCAGCCCGAGCGACAGCGTTGTCGGCCGCCGAGGGCATCGGTGGCGGTGCCGGAGGCGACGACAGCGAGCCCGTGCCACGCGATGGGCGCCCGCCGCCCGAACAACGCCTCGGGTATCGGTTCCCAGTCGGTTGGCGCGATGGAGAGCCCGGCGCCCGACTCGACGACCCCGTAAACGCCGGGCCCGCTTGCGAGCGCGAGGTCGAGCGCTTCCGCGATCCGCGCGGCGGCTGTGGACTCGGTCGCGTCGGAAAGGTCGCCCACGTCGCCAGCGTCGCCGGTGGCGGAACCGGGAACCCGACGCGGCGTGCCGGGTGAACGGGGCGAGTAGGGCGGGGTGGTGGACGTTGTCCGGAACATGGCGGCTCCTCGGAACCCGGCGCGCGTCGGCGCGACGGAGTCGGTTGGAACCCGATGCCGGCGGGAACGACCGGTGCGCCCGGCCCGTGTGCACCGGGTGCGGGTGCGGGTGCGGGTGCGCAGGTGGAGTGTGCCGGGTGGGTCCGACAGTCAAGCGCTCGGGCGCTGCGCCCCGGGCGGATGCGCCGGCATCGATGCGGGGCGCGGATCGACTGCCCGGCCGATCGCCGGCCAGCGGCGCAGGCACAGCAGCCGGGTGAGCTCGGCGTCGCTCGCCACGTAGGCGTCGCGTTCGGCGTCGGTCAGCTCGTGCACCCGCGACCGGTCGACCTCGATCGGTGTGCAGCCGACGAGTCGCGCCATGGCCTTGAGACCGCACGGGAGCCCGAGGCGCGCACCCACATCTGCCCGGTACACGCGGTACACGTCGAGGTGGCGATGCGCGCCCCAGCAGGCCCGATACGCACCCTCATGACCGGCGAGAGGATCGGACCGGCTCGGAAGGCCGAGGTCGAGGTGCAGGTCGAGCGACAGCGTCACGTTGTGGTGCCGGGCCCGGTCGGCCAGGAAGGGAAGGTCGAACGCGGCGCCGTTCCACGTGACCAGCACGCCCGGCGCGAGCCGGGTGATCGCCGCGTCGAGCCGGGCGAGCAGCCGCGCCTCGCCGGTGAGGTCGCTCGCGGTGAACACCTGGGTGGATGTGGGCCCTGCGAGCGCGACGGCCACCACGTGCGCCACACGGGGGTCGAGGCCGTCGACCGTCGTGTCGGTCTCGATATCGAGCCCGTAGACCGTCGACGCATCGAGCGCACGCGACGCCGGCGCGCCCGACGCCACCGTTGCACCCCGTGAGCGATTCATCGTCAGGATGCTATGAGGACGCGCCGACACCGAGACCGGTGGCGCCGGATCGGCGCGACGACCCGCCCCGTCACGGCACGGCATGGCTGTGCGCGTCGCCGAGACGCGGCGACGCGGCGATCGGGCGTCGCGACCGCCGCTGGTACCATCCGGCGTCGCTCGAACCCAGGAGCAGCCCATGGCGCGCTACCTCGTCACCTCGGCATTGCCCTACATCAACGGTGTCAAGCACCTCGGCAATCTCGTGGGGTCGATGCTGCCCGCCGACGCGTACTCGCGGTTCCTTCGGCTGCAGGGCGACGACGTGTTGTTCATCTGTGCGACCGACGAGCACGGCACACCGGCCGAGCTGGCGGCGCGCGACGCCGGACTCGATGTAGCCGAGTTCTGCCGTCGGGCTCACGACGTGCAGCGCGACCTCGGTGAGCGGTTCGGGCTGTCGTGGGACCACTTCGGGCGCACGTCGCATCCGGCGAACCACGAGATCACCCAGCACCTCGCTGCTCGCCTCGATGCCGAGGGCTACATCGAGGAACGCGTCACCCGCCAGCTGTACTCGGTTGCCGACGAGCGATTCCTGCCCGATCGATACGTGGTCGGCACCTGCCCCAACTGCGGCTACGAACGGGCCCGCGGCGATCAGTGCGAGCAGTGCACGAAGCAGCTCGATCCGACCGAGCTCATCGCTCCGCGATCGGCCATCAGCGGGTCGACCGACCTGGAGATTCGCGAGAGCCGACACCTCTTTCTCTTGCAGTCCAAACTCGCCGATCGCCTGCGAGCGTGGATCGACACCAAGGTGGGCGTGTGGCCGACCGTCGCGACGTCGATCGCGTTCAAGTGGCTCGACGAGGGCCTCGGCGACCGGGGGATCACCCGCGACCTGGCATGGGGGATCCCGGTCGATCGGCCCGGGTTCGAAGGCAAGGTCTTCTACGTCTGGTTCGACGCTCCGATCGGCTACATCTCCGCAACGAGGGAGTGGGCCGAGCTGCATCCCGACGCGGGCGGATGGGAGCGTTGGTGGCGCACCGATCGTGGGGCAGAGGACGTCGTCTACACGCAGTTCATGGCGAAGGACAACGTTCCGTTCCACACGCTGAGCTTCCCCGCGACGCTCATCGGATCGGGGGAGCCGTGGAAGCTGGTCGACCAGTTGAAGGGGTTCAACTGGCTCAACTACTACGGCGGGAAGTTCTCGACGTCGGAGCACCGCGGCGTGTTCATGGGCGATGCGCTCGAACTTGCCGACGCCGACTGCTGGCGTTGGTACCTGCTGTCCAATGCGCCCGAGAGCGATGACACGAGCTTCACGTGGCAGCAGTTCGCCGAGTCGGTGAACAAGGAGCTCGTCGGGACGCTCGGCAACTTCGTCAACCGCTGTGCGACGCAGATCGGCCGCCACTTCGATGGCGCCGCACCCGAGGGCGGTTCGGTCGGCGAGCCCGAGCGAGAGTTGGTGGAACGCCTTCGCGTCGCGATCGACACCTACACGGGGTGCTTCCGCCGGCTCGAATACCGCAAGGCCGCCCACGCACTGCGGTCCATCTGGGCGGAGGGCAACGTGTACCTCGAGGAGCGCGAGCCGTGGCGGGCGGTCAAGACCGATCGCGACGACGCCGCTCGCACGCTGCGCGTGGCGCTCGGGCTCGTGCGGCTCTTCGCGCACCTGTCGTCGCCGTTCATCCCCGCCGCGTCGGCTCGGTTGAGTGCCACGCTGGTGGACACGCCGGCGCTCGATGGTGTGAGCGGCGACCTCGCGGCGTCGATCCTGGGCATCGAGCCGGGCGCTCGATTCGAGGTGCCGGGGTTGTTGTTCTCGAAGGTGCTCGACGAGGAGGTCGAGGCCTGGCAGGCCCGCTTCGGCGGGCCCACCTGACCCGGGGCGCGTCGCCGGCATTGCCACCGGCTCCGGTCCGCGCCCGGCTAGCTTGGCCAGCCGATGGAACCCGCCGGCAGCCCTCACGCATCCTCTGGCGACGGCCCGGCGGCCGGATCGGTGGCCGCAGCGCTGGCCTCGGTGCGCGAGCGGATGGCGTCGGTGCGTGGGCGGATGGCCGAGCTGCGCGGCGCACGGCCGCCACGCCAGGCCGACGCGCGCCGCGCCCGGATGATCGCGGACGGGCTACTGCGCGTGGTGGTTCTGGTCGCGCTCATCGTTGGTAGCGGGTTCGCGATCGGCTATGCCGTCGGCTATCCGCTGCGGCAGCTCGACCTGGGCGGCCCTCCCGCCGTAGTGCTCGACCAGCCGGCGCTCGCCGGTTCGTTCGACCCGGCGCTCGCCCTCGTTCGGCTCGAGGACCTGCCGAAGGGATGGCAGGTCGGCGACCCCGTCCTCAACGCGTTCCCCCTTGTCGGCTCGTCGTACTGCGGGCAGTCGGCCGAGGTCGACGGGCAGCTGGGCGACCGGCTGACCGCCGCGTTCTCGGATCCTCAGAACGCTGCGGTCGTCGTGTCCGAGGTCGTGCGGGTGCGCCGCCAGCAGGATGCCGGGGGCTATGTGCGCGAGGTCAGCTCCACCCTCGACGGCTGCCCCAACGGCCGCTTCTTCCGGGCCGAGGGCGACAAGCGCGTCGAGGTGCAGATCATCGACAATCGCGACCGTCAGCCGGTGGAGGACTTCGACTCGCGGCTGCTGCGCCCCGTCGCTGGCGGGCCAGTGCAGATCGTCACGTACTTCCAGGTGGGAGATGCGATCGTGGCGATCGCCTACAACGGGCCGCCGAACCCACCGAAGGAGCTGCTCCACAACGTGGAGAAGGAAATCCTGTACCGCGTCGCGCCGAAGCAGTTCTCGCGCAGCACCAAGGTGTCGGGGGCCACCGGCGTGCCGGATCAGACCAGCACCACCCAGGCCGACGCGGCGGGCCTCTCGCCCACGTCGAGCCCGCCGGCCCCACCGACCCCGCCGCAGACCGAGGCGCCGACTCCGACCTTCTCGGCTCCCACGACCACCCGGGCGAAGCGCTCCAACCTTGGTGCCCCGAACGCTGCGGGAACGGCTCCGCGGTGACCGCCGATCGCGCCGAGGCGTACCGTCGGCTGATCGAGGACCTGGCGGCCGAGACCGCTGCGGTGCGCCGTCGGGTGGACGAGTTGAGCGACGACGAGCTCCTGGCGCCGACCCCGGCGCAGGGCTGGACGATCCGCGACCAGCTGACCCACCTGGCCGGGTTCGACGATGCGGCCGCGTTGGCGATGAGCGACCCCGACGCCGCGTCCCGATCGTTCGCCGACGCGTTCGCTCAGGGCGCCGACCCGATCGCCGCGGTCACCGAGCGAGGCAGAGCGCAGGATCCGGGTGCCGGCCGAACCTGGTTCCACGAGGCCCGCGCGCGGTTTCTGACCGTCGCGGCCGCGACGGCGCCCGAGACGCGGGTGCCGTGGTTCGGCCCGCCGATGAGCGCCATGTCGAAGGTGACCGCCCGCCTGATGGAGACATGGGCGCACGGGCTCGACATCTCCGATGCACTCGGCGAGGCGCCGGAGGCGACGCCACGACTGCGCCACATCGCCCACATCGGGGTTGGAGCGCGGGGCTTCGCGTTCGCTGCCCGGGGCCTCCCTGCGCCGAGCGATCCGATCCGCGTCGAGCTCGCCGGACCGAACGGCGAGACGTGGACGTGGGGGCCTCCCGACGCCGCTGACCGCGTGTCGGGCCCAGCGCTCGACTTCTGCCTACTCGTGACGCAGCGACGTCATCGCGACGACGTGGATCTCGCAGCGGTCGGCGAAGCGGCGACCGGATGGCTCGCGATCGCGCAGGCGTTTGCCGGCCCCCCTGGGGCGGGCCGCACGCCCGGCCAGTTCCCTCGCACGTGAGCTTCGCCGCTGAGCGTCGCCGCTGAGCATCGCAACCTGAGCGTCGCTGCCGGCCGGGTTGCCGCGGCGGCGGGGCTACATGCCGCTCATGCGATGGAAGACCTCGGCGAGCGCCAGGCCGAACGGTCGGCCGGCTTCGGCCATCTTGCGGCGCTCGTCATCGGCGAAGGCCGCGCGCGCTGCCGCTCGATCGGCCGGAGCGCCGACCCGATAGAAGTGGGTCGTCTCCAGCTGCGATTCGTGCGTGAGCAGCGAGCCGATCTTGTGGTCGAGCCACTGCGGATCGCCCGGCTCGGCGTGATTCGCCTCGTCGGCCTCGAACAGCAGCAGTTCACTCGGCCGATGCGCGGCAACCCCTTGTTGGGGGAAGAAGTGCGGGTCGCGGGCGGCCACCACACCGTCGACGGTGAGGAACCCCGCGGCACGATGATCGGGATGGAGGCGATAGCGCTTCCACGGGTCATGGCCGAGCACGACATCGGGGCGAAGGCGGCGGAGGTGGAACGCGACGCGCTCCGTCGCCGCGCGATCGGCCACGAGTTCGCCGTCGACGTTGCCGAGGAGCACGACCTCGCCGGTCGTTCCGAGACGGGCCGCGGCCGATCGAGCCTCGATCGCACGGCGCTCGGCGAGCGCTGCGGTGTCGGCATGCGGGTCCCAGGTGCCCTTGGAACCATCGGTGCAGATGACGACGTGCACCACCGCTCCGGCGGCCGCCCATCGGGCGAGCGTGGCGCCGCACCAGAACTCGACGTCGTCGGGGTGCGCTCCGACCGCGACCGCCGTGCCGGGTACGTCGAGGCCCACCCCGGAGATCGGCGTGGTGCTCGGCGTGGTGCTCGGCGTGGTGCTCGGCGTGGTGCTCGATCCGGAGACCGCCCCGGCGGAGGCCGCGGGAGGGGTGGACTCGTCTGCGGCCGTCGGATTCACGTCGGTCGCGGGCAGGGCGTTCGGTGGCTCGGTCACGGCGCCAGGGTATTTCCGTCGCGGTCCGATGGCGTCCGCCTCGTCGCGTCGTTGCCCGTCAGCAACGCGAGGTCTTCCAGCGCGTCGAGGTCGTCGGCCACATCGATGTCCCACGCGAGCCGGTCATGGGCAATGACGGTGCACCCGAGGCCGAGCCGGGCCGCCTCGGCGCAGTGCCGTTCGAAGGAACCGGGCCCGTATGCGAATCCGAACGGCACCCGGCACGCCACGACGATCACGTTGGAGCCGTCGCGGTGGCGGTCGGGCACGATCACCACGTCGCCGGCTCGGGCGAGCACCGATGGCAACGCGGCCGGATCGGCCAGGTCCGCGTGCACGATTGCGACCCGATCGGCGCCGACGGCGGCGGCCCACCGCTGCGCGTGGGCGGCCGCGGCGTCGAGTCCGGCGGTGTGCGGAGGCGTCGAGGCGACGTGGCGTTCGGCAGCCCATCGGGCGACCTCGTCGTCGTCGGTGACCACCGTCAGCTCGAAGGAGGCGCACGCCTCGATGACCCCCTCGGCGAGGCGACGCGCCAGCCCGGCGCGATCCTCCGCCGCGAGTCGCGGAGCGAGCCTCGATTTCGCGTCGCGGAACGAGCGGATCGGTATCGCCACGACCGTGCGTAGGGCAGTGCCGCTGGTCATGGCGCCAACCGTACGTGGTGCCGACCGGGAGCCAGGAGGCGACCCGGCCCGGCGGCCACCCGAGCCGCGTGTCAGCTCGGCGCAGGTTGCGACGGATCGCAGAACGACCAGTCGGACGCGTTGCCCGAGAAGGTGCGCTCGGCGCCTCCCACCGGCAGCGGGATGTCGGTGGACGCGTTGAGGATCACCGTCGTCAGCCGAACCTTCTGCAGCTTTCCGGTGAACGCGCTGGCGAAGAAGTGCGTCACCGAGCTCGGTTCGCGGATCGCGCACACCATGAGCCCGTTTCCGACCGTCCACGAACCCGTCCCGGTGGGCGTGTCGAGGTCGACGAAGCGGACCTTCACCCGGATCTCCGACGCGGGGAGTCCGCTGCGGCGCTTGGCGAGGCACATGATGCGCTGCGTCGAGTCGTCGGGCGTGGCAACACCGCTGAAGTCGAGGCTGCAACCGGTTCCTGCGGCGGCACCGAGGATCGAGCGGCTGCCGTTCCACGCGGCTTCGCGCACGCCGCCGCGCAGGCCGATCTTCTGATTGAACACGGTGGTGAAGTCGACGATGCCCATGATCAGCATGATGAGGATCGGTGCGATCATCGCGAGTTCCACGACGACGCCGCCGCGCTCGGAACGGTGTCGGCGCCGCGGCCCCATCGGATGCGGGCGAGCGGAGAGGGGGGCTGGCACGGGGGACCTCATCAGTGATCGTTGGAGGGATCGTCGGAGGCGCACCAGGACCAGGAGTCGGTCACGCCGTTTCGCGTCATCGGCGTTTCGGCGCCCGGTGCGATGTAGTTGAACGCCTTCTGGCCGTTCACCAGCGTCCACGACGGCGTGGCTCCGGTTTTGGTCACCGCTCGGGAGTGATTGAACTTGCCGTTGAAGAACGACGAGAGCATGCCGGTGACCGACCGGCTCGCTGTCGAGACGCACACGACGATCGAGTACTTGTTCTGGAGCCGGGCCGGGTCGCTGAAGTCGTCGGTGTAGCGGCCCAAGCCGTCCATGTAGAAGACCTTCACTCGAACGTCGGACGCGGGGACCCCCGTGCGACCCTTCGCGAGGCAGATGAGCTGCTTGGTTGCCGTGTCGAGCCAACCGGCCGGATCGAGGGCGCACGACGAGTTGGTGCCGGGCTGTCCCACCGAACCGACTCGCGATGCCTGCCGTGTGGCGTTGGTGGTCTGGACCCTCGCGCTGTAGTTGACGCCGAAGTCGATGATCCCGAGCATCAGCAGCAGGAGAATCGGGAACGCGAGGGCGAACTCGATGATCGCCGCTCCCGAATCTGCATGGCGCTTCCGTCGTCCGATGTGCACACATTCAGCGTGCGGACGAGCACGCTCAGTCGCAACGAGCAGGTTGCCTTGTGCAGGTGGTCCGGATGGCCCATGGATCGTCGCGTCCGCCGGGGCAGTCCGCTGACATTGGGCGTAGGGTCGACGGCCACACCAACGGGGACGGCAGAGTCGGAGGACGAGCACGATGCGCATGCGGGTCGGGGTCATCGGCGGCGGGTCGTGGGGAACGACCGTCGCACACATCACCGCCCACAACGTCGAGACGACGCTGTGGGCCCGGCGCGACGACACGGCCGACGAGATCAATCGCTCGCATCGCAACTCGCGCTACCTCGACGGCTACGACCTGCACCCCGCCCTGCGGGCGAGCGCGGATCTCGGTGAGGTCGTACGCCAGGCGGACGTGCTCGTCATGGGCGTGCCGTCGCACGCCTACCGCTCGACACTCGAAGCCGTGTCGGACCACCTGCGCGCCTGGGTTCCGATCGTCAGCTTGACCAAGGGCCTCGAACAGGGGTCGCGGCTACGGATGAGCGAGGTGACCAACGAGGTCCTGCCCGGCCACCCGGCAGCGGTGCTGACCGGGCCGAACCTGGCGAAGGAGATCCTCGCGGGCGACGCTGCGGCATCGGTGGTCGCCACGTCCGACCCGGTGGTCGCGCTTCGGCTCCAGCAGTTGTTCGCGACCTCGATGTTCCGCGTCTACACGAACCACGACGTCGTCGGCTGCGAGCTCGGCGGAGCCCTGAAGAACGTGATCGCGATCGCGTCCGGCATGGCCGACGGGCTCGGCACGGGCGACAACACCCGCGCCGCGGTGATCACCCGAGGGCTGGCCGAGCTGAGCCGCCTGGGACGGGCGATGGGCGGCGAGGAGATCACGTTCGCGGGCCTCGCCGGAATGGGCGACCTGATCGCCACGTGCATCTCGCCGCACAGCCGGAACCGCCACGTGGGCGAGCAGCTCGGGCGCGGCCGGTCGATCGACGAGGTCATCGCGTCGATGAACATGGTCGCCGAGGGCGTCAAGACCGCTCCGGTCGTGCTGGATCTGGCAGCGGAGTACGGCGTGGAGACGCCGATCGCTGACGAGGTCAACGGCGTGTGCCACCTGGGCCGGGCGGCCGACGTTGCGTATCGGGGGTTGCTGCGCCATCAGACGGGCCCGGAGCGCGAGCCCATCGACCCTGCCTGAGGCGTCCGTGCGGAGCGTGCCCCGTCAGCCGTGACTCGGGCGTCCCTCCGCTGCGTCGGGTGCGCCGGGTGGTCCAACGGGGATGTCGAGCACGAACCGGGCCCCGCCGGTGGGTGCGGATGCGATGCACACCGTCCCGCCGTGACGCTCGGCGATCTGGCGGACCAGCGCCAGGCCGAGTCCGGTGCCGCCGCTCGGCGCGCCGGTATCGCCGCGGGTCCGGTGGCCGTCTAGCCGCGTGAACCGCTCGAAGACCCGCTCGCGGTCCTGGGGGTCGATGCCGGGGCCGTCGTCGTCCACGGTCACCCGTATGGAGCGGGCCGATGACCCGTGGTCGCGCTCGCCGGAGTCGGCCGCCTTCGGGTTCGGGCACCGGTTTGCCGCCGCGCCGGCGTCGCTGGCCGGCGCATCGCTGCTGGGCGTGTGGGGCGCGTCAGCCTCCGTGGCCGCGGCGTCGCCGGCGCGTGGGTCGGGGCCCGCGTCGCCACCGATCGAGATCACCGTGACCTGCACCGACGAGGCCGCGTGGCGCAGAGCGTTGTCGACGAGATTGCTGACGGCGCGGTCCAGCTGGACCCGCGATCCGTGAACGATCGCTTGCTCCGGGACCTCGAGGCGGAGCGCTGGCTGCTCCGGTCGCGGACGCCGGTCGAGGTCGTGCGCGAGTGCGGCAAGGTCGACCGGCTCGGCGTCCCGCATGGGCGCACCCTCGTCGAGCGACGCAGACAACAACAGATCGGCGATGGTGGCCTCGAGCCGCGCCTCCTCGGTGAGCACGTCGTCGACCACGGCGCTCCAGTCGGTGGTGTCGGCCGTGTGGCGCGCCACCTCGAGGTACGCGCGAATGGTCGCGACCGGCGAGCGCAGCTCGTGACTCGCGTCCGCGATGAACTGCTGCTGACGCTGGGCCGCCGATTCGAGCCGGTCGAGCATCTGGTTCATCGTCGCCGCGAGGCGGCCGATCTCGTCGCCGGTGCCCGGATCGGGCACGCGCCGGGCGAGCGTCGTCCCGCTGATCGACTCGACCTCGGAACGGATCGCCTCGACCGGGCGGAGCGCGCGCCCGGTCAGGAACCATGTGCTGATCGCGACGATCAGCACCAGCAGCGGCAGTGCGATGACGAGCCCGCCCTCGACGGCAGCGAGGCTCTCGCGCACCGGGGCGAGCGGCGACGCAGCGACCACGGTGAAGGCGCCGCTACCGAGATATACCCGACCCTGGCTGACCGACACATCGGAGCCGTCCCCGCGAATTGCCGCGAGCCACTCCGCCGTCGTGAACGGCTCGGAGACCTCGTCGATGCCGACCGGCTGGCCCGCCGCGCCGGGTGCGCCGCTGGTGCCTGTCGGCCGGGCGCCCGCAACCGACACCTCCGTCGGCGTGAGCAGCGTCGGCTGGTCTTCACCGTCGGGCAGGGAGGGGATCATGCCGTCGCCGGACACGACGCCCGCGCCGATCGGCGCTAGCGACTCGGCGCCGGGCGTGGTCGCGACGACACGCCCGGTTTGGTCCAGCACCTGGATCGCGCCGGCGGTCCCGGCGCCGGCGAAGATCGACGCGAGGTCGAGTTCGTTCGGTTGCGCGCCCGAGCGCAACGCATCGCCGACGCGTTCGATCGCCGCGACCTGGTCGCCGTGCAGGTCGTTCTCGAGCGATGTCTCGACCGCGTGCAGGATGACCGCAGCGGTGATGGCGACGGCGGCCCCGGCGATCAGGGTGGCCACCGCAGTGATGCGCGCGCGCATTCCGGGGACCCGCACCGCAGCGCGTCGTGTCGTCCTAGGTCGCATCGGTCACCATCCGGTACCCGACCCCGCGCACCGTGACGAGCGACTGCCGTCCGAACGGCACGTCGATCTTGCGACGGAGGTAGCCGACGTACACCTCGACGACGTTCGCGTCGTCGGCGTCGAGCCCCCACACCGCATCGAGCAACACCCGCTTGCTCACGACTGCGCCGTCGGCGCGCAGCAGGTGTTCGAGCAGCGCGTACTCGCGTGCCGTGAGCTCGATCGCCTGATCGCCGCGCCGGCACTCGCGGGTCGCCGGATCGAGGCTGAGGTCGTCGCACGAGAGCATCACCGGACGAGGCGCCGACCCGCGGCGGGCGAGCGCTCGCAGGCGGGCGACCAGCACCAGGAACGAGAACGGCTTGGAGAGAAAGTCGTCGGCGCCGGTGTCGAGCGCCTCGGCTTCGTCGTATTCGCCGGTCTTGGCGGTCAGCATCAGGATCGGCGTCCACACGGCGGACTCGCGCAGCTTTCGGCAGACCTGATACCCGTTCATGCCCGGCAGCATGATGTCGAGGACGATCGCCGCGTACTCGCCCTCGCTGGCCAGATGAAACCCGTCGAGGCCGTCGTGGGCCACGTCCACGGTGAACCCCTCGGCGGTCAGCCCGCGCGACAGCGCCTTCGTCAGGCCGACCTCATCCTCGATGAGCAGAACTCGCACGGCCCCAGTCTCGCCGATCGAACCTGGCAATCCACTGAGAGGCAGCGGTCCGCCCACAGCGGTTTCACAGCGACCGTACGGCATCGTCGGTACTCGTCGGCGACGCCTGGTCGCCGCGGATCACCCGGAGGTTCATATGCACCCCCTGCATCACTCGATCGGCCGCTCGGTGCGGCTCGGACTCGGCGCACTCGGTCTCGTTTCGTGCCTGGGACTGGCGGCGTGTGGCGAGTCGTCCAACGGTTCCCGCGACGTCGCCTCGCTCGACGATCATGACCAGTCGTCGACCACCGCTAAGGCGGGCAAGAAGGCTCGCGAGGTGAGCGAGCAGGAACGCGAGGACGCCATGCTCGACTTCGCGAAGTGCATGCGTGAGCACGGCGTGGACATGCCGGATCCGTCCTCGAACGGGAACGGTCTGTCCGTCATCACCAGCGGGACGGTCTCGGCAGAGGGCGGCGCCGGATCCGGCGAGCCCGGCGAGATCCAACTCGACCCGAAGATCGAGGAGGCCAGCAAGGCCTGCGATCCGATCCTCAAGGACGTGTTCGGCGATGCACCGCAGATGAGCCCGGAGGACGAGGCGAAGCTGCGCGACCAGCAGTTGGCGTACGCGAAGTGCATGCGCGAGCACGGCATCGACATGCCCGACCCGAAGGTGAGCGTCGACGGCAACTCGGTCCAGATCAGCGTCGGGAGCCCGGATGGCGGCGCGCTCTCGGTCGATCCGGCCGGCTCCGAGTTCACCGAAGCGAACAAGGCGTGCCAGTCGGAGCTCGGCGACGCGATGGTCGGCATCGGCGGCGTTTCGTCGTCGGGTGACGCCGGCACGGCGGTGGCACCCTGATGGGCCGTCGTGCGGTTCTCGCGGGAGCGGGTTCGGTCGTGCTCGTCGGTCTGGTCGCGGCCGGCCTCGTTCTGGCACGATCCGGGGACGCCGCCGCCCCGGCATCCAAACCGTCGGTCCGCCGCTCGACCGCAACCGTCGAACGAACCGACCTGGTCGCGTCCGAAAGCCTCGACGCCAAGCTCGGACCTCGCGATCCGGTCGACCTCGCGTTCGCGAAGCCGGGGACGATCACGGGACTGTCCGCCGTCGGATCGGTGATCGACCGCGGCGGTGTGCTCGGCGAGGTCGACGGACGACCGATCGTGTTGCTGCTGGGCGATCGCCCGCTGTGGCGGACCTTGACCGCCGATCCGGTCGGCGCCGACGGCCAACCGGTCGACCAACTCACCGGAGCGGATGTCCGGGTGCTCGAGGAGAACCTCCAGGCGCTCGGCTTCATCACCGACACGAGTGACGCCAAGGTCGACGACACGTTCACCGGGTCGACCGGCGAGGCGGTGAAGGCCTGGCAGAAGTCGCTCGGCCTTCCCCAAACGGGTGTGGTGGAACCCTCCGACGTGGTCGTGCGGGAATCGCCGATCCGCATCGTGAGCCGATCGGCACGCGTGGGGATGACCTCCGGCGGCAACGTGCTCTCGGTCGCGGCAACCGACACGGTCGTCACGATCGAACTGGCGGCGAAGCGTGTGTCGTTGGTCTCCGTCGGACTTGCGGTGACCGTGACCCTCCCGGACGGCCGGTCGGTGCCGGCGAAGGTGGCGGCGATCGGTTCCGACGTCACTGCGGGCGATCCGAACCAGGGAACGGCCGACACCGTGAAGGTGGAGGTGCGTCTCGATGACCCGTCAGTGATCGGCTCGTTGACGTCCGCGCCGGTGAAGGTGGTCGTAACGATCTCGACTGCCGAGGCCGTCCTGGCGGTTCCGGTCGCCGCGCTGCTGGCGTTGTCGGAGGGCGGCTACGCCGTCGAGCGGGTCGAGGGCGACTCGTCGAAGCTCGTGGGTGTGGAGACGGGCGTGTTTGCCGGTGGCCTCGTGGAGGTTCGCCCCGCCGGGGGCGTGGCGTTGGCCGAGGGCGACCGGGTGGTGGTGCCGACGTGACCGGGCATCTCCCACTCGAATCGGTCGACCGCGGCGACGCCGTGATCGAACTCCGCGACGTGGTCAAGGAATACCCGGGATCGCCGCCGGTGCGTGCGCTCGATGGCGTCTCTATGCGGATCGACCGCGGTCAACTCGTGGCCATGGTCGGCCCGTCGGGCTCGGGTAAGTCGACGATGCTGAACGTGATGGGAGCGCTCGATCGGCCGAGTTCCGGGCAGGTGCTCGTGGAGGGTCGTGACATCGCGACGCTCGGTGACGCGGCGCTGTCGGCGGTACGCGGCCGAGCGATCGGATTCGTGTTCCAGCACTTCCACCTGATCGACGGCCAGCGCGCTCTCGACAACGTCGCCGACGGCCTGCTGTACCGCGGTATCGGACTTGCCGAACGCCGTGAACGGGCTGCGGTCGCGCTCGATCAGGTGGGCCTGGGCCATCGCGGCGGGCATCGCCCGGGTGCGCTGTCGGGCGGCGAGCGGCAGCGCGTCGCGATCGCCCGGGCGATCGTCGGCTCGCCGTCGATCGTGCTCGCGGATGAGCCCACCGGCAACCTCGACACGGCGACCGGTCAGGCGGTCCTCGCCCTGCTCGAGGAGTTGAACGACCAGGGCTCGACGATCGTGGTCATCACGCATGACCTGGCGATCTCGAAGAGGCTCCCTCGGTGCATCTCGCTGCGCGACGGTGCGATCGTCGGTGACCGGATGCCCGAGAGCGCCGGTGTGGGGGTGGGATCGTGACCGTGTCAACGACCGCTCATGAGGACCTCGGACGCCGCAGCCGGATGCGTTTCGCCGATGTGGTGCGCACCGGAACGCTGGGGATCCGCGGCCGGCCTGGTCGGGCGACGCTCACGGCGCTCGGTATCGCGATCGGGATCGGGGCGATGGTCGCGGTCGTCGGCATCTCGGCATCGTCGCGCGCCGACCTCCTCGCTGATCTCGACCGGCTCGGGACCGGCCTGCTCAAGGTGTCGGCCGGTCAGACCGTCTTCGGCAAGGACTCGAAGCTGCCGACCTCGGCGCCGGGCATGATCCGGCGAGTCGGCCCGGTGCAGGCCGCTGGGTCGACCACCGGCGTCGATGCCTCGGTGCGGCGCAGCGACCGGATGCCCGAGTCGGAGACGGGGGGCATCTCGGTGCTCGCCTCGGAGCCGCAGTTGAGCGACGTGCTCGACGCGCGGATGGCGCACGGTCGGTTCCTCGACGCAGCGGTCGGCCGATTCCCGGTCGTGGTGCTCGGCTCGGTGGCCGCCGAACGACTCGGCGTCTCGTCGATCGAGGGGAGCCCAGCGGTGTGGCTGGGCAACCGGTGGTTCACCGTGATCGGCATTCTCGAACCGATCGAACTCGCGCCCGACATCGACCGCTCGGCGCTCATCGGATACGACGAGGCCGAGTCCGTGTTCGGGACCTCCCGCTCGGCGTCGAGCATCTGGGTGCGAGCGGAGGAGACCCGCGCCAGCGCAGTCCGGTCGGTGCTGGCCCGCACGGCGAACCCCGAGTCGCCCGACCAGGTGACGGTGTCGCGGCCGTCGGACGCGCTCGCCGCGAAGGCAACGGCGGACACCGCTCTCACGTCGCTCATGCTCGGCCTCGGTGCCGTCGCGCTGGTGGTCGGGGGGATCGGCGTTGCCAACGTGATGGTCATCTCGGTGCTGGAGCGGCGGAGCGAGATCGGCTTGCGACGTGCGCTCGGTGCGACGCGGTCGCACATCCGTGCTCAGTTCGTGGTCGAGGCCGCCGCGTTGGCGTCGCTCGGCGGCGTGGCCGGCGTCGCGTTGGGTGCGGTGGTGACTGCGGCGTACGCGGCGCACCAGGGTTGGCGCGTCGCGGTGCCCGCCTCGGCTCTCGCCGCGGGGATCGCGGGTGCGCTGCTGCTCGGCGCAGTCGCAGGGCTGTATCCGGCGGCGCGGGCGGCGCGTCTCGCCCCGGCGGATGCGGTGCGACCCTCGTGAGGCGGCAACGTCGGTGCTGCGTTCGGCCCGGTCCGGTCGGCCCACCTAGCGTTCGGTCCGATGATCGATCTGCAAGGAGCCGAGGACCGCGGCCGAACGCTGGGTGCGCTGGGGATTCACGCTGCCGACGGCGTGCGGCTCGGGGTGGTGGGTAGGCCCGCTGAGGCGTCGGTCGGGCCGGGCGGTGCCATCCGACTCGATCGCGTTGGCGCAACGGTGCGCTGGTGGGTCTCGAGCGAGGAGCGTTGGCACGAGCCGACGGGCGAGGCGTCGGTGCGCCAACGGCTGGTGGACGGTATGCCCGTGGTCGAAACCGTGATCCGCGTTCCCGGCGGCGACATCGTGGCGACGGCATCCGGCGTCACCGCCCCGGGCGGCCGGTGCGACGTGGCCCTCGAGGTGGAGAACCGGACCGCGGTGCCCGTGGGAATCGCGTTCGTGATCGAGTCGGTCGCCGCCGTGACGGCCCATGCCGAGGGGGTCGACGTCGACGGGGCCCCGCTGGTGCGGTGGTCGATGTCGGCGCGACGCTTCGCCGGGGCGGAGGACCGCCCGTCGCTGTGGCGTGCGGCCGAGACCGCGGAGTTTGCAGCGGAGGCGCCGGCACCTGCCGCTGCGGTGCTCGCCCTGGTCGCGGTGCCGCACACCGCCGTAGTGCGGGCGCGGCTGTTCGCGTCGGGGCGCGCCGATGGCGCGGCGTCCGAGCCCCCGTCCACCCGGGGTGTGGCACGCGGCTGGCGTCGCGGCGATCGCCTCCGCAGTGGCGAGTCTGCGGCGCCCTCGCCGGCGGCCGGTTCGGCTGGTTCTGTGGGTTCGGCGGGTTCTGTCGCTGGAGGGGCGATGCGGGGCTCCGGCGGTGCCGCTGCTGCGCGGGTGCCCGAGGTGGCCTCGATCACCGCCGGTTGGCGCGCGCACGTCTCGGCGCTTGCGTCCGTCGACAGCGGCGATCGCGTGCTCGGGCAGGCGTGGACGCGGTCGGTCGCCGACGTGCTGATCGGTCCCGGAGCGCATGATTCGTTGACCGATTGCGCGCACGTGGTGCGAGCCCGCGCGCGCCTCGGCCTGGTCGCCGGCCGCGACGCGAACGACGACACGGTCGCCGTGCTGCTCGACGAGCAACAGCGTTCGGGCGAGGTCGGCCGGCGGGGCCAGGACCGCGCGGCCGTGATCGATCAGACGACGGCGTTCGTTGCCGCGCTCGGGGCGCTCTGGGTTGGCGGCGTCAACACAGCGGCGGCGGAGTCGCTGCTCTTGCCGCTGGCGAAGGCTGCGACCTGGCTCGACCGCCACCTCGACGAGCACGCGGCTCCGACATCGCTCGCGGCCGCGGCGGACGCACTCCGCTCCGCCGCCGATATGGCCGGCGATCTCGACCAGCCCGATCTTGGCGCCGACCTGGCCCGCCGGGCGCAGCGGCGCGGCGACGCCGCGCCCAGGACCCGGCGCCGCTGGGCCGGACGCTCCGAGGTCGACCCGGTCGATCTGCTCGGGCTGGGCGGTGCGCTGGGTGTGTGGGCGAACGGCGACGGTCGGCCGTCGGTCGGCTGGTCGGCCCGCTTCGTCACGAGCGTCCTCGACGGCGTGCTGGCGACGCGCCCCGACGGACTGGCGGTGTGGGGCGACTGGACCGACGCGGAGGCCGGCCGCACGCTCGACGTGGCGAACATCCCGACCCGATTCGGTCGGGCCGGCGTCGCTGTGCGTTGGCATGGCTCGCGGCCCGCGGTGCTGTTCGAGGTGTCGCCGTGGCCGGGGCGAACGGCGGCGATTCCGCTGTGGTCGGCACCGATGCTCGACCCCTCGTGGACGGCGCGGGATGCACGAGGTGAAACGCTGCTTGCCGAACCGGCGCCATTGCGTGGGAGGCGGGGTGTCAAGGCGCGGCGCGAGGGTGACGCCGGGGACCGCCCGGGCGAAGCGCCGGGCGACGGCGCGGCGGCTCGTGACGCGGCAGCGGGCGCCGGATCCGATTCGCCCGACGATGCCCTGGGAGGCTCCTTCTCGTGAGGGTGGTCGTGGGCGCCGACGACCGATCGGCGATGGTCGAGCGCGTCGTCGAGGACCTTCGGGCCGCCGGTCACGAGGTAGAGGTGTTGCCGGTCGGCGAGTGGGTCGCGATCGGTCGGCGGGTCGGTGAACGGGTCGCGAACGGCGCGGCCGACGTCGGCATCGTCGGGTGCTGGACGGGAACCGGCGTGTCGATCGCGGCGAACAAGGTGCCGGGCGTGCGCGCTGCGTTGTGCGGCGACGCGGTGACGGCGATCGGAGCGCGTCGCTGGAACGACGCGAACGTGCTGGCGCTCAGCCTGCGCGCCACGAGCTCTGCTGTGGCGGGGGGGGTCGGGGGGGGGGTCCTGGGGGCCGGGCCCGCCGCGGCCACCCCCCGCGGCAACCCGGGCGGTGAGGCCCCCCGGGCGCCCTGGGCG
>OEIV010000039.1_pt1 | contig 74216 bp, 62 predicted proteins | sample 1539231 | NCBI WGS metagenome assembly OEIV01 (sample SAMN03794762, study PRJEB22550) | activated sludge metagenome | feature: wastewater treatment plant; material: activated sludge; isolation source: Wastewater treatment plant of a petroleum refinery complex | place: Argentina: Buenos Aires ...
CCTACTATACCTATCTATCTTCTAATCTGTAAACCTAATTGCTGCAATATTAACAGAGAGGTGTGCCTTTTGTTCTTGACTTTTTTGAAAAAAAATTTATTAATCTGTGCCACTAATGGCTAAAAAAATGGAAAAAAAAGAGAAAATTGTTTACTCGCTAAGTTTTATTCTTAGCCTTATTATCCTCATTGTTGTTAATTTAAAGACGAGTAATTTTGATGGTCTATTAGATTATTTGGTAGCTTTTATCTTTATGTTTTTAGGAGTTTCTGGTGTTTTCTCAGTTGCATTGAGATTGGAAGATGATAGTATGCCAGTGATTGCCAGAGTATTGCTAACTTTTTCCTCAGGAGCTATTTTGGCTGCCTTTGCGGTGGGGGTTTTCGGTCCAGAAAGGCCAAATCCAAAGTCTACTGAATTAGACTTCCAAACTTATCAAGAAAATCTTAGACTGGTGGCATTGATAACTATTTCACTGATTTTTGTTTTTACTCATGTAATGAGGAAGTTATCTCTGAGATTTAATTTTGTTTAGTGTGTTTGACTTAGCTGGTAAGCCGGCTAAGTTTTTTTATTTGTAAAAAATATCTTTTCTTATGTTCTGTCGAACATTTTATCGATAATTTTTTTGTCGATAGAGACGAAAAAAGGGCGGCCGTGTTGGCAGACAAACATGCCATCGATGTGAGTAAATCAGTCTTTGATGAGATTTTGCATTTCGAGAGGAGAGAGTTTTTGCCCAGCTTTGATGGAAAGTTTGCAGGCTTTGGTAGCAAAGATTTCGTGAAGAATGGAGTCGAGCGTGATGGGATCCAGAAAAATAATTTTTTGAAGAATAAGATTGAGATCGATTTGAAAGGTCTGGAGGACTGTTGGTACTGCATAGATTACGATTGTGTTTTCTCAGAGAGGAGCAATGTCAAATCCTAGACTTTCGAGCTGAGTAATTTTTTCATCAAGATCTGGAAGTTTTTGGATCGAAAGAGAAATGGGAGTCAGCAGGATAGAAGGTTTTTTCCCGTTTTCTTCAAAATTTTTTTTCATTTTCTCGAATGCAATTCTCTCGGCAAGGGCGTGCTGGTCGATGAAAAAAGTCTGATCGGCTTGTTCGAGCTGGATATAACTTTGTCGGAGCTGACCGACAAGCTTGTACTCTCCAGAGCTGTCGCGTAGCGAAAAACTTTCGTCGACGGTCTCCTGAGCTAGTGAGTTTTGCTGAAAAACTGACTGAGCTTGGAAAAAACTTGATTGTGCTGGGAGTGTTGATGAAATATTATTTGATTTGATTGATCATTGAGATTGATAGGATGGGGTACTAGAGTGAGCTTGATATTTAGAAAATTCTTGGTTCATAGTCATGATTTTTTGTTCACCAAGTGTTTGCTTGATGACCATATTGACCAGATTATAAATACTTCCTGGATCTAAAAATTTTACTTCAAGTTTGCGAGGATGCACATTTACATCTACTAAATTTGGCTGAATATCTAGAAAAACACAAGCCAGTGGATATTCTCCTGGTTTGATTTGTCTGTCGTAAGCTGAAAGAATTGCTTTTTTCATGATTTTATCGTTTACAGGTCTTTGATTGACAAAAAGCTTGATGTTATCTGGAGCTCAAAAACAGAGTGCTGCATCTCAAATGATTCCACTGAGACCAATTTTTTCATCGCTATAATCTAATGTTTTTATCTGGTCTAATCGATCTTTTTTGAAGAGGTCGAGAAATCTTTGGCCTATAGAGTCGGTGGCTTGGAGATTGAATACTGTGTTGTTATTTTTTTTCAAGATCATAGCTTTGTCGAAATGTACCAGAGCGAAATCTACAAAAAGTTGGTAGATATAAAAATATTCTGTCTGGGCTGATTTCAGAAATTTTTGTCTGACAGGTGTGTTGAAAAAAAGTTCCTCGATAATTACTACTGTGCCGTGATCAAATCAAATTGGAATTCTTTTCAGTTCTACAAAATCTTCGACTTTTTGAATCTGATAACCAGTTTGACTTCCAGCTGTTTTGGTTTGGAGAGTAAATTTACTAACTTCTGAGATACTTGCCAACGCTTCTCCTCTAAATCCATAACTGGCGATATTGTAAAGATCTTCTTCCTGTGTTATTTTACTAGTGGCATATCTTTCAAGTACAAAATCTAGATCTTCGATATCTATTCCAGATCCGTTATCTTCTAGTCTTATCATGGTTTTCCCTCAATCATTGATATCAAGAGTGATTTTGGTAGCTCCAGCGTCGAGCGAATTCTCGAGAAGTTCTTTTACTACTGAAGCTGGTCTTTCTACGATCTCTCAGGCTTTAAGTTTGTTTATCAGATATTCTGGTAATTTCTTGATACTCATTTTTTTCCAAACTTTTAAAATTTATTGTTCTGATGATAGTAAAAACTTTTTCAGATAAAAGACTAAGTCAGAAATTTATAAAGAAGTGTTAGAAAAATTATAGAATCATACATTTATTCTCTTTTTTCTTTTATCAGAAAAAAACTTTTTTTTATTTTTTATCTTGAAAAGTTGGTATTTTATCCTATAAGTTAGATGTTTTAGTTTTTGCTGAATTTATGATGACATTATCAGAAAGAGAAGTTCGTATGAGTAAGAGAGAGCAGATTAAAAATTTTGGTATTTTTCCTTATGCTCAAAAATTTGATAAAAAAACTCAAATCTGAGCGTTGATAGAAAAATATTGAGCTGAACTTACTTCAGATTCTAGTCCTTTTCGCGATATTGATCAAATTATCTCTTTATCTGATAAAAGTATTTTTACTGCTGGTCGTTTGATGCTTTTTCGTTCGCATGGCAAACTTTCTTTTGGAAAACTCATGGATGAGACTGGAGAAATTCAGCTTATGTTTCATAGAGATAACTGTGGCATTATTTCAGCTGATGAAATTGTTTTGAAAAATTTGTGAGAGTGAGAGCAGGAAATTTCAGCTTATAAGTTTATAGAGAAATTTGTGGATGTCTGAGATTTCCTTGGTGTAAAGTGAGAACTTTTTTATACTCATAAGTGAGAGTTGACTATTTTTGTCGAGGAGTTTAAGCTTTTGAGTAAAGCAATCCAGCCACTTGGTGATAAATTTCATGGGATTGCTGGCCAAGAAACTGCTTATAGACAAAGATACTTGGATATGATTTTTAATCGTCCAGTTTTGGAGAGGATGAAGTTAAGATCAAAATTTCTCAAGGTGATTAGAGATTTTTACGATCAAAAATGATTTATCGAGCTAGAGACTCCAGTGCTTGGAAACTCAGCCTCTGGAGCGGCAGCAGCTCCTTTTGTGACTCATCACAATGATTTCGATCTGGATATGTATCTTCGTATTTCTCCTGAAACTTCTCTGAAAAAAGCGACTGTTGGGATGCTTGAAAAAGTTTTTGAGGTGGCAAAGGATTTTCGTAATGAAGGTTCAGATCCTAGTCATATCCAAGAATTTACGATGATAGAGCACTATGCTGCTTATCGAAATCATGAAGATAATATGCAATTTACTGAAGAGATGTTTGAGTATATTTTTGCTCAGATACCTCAGCTCAGTAAAACAGTTTCGGTGGTTGATAAGGAATGAACGGTTAGACAAGTTGATTTTCAAACTCCTTGGCAACGCATCGATTATGTACAGCAGATTAAGAAAGATAGTGGTATTGATGTCTCATTGTATAGTTCAGCTGATGAACAGAAATTGAGGGCTGATATTCTCGAGGCTGGGCATCATCGAGTTGGCATCGAACAGCAAGGGACGGCTACTATGATAGATTATCTTTATAAAAAAGTGACGAGACCCCAGATTATAGGTCCAGCTTTTATTGTCAATTATCCTAAAACGATGCAACCTTTGGCTCGTGTTAGTGATCAAAATTCTCAAATAGTGGAGCAGCGACAGCTTTTGATCAATGGTCGAGAGTGTATCAAAGCTTATTCTGAGCTTGTAGATCCAGTTCAGCAGCAGGCTAATTTTGATGAGCAGGCTAAGGCTGTGGCTCAGTGAGATGAAGAAGCGACGAAATGAGATGACGACTTTGTCAAAGCTATGGAATATGGAATGCCTTGTCAGTCTGGTCGATGAATGTGAATAGATCGTATTTTTGCTTTATTGCTTTCAGATGGACAGCCGATTAATATTCGTGATGTGGTGCTTTTCCCTTTGATGAAGCCAGAAGTGAAATATACTAGGGATGAAGAAAATGGAGAAGAGTAGAATTGTATTATGTCGCTTGAGATAAGCAGAAATTTTAAATTTTTATGAAAAATAAGATGAAAAAAGTAGAAAAAGGACACCATGTTATGGTTCATTATACTGGAAAATTATTGGATGGGACAGTTTTTGATACGAGTTATAAAAGAGGAGAGCCATTGCATTTTGCGGTTGGAGCTGGGCAGATGATTAAGGGATTTGATGTAGCGGTCGAAGGGATGATTGTCGGAGAAAAAAAGACGGTGACTTTGCCGCCAGAGGAAGCTTATGGTCATGCTCGTGAAGACTTAATTCATGAGCTTGAAAGAAAAGTTTTTGGTGATTTGGAGCCAGTAGTGGGACAGCGTTATATGCTTGGTCAGTATCCAATTACTGTTTCAAAAGTGACTGAAACTCATGTGATTGCTGATTTGAATCATGAACTTGCTGGTAAGACACTGGTTTTTGAAATCGAAGTGGTCGATGTTCACGATCATCATCATTAGTAAATTTTGTACCGATAAGCTTTAAAAGTTTTTATGCTGGGTGAGTATATGAAAAAAATCTCTTGGTTGAGATTTTTTTTCTTTTTAGGTGATTTTCTTTTTTAACTGATTTACTCAGTTAGATTTTTTTTAATGAGATTTTCTATTGTCTCTGCGACTATTTTTGTAATTTCTTCGATGTTTCCGCTTCCATCTATTATTATATCACAGATCTGATTTGCTTGAATGAGCTCTTTTGATGAACTTTCTATACGATGAGCCAGTTCTTCTTCGCTGATAGGAGCTCTATTGGTGATTCTGTGAATCATTGTTTCTTTATCGAGATTCAGAAAAATTGATTTATATGACATTTCACTCAGATTTTGTTTTTTTAAAATACTGAGTCATTCTGTGTCGATTTCTTTGAAGGCGATTTTTTGCTGTTTGATTGCATCAATGAGTGATTGTCTTTTGGTGCCATAGTAGTAAGAATGATGAACAAAAGCATATTCTATAAATTCATTATTTTCAATACTTTTTTCAAATTCTTCTGGTGATACAAAAAAATATTTTTCTCCTGGTTTTTCTCACATTCTTGGAGGTCTGGTGGTGTAAGACTGAATAAGCATGTATTTTTCTGGGTTTTCTGTGATTAATTTATTGACGATGGTGGTTTTTCCGCTTCCTGAAACGCCTAATAAAAAAATAATGATACCTTGATTTTCCATAAGATAAAGCCAGAAAATAAAAAAATGTCTGAATTTGTATCAGGTTTCTATTTATTTACTTGATGTTTTCAAATGATATAAGCTTAGAAACTCATTTGAGTAGAAAAGTTGTTGAAAAGAGTGCTATAAAAGCTATTATTTATTTGTAACGATAAGATTTAGAAATTTTCATCTTCATTCACTAAGTTTGAAGATAAAGCGTCTAAAATCATCGGTATAAACTCTCACATCCATTCAAATTTTTTTCTAAAATTTTCATGGTGGTCGAGTTTATTTACTTAAGATCGAGAAAAATGTTTAAGGTGCAGGATCATTATTTTCATAAAGCAAAACAGCAAGGCTATATGGCTAGGAGTGCTTTTAAGCTGGAAGAGATTGATAAAAAATATCATATTTTTGATCGTGAGACGAAAAATGTCCTGGATATTGGCTGTGCACCTGGTAGTTGGCTTCAGTATGTTCATAGTCAGATTAAACAACTTCATAAAAAAACTTCTGATGAGGGTAAAATGCCTTGGCATATTATTGGGATGGATTTGAAACCTGTGGCTTTGAATCTGCCGGGACTGCATACTTATGTTCAAGATATTGAGGACTTTGATGGGGTGAAAAAAATTTTGGATGAAAACCAGATAAAAAAATTTGATATTATTATTTCAGATATGGCTCCAAATACTATTTGACTTCGTGATATTGATGCTTTGAGAAGTGTGAAATTGCTGGAAAAAACTTTGTGGATTTATGAGAATTTTTTGAAACCAGAGGGGAAAGTAGTGATTAAAATCTTTATGGGGCCTTGATTTGATCAGTTTTTACAGAAAATGAGAGCTATTGTTTGAGCCAAGGGATTTAAGACATTTAAACCACAGGCAGTGAGAAAAGAAAGTAAGGAAATTTATATTGTGAAATTCTAGGTAAGAATCTTGTTTTTCTGTAGATTTTAGCTATAGTGTAAGAAAGTTTTGGCTTATTATGTTTGAATTTATTTTTTTGAGAATGTGTGATGAAAGTGGGTTTGATAGGTGCTGTAAATGTTTGAAAATCTACTCTTTTTAATAGATTGATCTGACAGTTTAGAGCTATTGTGACAGATATTCCTGGTACGACCAGAGATATTTTGTCTGAAGAGGTTGATTTTGCTGGTTTGTGACCAGTAGAATTTTTGGATAGTCCTGGATTGTTGGATTTTACCTTGGAGCTTGAGATGATTCATCGTATTATTCAGGAATCAGATTTTTTACTTTTTGTGGTAGATCATGAGGTTGGTTTGTGACCAAAAGAGCATGAAATTCAGAGTTTAGTCTTGAAACATCAGAAAAAACTGAAGACTGTTTTGGTGGTTAATAAACTTTCTCAGGTGCAACTTTATCAGCAGTATGATGAAACTTTGGCTGATTATTTTAGCTTGTGATTTGGCCAGGTAGTGTGAGTTTCTGCAAAACAAGGTGAAAATATCGATGTTTTACAGACTATTATTCAAGATTTTGCTCGAGAAAATAAGCTCGATTCTGATAAAAAAATTATTGATGCTGATGTTCATTTGGCTATTGTGGGGAGACCAAATGTCTGAAAGTCAACACTTTTGAATACTTTGGCTGGTGAAACTGTAGCTAAGGTTGAAGATTTTGAGTGAACGACTTTGGATTATAATGTGACGACGATCAATTTCTGACAACAGAAGATGAAAATCTATGATACGATGGGTCTTCAGAGAAAATCAAAAACTCATGGGATCGAAAAAATAGCTCATGATAAGACTTTTACGATGCTTCGTTTCGTGAAGCCGATTACTATCTTGATGGTCGATGCTGTGGAGTGACTAACTCGTAGAGATCTAGCGGCTTTGAAACAGATGAGTGAAATGAATTTGCCAGTGATTATTGCTGTCAATAAGATCGATAGAATCCCAGCGATAAAACATAAGGCTCTTTTGCAAAAATTTCGTCAGCAGTTCGGTTTTGCTCCGTTTATTCCATTGGTCGGAATCTCAGCTGCTGAGGCTCAGTGACTTCAAACTCTTCTACAGTGTGTCGGTAGAGTCTGGAAAAATTGGGATCTGAGAATTTCTACTAGCTCTTTAAATAATTTACTTCATAAGGCTTTACTGGTCTCGCCACCTAGATTTCCGAAAAATAAAGCTTGTAAACTTTTTTATATTTCTCAAACAGATACAAAGCCTGCTAGGTTTTTGGCTTTTGTAAACAATAGTGATAATGCTAATTTTTCGTATAAAAAGTGGCTTGAAAATGCTATTAGAAAAGCTTTTCCTTTTGAATGAGTGCCGTTTGTTATAGAATTTAAGAGTAGAAAACATTTGAATGAAATGGATAAAAAGGAGTAATTTTCTGTCTTTTGGTGTTATAAACTAGAATATTCTAATATGTTGGGAATGCTCATAAATATTCTAAAACCAAAAAAAAATTAAATTCTGCTGAAAAATAGAAAATCTTATTTCTGAAGTATTGGAGATGAGATTTTTTTGTTTTGGGGTTGAAATTTTTTTCTTTGGAGTAGTATGCACGGATAAATACAAAAAAAATGAATAATAATGTGAAAATTTCCCATAAAATTGATGGGAAAGTAATTGCGAGAGCTCTTAATCAAGAGAGTTCAAAAAGAGTGAAAGATTTTTTTAAGGAACATGGCTATATTCCCAAGCTCAATGTGCTTTGGATTGGTATGGATTTTGTGTCCCGATCTTACTTTAATGTAATTCAGAAAACTTCTTCTGAAGTAGGTATTAGATTCTATAAAAGTAGATTTTTTCCTGATGTTTCTCAGAAAACATTAGAGGATGAAATTAAGTTTCTAAACGAAGATAAGCAGATCTCTGGCTATATTATGTTATTGCCACTTTCTCAGAATTTAGATGTCTTAGCTTTAAGAGCTAAGATGATTGAATCGAAAGATGTTGATGGGATGTCTTTGTCTACTACTCAAAAAATAAAAGATGGTTTAGAGCCACTTTTTTGGCCAGCTACAGCTTTAGGCTGTATGGAAGTGATTAAGAATCAATTTCCTGGATCTTTAAAAGGTAAAACTGTTACGGTTGTTGGGCTTTCTGATATAGTCGGTATGCCTATAACTAAACTTTTATTGAAACTTGATGCTAGTGTTTTGACTGTAGATTCAAGGACTCCCTTGGATCAAAAAGTAGAATCTTGTCAGCAGGCTGATATTGTCATCAGTTGTGTCGGTCGACCAGATCAACATAAAATTCTGGAAGAACATGTGAAGTCTGGAGCTATGCTGATCGATATTGGTATGTCAGCTCAGTCTGATACGACTAAGAAGGGAAGTTTTCGACTTGTGGGTGATATTGATCCCACTGCTGAAGAAAAATCTTCGTGTTTTGTTCCAACACTTAATGGTGTTGGGCCAGTAACGGCTGCGATGCTTGTGAGAAATCTTATTGACGCTGCAATTCAGCAGAAGTAACTTAATTATTAACTACCTGTCGTGAAATTCATGCCAGGTATTTTTTTATAAAAAATCTCGGCAAAAGACCGAGATTTTTTGAAATTGTTTTTATTCGATGAACATTTTTGTGCTTATGATTTTTTTTGCCATCATTCTCTGGCGTTCTTTAGTAAATTTAGTGGAAAGGGATGGCGTTATTGTATTTTTAACTACTACTGTATGAGAGTTATAGTCTCCAGATTTGTTTTGGAGTATTGCTCCGTAGAGCATATGCTGAATGAGTTGTTTGATGAGTTCGTCTCTTATTATTTTTGGAGTAGGTTCTAATGTGATCGAATTGTTATCAAGGTTGCTTTTCAGATTTACTCATAGGTTTTTTGTGAATTGATTGAAAGAATTTTCTGTGAGTGGGAATAGCTGGAAATTTACTGGAACTTGTACTGTTGTGTTTTTGAAATAATTGAAATAGAGTGAAATATGACTGTACTTTTTAGTGTCGATTGCAGAAATGAGGAAAGTGTAGAGGGTAGATAGGTCGTTTTCTGAAAAGTTATCGTTGATGGTAGTTTCTCCAGTGATAGAGTAATTTGATTTGACTGCAAATTCGAGAGATTTTTTTCCTATACAAAAAACTTCAGTGTTTGCTTTTTTTTCTTTGAAGTCAGAGTTGAAATTTTTAAGTACTTTTGTGTTGAGTCAACTTCATAATCCTTTGTCTGAAGTGATGAGAATTACTAGTTCTTTTTTTGCTGATTCATATAGATTTGTTTCTCAGAAGAGGTTTACTTTTGTTCTGATGAAATTTGTCATTGTGAGAAAATCTTCCATGAAATCTTTATAAGATTCTGTCTTTTTTTTGATTTTTATTTCAGATGATTGGTCTAACTTCTTGATTGTTTTCTGTAAACTTTTTTCTGATTTTCTTTTGTTTTTTATATGTTTAAGTCAGATCATTTTATTTTAACGACAAAAATAAACTATTTTGCTTATAGTTATTTTTATTCGTGTTTTCAATAGAAAGCAAGGCTAAATATTTTTTATGTTTTTTGCCGCTTTTTTGCTATTGATACAATCTCTTCGTAATCTCTCGTACCTATAATTGTCTCTACTTCTTTTCAGTCTTTGAAGAATGAGAGCTGTGGTATTGATGCTACTTTATACTCAAATGCTATAGACTGATTTAATGGGTTATCTATGTCGATCTTTAGCAATGTGATCGTATCTGGGTGATCAGCTGCAATTTTTTCTAGTACTGGTTTGATTACTTTACAAGGAGTGCATCGCTCTGCTCGAAAATCTACTATAACAATCTTGTCTGATTGAATTGCTTCTTTAAGAGTTTTTTCTCAAATGATGTCTTGGGTTTGTGGGTTTAGTGGTGGGGTGCTGGGTGTTTTATTCTCTCAGTTTGTAACTTTTAAAATGTGCTCGAAGACTGTTTCATAGTCTTTTTCTGATCTTACCCCCATGAGAGGTTCTGTGATTTGTTTACCGTCTTTGAAGATTAGAATGGTGGGTAGTCACTGGATTTGATATTGTAATGATGTAGTTTGATTCTCGTCTACATCACATTTTCAAAAATTTATTTCTGGAAATTTTTTGCTAAGATTATCAAAAATTGGCGAAAGCATTTTACATGGCTGACATCGAGTAGCTCGGAAGTCGACTACATAAATTCATCTGTTATTTCTGATTTCTTCTTGAAAATTTTCATCTGTTAGTACTTTGTGGCTCATTATTTTTTGATTTTGGCAGGATAATAAATTTTTTATGCAAAAGTTTTTTTGTACATAATTGAAATAATCTCTTTTAGCGTATGGAGGAGGCGATGAGAGAGATCTATGAATCCTTTGATAGCGATAAGCTCGAATTCTTTGATCTGATCGGCTCGTATGTTTACTGTGGCGACAAATTTTTGAGAGTTTATCTCTAGTGTAACGAGAAAAGCATTTTCTTCTCGATTTGTTTTTTCAAAAACAGCTGTGACATTGTCAAAGTTTGATACTCTTGTTTTAAAGTGTGTTTTTTCGAAGAGAGTGTGCTGTGTCATTTTCTGTCTTTGAATTTTTTTAGATAAACCGTTTGTCTTGATTCTTTGAATAGACAAAACTCTATGGAATGCAACGGAGACATTAAAAAAAATCTTCTGGAAAGATTGTATTGATTTTTATGGAAACTTTAGTAAAAAGTATTTGTTTTTAAAACCTAATCTAAAGCCACTTATGAAGAATCAGTATTTCCACACTGTTGTTAAAAAATTGTCGAGATATGAAAATAATGTCATCCATTGTGATAAAGTGAAATCGATGATACAACAAATTTTGGATCACGAGTATTCTGATAAGAAGGCTTACAAAATGATTTATTATCTGAAAAACAGATGATACATGCTTTCTGTAAAAAAGGATATTTTTTATATCAAAGATCAAGAAAGTAAAGTAACTCAACAAGAAATTATAGATCAATTTTATTGGACGATTGTGAGAAATCACTGTAAAGAATATTTGAGATGACCTTGGTACATAGCTGGAATCAAAGCTCTGGAGCTTCATATTTCTAATTTTGATCAGCCTGAGGAACTGACTATCGTGAACTGAGAAAAACAATCTACTGAAATTTTGATGTTTAATAAAAAAATTATTTTTAAAAAATACGCTTCTGGAAATGCTGAATTATTTTCAAAGCTTAACAAATTTTCTAAGAAACTGACAATTGGGAAATTTTCTTTTCAAGTTTCTTGTCTGGAACTGGCAATTTTGGAATCACTTTATAGTCCAAATTTATTAACTGAAAACTATGTTAAAGAGATTTTAAAAAAGTTGATAAAGAAATATTCAAAAATTATTGATGTCGCGCTTTTTGGTCAGATTTTGAGGTTAGGAAAGCACCATAGTAGTGTGAATAGACTTTATCAAATTGCTCAGTCGGTTGATCCTGATTTTGCTACTTTGATTTGAGATGTTATCAGAAAGTATAGTTTTCAGATTGATGTGTAGTTTTTTTTAGAATTTAAGAAAGCACTTCTCTCTGAGCCCGTTTCCCTTCGAAAGGCTCAGGGACCGGGAGGCAGCTAGCTTAGGGACTGCAAATGGATTGCCACGACTCATGCCGTTCGTCTCGCAATGACGCATTCATAGTTGATAAGCTTAGATGTAAACTTTTTCTTAATTGTCTAAAAAAACTTTTTTATAGTTTTTGCAGAATTTAAATTTTTAAAGTTATGTTTTGAATGAAAAAGATTATTTGTTTTTTGATAGGAATTATTTTTTTGGGGTGAGTTTTTGCTCAGAATTCACTGGATCCAATGAATTTTTCAAAACTTCAAAACTATATTACTGATTATTCTGAAGTTTTGACAGCTGGACAGAAATCTGAGCTGGAAAAAATAGCTCAAGACTATGATAAAACTACGACCAATCAGATTGTGACTGTTTTATTTCCGCAGAGAAATTGAAATGAACTTTTTGATATTGGTATGAAACTTTTTAGGGAGAATGGTGTGGGGGAGAAGGATAAAAATAATGGACTTCTTTTGCTCATAGCGACCGAGGAAAAAAAGATCAGAATTGTTGTCGGGTATGGTTTGGAAGGTGTAATTCCTGATGTGAAGGCAAGAGATATTATCGAAGAAAAAATTCGTCCTCGAGTGAATTCTGGTGATTATTTTCAGGCGGTAAAAAATTTTTATTCTGCTAGTAGTGAAGCTATTGGAACTGGGGAGTGGAATGAGGCAATGCAATGAAACCAACAGGAAAATTCTGAGTGGTATGGTGTGTGAATGGGTTTCTGAGTTTTAATTGCTATACTTGCGATCTATTTTTCTCGCTCCTTTCTGATGGGATCTGTTTTGTTGTCCTGAGTTTCTAGCTTTTTGGCTTATTTTATTCAAAGTTCTTGGCTTTGAGGTGAACTTTATCTTGGTTTTCTTTTTGGGTTGCTTTTTACTTTGGCTATGTTTTGAAGTCGCTGATCAAGAGGTGGTGGCTGACGAAGCTCTGGCTGAGGTTTTTCTTGATGATGATTTTCTGGTGGCTGAGGTTCTTCTGGCGGAGGAGGAGCTTGAGATTAGAGAGATAAGCTCTTCGGCTTTCCTGAAGCAGGTGCAATGACGGATGTTTTTTATTATATCATTTTTTTAAAATAATGTGCTAACTGATTGCTAGTGGTTTTTTCGTTTGAGTTATTGTTTTTAATAAAAACTATCGTATAGTGACGGTGTGATAATGAATAAGTGTCTCCAACACAAAAATTATTGGTCCATTCCCTACCAAGGGTGGTGGTCAAGCCCGGTTAGGTGCGAAGTCTAAGTTTACTAGTTTTCTTGAATGGCGATTGCTATCTTGGAAAGCTAGTAAGCTTGGAATCCGGGTTTGTATTTCTTTCCCCTCAAACCTAACCATTCCAAGCTGAGAGTATTTCCTCAGCTTTTTTTTAAGTAAAAATTTTTTATTCTGGTTTTTGAAAAACTCCTCGTAGCAGAGGAGTTTTTTTATTTTTTTAGCAGAATTTAAATTTTTTTTATGGAGTGATGATGACGAAATTAGTGACTAGATAACCAGCTCAAATCAAAATGATTCACATAAAACCATAAATGAGACTGTTTCTAATTTTTGATACTTTGTCTTCGCTGTCAGGATTGGCTAGGAGCTGTATAGTCTGGACGATGATAAGAATCAGGATTACTAAGAGAATGAAGCTCATTGCTCGATTGATAATTTCATAAGCAAATGAGAAATCTCTATCTTCAATAACTGAACTACCAATGTCTCCTAAACTTGCTACATTTCCATTGATTGATGGGTTGGTCACTTCTGTTCTTTTTCCGTATATGGCTTCGACAATTGATTGAGATCCGATGAGGAGTAAAATTCAAATAGTATTGTAGATGATAATAGTCCTTGCGTGGCCTTTGATTTTATCACTTGGAGATAATATGAATCTAAATGCATGGATAAGAAGAATGACAAATAGTAATCAAACAACTAAAAATAAGGCTAGTTTGATAAATGGATATAACAAGAGAGTATAAAGTTTTTCAGCTGTTGCGACTCCTATAAATGTATTTGATGTTCCTTGTCCAACTATTTGTTCGAAGAGTGTATTTCAGATAAATTGAGCTGAGACCATTAAAATTGTTCCAACTACTCATCAAACGAGATAATTTGTTCATTTTTTGATTCCGTCTTTGTCTGATGAGCTCATTAAAGTATAAAAACCAAGAAAACCAATTAAAATTCCAACGACGATAGCAATAGGAATTATTATCTTGATACCAATGTAGAGCATGAGATCTGCAACTCATCTGGCTCAACGAGTTACGATTCAAGCATTGAGTGCATTTCCTATGAGTGGACTGACAACGCTTCCCATTACAGCATCAAATCTTCATTGAAATTGATTTCCAGAGAACGGATTTGTTCCTGTATTCTGAGCAAAAACTCCATTGATAAAGAAAAGTGTGCTGAACAAAGACCAGATAAAAATATTTTTTATGAATTTTTTCATTGGTTTTTTGATGGATTGTAAATCATTATTTTTGAATTTTTCATTTTATTCGCATCCCTGCTGATCGTCATAATGCTGTTATTTCATGGATAAGTGGAATTTTTGGTAGTCCGTGAACTGGAAGCATAACTAAAAATCTAGCAATAATGAGTAATCGTGGGATATACTTTTTGAGAGCGAGGCTATTGAATGATGCATCTTGGTAGATTATAAAAATATTTCGACCGATACATAAAACTAAAATGACATATTCTGTATATAATTGTCGATTGTTTTTGATCGCATAAATTGCTCAAAAATCTTTTTTAATTGACTGTATGTAGTCGCTGAGTTTTTCTGTCTCGAGATTTTTTCTCATCTTGTCTATGATAAAAAGGATAGGACCTTTGATGTAAGCTCGTAGTTCTTCGATATTAGTTGTAAAAAGATTGTTGAGAAGTTCTTTGATGGAGTCATTTATAAGATCGATGCCACCGAGTAGGGTAGCGATTCTGATGATGATAAGCAGTAAAATAGCTATATCAAAACCTCAGTATGGAAATATCAATGAGATGATGATAAAAAGTGTTCGTCGTAGAAGCGATTCTTTGAGCCATCGAAATGGTTTTTCAAAACTATGAAGCTTATATCGTAGAAAAAAGTTATAGAATGGTAGAAATGCCATAAAAATATTACTATCTCCTTTTTGAATTTCTTTGAATTCAAGTTTTTCATCTGATTCGAGAATATGTTTATCTGAGAAAATCATCAATGCTCCCGTGATAATTGTCGCTATAATTCAAACTGTTAGTGCGATGTTTACTCGTTCAAGAACGGCTGAGTTCATAAAGAATCCTATGAATCAGTTTATGATCGCTATAAAAAGTGCAAAAATAATGAAATAACCTAATTTACAATATCATTCTATAAATTTTTTGTCTTCTGCATTTAATGTGAGATGACTATGTTCCAAAAGATTTTTTACTAATGGAGCAAAAAACATAATAGCTGATAGTGATAGAAAAACTTTGTTTTGATTGTTTTCTTGGAGCATTTTCATGATGAAGTCTTCAGAATAATAAATTTTTTTATTTTATTTTTTATGTTGCAGTGATATTAGTGGTAATGAAATCTTTTTCTTCTGGTGATGCCATGATTTTTACTGCTACATGCTGAGAGCCTGCAAAAAGTAATCACTCTCAAATATTTGCTGAGACGAGAGTTTGTTTTTCTGTTTCGGTGAGTCCTAGGATGCTACTCAGTGATTTTATCGATGTAGTGGACTGTTTCAACAGAATCTGTACGGCTGAGTTTGAGACAATTGGTTTTCCGTATTTACTCTTTACAAAATCTTCGATATCCTGAGAAATGGTCGTGATTCCTAATCAATATTTTCTGGCTCTTTTGATAAGTCAGAATAAAAAGTTTGCAGATATTTCATTTTGGAGCATAATCCACGCTTCGTCCACAACTAATAATCTCTGAGTTTTTTGGGATCTAATTTTTGTTCGGATAAAGTTCAAAACATTGTACATTGCTGGAGTTTTGAGAGCTTCTTCGAGATCTCTGATACTAAATACTGTAAACTGGGCTGAAAGATCTATATTTGTTTGATTATTGAATACTTTGGCAAAAGTTCCTGTTACATATTTACTGAGTCTGATGGCTAGATTTTCTCCTCCTTCCATTCCTTCTAGGACATTGAGTAGGTCTTCCATGATCGGAGGTTTTTTTCCTGTATAATCGTCGCTGTCTATTGTAATTCATTTCAGAGCGTAAGTGTTTTGGAGTGCTTTGTCGAGAAGAGCCTCTGATTCTGGTGTAAGTCAGCCTACCAATATGCCAATCATTCCTAAAAGTCCTGATATCTGACTTCTGAGAAGATCTCATTTTCCGTATTCTATGTCTTCAATTTTGGGTGGGATATCGAAGGGATTGATATGCTGATCTGAGTTTGTAGCTATATTTACATACGTTCCTCATACTTTTTCTGTGAGGGCTTTGTATTCATTTTCTGGATCGATTACCATTACTTGAATTCCCTGAATCAGATATCTGAGGATTTCTAATTTGACTGTAAATGATTTACCAGCTCCTGATGTGGCTAAAACAACACTATTCATATTTGGGAGTTTATTATTGAATCTATCGAAAACAACGAGAGCTCCAGTTTGCATGTTTAGACCGTATAAAATTCAGGTTTTTGAAATAATATCTGAAGAAATAAATGGAAAACTTCCTGCTAATGACGAAGTTACCATACTTCTCGTGATACCAAGGTCATCAATACAAAGTGGTACATTGCAGTTCATTCCTTCATCCATTCTTTGATTTGCTGCTTTTATTTTTATTCAATAACCAGAAATTTTTTGTTCAAATTTTTTTCCTTCTTCAACTAATTTGTCTGCTTCTGGATTATAGAGACTCATATAAAACCCACTCTCAAAGTATCTTTCTTCGCGAGTTGCTAGTTTTTGTCTAATCATTTCAACATCTCTGTACTGTACTTCGAGTTCTGTATCGATTGTGATTCTTTTGGAAGCTGCTTCGTTGATTTCTGCTTTTAGCTGAGTAGCTTTATTTTTAAGCATTGTTTGAATAGCTGAATCTTCTTCTGGATAGATGAAAAAACTCATATCTCGTTTGCTATGAAAACTTAAGATATCTCTTGTCCAAAGCATATCTATGTAAGAAGGATAGTTGTTGGCATAGTATGTTTTTCATGTCATTCCTGAGACATTGAACTGATTTCCTTTGATTTCTCGATAACTTGGAGCGATGTGTGTCTTGATGTCGCTCATAGAGCTATGAAAACTTTTTTCTGTAGCTTGTATATATCTTCTTAGTTCTGAGGTGAGTAATTTATCACTGTAGTCTTTATCTGGGAGCTCGAGCATTTTTTTGATCTGATCTTTTAGATCTAATGCTCCTTTGAAATCTTTTGGATCACTTTGTTTAGTGGTTTGTTTGGTTTGGTTTGGTGTTCAAAAAATCCAAGCAACGAGTCTATCTAGTCGACTTTTTTGCTCGGTATTGGTTGGTGTTTCTGCTGCCAAAAAAGGGTATCAACCTCATTTTACGAAATTGGTGTAGTTGGTATCAAAAACTTTATTTATGTTTGTTGTCATGGAGATTGGTAGAAATCAAATCTTATAATCGAATCTGATTTATACTATCTAAAAAATAAATTTATGCAAAAAAGCCTTATGATTTTTCTGTGCTTTTATTGACTTTTTTCTGTTTTTATTTCTGGTTCTATTTTAGGTTTTTTGATGATGGGTGTGTCTAAGCTACTGAGATCTATTTCTTTTATTTTTGGAAAATCTCTGTAGTTTTGCTGTAGAAGTAAAAGTTTTTCAATTTGATCAGAAATAGATTTATTGTTATCTAAATAGATGCTCATTATACTGGTTTTTACTATGATTTTATTTCATCCTGGAATGTAGATTATTTGCTGAATTCATGGAATCTTTTCTTGGATAAGCGTTATTTGATTGAGTAGTGTCTGATGGTCTATTTTGTGAAAAATGCCAGAAAGGTTTGTATTGTTTCAGTAGTCAGGAAGATATATTTTAATAGCGTTTTCTCATCGTATGTCTCCTGAAAATATTGTAAAGATCTTTCATTTTACTGCTCCTAATTTTTTATCTTTTTGTAAAAATATAATTTCTGGTTCTCAAAAAATAATTGTTACAAGAATTGATGATGGTGTTTTTGCAACGATATTTAGTTTTTCTATAAAAGGAAAACTTTCTTTCATTTTTGTAGTCAAAGTACTTTTGCCAAATCGAGTTGCAATGATGCTATTTTTTTTCAGTAGTTCTTGTTCTAGGGTTTTTTTAAGTAACGGATTGTGATAGTGATTTTGGGTTTCATCTGCGATGATGATTTCACTGATAATGTTTGAAGGTTTGAAAATTAAGTTTTGTATCAGTAAGTAGATTCAAAAACTTAATGATCCTAAAATTATGACTCAAAGGAGAAAAAATCCAATTATTTTTCGATTTCATTTTTTTTTGGTTTTGGATTTTTGATAGTTTTGGAAAGAAGATCTCTTTATGGGAGCAGGAATTTTTTTTTGTACAAATGTTTTCATATTTGGCTGATTTTTAGTTATTTTCGAAGTATGAGATCGTATAAGATTACTGTGAGTGCTACTCCCATGATAATTCATCCTAGAACTTCGATTGGTGTATGTCCTAGTCTTTCTTTAAGATAATGGTATTTGTTATCGAGGTCGAGAACTGTCTGAAGTTCAGATCTGATGTCATTGATATATGAAGCGTGTTTTCCGGCTTCATATCTGATGTTCATCGCATCGTATCGAAAGAGAAATGCAAAAGTGAATGAAATGGCAAATTCTGGGCTATGTAGTCACTGAGTAAGAGCCATCAGGGTAGTAATGCTACTGGAAAGTCATGAATGAACTGATGGAAAACCTCACGCTGCTCGCAATATCTGAATTGTTCGTTTTCTTTTTTGGTAGAGATCAAGTAATAACTTAATAAGCTGGATTAGTGCTCCGACTATGATAGGCACCATAAATAATGGTAGATTTTTTAGCATTGGAGGATACCAGAAATAAAACTTTTGATGAAATTTGGTGTATAGACTTTCTCTTTTGCTTTTATATAGGAAAAAATTATTAAAAATCAAATGGAAAAGTCCTTTTCAAATGCTTGTTTTACGATTTTCTCTTGTTTATCAAAAAATCCCTTGAAATGAGTTTCATAATGGCTACTCTACACCCGTGGCCTCCGGGCATACTCTTGTTTTATACTCTAATTTGTTCTTCAATTATGAAAAAATTACTTGTAATCGCTAGCGTTCTTTCATTGACTGTTTTGGCTGGATGTTTTAATACTCCTTCTACAACTACTGACTCAACTATGAGTGGAGAAGTTATGACTGGTGAAATGATGACTGGTGAAGCTATGGTAGAAGAAACAGCTACAACTGATGCAGTTACAACTGAAGAAACAGCTATGACTGGAGAAGTTATGACTGGTGAAGCTATGGAAGCAACTGGTATGGCTCAATAGTTTTTGATACAGTTATAAAAACTGTTTACATCAAAATCAAAAAAGATATTATGACTCTGGTTGTAGTATCTTTTTTTATCTTTTGAAAATAAAAATGATTACAAAAAAAAGTTTTTTACTCTTTATTTTCGTTTTTTTGGCTTGATGTAGTTCGTCTGGGTCTATAGGCTGACTTTCTGGTCAAGTAGATCAGCCTGATTTGACTGAGAAGACTACTGGGCTTGATGATTCTACTGTACAGCAAGTTTTGAGTGAAGAAGCTCGTGTCGAGGAGTTAGATACTGAAGAGTCAGATGATGTAAGAGTAGCTAATGATCGCCTTGCTGAATCGATTTCTGATGTCTCTGATAAGCCGGGTATCTATGATACTTTTGACCAACAAAAACTTGATGACTATCTTAAAAATTGAAAAAAAGTACTTCTCTTTTTCCATGCTTCTTGGAATCCTACTTGTAAAGCACTTGAAAAAGATATTCTGTCTAAAAAAAGTTCAATTCCTTCTGAAGTAGTTATTTTGAAAGTCGACTATGATACTGCTGTTGAGTTGGGAAAAAAATATGGTGTGACTATTCAAAATACTATCATCGCTCTAGATAATAATGGTAAGGAAATCGGTAGAAAAAGTATCTGAATTACTCAATTGAAGGAACTTGAACCGCTTATGAAATAATCATAAAAAAATATTTTCTTGATTTATAGGTGAAAAAACTCCTGAGCTATCGAGCTCGGGAGTTTTTTGTATGGTTGATTTTATTCCGATAGTGATCGGGGGGTAAAGGTCGCATCTTTATTTTTCTTTACTTTGTTTGAAAAATAAATGCTTAACTTAAGTAAATGCTGAAAAAGTCATCTTAAATAAAATTTATATGTCGCCATAATTTGTTTCCCTATTTCAGCATTTACTTGTGTTTTCTCTTAATGGCGCCCTAAAAATTTCTTTCATAATTTTGGGGGCTTATTCATCGTTTGCTTTACAGTCTTCAGATTTCAAGTTTTTTAAGAGGTTGTTTGTTTTTTATTTTATTTTTTGCTCTGACAAAGAGAGCTGCTTTGATGATTTTTCTGACTGTTTTGATTTCATCGATGAGGTCTTGGTTGATGTAGTGAAGAGAGTAATGTGGAAGATAGCCTAGATGAAGACTTTCGTTTTTTGGATGGAGTTTGAATTTCTGGATTTTTTGGTGCAGATGTTCAGAGATGAATGGTGCAAACGAACCACATGCTGCTAGAAAATCAGAAAATACTCCAAAAAGTGTGTGATATGCAGATTGTTTATCGAGATCAAAGCCGGCAGATCGGAATCTTCTTCTTGATCTTCTGAGGTATCGATTTGTCAGCTTTTCTATGAATTCTAAGAGTGTTTTAGTGGCTGTATCTATAGCATATTTGTTCATAGCTGTTTCGAGATTCATGAGCGTACTATGAAGTTCAGCTTTGATTCGTCTATCAAGTTCATTGCTTATTTGATAGGTAGGAATCTCAATTATTTCTGTATTTTGAAAATTTGATCGATTGTGTTCTTCTTGGTAGAAATGAGTTCGTAGTGGGCTCAAAGATTGTTGATGTCATACCAGAATAATATTTTTTCATGGATTTTCAGCGATGATTTTTTCAATTCGATCATTATTTGCTGATTCTCGTAGGCTTTTTTCTGTGATGATATCAACTTTTTTTCCAGAGTATTTTTCCAAAACATTTTGTACTGCTTCTGCTGTTTGCTGAGATCTGAGTAGATGAGATTGTACTATAATGTCAGGCTGGATTCTGATGACTTTTTCTTTGAACTCATCTGATTGGATAGATTCTTTCCCAGAGTCGGTGAGTGGAGCAGCTTCTTGCATGCTTTCAGCTTTGGCATGTCTCATGAAAAAAAGTTTCGTACCTGAGTTTTTGTAGTTATCGACTGAAGCATATGTTTCAAAAAACTTGAACACATTTTCGAGAGGTATTGTGAAGTCTTTGAAGATTTGTTCTACTAGTTTGTCATTGAATTTCATTGGTTCAGCTCTGACGACTGGAGAGCTAAGCATGGCTAATCTAAACGCATCTCATCCGAATTGTTCTATGAGAACTTTTGGGTCTGGATAGTTTTTTAGCTTTTTTGACATTTTTTTCCCATCGGCTGCCAAGACAAGACCGTTTACTACTACATTTTTGAAGGCATTTTCTTTTTTGATCGCATGGCCAACGATGTGAAGCGTTCTGAATCGGCCTCTTGTTTGGTCGAGTCACTCTGCGATGAAATCAGCTGGATATTCTAAGTCTCCTTTATCTTCACCTAGGAAGTGTGATTGTCAAAATGGCATTGCTCCTGATTCAAACCAGCAATCTAATACTTCTGGTATTCTTGTGTATTTTTGGTTATTTATCGTAAATCGGTATGAGTCAATGTATGGTTTGTGTAGATCTACTTCTGTTTTTCTACTATTGTCATAATAAAAAATTTTAATTTCTGCATTTTTTGGATAGAAATTATATTTTTTAGTGTCGTAATCGAAGTTTTTTACTGCTTTTTGGATCAAAGTTAGGGGATCTGCATGACCTACTGTGACGATAGTTTTTCACTGAAATTTTTGATTTATCTCATGAAGATACTCTTCTGTTCTTTTGAATGTATCTTTTATTGATTCACCGTCTGAACTTATTGGTGTATCTGTTCGTTTGATTGTTTTGCAGTCTAGGTGCTGATCTTGGAGTGATGGAGTTATGAGATCAGTCAATCTCATGTCTACCCAGATGAAATCAGAGATTTGAAATAATTTTTTCGTAGACTTGTCATTGATGTGATTTTGGAGAGAGTTTCAGCTTATTAGTTTCAGGTATTCTGTTTTTATAGAATCATATTCTTTTTCCAGATTTTTAAATTCATCTTCTCAAAAAAGTTTTTTGAAGAGAGGAGTCATTGTTTGGAATGTTCTTGAGAGTGGGGAAAGTACGAATACTGATTCTTTTAGATTTTTACTGAAAAAATCGAGATGGTCGTTTGCTAGTTTTTCTGCTTGTGATAAACCTTCTTCGTTGAGATTTGCTTTACCTTGAAAATCAGCTCGATGATGGACATTGTAGTCTGTTTTTCCGTGTCTGATAAGCATATTTTTCGTTAGATTGTTTGATCCTGTTTTGGTTCGTGAAAAAAGCTCGTCGAGAGATCCGATGATGATTTTTTCTGGTAGTTCTTCAGTTGGATTATTATTGATAATTGACGCATTTGGATCAATAAAACGCTCCCAAACTGGAAGAGGTGCTCATCGGTATCTATTTCTGGAAATATTTCGATCTGGTGCAGAATCTAATCCATTGATAAATCTAGTTTTGATGTTTTCTGGGACGAAGTGAATTTTTTCAGCTTCTGTAAGAGTATTGAACTGACTTTTCATGTCTTGTTCTTTTACAAATCGGCTCGTCATTGCTTTATAGATGAGTGGAGAATCACATCTTCGGCAATGTGGATAACTATGAGAAATCTGTTCTTGTTTTACGATTTTATTTTCGTTTTTTAGTCTCTGAATAATTTCTTTATTGGTATCTAAAACTTTTTGACCTTCGTAGTCTGGGACGAGAGATGTAAACTGACCATAGTCGTCAATTGGTATAAAAAGCCACTGAGAAGCAGTATCTTTTCCGAGATGCTGGGCTGAGACGCTAAAATCGTCCTCTCCAAAAGCTGGGGCTGTATGAACGATACCAGTTCCATCTGTTGTTGATACGAAATCTCATCATAAAACCTTGAAAAAATCTGCTTGGTGGTCGACTGCAAATGGAGCATTTTTGATGTATGGGAAAAGTGGCTGATAATTTAATCATAACAGTTCTTTTCCATTGAGAAGATAAACGATCGTGTATTCTTCTTTTACTTTGAAATAATTTTTTATGAGATCTTGAGCAAGAATGAAATATTCATCAGCTTGATGATCAAAAATAATGGCATACGAAATATCTTTCCCAACGGTGAGAAACATATTACTTGGTAGTGTTCGAGGTGTTGTGGTTCGAGCCAGAAATGAAATTTTTTTATTTCCTAGTGTTTGAGAATTTTGTTTGAAAGTATTTTCTACTCTTACGATATCAACAAAACTTTTTGTAAGTTCCTGTTCATCGTCTATAATATTGCCATCAATATTTACCTGAAATCAAAATTTATTTTCTGATGATTCAATACTGATTCGCTTTAGTTCTTCGTGTTTTTCTGGCTCTTGAATTGCAGGTTCACCGTCGATTGTGATGTCGAAATAATTTATGTGATATAGTTTTCCAAAATGAATAATTTTCATCGATCCGATATGTTTTTCTTGAGTAACAGCTGTACCGATTTCTTCTTTTATTTCTCTGTGAAGAGCTTGATTTAGTGTTTCTCCTTTTTCTACTTTACCTCCTGGGAAAACTCGCATTTGTTCTTTTTGGTGGAAAATCATGCAGTATTGGCCCTTGAAATTTTTTATGACTCCAGCAACAATCTCTGTAGCATTGTTATCAAGTTCAAATTTGATGGTGAGAGCTGGATCATTTCTGTCAGCATAACCTTCTTGGATGTCACGATTTGAAAGTCAAGTAGCACAGCTTGGACAGTAACCTTGGACCTTGAAACTTTTATAGATGAGATTTTGATTGTACATCGATGAAAAAACATTGATGATTGATTCCATGAAATTCAAATCCATCGTGAAATATGCGTTTTCAAAATCTACTCGTCTTCCAATATGATCAATAAATCGTTTTCGATTGTCATTGACTTGATTGACTGTGGTTCTGCAGGCTTCGACAAATTTTTCTGTACCGAGCTTTTCCTCTATATCTTTTTTTCACTTGATTCAGAGTTGTTTTTCTACGAAACTTTCTGCTGGCATACCGTGGCAGTCTCGTCATCGTTTTCTTTTTACCTGAAAACCTTTCATAGTCATGAATCTTGGTACGACATCTTTCAGAGCAGAAGAGAGAAGATGTCAAAAGTGCGGATCTCAAGAAGCAAATGGAGGTCCATCAAAAAATCTATATGGTCTGAGAGAGGATCTACTTGAGATTGATTTTTCGAATGAGTTGTCTTTCTCCCAGAGGTGAAGTACTTCTTCCATTAGTTGTTTTTGATCCATAGTAGTTTTCTCAAAAAAGTAAAGGAGAATAGCAAACAATTATTTTTATCATAGTAGTGAAAAGTCGCTTCATTTCAACAGAAATCGGTGTATATTTATCAGATGGAAAATTTTGACAGGAGAAGTTTTTTTCGATAGAATAGTCTTGTTAGATATTTTATCTTTTTTCTTTGTGTATTCACAATGAACAAGTCAATGAATAGATTTGATGACCAGGATTTTGATAGTATGTTGCATAGTTTTAATACGGCGGGCGGAGTTGGTGTAGACGAAGCTTTGTGAGAGATTGATGAACGAGATCTTGCTCAGCAACAGTCAAAAATTGATGATGCAAAACAAGAATCGAAAAATAATGTACTGAAAAATTTTGAAGCAAATAGTCCTGAAGAATTTTTCTGGAAGCACTATTCTCAGAGTAAAAATGTAGCTGCCAGCTTAGATGCTATTGAGAAAGAAAAAATTTCTCTCCAAAAAGTAGAAGCTTTGGTAGAAAAAAATAATGTTGATGATCTTTATGAAATGGTCCAATCTTTCAGTTCTTATATTAAAATTTTGAGAGAACTTTCTCATGGTGAGTTACCTACAGTGCCAACAAATTCTAAGGTGAAAAATTCTTTGAGAGATCAAAAAGCTATTGATCGTCTGGAATCAGCTTTTTTTGCTGAAGATTTTTTACCATCTCTTGGTATGGAAGAGAGAGTAGAAAGACTTACTGAAATTCATGATTTCTTATCTGATCTTTATAAAAGTCATAACTTTTCTAAGAATTATTCGCTATGGTATGGAGAACTAGAAAATTCTCTCTATAATCTCAAAAAAGATTTTTCTGCTGTGGATTATTCAATTGCTGCATAGTTATTTATTGCGGATCTCATTTTTCTTACCTATAAAAAAACTCCTTGGCTCGGTGGCTGGGGAGTTTTTTTATGTGTTTGGTAAATGTTTTTGCTTGACTATCCCTTCGACAGGCTCAGGGACCGAAAGAGCAGTGAGGGATTTTTTTACATTTACCAGAAAAAAATTTTTTAATAATTATTTTTTATGATTTGTAGATGATTTTATAGAGGAGGGAAAGTTGGATGAGATTGACTATGAGAGCGGTTCCTCAAAAGCTGATGAAGGGGAGTGTGAGACCGGTGTTTGGTAAAATTCTGAGATTGACGCCCATGTTGACGAAGGCTTGCATGATGATGAGTGAGATGATGGCGACTCAGAGCATTTTGTAGTAGTCGTCACGAACTTTGTGGAGCTCGGAGAGGAAGAAAAATGCTAATCATAGGTAAAGTGCTAAGAGGACGGCATCTCCAAAAAATCATATTTCTTCTGAGAAGGCTGCGAAGATAAAATCACTCTGTGCTTCTGGAATGAATCAGAATTTTTGTAATCATTTTCCATAACCTTTTCCTGTAAATCAGCCACCTCCTATGGAAATGAGAGCTTGTTGAGTTTGCCATCAAATTCATCTATTATTTGGATCGATAGTCGTATCCAGGAAGTAACCAAGTCTATTTCTGATGTATGAAAACTGGCTTCATACCAATAAACCTATTAGCAATCAACCTCAAAGAATTGCTCCGATAATTTTAGCTCTGACTCAAGCATATCGAGCCATTACAAGAGCTACTAATCAGAGAACAAGTACTGTTCATAAATCAGGGATGAAGAGAAAAATTCCTAAAATGAGTCCGTTGATAATGAAAAATGAGGTGAAAAAGTTTTTGGTTTCAAGGCTTTTCTTTTTCCTCAGCAACCAACTGGAGAGAAATATAACATAGCCGAGTTTAAAAAATTCTGAGGGCTGAACTGTTCAAATTGGTGGTACATAAAGCCATCATTTTGCTCCATTGAGAGATATGCCAATCTGAGGAACAAAAACGAGGAGCTGAAATAAGAGGAATAGTATGAAAATCAGTACAATATTTTTTTCTTTTTTGAAAAAAGGTAGTGGGATCTTGTAGACTATGAGAGCTAAAACAATTGCTACTACAAGGTTTCTGAGTTGTCTGAAAAAGTAGAAATAGTTTGATGGCTCGGTATATTGTCAAAGCTCCACGAGTTTCAATGTTAATCAAAAAGATTCGTGGATACTTACGCTGTAAATGGCTAGTATTCAAAATAAAATCAGTATCGCTCCTGTTGCTAAAATTGGCATATTTTTTCTTTGCAATTTTTTAATAAAAAATTTTTAATCTGATGATTTTTTATTTTTTTTGAGCTGTGATGCAATAAGAGCTGAATTTTTGACAAAAAGGCGAATCTGACTAAACTGAATTCGAACACATTGAATAGAGATATGTGATTAATCGTGTCTCTAATATGAAAAAATTTAGATGGGTTAGCAGTTTCCAGAAAATTTAATTTTTAAAAAAATAGAGATGTTTGATATTAAAAAACAACCAAAGAGAGTGATGCTAAAATTGTCTGGAGAAGCACTGAAAGGAGCGGGAGAGTATGGTTTTGATATAGATTTTTTGGATCAGTTGGCGAAAAAAATTGTTTCGTTAACGAAGAGAGGAATTGAGATAGTGGTGATTTTGGGGTGAGGGAACATTTTTAGAGGAGTGTCGGGGGCGTCGAAGTGAATGGATAGAGCGACGGGAGATTATGTTGGGATGCTGGCGACGGTGATGAATGGTATCGCACTTGGTGAGGCTTTGGAGAGAAATGGTCAACCCGTTAGTGTGCTTTCTTCACTCGAAATGCCAAAAGTAGCAGAACTTTTTGTCAGAAAAAAAGCACTTTCCTACTTGGAAGATAAAAAGGTCGTGATCTCGGTAGCTGGTACGGGAAACCCGTTTTTTACGACTGATACTTCTGCGGTGCAAAAGGCTCTGGAGCTTAACTGTGAGTATATCGTCAAGGGGACTAAGGTCGATGGAGTCTATGATTCTGATCCGATGAAAAATCCAAATGCTGTGAGATTTGACTCGATTGCTGTGGAGGAGGCTCTGAAAATGGGCTTGAATATTATGGATCATAGTGCTATTGCTATGGCGATGGATAATAAGTTACCGCTTTATGTTTGTAGAATTGGTGATATTGATCAAATAGGGACAGAGACTATGAGGGGAACTCATATTTTTGTGGATTAAATTTTTCGTCTGATAAAAAATATTTTTCATTCTGGAAACTGATGTACAACAAGGGGTTGCAACCCCTTGTTCTATAGAGACGCAATTTATTACGTCTACACTTTTTGCCCTGCATGTAGATGATAAAAAAATTATTTTCCCTGTTTTTTGCTCTTAATGTATTGTTCTTCTCGTTTTTCGAGATCGAAAGAGATCTGATTTCACTTTATTTCTGGAGATTTGGTGTTTTGCTGAAAACTGGAGAAAGCACGAGACATTTCATTCATTCAGAGTTTGAAAAAATCGAGAGTGTTTGCTATTTCTCATGAATATTTTTTATTGCTGGAATTTTCCATTCATTTTTTTATCAGGATAAAAATATTTTTTATTATTTTTTTATCAAGAAACGCTTATTCTGATTGTTCTGACTAAAAATATTTTCATCTGACCACCAACTTGATATTTTTGTTTGATCATGAAGAGAGCTGTTTTTACATCGGGTACTCAAACGGTGTCTGGTAAAATTATCCCGCTTTTGGAGCCATCGAGGCTTTCTACGAAAATGCCGTACTCTTTCATTGATGTGTTGAGGATTTTTTGTGTATCTGATTCTTCATGAAAATCGCTTACGATGTCGCAGATAATTCTTTTAGGGTTTTTCAATGGTAGTACTACTGAATTGTAGAGAGTTTCTATAAGTTGAGATGCTGGGCGGTCTGTTTCTAGTAGTCCTTGGGAGCTGAGAAGATTATTTTTTTCATCAAATACTGAAAGGAAAAGGCCTTTCGTTTCTTCTGGTTTTATTTTATCAAAGAGTTTTTTTTTGAGGAGTTCAAACATGAAAATGCAGAATAATAAATTTTTTTCTTCTTATTGTTTTGATTTTCTAATTCAATTGAAAAAAATCTATCAGCGTTACTGATAGATTTTATTTTTTCTTTTCGTTACTTTTACTTTTTTTTGTTTTTTATTTTTTTGTTTTTTTAGCATTTCTGCATATTCTTTGATTGTCATATCTTTTGATATGTCATCAGGTTCTTTTAGAAGACCTATTTTCTTTAATGTTTTTCTGTCCATGTAATTTTTTTATTTTCTTGATTTTAGTAGTTTTTTTGAGAAAGTCAATCTTAATTTCTATAGATTATATAAAAAAAATCCGCAGTCGGAATACCGATGCGGTAAGACACCTAGTTTGGAACAGTGATGAACCAAATGACCCAAGCATCTCATTTTATATGCTCGACCTTCTGTGTAGATGGTCTTAAGCAAGTTTTAAAGAGTAAATAACTCTTAACACTTGACCCTTTAGTGGTTTTTGTTGGTGAAGCCTACTGTTGAGTTTCTGTGTTGTCTATAGTATATGACTTTTTTTGATAACTACAAATCAGGAACAACCATTTTTTTTAAATTTCTTTTAAATTACTGACATTTTCTTGTAATTATTTATGATAAATGTTTTTGTTCTGGTTTTTTCTCAAAATTGATAACTATGAGTTTGCAAGATGACTTTCCACACTTACTTTTTCACAAAATTATTGTTGTTTTTACATTTTTTCTTGTCACAAAGATCAAAACGATTTCTTCGATTTTTATCTTATCATACAAAACCTTTTTTGGAAGCTAGTTTTTACTGATTGTTATCAAAACTTTATCCTGAATCTCTTCTGAAAAAAGTCAATGTAAGTTTTCAACAAACTTTTGACATTGTTCATTGATTTCTTATATAGTTCGTAGACCTTCACCTTCTTATTCGATGATATACTTCTTAAAATGCTCAGACATAAGCCTATTTTAGCTCCAGAGATTTATGAAGCCCTGTTGCCTTGAATGAAAAAGATCGTGGACGGTACATTTGGACATGGTGGTCACACAGAATTTATTCTGTCTCATCGCGAGAAAATGAGTCCTGTCGGAGTAGCCAGAAATAAAATTTTTGATGAAACGAATATTATTGCTTTTGATCGTGATTTGAATGTAGCTTCAAAGTGATTAGAGTTTACAAGTTCGTATAAAGATAAGATTACTTTTGTTCACCAAAGCTATGCCGAGATTGAAAAAGTCTTGGAAGAGCTGGGAGTGGGGGAGGTAGATTTTATTCTCCTGGACTTGGGTGCTAATATGGAACATTTCAAAGATGGAGAACGCTGATTTTCTATCAAGACAAGTGGCCCGCTCGATATGAGATTTGATCAAAATCAGTCTATGACTGCTGCTGATTATCTCAATAAAATTCCGTTGATGACGATCAAAAATGATTTGATGCAGTATGGTGACTTTAGTGAAAAAAAATCTCTTTGGATGGCTGAAAGTATTGTTACTCAGAGGAAGAAAAAACTTTTTTCTACGACTGGTGAGCTTTCAGAATTTCTCTTTGGGATTCACTGCAATGCTAAAGTGCAAGCTGTTATCTTTCAGGTCATCAGAATTGCTGTCAATAAAGAACTAGAACAAGTTGAAAAGTTTTTGGCTGTGTTGCCAAAAGTTCTCGCTCCTCATGGGAGATGTGCTATTTTGACTTTTCATAGTATCGAAGATAGAATAGTGAAAAATGCTTTCAAAATGCTAGCTGAAGAACAAAACTGGAAGCTCATTACCAAAAAAGTGATCAAACCTAGTTATCAAGAAACTCAAAAAAATTCAGCTGCTAAGCCAGCTAAACTCAGAATAATAGAACGCTAAAAAAATATTTCCCTTCCCTTCGACAAGCTCAGGGACCGAAGTTATCTTTTTATTTCTTTACCTCCGGAATGAAGCAGCTTTTTATAAGGACTTTGTTTTCTGAAAAGTACCTCGAGATAAAAAGCAAGATGAATAGAAGTCACAAGACTATCGACTTGATGAAGCGATGAGTTTTGGGACTTGGTTTTTTGATGAGTTTTGGAATCTATGTTTTTTATGTGAATGCTGCTTCTACCAAGGGATATTATCTCAGAAAGGAATCTAAAAAACTCGAAAAAATTGAGTTTGATAGAAATATTCTTACTTTGGATGTCGTGCAGGCAGAAAAACAACTTCGAGATAGTATCCAGTCTTCTCCTAGAAAAACTGAATTTGAACAAATTAATACTAATATTGTTTTTGTTCCTGTTACTCAAAAACTTTCTTTGAATCAATAATTTCTGACTAGATGATGAAGCTTCACTGTTGTGATCTTCATTTTTTTAACCAGAAAAAGAATTTTTTTATTAAAATTTTCGTTTGAGATTAGTGAGAAAAAGAGAAATATTATAGGTTCATTTGAGCACTTCAAGAGCTTTGGTGGTTGTAAAAAATAAGTGAATAGTTTCTGGAGAGCTGTTTATTAGTTCAAAGTTAGATATGTATTTTTTGAGAAATGCAAAACGAGGTTCAAATTGTTGGACTGAAAGAGCTGAATTGAATGGAGAGATAAGGTAATTTTGTGTATCGAGTTTTTGATCTGCTCCTTGTTTGAGGTAGAGATTTATGAGATTGAGTGCTTGTGGAAGATTGGGAGAGTTTTTATTGATAATAAATCATCGACCTCTTACTGGATAACTTGTCTGGTCTCGAGGAATATTTTTGATGGTGGTATCTGTTTGGGAAAGAGGAGCTTTGGGAAATGAGACAGATCGATTTTCTCGATCAGATAGAAAACTTAGTACTGTTTTTGTTTTTCCAAAAGCAAAAAGACAAATGTGTGGAAATAATTCACAATCTGGATTATCTTTGCTTAGCTGAGCTACTGTTCTTTTAAAGTTTGTATAACTTCGAGGCCCGCCAGTTGTGTTGCTCATATTTATAAGGCTACTTATGATTTTGTTGTTTTTATTCTGGTAGGCTAGTTTGAAAAACTGGTATAAAATCTGACTATAATGAGGAAATGACTCTTGATTTGTTTCAAGAAGTTTGATGTCATTTTTATCCGCACCAAATAAAATTGGTATGATTGATTTGTCTTTTTGGATAGTGAAAAGCTGAGCAAATGAGATGAGCTGTTCAAATCATATTTCTGTAGTTTTAGGGTTGCTAGATGTATCATGAATTGTGATGAGAGGGTCGATTCCAACTGGAATAAATGTTTTTTTAGTATCTGTGATGCTTTCTTGAAATATTTCTGAAAAGAGTGACTCTACACTAGGACTAGCATTTGAGAAAGCTATTTTATAGATTTGTCCAGAGAAAAAATCTAATCGTTCATAAGGGATAAGTGCAATATCTATTTCTTTTCCACTTCCTTCAAATCATTTGTTTAAGAAAATTTTATATTCTGCTTCGTTAGTAAACTTTTTTGTCTGAAGTATGATGTTAAATTTTTCTTTGAGAGGTAATTTTTGTTCTTGTAATCGTGAATTTGCAATGACAGCTGGATAAGAAATTGTAAGAATTTTTCTTTGCTGAAGAGTTTGAATTTGATTTCAGCTTGATTGATTGTTTGTAAGAGAATTACCTGAAATTATTGACGGTTCACTAGATGTCGTGGTTGATAAAAGTGTGTTTTCACCAGAAAATGAATTTTGTCATGAAAGATTTTCAGGAGATGAATTTGGAAATAAAAGATTGTAAAGCGCAAAAAGAAGTCAAAGTATAATGACTGCTACGATGAAGAGAAATATTTTTTTTTGTGTTTGAAATTCCATAGATTATGTGTTGTTGATAAAGGATTTTTTCTTTCAGATTGGTTTTTTTATTTGAATTATAACTTGATGGGCTCCTATTTTTGCGATACCTTCAATGGTATAAAAAATGTCCGGAACTTTGACTGTACATTCTCATCAGTTACAGAATTCGAATTGATATTCAAGTAATGGATACTGATTTTGAAATTGAGTCCTGAGCGGATTCGCTATAGCAAAGAAAAGAGATAGATTGGTGAAGCTTGAGTTGCTCAGAATTGTTGAAAATGTTTGTCCAGAAAAAGAATTATCGTTTCCAGTAACGATATGATATTGATTAGTACCATTATTGTTTATTATTGGATTGATGACATTTGAAAACCAGATAATTCAATTTTCGTTGATAGTATTTTCTCTGATATGAGAATCATCGCTCATAATCGTTTCTGGTTTGCCTCCAGTATTAATTGCTTCGTTTGGTAGAATAGTGAATAATTCTGTCTGGTATTGTCCATCCATCTTTCGATCGACAGCGGTTTCATTGAAAATGTCATCGCTTTTTATATCGCATTCTGGTTCTATGTCTGTGTCACATAGTTCACTATTTCCGAGTTGCGAAAAAACTGATTGAACTAGTGGTGGTGTTCTAAAAAAAACTCTGATATTATCTCATTGGAAACGAGTCATGATAATGTTTGAGTTTGAATAGTAGTCTGCTGGATTGATTGTATCGTCTCTGTCTAATCTGATATCGAGGAAAGAAAAATAATCTAGTTTATTGAAATTCTGACTATCTCATGATCTTAATTCTAGATCTGTGTTTCCTAGAGTAGTTGTTGGCAAGTTTCCTGTAACTGTTGAACGAATTTTTCGTTTGGTACCATTATTTGGCTGAGAGAGTACTCCAAAATTATTGATTTTTTTATCTGATAATGATCCTGTCTGAGAGTCAATTTCTCCTGATTCTCCTTCGAATCAGGGATTGTGAAATTTGATTGCTAATTCGGCTCTTTCTACGGATCCTAATGCTCAGTAATATGCTATGGTATATGTTTTTATATTTCAGAAATTCTCGATAAATGGAGTATAGAGAGAATAGATGCTTATCACAAAAGCAGTGCAGAGAAAAAAAATAATGAGTGAAAAAGCAATCAACATCTCTTTGTTTTTATAAAAAATTAATTAAATCTGGTTGAATCCCAGGGTCTCATTTTTCTATTTTTTTCTATTTTTTGACTATCTGTTCCACCTGCATATAAATATTTTCCACCAAATAATTTTTCCATAAATTGGTATTTTTTTTGGAGAACTGGATTGTCTTGTTTCATCAGATTAAAAGCTTTGTTATCATGGAGATAGAAATTGAGGGTTTCAGCAAAATCTTCAAACGGATTGGTCTGAGCATAACCACTTACAAAATCAAGATAGGTGATTCCTTTTTTTTGCGTTGATTCACTTACTCGAGATAGTCTGTAAAAATTGAGAGATGGGTCATCTGTACGAAAGTTTTTTTGACCAGCTTCTGTAAACTGTTCATCAAAATAACGAGAATTCCCTATCAAAACATCGATGTCGATGAGATGTCCTATTTCATGACTTACAATTTCTATGAACTCGAAGTATGATTTCATAATGCTGATGTTGGTTGTGATTTTTTGGTTGGTATAGTATCATCTGTTGTCTGATTGTACTCCATTGATGGTTAAGCCGTTTATTTGACTGATTACTTTGGTTTCTGTGACTAGTAGTTTATCGATTTGACTGATTGTATAGATTGCTAATGATAGATAGATGTACTTTGTTTTGGTGGTATGAGTCGAATCGAAGCTAACAATCGAGCAGATAAAAGAATATTTTTTACAGATTTCTTCATGTTTTTTTGAAAAATCCTCTTCTGATCCTGTTGGCGGTAGATTTTTTTGGGCATTTTCGAGTACTTCATTTATATATTTATCGGTTTGATCTAGAACGGCTAATTTTTCTATTCCCAATGCTGCTCCAGCTGATGAGCTCGATGATTCTGTTGATCTTCTTCTGAGAACTTTAGTTGTACTTGGATTAGTAAGAACTTTTTCTTCACTACCCGACGAGTGAATTATTCCTTCATCCTCGTCTTCTGTATTTTGTATGATTATTTTATTTTCTTTATGAAAAGAAACTGGATTTTTTATTTGTTGAACATTTCATAAGAGAGAGTTTGTTGGCTGTTTTGTTTCAACAATAGATTTAGTTTCCTCGCTTTCTTGAAAAAGTTTGGTGAGCAAACTACTGAGAGGTTTTTTTTCTTGCTGATTTTTTACAAGCTCAGCTTCTAGTGGATCTATGTTTGATAAATCTATTTCAAATCATGGGTTTCCTACTTCGGTAGCTCATCGAAAAAGTCAAAGAGCGAAAATAGCACTTGCTAACAGTGCTTTTATGAATATGAGTAAGAATCTTTTGCGGTTATTGACTTCCATAGGCGATCACATCATCTAAAACAAGTTTTTGGAACGCATTTATGGTAGTCAAAATCAAATATTTGTCAAATTTTATCTGATGAGAAAATGAGTTTAAAATAAAGTCATAACCTCAAATTACTATTTTTTTTGGTGACTGTTTGCACATAGCAATACATTTTCCAGCTGAACCAGTTATGTTTTCGACGATGATTGTATATTCTTTGTGTAAATTTTTCTTGAAAAGTTCGTCGAAAATTCATTGAGCAATTTGTTTAGAGTTTGCTAGAATGAAAAGTGAATCTCCAGTAATGGTACTCAGGATGCTCGACTGAGAAGATAAAACTGTTATATTTGGCTGTCGATTTACTGTCGTTTGATTTGGTCATTCTACTAATTTTTCTACTCATAGCTCTTTTTTTTCATGATGAGAAACAAAAAATATTTTCTGGTTTTTAAATATATGTAAAAAATCTCAAAAGTTGGTAAACTGGTTGTTTTTTTGTAATAGGAAGTACATTCCAGTCTGATTATATAATTTTTTTTCTATAAAAACTTCATCGTTTACTATTGATTCAAGATGACCTAGATTTTTCTTGATAAGCAAGAAATCTTCTGGAGTTATTTCAGATTTACAATTTTTTAGGTAAGTTTGAATATGTCAAAAAAGTTTATTTGTTTTGTGAAAATCGTGATTTTCAGAGATGGAATGGACAGAAAAAAAATCGTTGCTTTGATTTTTACTGATGGCTGCTATTTCAATGAAAATGGTTCCAGTTAAAATCTGTGAGAAAGAGAGAAGTTTTTCGATATTTTCAGTAATCAGATTTTTTAATTTTTGTTTATAGAGAATATTTTCAATAAGCTGAATGAGGTAATAAAAGTCGTATTTCTGGTTGAGATAAAAGTTATATGATTTGTATCGTCGATCTGAATCTGCAAAAATAATCGTGTGATCGGTTGGTAAATTTCAGCTTTCTTGCTCGAAATAGAGGCTGCTGTGAGTTCAGAGAATGATGTTTGGTTGTTGGTTTTTTTTGGTGTTTTTGAGAGCGAAAAAAATCTGATGATCGCTAGGAGTGTTGAGATCTAAAACAGATCGACCTTTGTCGTAAAGTGAAAAATATTTGATACAAAAAAGAATTTCTTCTGGAGTTTTTTCTTTTTTGGCGATGAAGCGAGCTACCATATCTTCATCAAAACTCGTATCATCTCTAAAAAATCAGAGATTTTTTTCTCATCGGCCATGGAAAGCATTTTTTATGATATCTAGTTTGAATTTATTGCTGACGGCGATGATGTATTTTTCTTTTGTAGCAAGCAGATTCTTGAAAAAATTTTTGAGCTTTGTAGGTTCGCTATAAAGCTGAGTGGCTGATGGAAGTGGTAAATTTTTGGTCTGATCTAAAAGTGGTATCGTAGCTGAATTATTTGTTTTGCTGAGAGTTGGTAGAGAAAGCTCGCTGTCTGAGTGCTGAGTTTTTAATAATCTTATAATTGGTCGCTTGGAGTCGTGGAGGATGGAACTAAGAAGCTCGTATTTTTCAGCTAATTTCTGAGTTTTTTCGAGGAAAAACTTTAATATCACTGTGGCTAGTTTACTGTCGTAGAGAGCATCGTGAGCTGAAGCTGAACCATCTAAGAGATAGGTATTTTTTTCTTTGAAGTCTGGTGGGCAATGCTGAAGCAAAGTTTCTAGTGAATAACTTGGTATGTGATGAAAAATAGCCTGAGAAAGTGGATGAGTGTCGATTGAGAAAATGCCTTCTATTGATACATATTTTTTGAGCATTGCTAGATCGAAAGCTATATTGTGTCAGATTATCAGAGTGCCAGGAATAAAAATTTTTTGAAGAGTAGGAATAAGTTCTTCGATTGATGGTGCTGTTTCTAAGTCTTTGAGATTGAGACCTGTGATAAATGAGACGATATTTTTCAGCTCTGATATATTTTTTTTTGGTTTAATATAGCTTTGAAATTCTTGAATTATCGAAAAATTTTCGTCGTATTCTATAAAACCGATCTGAATAGGTTCATCTTTGGTCGTATCGAGACCTGTTGTTTCGCAGTCTAGTGCTATTATTCTCATTGGTTGGTGGAACTGCTAAACTCGGTACTAGGGCTTGGAATATAGAGTCTCTCTGTCTGGTAGAAAAGATAGCTGAGGACGATATATGATCCTAAAATATAAAGAATAAGCAAAAAAGTTCGACCGTTGGTAAGGGTCATATTGTAACCTCGGTGAAGAACAATTCATAGACTGATTCATGGAATGAGCTTCATTATATTTTTGGTTTCGATGGCTTGGAGGGCTGATCGTCAGATGACTCCTGTAAAAATGGCATGTAGAAAAAAACTGGTCATACCCCTGGCGAGAGAAAGTGAAATTCCTGATACAATAGTAGTTTGATTGCTTATGATGTATACAAAATTCTCAAAAAATCAAAATCATAATCCTGCTAAAACTGCATAAGCGATTATATCGCTATTTGTTGTTTTGGTGTGGTCTCGTATGGTATATCCAAAGAAAAATTTCATAAATTCTTCACTCGATGCTATGAAAATGAAATACAAAGTGCTTTTTTCTCGTCAAATTATAATTCCTAAAGTCACAAAAAGTCCTATAATAATCAAAAACTGAAATGCTTCGAGTATTTTTTTTCGCTGAGGATCTGATCGTTTGGAAGCTATAAAGATAATAATCCAACTGAGTAGGTATAAACTTAGAAGTCCCACTACTGTCAAATTGAGAGGGCTTTGGAGATGAGAAAAAATAAGAGTATCGAGCTGAAAAAAATTTCATCGAGCCGGATATAGTAGCATAGCTCCTGATGCTCCACCTCCAGCGATGAGTGATGAAATGAGTAGCTTTTTTTGCGAATGAGATGTCTGAAAAAGTGACTGAGCTATCCAGAGCCAGATTCAAATAATGAAGAAATTTACTAAAAATAAAACGAGGAGCTGGAAGATCATTTTTTAATCTGTAAGTAAAAATCAATTTTTTGGTTTGAGAGTGGGAATTTTTGTGGTTCGATTTTCGAAGTTGATCCCTGTAGAGAGAGGTACTGGGAGCTCCAGGAAAATACAGTGATTTTTTTTATTGAGAAATGATCGTATGTTTTCTAGTTCTTTATTTCGAGAAAGTCCATCTGAGAAAATAATAATTCCATGGCGTTTAGTAAGTGTTTTTTGCTTGATAAGAAATGGAGAAAGAGCAGAAAAATAATTTTTTGGAGATTTTTTGGAAAGAGAAGAGAGTCGGGAAAGAGAACCTATGAGTCCAGATCGATTTTTTCTGAGTGGTTTAATGACTAATTTTTTTTGGCTGGGATAGTAAAGAGTGACTGGGCAGTTTGTTTTTTTTGCGATGAAAATAATTTCCTGCATGTAGTGTTTGGCTATTTCGTGGAATGGTTTCGTAGTGCCTCAGAGCCGATTTCTGTTTATATCTCGCAGGATGTGTCGTTCGATATCTTTTTCTTGTCTGTAGAGATCGACGAATAGCTGGTTAAATTTGGCGCTCATTTTTCGATTGATAGATCTGAAGTCGTCTCCATCTTGGTATTTTCTAAAATCTATAATTTCTAGACCGCTTCATTTTTGCAGTGATTGAAAAATATTGCTATGAGAACCTTGTATAATTTTTTTTATTTTGAGCAGGTGGCGGAGCATTGAGAAGAAACCAGAATATAAATTTTTTGGAGATTTTTATTTTTTTGCTGCGAGTTCTAGGATTTTTTCTTTATCATTTCGTTCTCTTTTTCAAAAATTTGTAAGCTGAATTTTTTCGTGGCCTTTACCAGCAAGAATTATAAAGTCTCATGGTTTTGCAATATCGAGAGCGAGGGTGAGAGCAAATTTTCTTTCAGGAATGATGAAGTAATTGTCTCCTTCTTTTCTTTTGATGTTTTGGATAATTTGGCTGATGATGTCGAGACGATTTTCTGTATCTGCATCGTCGTCGGTTACAATCATGATATCGGAATATCTGTCAGCGATTTCTCCCATCAGAGGTCTCTTGTATTTGTCTCTTTTTCACGGAGCTCAGAAGACAGTAATAAGTCTACCAGATTTGTTTGCTGTTTTGAAAAACTTTAGAGTGCTTTCGAGAGCGTTTGGGGTGTGAGCGAAATCGACAAAAACATGGACTCCTTTGATGTCTATGTATTCTAGTCTTCCGCTTACTCACTCGAATGACTGGATTGATGCTATGATTTTTTGGAGGTCGATTCCCATCAAGATGCCCATAGCTGTAGCTGCCAAGATATTATAGACATTATGTTCTCAGAGGAGTCAGGTCGTGATTTGAAATTCTTTTCCTAGATACTGGAGAGTGAAAACTGTTTTTTCTAAACTGAGCTGAATGTTGGTAGCTCTGAGCATAGAAGAACTGTTTATACTGAAAGACATCATCTTATCGAATCAGATTTCGTCTGCTCGTTTTCTTCCAAACTCGTCATCTTTTGGTAGAGCGGCTCGTTTGTTATTTTTCGAGTTAGTCGCTACATACTCAAAAAGTTTTCTCTTGGTATTTGCATAATTTTCTAATGTGCCGTGGTAGTCAAGATGTTCTGGAGTGATGTTGGTCAAGACAGCTCCATCAAATTCTACACCTTCAAATCTGAACTGATCGAGAGCGTGAGAACTTACTTCTAAAACTGCGTACTGACATCAACTATCTTTGGCTGTGCTGAGATATCCTTGAAGATCAAAAACATCCAGTGAAGTCATTTTGGTTTTGTTAAAAATTTTTTGATCTCAGAGTTTGATATATGCTGTGCTAATCATCAAAGTTTTTCCCAGATTATCGTTGATTATTTTGTGTAGAATATTGCTGGTGGTGGTTTTTCCATCTGTACCAGTAACTCCGATAACGACAAAATCCTTTGATGGGAAACCACTCATCATATTTGCAATTTGAGCGTATGTTTTTTTGATGAACTGATAAAGAAAAGATTTTTTGTAGAAAGGATATAGGAAATCGTACAATGTAATTATCTTTAGAAATTTTTTCATTGAATATTACCCATTAAATTAAAATTTTTTTATTCTGCCAAATATATTCTACTTGTTTTTCTTCTCTCTCGTTGGAATTTTTTTTCCATTTTTATTCTGCTGGTTTTTCATAGATATAGATAAAGCTTGGTGGAATATTGAGCAGTTCAAATCAAAGTTTTATTTCCCCAAGATGAGTTTCTATCAGTTTTTTTGCGATAAGTGAATACTGAATTTGAAGAAACAGTCATCAGATTTGAAGATTTTTTTTCACTTCCAGAAGAATGTTTTTTACGATTTTATTATCAAGCATTGTTAGTGGAACTGTTGATACGATTACATTTGGTTGTTTTCATTCGCAGTATTTTTCCATGTTTTCTGCAGAGTCAAAGATGAGCTTTACTCTCTGGTCATTGCCAATGATTTTTTCGAGTTCTTTTTTATAGGATTCATTGATTTCAAATATGATGAGCTGAGAATTGGCAGACATATTTTTTATGATTTCTTTTGTGAAACATCAATCTCATGCTCAAAGTTCAATGATGAACTGGTCTTTGGAAAAATTAACATTTTTTAATACACTATTGATGAGAAGAGGAGATGAAGCACAGATTGTTCCTGTTTCTTTTGGTTTTTTTATGAGTTGTTTAATGTAAGTTAACATTTTACTTTAATTACCACTAAAAATTTATGAAATATTTTTTGGGATTATATTTTTTTAAATTCTGTTTGCTATGGAAAGTTAATGGTATTGTTGGCGAAGTTATGAGGTTAACATGTTGAACTTTTTATTTATTTGCTTATACTTACGGAAGTGTGGATTTTTATTTGAGAAGAGCAGAGAGATGGCAAAGCATAGTAAGTGGCACAATATAAGACATAAAAAAGCTATACAAGATGCAAAAAAAAGTAAAATTTATACGAAGGTTGCTAAACTAATTGAAATAGCTGCAAGGGGTGGAGCAGATCCTAAAAAAAATCCTGCTCTTGAGATGCCGCTGAGCAAGGCAAAATATTTTTCTGTTCCAAAAGATGTTGTCGAGAAAGCTTTGGCGAAATGATCTGGCAATCAAAATGCTGATCAGCTTCAGGAGATGGTTTATGAGTGAGTCGGAGCTGGAGGAGTAGGATTGATAATCAAGGCTATCACTCCCAATAGAAATAGAACAGCTGCTAACTTGAAAGTTTTACTCAATAAGTGAGGAGGTAGTATCTGAGAACCTGGTTCTGTACTATGGCAATTTTCTGAGAAAGGTCGTGTCTTGGTCGCTGGTACTAAAAAAATTTCTGTCGTAAAGGGTAATCAGATCGAAGAAACACAGCCGCTTCAGGAAGAAATTTTTGAAGAATTTTTATTGAGTTTGTCAGTTAGTGATCGACGCTTTGAAGAGTGACTGTGTGAAGTTTTTTCTGAAAAATCAGACTTTTTTGCTCTCAAAAATGGTCTGGAAGCTGCAGGCTATGTTATCGAAGATGCTGAAATAGCTTTTGTCCCACAGTCGACTGTGGAGCTTGATGACGAAAATTCTGAGAGACTGGAAAAACTTCTCGAAAACTTGGAAGATGATGACGATGTCGATCAAGTTTTTCACAATACTGGTTAAATTTTTTCATCCGACACTTGAAAAAATAAGTGTCGATCTTTTTCTGTAAAATGCTGAAAATAGTAAAAAAAATAATATAAATCCTCGCCGGGTGGGCATACTTTTTTGGCATTGCCACAAATCCCGCATAAAATTCTATTACTATTTTTGCGGGGTCGAAAACAATGGAAATCGAAAAGTATGCACACTTCGTAAGTAAGGTCGCATTCTTATTTTTTCTTCGTTTCCCTTGAAAAAATAAATGCTCATCTTAAAAAAACTCTAGCCAACGCAAAATCTCGTCTTTACTCTCCTCCTTACTCCTTGACTACTCACTATGTTTTTTCTTGGTTCTACCGACTCACCCCGATAGTCATCGAGGGCAGGCCATCAAAGGATCGTCTCGTTCATTTTTTCTACAACGAGGTTGGACCTCAGACCCCGCAGTCCTGCGGGGCGTTGGCGAGGATAATCAGTGATTTTTTGTTGCTCAAATTTCTTTTAGAAAAAGCTAAAAATTTTTTTTATAAATAAAAAGCTAGATTATTCTCTAGCTTTTGGTGGTTATTGTTTTTTGATTAATTTTGCTTTTACCAATGATCCTATTACTATTGAATCGTTGTTAATGACATTAGTCATTCTTGCATTTCCACACTGGTTTGAGATTTTCCAGTTTTTTTTCATGTCAACATTGGTGAGACATATCCAAGTGTCGATCTCGATGCTTTCGATCAATGGATCTGAGATGATGAGGCTTTCACCGTTTTCGGTGATGGCGACACCAGTCATTTTGTAAGGATCAGATTTTCCACAGCTAACGAATATTCCAGCTAGAATAATTCCGATCATCAGAATAAAAAGTTTTACAGTGTTCATATTTTTGTTTTTTGAGGTTTTTAGTGTATTTTTTGGAAAAGTCAAGTTTGTTTTTGGTTTGATTTTTGTTTTGGGATTGAAGGTTTGGTAAAAGAGGGTGTTTTTTGCACCAGAATAAAAATTTTTTAGTATTGAGGAGAAGAATTTAGTTTTTTTGAGAATGTGCGATGCAACCAAATCAAAAGTATCAGGGTAGCTCATATACGATTTTTGTTATTTTACTGGTGGCTTTTTTGGCTGGAGTGGGGCGATATGGCTATATGTATGTGATGAATTATCAAACTGCTGCAAGTTTGGAGAGTTTTAATACTGATAAAACTGAGAAAGAAGCTCAGTTGGCTCGTATCAAGGCGAAGCCGACCTACAGAAAATATCAGACTGCGAAATCGATAGATCAGACTGTATCTGCGATTCCTTGGTCGATTCAGATGCGTATTATCAAAAATATGCTGACAATCTTGGAGAGATTTTCCACTAGTACAATGGAACTTTCTGACTTTAAGGTCTCGCTCAGCACGATGGGACTAAAGGGAAAGGTGACTGATTTGCAGTATGTTTACTGAAGTGGTGGAGTGATAGATACTTTTATCAGACCAAATCTCGTGAAAGGTCTTCGTATCAAGGACTATCAAAAACTTGGAGACTATTATGAATTTATTTTACAAGCTAATATCAACATAGATGGTATCGATCAATCCCGCACAATCTGTAGATAATTCCTTTCAAAATTATCGTCTGGTGGCTATTAAGTACAGAATTTATTCTGCTGTTTTGCTTGTTGGGCTGTATTTTCTCTGGACTTATATCGATGCTATTTTACCAGAGTATGAAGCTTTGAATGTCACTGCAGCGACGGCTGATGAGACTTTGATGAATCTCGATAAAGAAATCTCTCAGGCAAGACTTGATGATTCAATGGTGACTTCACTTTCTGGTAAAACAGCTGATATTTTGACTGTCGTAAACTCGCAAACTGGATGCTCGATTCTTCCAAAAAATATTTCTACGAATCTGAATACGATCAAGTCTTATATGCTTTTGAGTGATTTGGAATCTGAAAAAATGAAATACGATGAAAAGAAAATATTGGCTAATATCAATGAGTTTCTGCTTAATGATGGTAGAGGAGGGAAATATGCTGATATTACTTCGATCTCGATAGGAGAAAAAAAACAAGATAAAGCGAAAAATAATTTTATTCCTATTACGATCTTGATGAGTGTCGATTATCGTGGTTTGTCTCAGATACTCGATGCTGTGGAAAATAAAATTAATCCTGACTTCCCGATCTTGTACACTATCGAAAGTATCAACTATGATCTGGTTAATGATCAACAAACTCAGGATGTTACTATGGTTTTGAATGCTTACTATTATAAATAAACAATATTGAGAAAAAAGTATGGATTGCCGTGTCGTTTTACTCCTTGCTAAAAATATCGGGACAGGTGCAATGACAGAAAAAAGCAGAAAATTATTTTTTAATTTAATGATTGATTTGAATGTTGGACGGTTTGATTTCTCAGTTTTTGGATTCTAGGGATAAAAGTAATTTTGGTGTCAAAGATAAGATTTTTTTCTTTAGAGAAATGGGATATTTGCTGGAAGGGTGAGTGGCGATTTATGATGCTGTGATGATCGTCAACAACGGTACTGATAACTATGCTTTGAAGGAGATTACCAGGAGTATTGCTGAAGGACTCAATGGTGGAAAAACTTTTTCTTATTGCCTTTCGAGACTGCCGAGATATTTCAATGCTGGAGATGTGAATATCGTAAAATCTGGAGAAAAGTGAGGGAATATGAATGAGATTCTCAAGTCATTGGCTAGAGAGTATGATTATATTGCTGCTGTGCAGAGTAAATATCTGGGAGCCTTACTTTATCCAGCTATTTTGCTAATCGTTTCGGTCGGTGCTATTTTTCTTCTTTTTACTTATGTTTTACCAGGTATTTTTCAGATCTTGGTGCAGTTTGACTCGGTGCAGATTCCGCTGATGACTCAAATTCTGATGCAGACAACTCAGTTTGTTAATACTCATGCTTTGAGTCTGCTTGGTGGGCTTGGTGGCTTGATTCTTTTTGCTGCTATCTTTTTTTCTACTGAAGTCTGAGGAAAATTTTATTACTCGGTACTTTTTGAGATACCAGTTATTGGATCAATGACAAAGGCTTACTATCTGATAAAATTTTCGAGATATATGAAAATCATGCTCGGAGCCGGGATGAATTACTTGGATACTTTTTTGCTCCTGAAAAATATTCTTTGAATTAGTGCTTATCAGGATCTGCTCAATAATGTCATCGAGTGACTCAATAGAGGACAGACTATTTATGACAGTATGAAGTACAATATCGACTTGATTCCAGTCAATGTGCTTGTCCTTCTTAAAGTGGGTGAAGAGACAGCTCGTTTGGAAAATGCTCTGGACAATATCATTACCATCTATGAAGCTGAACTGAATGATATGCTCAACAATCTTTCAAAAGTAATTGAGCCGGTCTTGATCGTTTTCGTCTGATGAATTATCGTGGTCGCGGCTCTTTCTGTCTTTGGTATTATCTGAAGTATTCTCGAAAGTATTCAAGTGGGCTAGTTTTTCGCTCATTTTCTAAAAATAATTTTCTGGTGAATGTAATGTGATAGTCAGTTTTTTCCTATTTTAAAAAATTTTTCACCCTCGCCGGGTGGGCGTTTCTTTTTTTCTGCCAGGAAAAAAAAGAAACCAAAAAACCCCTCTCCACCGCAAAACTCGCAATTATTTTATTGTAATATTTCGATACTGTTTTTTTTACGAACGCCTCAAACCCATCTCGTCAAATACACTCGACGGGGCCCATTTCGGCTTGTGGTTTTTTCTGTTTTACTCATGCTCTAAGGTAAGCTCAAACAAGGTTGCGGTGGAATGATATTCAGCTTTAGCGAAGCTGTAGTTTTTTAGTTTTCCAGATAATTACTTTTTGTAAATCAGCGTTATATTGTGTTTTTTTTGAAAAACGTTTTTTTAGCAATATTTTTGGTTTTGAATTATAAAAAAACAAGTGAGACGAGCTCGCTTGTTTTTTATTAGGCTTCACCAACATTTATATTATATATATTTTTTATGATTTGTCAAATAAATGGTGTGCTTTTTATTTTTGTGAATGTAAAATATATATGTTTTTTGTTTAAAAAATCTATTACTTTATTTATTTTTTAGACATTTATGGTGTCCATTTTTTTTATGAAAAAGCCCCCATATAATGAGGGCTTTCTGTTTAATATATTTGACACTTTTTAAGGTGTGTTTTTGGTTTTTCCCCTGGATTACCACGAATAACTAATTTTTTTAGCTTTTTGAGTTTTTCTAGAGGACTAAAATCTTCTATTGAGTTTTCTGCAACTTCTAATTCACTTAGATTCTTGAGATTTTCGAACCTGGCAATTGTTTTTAATTTATTCGAACAGATTCTCAGAATCTCTAGATTCTTTAGTTTAGATAATGTTTCGTTGTCATTGATTAAATTGTTTCTAAGGTTGAGATACTTTAGATTTAGTTTTTCTAGAGGTTGAATATTTGTTATCCAATTGTTCTCTAAATCAAGATATTCTAGATTTACTAAGTCGGAAAGTCCTCCTATGTCTCCTATTTTGCATCCCATGAGATTTAAAGACTCAAGATGAATAAGATTTTTTAAAGCAGAGATATCACTTATTTTATTGCCCAGCAGACTTAATTCTTTTATGTTGGACAAATTCGATAAGGCAGAGATATCATCAATTTTATTACCTCCCAGATCTAATTCAATCAATTTTTTGAGACTTTTCAGAGCGTGAATGTCAACTATTTGGTTGCATTCTAAATTTAACTTTTCTAGTCCTGTTAGGGATGCTAGAGGGCTGATATCACTTACTTCTGTTAATTTGATTAACAGGCTTTTCAACTTTTCAGGGTTCTTCAGGGTTTTTATATTCTCGATCTCTTGAATCGATCTTGAGTTTTGGATAACTAAGATTTCTAGGTTTTCGAATTCTCCTAGATCGATGATCGGTACTCCAAATAATACTAATTTTTTTACAGATTCCATTTTTGGAATTTCTGAGATCTCATAGTTTTTTTCATGGTCTCCATAAATCTCTAGTACTGTTGGTTCTTGATCAGAAATCTCTTTTAGATCGATGCTTACCTTTTCAATGACATCGAGTGAAACTTCTGTTTCGCTGATCGTGCTTTTTACTTTAATTGCCATTTTTTTTATGTTTTTTATGGTCTTGTTCACTATAATCTGAAAAATAAAAAAGTCAAGCCCAGTAAGGTCTGATGTTTTAAAATGATGATAAGAGGATCATAATTTCGTTTCGGAGAGAGCCAGCTGTGGCGTAGCCGCTGTCTTTCATGGGCTGGGCGTTATAGTTTCAGACTCGGATGCAGAGTAGTTTTCAAGATTTGTGGGCTCAGCAGACTCGACCATCGACGAAATTTCTGGATGTTCAGCTTTTGACGAAGGTGTCGGGGAGGTCAAATCGGTTGAACTGAGGGAAAGAGAGCAGTCTGTTTGAGTTGATGGAGAGAATGGACTTGATGGTTTCTCTGGCTGATTTGTAAGTGGTGAGAAAGTTTTTTGCTCAGACAGAATCTGTGTAATCGTAAGAAAAAATCGTTCGCATTTTGGCAAAATCGAGAGGAGAAATTTCTTTGACTCAGAGGGCGAGAGCTAGACCGTACTGAGATGGATCGTCTTCTCGTTTTTCTTCTGTGCCGACTATTTTTCCTATCGTTCTCAAAAAATCGTAAAAGACATCGACTTTGACTTGATCGAGGAGTTTGACAGCTGGGATATTGAGACTACTTCACAGAGCCTGGCCCATCGAAACTTCGCCGTGATAGTGCATCGAAAAGTTTTTTGGCTGGTATTTACCTCCGTTGTCGAGAAAGTAAGAAACTGGCTCATCTTTAATAATTGTCTCTGGTGTATAGCCAAATTTCTGGAAAGCGATGGTGTATAAAAATGGCTTCATAGCTGATCAGACTTGTCTTTTTCTGAGACAACCATTGATATATGAGCCTTGAGAGCCGTAGACTTGGAGGATATTCATGCTGATAAGTTTGTTGCCATCGAAAACTAAAATACAAGTATCGTTAGCGTTTTGAGTTTCCAGATAGGGTTTCATTTTTTCCAGGATAATTTGGATTTTTTCGTAGAGAGCAAGATCAACTGTTGTTGTGAGATTTGACTGTGTCGGATTGGTAGAAAGTATGTAATCAACCAGATGAGGAATTTTTTTTTCGATAAAAAGTCAGCGATTTTGCTGGACGATTTGAAAATCGTTCAAAGTGTAGCCAGTGATTCAGTTTTGGAGCATGCTTTGGTAGGAGTAGTCGGCGAGATCGCTTTTGCTAGGATATTTTGATTTGCTGATGAGATAGATGAGATATGGTTTGGAAAGCTGGTCACAATCAGTGTTGAAATAGATTTTACAAGCAGTTTTCAAGCCTCTTATCCCGTTTCCAAATGACAAATTATTTAGATAAAAAAGCAGAATTTCATCTTTGGAGTAGCGAAACTGGAGTCCAATAGCTCAGAGTCATTCGCGGATTTTTTCTGAGATGCCTCTACCCAAAAATGACTCTCTGGAGAGCTTGATGGCTTGCTGATCGATTGTCGAGGCTCACTGGACGATTTTACCAGCATTGAGATTGACTCGGAAGGCTCTGGCGATGGCTAGGAGGTCGATGCCTGGGTGGCTGTAAAAACGCTGATCTTCTTTGGTGATCACGAACTGTAAGAGCCGACTTGGTAGCTCGCTGAGCGATTCGTAGGCTGTCTGTCTGTAAGGAGCTCTGATATCAGCTAATAAAATGCCGTTTTTGTCGTATATTTTGGTGGATGGCTTTTGGTCTAGGTGACTGAAAGATTTTATGCCGCTTGCTATCAAAGCAATGAAAAAAAGTATATTTCATCGTATGAAAAATTTTATTACTGGTTTTTTGGCAATTTTCATTGGGAGGTAGGTGTCTAAAAAATGATTCAAATTTCCCTTCCCTTCGACAAGCTCAGGGACTGGGAGGCGACTATTTTATTTTTTTCTGGCTTCTTCGAGCTGTCTTTCGGCGAGTTTGGTAGGGAGATCGAGGAGCAAGAGAGGGATATTTTTATGAGCTGAGGCGATGGTATAGTTTTTGATTGCTAGGATGGTGTTTTGGAGAAAATAGGAGTAGTGGAATCAGAGGAGATTCGCATTTTGGTATCGTAGACATGGGTTTTGAACCAGAAAATTATTTTTTATGGATGAGAGATTTGAAGATGAGATTTGATTGATGAGAGAAATTTTTTCACGATTACAGGTGTTTGAGATGGCTAGTTCTCAGAGCTTGATCGCTAGATTTCGAGATTGTTTGGCTGTAGAGGCGGAGATTCAGTGGTCGGTTTTTCAGAAGGGTAGCAAGAGACTGCCAAAAAAATAGACGAATGGCTGATGGGGAGAGAGGACGAGCGTTTTTTGCAGGAGTCAGAAAAAAACTGGTGGCTCGAGTCTGGTGCTGCCTGCGTATTGGACTGTTTGGAGTCGATATCGGTCTGATTGTCGTTCTTGGTAGGGCAGTGAAACGCAGGATAGTCAGCTTTTTTTACAGGATTCTTGGTGGGAGTTTACGAGTGATAGTAAAGTTCAGAGCTGGCTATCGTACTCACTTTTTTGAGTTTGCGAAAAAAAAACTGGTAGGCTAAAGCGTAGCCCAGCAAGAGCTAAAAGAGTTATAATCCATAGATTTTTTTTCATCTCAGTCTAGTTAAGTATTACTATCCTGTCTCTTTGACCTCCCTTTCCCTTCGACAGGCTCAGGGACCAGGAGGCAAGCAGGTTCAGGAAACGAATTTTTTTTAGTCGATTGCCATCCTCGCAGTACTGCGGGACAATGACGACTCTTATTTTTTTTGCTTATCCATCATTTACTGAAATTTTTTTTTCAAGCAATGGAATTTTTTTTGGTTGCAGTTCAGCTGCGATTTTTTATAGTGAGGCTATGAAACTTTTTGCTGATAATCATCATCTTCTCAGTGTTCAAGAGCTGGAATCTCACAAGGAATTTTCCAGGAGTTTTGGTAATCTCTCGATCTCGACGGCTGACAAAATCGTCGTAGGATACCATAAAAAACAGCCACTTTTTCTCAACTGGAAAAATGTCTGAGCTGGTATGGGAGTATTTTTTTTCATTTCAAGAAAGGTTTTTTTTCTGGAAAATGTGAATGTGAAATTTTTTGTTTATGGGCTTAGTATTTATCAGATTTTTGATGAAAACCAGGGAAAAAATTTTGTATGATTTTATAAAATTTCTCAGGAAAGAAAAAATTTTCTGATGAAGAGTGTCGAAAAAATAGCACCTGAGTATAGTTTTCAGCAGGAGCCTAGTTTTTCTTTACAGTGAAAAACTGATGATCTCAAGAGTATTTTTGCTGAGCTGGAAAATGCTGATGGAGCTGAGAAGCTGAGTTTTTTGTTTTGATTGGCGGTGGCGTATGGAAAGCGAGATACCAAGGGAGATTCTCTCTTGGCGTTGAAGATTTTTGTGCCGTATACGATGGAAATTCGCAGATTTGAAGACCAGATTAAAAATTTTTTTAAGAGTTTGAATGATGAGTTGTTGATAGTGACATATGATTTTGTGAAAGATGGATTTGGCGAGATAATTCAGGTGAGTATTACAGATTGGGAGATTTTGTCGCAGTTTGGGAAGTGGTTGAGTGATTATCAGATTGAAAATGTTTCTCAAATCACTAGAAAGGAGACGCACGCTAGAGTTAAATCTCAGCTCATTTCTTTTCTGGAAACTGAAAAAGTTGACAGCTCGCTGCTCGACGGCTGAGTGCTGAAATTGCTCGAGGCTGATTAGTCTTTGCTATTTAGGGCGTTGGTGTAATCGGTAACACAACGGTCTTCGGAACCGTTTTTGTGGGTTCAAGTCCTGCACGCCCTGGTTTGTTCAAAACTCAGTCACTTAGATTTTCTGGTATCCTCCAATGCTAAAAAAGTCAAAAGGTGTGATTTCAAGGCAAGAAATTATCAAAAAAGCTTTAGTTGAAATCTTTCAAGAATTGAAGATATCTTTGGAAGTGTGTTCGTTAAATATCCACCAGATAGATAAATTTTAAGAAAAAAAGTTTTTATTTTCCATTTTATCCTAGATGAATGAATTAGAAGTCAAAATATTAAAAATCGATAAAGATGCTATGATTGCTAAGGTGGAGTCTTTTTGAGCTCAGAAGATTTTTGATGATACGATAGTGGCTGATTTTTATAAAAATGCTGATGGAAAGAAGCTGAGATTTAGAAAATATGGGGCTGAAAATATTCTTACTTACAAAGAAAAAATCCAGACTGAAACATTGATGGAAAATCTAGAATACGAAGTTGTTATCGATGATTATGAGACATTTGAGAAGATGCTGGTGGCTCTTTGATTTGTGAAATACGGACATTCATCAAAGCATAGGACAGTTTATAAGCTGGGAAATATTGTTTTTGATTTTGATAAATATGAAAATATTCCTTGGTTTGTGGAAGTAGAGTCAGATAATGAACAAGATCTAGTAAAATGAGTAGCATTATTGGGGTATACAATGAACGATACTCATACTTTGACGGAAAGTCAGGTGAAAAAGCATTATGGAGTGGAGTAGTTGTTGCTTTTTTTCAACGAAAAAACTGGAAGAAAACTCCCAGTTTTTAGAGCTAGTATACTAGCTCTTTACGATCATTTTTTAAGGTATCGCTTCCGATTTTTACCGTTATTTGGTAATGAGTTGGAAACGATGTATAGCATTGGATGCTTTTAGTGGTTTTGTTTATATCAATACGGGTATTGTGAGTGGTGGGAATACTCATTCTGTGGCGTTATCTTTTGTCCCAAATAGTGCTGATCTTGTTATTCAAAAAACCGGATCTGTTGATTATGCTTCGTCAGGAGAGTTAGTTTCGTATGCTATTACTGTAACAAATAATGGTCCAGAGGCTCTCAATAATCTTACCATTAATGATATTTTATGAACAGGTCTTGTTTATATTGCTAGTTCTCTTTCTCCATCTGTAGTTGCTCAACCGGTAGCGGGTTGACTTCTCTATGGCTTTGAAGTGCCAGGACTCTTTATTTCTGGTGCAAATCTGACGTTATACTTGACTGCTATGGTTGTTGATAGTTCTGGGTCATTTGTGAATACTGTTTCTGTGACTGGTGATTTGATTGATATGAATGAAACTAATAACAATTCATCTCGAACAATATTCCCTTATATTATAGACTTTTTACTTAATGGTTTTTCTTAACCTACTTCTTTGCTTTCGGGAGATACTATTTTCTATACTCTTACTTATCAGAATATTTGATCTCACATTATTTCAGGCTATACTCTTTCTTTTATTTTGTGAACAGGATTGGATTTAGTATCTGTCTCAACACCTCTTGTCAGTAGTGGGTTGGTATCTTCTGGAATCTTGTTTTCTTATACTACATCTGGCTCTCTTGCTGTTTGACAAACTTGAGTACTTTATCTTACAGCTCTTGCTCTATTTGATTTATGAACTGGTAGTTCTTATGATTTATGGGCAGAAATTAGTGGTTCTCAGTTGGAGATTAATACTGGTAATAATGCCATTTACCAGCTTGCTCCTTGGTTTACGGCTCCAGTCTGTGGAAACTTTGTTATAGAGGCTGGAGAACAATGTGATGCAGGACCTTGATGATCTTCACTTTGTTCTATAAGTTGTACTGCTATCATTGTGATTCCACCAGTTGCACTGGTTTCACCATCTGGAGGAGGAGGTAGATCGAATCTATCACTGGATTATTGTCCAAATGGCGATGATTCTCCTAGTTATTATGACAAGAGTTGTATTAGCAATGTGTCTTTTGAGCCTGTAATTGATCAAAATATTTTTACATTGCCGACTGTTTTATTCCAATCAAAATATACAGAACCATTGATGCTTGGTTGTAAGTATTTTGATGTAGCTTATTATCTGAATGGAACTTTTCGAGATATGGATAATAGCCCTGATAAGCGAGAATCTGAGATAATGCGTTTGAATTGTTATCGAAAATGAAGATATGATGATTGGCATTCATATTCTTCCAGACCTGTTACTTTTGGTGAAATGGTAAAAACACTTACTAAGGTTTCATTACTTTATGACTCAACTTATTTGCCCCAAGAGTGATTACTTTATGAAAAACCATGATATTTTTCAGATTTAGGTCCTGCTTCTTGGGAATCTCATTATGCTAATGATGCTTTGAGAATTGGATTGATTTCTGATAGTGATTTTGCTCAGAATAGTGATGAGCTTTTGAACTTTGATGGAGAAAGATTTGTCTCTTTGATTAAGCTTTTACCTAAAATGGTCCGAGCTTATGAGTATTTGAATGGAGAAATTATTCTTGATGAGTCTTTGAAAAAATCTAGTTCATTGTCTTTGGCTCGTACTCAACCAGCAACTTTTGAAGCTATCTTAAAGGCTGGAATTATTGGTATGATTGATCCTACTATAGATTATAAATGGAATAAACCAGTAACCAGAATAGAGTTTGCTAAAATGTTTATTAAGATCTTTGATCGTCATCTTACAATAAAAGTTTCTCCTGAAGTCGTAAAAAGTGAACTTTATACAACAATCAATAAACAATTGAGGTTTAAGAAGGAATGAGATAGGATACCTTTTCTGAGTGATATGATTGACCAAATTAAACTGAGTGATCCTGATACTTTTCGAGAAAAAACTTCTGCTTCTTTGTCGGAATTTATTTATCTGATGCAAGTAATTCGCGTTAATCCTTATAAAAAACCTTCGTATAAAGAAGTCGTAACAAGAGTTATTCAAAGTGATCTCTTTATCCTGGCCAAGAGCTTACTTGATAGGTATCCTACTAAACGAAATGTGCTTTTACCAAGAATTGGTGTGCTATTGTCTTGATTTGATAAGGCTACTTTCTTTCAAAAGTATGGTTTGACTGAACAAGAGTATTTTAGATATCTGGGTAAAATCTTTGATAGTCTTTATAATCGTTAATCTTTTTTAGTTTTATTTATTGAAAAAACCAGTTTACATTTATTGTAGACTGGTTTTTCGATCTTTATTTTTTAATTTTTCTTTGATAGAGCCAGAATAAAAATTTTATCATTACGAGAGCGCCTACTAATAACCAAAATCGTTGAGGGAAGATAAATATGGTCGTGCTAATTACATATTCACTGATTGTTTTCTTTTCTGAGAGATTTTGTCAATCAATTACTCCTGAAGTTGGTTCATAAGCTACTACAAATGAATAGTCAAAGAATCCATAGTATCGAGGCAGTTTATCTATTTTGTATTTGAATTGAATTGTATCTCCAGCTACTATTTGTCTTGGAGTATCTATGATGGAATAACTATAGCCGAATCTGTTTGATAGAGACCCACTTATTGATACTTTGTAGGGGATTGAGCCTGAGTTTACTGCTTCCATGATTGCTACTAGTTCGTTTGTAGTTGGATCTCGGTAAGAGTAAAGCTTTGGTTCTCTTGAAAGTGAATGGCGAGGAAAAGCATTTCAAGAGAATGATCTCAGAGAAAGTCACATTGTCACTTCTCCAGAGATGAGTGCGTCGATAAAATGAGCTTTACGCACTTTTATGGTGAACATTTTGCCGCTTTCTTGGTGCTGAATATCTTGTGAATCGATTTCTGAGTATGTTATACAACCGTTTATGAGTCCAGCATACGAGTCAGGAAACTCAATACTTGCTTTTTTGATTAAAGTTGTATTTCCTGGTAGTTCAAATGAGTTTTCATATCAAGTTACAAATTGTCAGAATATTTCTTTTTCTCCTTCGTTTTTACAGGCTTTTTTCTGATCGGTGTCGTTTGTGATTGTTCCATCTACGAATCAAATACTGAGTTTTACTTTTTCACTGGATTGATTGCTAAATGCCATACAGATCTCTTGTTTTTGGTTTTGATTTAGCTCTAAAACTAATGATTTTCACTGTTTTCAAGTACCTTCTTGGCAAAATGACATAGTGACAGATCAGATCGCTGCATAGCTTATATTAGTTACTAAAAAGCTAAGAGTAGCAATTAATGTGATGGCAAGTTTATTATTCATTATTCAGGATTATAAATTTTAAAATATTTTTTTAATCAGAGATTGTATTGTTGAATATATTTCTTGAATCATTTGAATAATCCAATCTCGTAGTCATTGTGAAGATTGACTATTATAGCGAATTATTTTACTGATTTCTTCTGACTTTTTTTCTATTGTGATAATAAGAGTATTTTCTTGATTTCTATCATTATATTCTGTGATATATTGCGTATTTTTTTCTATGACGGTGGAGATGAACTCTGGGGTTTTTAGGTTCAGGATTGTTGTTATTGTTTCGATTAGTTGATTTGGAGGTTTGTCTGTCTGGTACTCTGTTCTTGTTGTTTCTGGTGGCTGTGGTTTTTGAATTACTGGGATAATTCGTACTGGCAACCTCGGTGGAGAAACTGTGTCGCTTCCTGTTTTTATTGTTTGTATTGAGTTTATTTTTACTGTGGAACAGAGTCCGTCGTAGTAGCTTGGCGAGCTATCACCTCAAGGACATATATCTCGAAGTGATTCACTCAGACCTCATCCTCATCAAGCAGTAGATGAAGGAGAGGATGGGGTGCTAGGCGGTGGCGTTACTGGAAAGAAATTGATCGTAAATACTTGAGGAGGTAGATATTCTATGCCACTAGAAAAATTGATGAAAATATATTTTATTCCATAGCTGGCAGTTAATTCTGTCGAAACTATTCAGCTATATGCTAAACCAGAACCTCATAAAATCACTGTTTGTATGTCTCCAGTAATTGTGAATTGGCTTGCATCTGATGATTCTAGGAAGAATGAAATTGTTGAATTGTTCGTTTGGTATATTCAAGAGCTGAATGTACCTGATCAAGGACCGATACTGGCTAATCCTGAAAAGGTATTTACTACTGAAAGAAAAACTTGTGTCTGCGATTCTGATGCAGCAAAAATTTTATCTTTATTGGCTAATAAGATACTCAGAACTATAAGTCATAAACTCATTCACATAAAAAATTTTCTCATCTGCTTTTTTTATATTTTTTGATTAATTATCCTAGTTTATTTTTTTCCTCTTTTAAGTCCAAGAAATCAGTAAAAATCTCTATGAATGGATTGACAATTTTTGATATCTTTTTCTATTGTGAAAAAAAATCTCCCTTTTTCAAAAAGGAGATTTTCTCTGTTATTTTTTTAATTCTAGTTTTCTATCAACGTGTATGTCAGTGTGGCTGTATAGTTACCAATTGCTTGGAATGCCGGTACTGACACCTGTAGGAATGGATAACTACCATATTTTCCAATTACTCCCGAGTTCGCTGCTGTATCTCTTTTTATAAATGTGACTGGACTGTTGAGAGCTTGATAAGCAACTAAGGTGTCCGCTACTACTACTCTTGGATTTGCTGCTCCTGTAAGGAGGACAGTTCCTGTAGAAGTTACTTTTACAGCTACATTTGACGATGCTATTGTTCCATTTGGTCCAGTGAGATTCGTCGATTGAAGTGTTGTGTAGTAACCAGAATTGGCACCTTTAAGATCTTCTACGAAGAAAGCGTTTGCTGCTCATGTGAACTGAGCTTCTTTGGTTGTCACTGTCGATGCAACGGTCACTGATCCGAGATCAAAATTTCCAGTGCTTCCGATTGACACTGCTCAACCAGATATGGTCAATGTAATTGCTGTATCAAGAGCTGCACTTACTTGTTTTACTACTCGTACGACGCTGAGAAGGGCACATGTTGCTCCTATAATAGTACCTCGTTTCACTACTTTTTTGTTGTTGTTCATCTCTTTTGTTTATCTCTATATAAATAAATTTTTTTATTTATTGTTCTGTTTTTTCTTTTTGAACAATGTCTTATTATATATAATATTTTCTATTTGTCAATTTTTCTATAGCAGAATATAAATTTTTTAATATTCATAGATGGTAAATGTGAGAGTTCAATTATAAGATCATGGATTTTGGTATGCTGGAATGAGGATTTTTATTTGTGGTGTATTTCAATAGATTCATCTTAGATAGTTATTTGGAGCAGTATTTCTCATGATATAGGTAAATACTCAACTCATTGCTTGAAAGGATGAAAGTCCAGTCGAAATAGTAACTAGAGGATTGGCTGAGCCACTGAGAAGCTGTATGCCTGTGGCTTGTATAAAAATACTTGAACTGGGAATTGTGCTAAATAATCATGAAAGAGGGGTGGCTGATAATGTCGTATAATAACCACTATTTAATCCTTTTTGATCACTAATACTGAAAGGAATGGTTGGAGACTGAATAGCTTCCTGTAGTATATTACTTGCTAAAAGTCCAGTAAATTGAAGCCCGGATGCACTATTTATAGTTACTGTTCCAATTCGTTCTACTGTTGCTGTGATTTCTCATGTAGAGCCATCAAGATTTAGGTATTCAAATGTAAATGTCCCGTTATTAGTAAAGGTATAGACCCCTGTCGCATTATTATTTGTAATGATGGTGGTATTTGGTAGTCAAGTGACTGTTGCTTTTACTGATCAGGTCGTGGCTCCGGTGGTACTATAGTTTATAGATGGTCATGTTACGATACTGAGGGCTGAAGTGAATACGAATGAACCAGAGTAGCCATAGGCGTTTATTACTTTAAGTGTTACATTGTAGGTTCAGTTGGCGAAAGGACCTATTGTTTCGTTTGGTATTGTTCGCGTTCAGTTACTGGAATTTACTGTGCCTGTGTAATTTATTCAACTGATCGTAACTATAACTGAAGATGTTTTTGGTCATACTGTTCACGATAATGTCGGACTGTCATTATTGGTAGTCAGGGTTTGAAAAGTTCCTGTTAGTGCTGATAATAGTTGTATTCTAGGAACTGGTAAATTTATATTGTAAACACGAGTTTCGTCTATTGCTCATGAAAAATATCTTGTTGGGGTGCTGGTACTTTGTCTTCCTATTGAAACGACATTTGCTGCATTACTAGAAAATGTGACGAGTGGAGACGCTGTCGCTTCGGAGATGCCGTTTACATAAAGTCTTATATCTGTAGTGCTGTTAAAAACTCATACTATATAATATCGCTGTCCTGTAACTAGACTTGACGATGAATTTGTAATAGACTCTAATGTATTTCTTAAAATGACACTTGCTTTATTACCATTGAGACCGATTCCTCGATATCTATTATTTGCTGATGATCTTGCAAGTCAGGCAATTCGTTGTACTCCAGAAAGACGACTTGGTCTTACTCGGGCTCCAATTGTAAAAGGGAATGCTGTGACTATTTGATCATTTCTTTGAAGATATGCATTTGTTCCATTAAAGTTTACTATAGATTCTGCTCACAGAGTAGTGACAGTGTAACCTCCAAATCAAGTTGCATTATCTCCGTTAGTAGAACTGTCAAAAAAAACTGCACCACTATTACTACTTGTGATATGTCGGATTAATCAGGATGCCATTACTACACTATTTGTGTCTAGGTAAATTCTATCAGTAGTAAAAGCTGTAGTACCACCGGAATTACTGAATGCAGCATAGACTGTTTTGAGTTCATCTGTTCCTGTAAGTGTCCAGTTGAAGCTGCTAGAATATCCTGTCCAGTTTGCTGCATCTCTTGCTGCTGGTGTATTTCCAAATTTCATGAGAGTAGCTCCTGTTACATTGTTTTGGAGAGTAACATTGAATCCGGTTGCTGTGGTTGCGTCATTATTTATGACAAATGATCCTGTTGAAAGTCAGAATGAAAATATTGTAAAATGTGTTGTGTTGAAAGAAATCGTTGTTTCTCCATCTTGTTCTTTTGCTTCGGTAGTGGTTTGGTGTGATCGAGTTTCTCCGTTATCTTCTGAGAAAAAGACATCAATTGTGTTCCCTAGAAAAATAGAATCGACAGTGCTTGTGATTTGAACTGTTTTTGGGGTCATATCAATTTTATCAATAAAATCGATATTTTCATCTGTTTTTACTTTTATTGTTTTGAAAATATTATTATTTTCATCTGGGTAAGATGTCGTTTCGATGGTTTCAGGCTTATAAATGATTCACTGATAGGCTTTTCTTTCTCTTGTCAGTGCTTTTGTACCTGCGTTGATTTTAATTTTTATGGTTTCATCATCTGATACGAGGTCGATACTTTCTGTTATAATTCCTTGGGAGTATTTTGTTCTTATATTTTTCTTAATTTTATTATTTTCTTTAAAAAAGTTTTTATTCTGACTTTTGAAATTATTTCCAGTACATGGCTCAGTGACTATACAGTCTGTTCATGGAAAATCCATTTCATTATAAAAATCAAGAATATTAGTATCTTCTTCAATTTCTTCTCAAGTATTTATTTCTGTTGTTCTGTCTTTTGTTATTAGGGAGATTTCTTTGTTATCTGTATCATCAATAAGTGATTCATTATTTTTTCCACTTAATTCTATTGAGTTTCATAGATCTCAACTTCAAAACTCATTTGTGATGATTTCTCTTTCTTGATTTTCTCAAGTTATTATTGATCAAGTAATTTCTAGTGGACTATTTATTGTCGTATTATTTAAGCTATCTCATGATCCATTTTCCGAGGTAGAAATATCGAAAGATGTAACAGTTGGTTGACTATTTTCAGTTTCATAAACTGTGATTGTTTGTGATTTCTCTTCATAAGTGGGAGGTGGAGTGTCTGTTTGTTCATAAACTGTGATTGTTTGTTCTGGTAAACTTACGGTTTCTGTTGTTTGTGTTATTTCTGCTTCTTGAGCAAATGTACTTTTTGAGCTTATCGATTGTATGATGATTTGTGAAAAAATAGCAATAGTGATTGCTACTTTTATAACTGTCCCGTATGATATCTTTTTTATTTTTTCCATCTTTTGCTTTTATTTAGTTTATAATTTTCTCTTGTGATTGAGTATAGGAAAAAATTATAATTTAGTCAAAAAAATAGTGTTTTTATTAAATAGAATTATTGTCATTTTGATAAAAAGATATTTTATAATGACTGAGAAGAAGCCAGATTAAAAAAATTAAGAAAAAAAGTATTTAAAAATTTGACAGATTTAAAAAAATATTTATAATTATCGTGTTGATGAGGGATGAATGTTTTCGTTTCTGTATCGGTCATTAAAATGGAGTAGTTCTTTTTCCTAGTAGATGGTTGAGGCTTCATTACTTTTCTGAAGTTTTGCTGAGATTTGTGTCAGGTTTGTAGGTGATAGTGAAAATGGTTGGTAATTCGACCGTTGGAGGTATGATTAGCAGCCTTATTGTCTCCGCTGATTTGAGATGGTTTTCGGTTTCAGTCGTCTACTAGGGGGAAGGATATCTCAACTTATTATTGTGCGTGGCTTTTGAGGCTGAAGGTGCTAAGTCTTTGACTTGGTGCTGTCGGAGATTCGAGCTTTCCATGGACTTGTAGATTTCTGAGGAGAAACGGAACTTTTTCTTCGGTATCTAGCTTTTCTTTGTGATTGGTCTTTATATGAGGCTGATTATAGAGGGAGTTTCAGGGGAGTATTTCGTAATCTTTTCGATCTTTAGGGAGGAAAATACAATAATTGCGATGTTTGTTTAAAGTAGAAATACTTTTTATCAATCTTTGTTATCCTGGCTGATAGCCGTTGTCTTCGTTCTTGACTGCTTTTCTTAATTTTTTCATCATAGAGGTATTATATCTTGATGGTGGTAAAGTCGAGTGAGTAGGTAAGAAAAAGATGATGAATGAAAAGACTTTTATTGAGAAGTACTGTCTGACTTGTTTTCAGAATCCTATTGGATGATGAGGATAGGGGATTACTATACGATTTCGTATCGTGTATTATTTCAGTTTGGTGGGTAGTAAAAATTCTGAGTGCTGACTCTTCGTAGTCTCACTGTGAAACCTGTGTGTTGTCGGTGAAAGTCGACTTGCTAGGGTGGTGTGAACTTATCGTTTTCATCTTTTTATTATCGGGTCTTGTATGATAGTGGGTAGTGGTGTCTTTTCTCCTTTTTTTGTTCTTACATTATGCCAGATTTTATCTGGTGTTTTTTTGTGCTGAAAAATTTCTTACTGATTCGTTCCACTTTACCCACTTTTTTATGATGGTTGAGTATGTTTTACAAAACTCTTGTAGTAAGAACTTATATTCATACATTTAAAAAAAAATTTTTTTCTGGTGAATGATTTATTTTTTTGATTAGTGAGTGATGCGTGTGGTGATAGGGAGGGGAAGAGAAGTGACTTTGATCGGTGAATCTTTTTTGATAGCAGTGAACGGGAATTTTTCAGATTTAAAACTTTTTGATGATGAAAAAAATCGTTGTTCTTTGAAGATTGAAATAAATGATGACTGTGTTTGGTTTGATGATAAAAATAATATTTTAGACGAAAGCCAGATAAAAAATTTTGGTATTGAAGTGAAAAAAATCTGGAATAAATCATTTTTGATTATGATTGAGTGAAAAAAAATCATCTATCATCAGCCACAAAGTGAGCTTTATCAGCTAGATTTTAAGAGTGATGTGGTGCTTATTGATGCGCGTGTCGGTGAGAAGGAAGCTCTGGAGAGTGCGAGATTTGCTCAGGCTACTATAGTGACTGTTTATCATGTCGATGGTGGGTTTGATGCGGTGGAGTTTTGTAGAAAAGTAATGCTCAATCACTTGGGGACACCAAAATATCTTAAATTTTCTCAGTATGTTGTGCTTTAATTTTTTGAGGCTGGAATTTTTCTGGAAAGCGTTCTTGACTCCTTGTCTTGAAAAATTATAAGCAGAAAAGGTTTAATTTTTTACTTGAGGGGATGGCACATACTGGTTCACCAAGTATTGCTTGGATGGTGACGAGATTTTTAATTGGCTCTGTGTTGCTTTTTATCTGTTGGCTTCATCTTCAACAAAATGAAGCTGAAAAAATTTCTTTGGTTTCTGGTTTTAAGGTTTTGTACCAAAAGTCAACTATTGTGCGAGAAAATATAGTGGGACAAGATGGAGATATTTTGTCTGAACAGTTTTCTCTTGTGAAGAGTTATGAAGAAGTAGTGAGAAATGCAGAAGCGAGATGTGTCTGACTTCCACTTGTTGAGACAGTTAACAAATCTTATCTAGATCTTAAGACACAATCTTTGGCTGTTTATAAGGAAAAAAGACAGTACTATGTCAATCATCTTCATGAAATTATGGCTCAAGTACAAGAAATCTGTCCTGATAAAGGAATGAGTTTGAAGTAAAAAAAATTTCTATCTGTTTTTTTAGTGTATAATTTTTTCTGATGAAACTAAAAATTTATAATACACTTTCTCGTATTAAGGAAGAATTTCAGCCACTTGATCCAGAACTAGTGAAGATCTATAGCTGTGGACCGACTGTCTATGGAGATCCTCATATTGGAAACTTGAGAGCTTTTACTTTTGCTGGTTTGCTTGGAGATACTATCAGGCATGTGCTGGGGCTCAAAGTGAAGCATGTGATGAACATTACTGATGTTGGACATCTGACGGACGATGGAGATCATGGTGAAGATAAAATGGAAAAATGATCCAGAAAAGAATGATTGACTGCTTGGGAGATTGCTGAGAAGTATGAAAAAAACTTTCATGAGTATTTGACAAAGCTTGGTATTCACTTTGATGAATTTCCAAAAGCTACAGACTATATCTCTCAGCAGATTCAGATCGTAGAGGAGCTTGAAAAAAATGGTTATACTTATTTGATTCCAGGAGATGGAATTTATATGGATACCAGTAAGATTGAAGACTATGGAAAGCTGATGGGCGAACACTATAAAAAAAATATAGCTGGGCTCAATGCTGGTGCAAGAGTCGAGAATGATGGTAAAAAAAATCCTACAGATTTTGCTCTGTGGAAGATTTCTCCTGCTGGTGAAAAAAGACAGATGGAACGAGATTCGCCTCGAGGAGTCTGATTTCCTGGCTGGCATATAGAGTGTAGTGCTATGTCGAGAGCTACACTTGGAAACTTTTTTGATATTCATACTGGATGATACGACCATATTTCGGTTCATCATACCAATGAAATTGCTCAGTCGGAGTGTGGTTTTACTGATCATAAAAAATGGGTAAACTATCGAATGCACTGTCAGTTTCTCAATATCAAAGGTGAAAAAATTTCTAAATCACTTTGAAATACTTTTTCTCTGCCAGAGATCGAAGCTAGGTGATTTAGTGCTCTCGATCTGAGATATTTTTTTATGCAGGCTCACTACAGAAGTTTTCAAGATTTTACTCGAGAGGGGCTAGAGGCTGCTAAGAGTGCTAGGAAAAATTTATCTAAAAAACTGAAAAATTATTATTCTGGATTTTCTCTTGGTGACTGAAATTTTGCTGGTGACTTAGCTGAAGAAATAGTTTCTCCACTTCTGAATGATCTTGATATGCCTACTGTTTTGGCTGTGGTTCATACATGGTCGACTCATTTGGATGAAATGAAACTAAAAAATATTTACTTTCTGGAAAAAAATATTCTCAAGCTGGGGATTTTTGATGAAGAAATCGAAGAAAAAATTGAGATTCCAGAAGAGATTATCTGATTGGCTCAGCAGCGTGTCGAGGCTAAAAAGGCTAAGAATTTCTGACTGGCTGATGAACTGAGGGAGAGAATTAAGGAGCTTGGCTATGTTGTTGAAGATTTGAAAGAGGGAGGCTTTGAGATAAAGTAAATGCTGTGTGTTCCTTCGACGAACTCAGGGACCCTTCGGAAGGCAAACAGCTCAGCGAACGGGATCGATGCATAGAATTTTTATAAAAAAATCAGAATAAAACTTTTTTAAAGAGTTTTTTTGAGTTGCATTGGCGTTTTAAAAAAGTATCGTTCTTTTGGTTTTACTATTTTTTTGTAGAGATGAAAAAAATTATAGTGGCAGTGGCTGCTTTGGTAGTGGTGGCTTTGGGAATTTATTATCGATTTGAGCAAGGACGCCGTTATGATTTTATGGGTCATATTTCTTATGATCAAGTTTTTCAGACGAGAGAGTATACTGGTAGCTTGAAAGCAATCTTGCCAGATACTGTGTTGCCGGTTCAGCTTGGTAAGCGTTATATAGCAGGAGGTACTATTTTTCAGTTTGTGATGCAGCCTACTCATACTTTCCCGATTGCTGGTTTTAATCCTATGCTTCAGAAAATTCATTTTGCTGGTATATTGGTTTATGACCCAAATGAAAATAAACTTCAAAGATTGTTTTCGATTAAACCTCGTTATGTTGGTGGTACAGGCTTGAAATACAATCCTATAGCTCTCTTTAAAGATGATCTGAGTCTGATTGTTGATTTGGCTGATGATGCTATGAGCTGAAAAATTGCTGGGAAAATTGTGAGATTATCTTATAATCTTACTGATAAAAAACGAAATCAAGTTGGATGTTATGAGTATTATTCTTTGGATGGAAATTATAACCAAGGTGGTATCGCTTTGCCTTATAAATTGGTTCAAGCTACGGGCTGTGTTTACTAATGAAATTAAATATTTATTTTTCTACTGAAAAAAATAATGAACGCACAACGATTTATGGATGTCTTGATAGCTCTTGGAACTGGTATGTTTGTTTGAGCTTTGTTTACACTTTTAAAACTTCCTCTTCCTGCTCCTTGAGTTTTTGCTGGTGTTGTTGGTATTTTTGGTATTTTACTAGGAGGTTTGTTGGTGAATTATTTTATGGGAAAGTAATTTTTTAGTGGTTACCAGAAAATTTATCTTCAAGAAAAACAGTATGATTGGTATTTTTGATAGTGGGTTTGGTGGATTGCAAACGCTTACTTATTTTCAAAAAAATTTTCCTGAGCATGATTTTATTCTGTTGGCTGATAATTTACATGCTCCTTATGGTGTAAAATCTCCTGATGAAATTCAAACACTTACTTTTAGGTGATTGCATTGGCTTTTTGATCATGGTGCTAAGATTGTTATTCTGGCTTGTAATACTGCTTCTGCTTATGCTATTAGAAATTGGCAGACTACTTATCCGAATAAAAAAGTTCTCTCTGTTAGTATTCCTGGGGTAGAAGCTGTGATAGAGTGAAAATATTCTTCGATTGGTATTTTGGCTACAGATGCTACTGTACAGTCTGGTATTTTTGAAAAAAAATTTCAGGAGCTTATGGGACAAGAATGAGCTGATATTCATATTGTAGCTGCTCCTGAGCTGGTTACGATGATTGAAGCTGGTTGTACTGATGAGAAAAAAATTGAAACAGTTATTAAAAATTATCTTGAAAAACTTCCTTCAAAGATTGAAGTTCTGCTTTTGGGTTGTACACATTTCCCTGTTTATGAAACTTATTTTAAAAGATATTTTTCAGGTGCTATTGTTGATCCTGCTCAAGAATCTGCTCTTAAATTTGTGAGTTATTTAAAGAGACATAATGATATTGCAGTTTCGCTCTGATTGACTAAAAAGATGGAAATGTTTACTACTGGAGATACGAAGACTTTTGATCGTATTGGCGAAGCTATTGTTCATTATCCTTTGAAAAGTAAACGTGTTATTGTTTCTTAATTTTATATTGTTTTTAATTTTACTACCATGAAAAAAACTTTTTTATTCTTTGTCTGTATTCTTTGTATTTTGTTTGTTTCTTGATGTTCTTCTCAGAGATCATATTCCACGACGAATTCTTCTGATAAAAACTTATCTGGTGTCGTTGTAAGTGGTTCTCAAATAATTCTTACTGGATATTCTTTGGAGATTGTAGCTTTACATTCTGGTAGCTCTTCTTGTTGGTCAGTTATTGATGGTAAAGTTTATAATTTTACTGATTGGGTAGGAAAACATCCTGGTGGAGAGAGAGCTATTTTGAAAATTTGTGGTAAAGATGGCAGTATGATGTTCCATGAAAAACATGGTGCTGGTAAGAGAATGGAAGATATTTTTGCTCAGTATTTGATTGGTGAATTAAAATAAATATAGTTTGAAATTTTTTATGAAAAACTCCTGTATATGGGGTTTTTGTCAGAAAATAACTTTAGATTTAAAAAAATATCTAAAACAATATTTTTGCCTACTTTCTATTGACTTTATATATAAAAACATTATTTTTCTGTCACCATTGTAAATGGTAATAAAAAAATGAGAAAGTTCTTTAATAGTTTTTCTTTCCTTTCCGTTATTGTAACGATGTGGATGAATTTTGCTAATGCTCAAGTGAGTATTTCTGTTTCTCCCAATACGACACCTTCGACCCAGGTTCCGAAAGGCGTCTGGGTTGAAGTTGGGAGATATCAATTGAGCTCGACTGTTGATACTTTGCTTACTGATATTGAAGTGAGAAGGTTTGGTGGTTTGGGTGCCAATACTGATATTGAAAGAATTTGTTTTGTGAATACAAGACATCAAAAGATTTCAGCTATGCAAGCACCTGGTTCAGATGGCGCTGTTTTTTTGCTTCTTGATAATTTCATGCTGGAAGCAAATACTCCTCAAGAAATTTTGCTTATGGTAAAATTTTCTGATAGTAGTTCTACTGTAACTCAACATGCTTTTGAAGTATTTGGTATGAACGGATTTACATGGAGTTTGTTGTGTGTTGGTTGTTCTTTGACAACAAATGTTATGACGACAACGAACTACATCCCAGGCTTGATGAGTGTCAATGCTCTTAATTCATTGACTCCTTTACCTGTGCAAACTGGTGTTTTTGAAGAATTTGGGAGATTTGTCGTTTCTGTTGATTCAATAACTACTATCCGTGGTTTTAATGTCTTCATAAATAATTTTTTGGTTGTTTTTGATTCTATTGGTGTTTATACCACTACTGGAGAATTAATTTCCCATAATTATGGACAGACAGGACCTGCCTTATCTTTTATGTTTGATAGTACATTGGTATTAAATAATTCTCTTGATACTTTTGTTGTCAAAGGAATTCTTAATTCTTCTAATCATTTGTATCTTCTTTTGGCCATTAATCCAATAGAAATCTATGTTAGACAGTTTGGACCTTGGATGCCAAAATTTGCTTTAAATAGTACACTATACTTTAGTCAACTTCAAGTTAACAATATGACTACGGAAGCTGATTTACAGAAAGAGTCGCAAAATAATTTAGTTATTTATCCAAATCCGGCTTGTGATTTTATTTCATTTGAGGGAACTGATGATAGAATGAGTTATTTTGAGGTCATTGATATTTCTGGAAAAAAATTTTATTCTGGAAAAATCTCTGAAGAGCAGACTGTTTATATTGAGAATTTATCTGCTGGACTCTATCTACTAAAATGTAGTACAGAGCAAGGAAAAATCTTTACAAGAAAATTTGTCAAGAATTAGATTATGTTAATTGGAAACCCTACGAATCTCGTGGGGTTTTTTTGACATTTTTTTGATTTTTTTTATGCTTTTACCAGATATTTTATTTTTGAGGAAGAGATGGTGAGAAATGCTTTGTCCCCTGTAATGAGGTTATTGGAAATGCTTTTTGGTAAGGCGAAAAAATTTCTAGGTTTGCAGAAAAGAGTTGTTCAGCAAGCTATGAGTGCATTGGAGATGGGAGGGCGTGTTGATCAGCATTTACCAATGCCTCAGAGTATAGAAACAACTGCTCAAAAAGAGTTTCTAGAGAGTTTGATCTCTCAGCTGGATGAGATCTGGCAGGAAGAGTTTTTTTCTTACTATCCGCTTGGTAAGGTTTGGATTAAAACCCAAGAACTAGAGAGAATTAAGTCCAAAAAAGTGAACTTAACTGAAGAAGAGGAGCAATTTTTGATAACATTGAAGCAGAAAATATTAGTTAGTGGTGACGATGAAGTTAGTGAGAAGGCTATTCAGAAAGCTTATGTTCCAACTGCTGCCGAGCTTGAACAGTTGGTTGGGATTTTTGGAGTCAAAGATGAGAAAACTGTTCTTGATATGCTTAAAAAAATGTGACTTAGCTCTGAGTATCGTATCAATAAGGTTCTTTTCGGAAATGGCAAAACAACTCCTGTTACGATGGATGATGTTCAAGAAAAGACTATGTTTTTTGAGGCAAAGATTATTAAACTGGGTGTGCTGATGAAAGATTTGCAGGCTAATACTCAAATTTCTCAAGCTCTTAAGGACTTGTATTTATGAAGAATGCACCATCTTTTAAATCAATTAAAAATGCATCAACTTTCTTTGATAACTGAATGAGAAAAGGGGGGGCTTCATATAGAAGCTGATTTTTTGAATGATATTAATCAAGAGGTACAGAAACTTGATAAGGAGGTAAACTTTGGGGAGGCTGTTTCTGATGTACCAGAAGAAAGAAATCTATGTATTCAGGAATTTTCTGACTACTTTCAGCGTAATAGTAAAAAACTTTCTGATGAAGAAAAAACTATATTTCAGGAGTTTCTTACTGATATGAATCAAAAATATAATTTTTTACCAGAACCATATAAGAAAAAATCTGATAAACTGGAAACTGTTCAGAAAGGTCTTGCTAAACTGGAAAATTTTAATCTGGCTCTTTTACAAGAACAGTTTGAAAATGCTGGTTTGGCTGATGAAATTATTGTTTCTCAGCTTCTTGAGAATGGTGGGAAAAAGGATTTGCAAAGTTTTGTTGATGAGGCTTATAGGACTTTTCGAAGTAGAAAAGAAAAAATTTCTTCTGAAGAAAGTACTGAATTACAGAGTTTTTTATCTGAATTCGTGAAGAAATATTGATTGACTGAACTTACGGAAAGAAGCTGGGTCGTTAAAAATGGTGAATCAGTTTCTGCTCAACAGATCAAGGAAATTATGGAAAATACGATGCAACTTTATCAAGATTATCAGAAGAGAAATTTTCAATCAGAATTACCAGTTTGGGATGTGAAAATTGATTCAGAGAAAAAAAATATGGATGTTGAATCTTCTTCTCAAAGTATTTCTTTGCCTTCAAAATCTCGTACAAGAGAGGCTGTTATCAAAGTTTGAGTTGGTCATGAACTTGAAAAACACTGGTTATCGGGTGCTAATACTAGTAAATTTCTTGGAAAGAGTTTTAAATGACCTGGTTATTTGGACTTTGAGGAATGAATGGCAAAAATTCATGAGGCTTTTGTGGTAGGTAAAATCTCAAATCTGGATGATATAAAAAATCTAGCTGAAAAACCTGGAATTGGGTTGTTGACTGTTTTTGTTTGTGAAAATTATCCTCGCGAAAAGGCTTTGGAAATTATGAATTTATATAGTCGCATGGGAGCTGGAACTAATAATCCTGAAGTTTTGGTTGATAGGCGCAAGAGATTTGTAGCTGATAATTTGCCGTGAGCAAGTATCAAAGATGCTGTTTACTATAGAGGACAGAAAAAAGTTATTGAGCTTTTGATTCAGTGAGGAACATTGGAGGAGGCTGTGAAACAATTTGAATCTATGAATATGAAACTTTGAGCTCAAGATCTCCCGAAATTGGAGACTTTGAAGACAGAACTTGGTATCAAAGAATGAGAAATTACTTTGCCGCTTTTTCTATCGAAGGTTATTTTTGATAAATTGATGTATGGCAAAGGAAGTCAAAAAGATGCTAAAAATTTATTTTCTGATAACAAACCAAAACTTACTTTCGCTGAAAAACGCAAGCTTGTAAAAATTATTCAAGATTCTAGAGGAGGTGATGATAGGCTTGATTTGGCTTCTCAAAAATAATTATCTTGAACGCTGATTATGAAAAATCTGGCTTAGGTGCTAGGTTTTTTTCTATTTCTTTCTTGGTTTATTTTTGTATTGTAATTTTGATTTTAAAGTATATAAGTTTTACAAGTATAACTTTTTATACCAAAATAAGAAAATGAAAAAAATGGATGATAATCCTGAAAAGGAGTGCGGAATGAAAATTATAGGACATGTGACTATTTGACCAAAGGGCCAAGTTGTTATTCCAAAAGAAGCGAGAGAAACACTTTGATTGAAACCGTGAGACGATCTTTTGGTTTTGATGAAATGAGAGATGGCTATTTGAATGGTCAAGTCTTCGGATATGAAAAAAGTTATAGAATATATGCAAGAATTCATGGCGAAATAGTTTTTGCAGTTATTGTTATTAGAGTTGTCAGGATAAAAATTTTTATAGTTTTTGGTAAGAAAATGAAGATAGAGAAATTATTGATTGTGAGTGGTTTTATTTTTTTGGCTTGATGTAGTCAGTCTACTAATCAAATATCTTCGACTGGAGAAGTGATAAGATATCAGAAAGAGCTTAGAATTACAAGTTCTGCTGGTAGTAATGAACAACTTTATGCTACGGTAGTGGCTGAGAATACGACTAATATTAGCAGTTCTATAGCTGGGAGTGTAGAACAATTTTTCTGTCAGCCTTGAATGACTGTAGCACCAGGTACAGTGATAGCTAGAGTTGTCCCAGATCCAGACGATCAGAGTACATCTAATTCTATGATTCAGAGAGATTCACTACAAGGGCAGTTGGTTAATTTTGCTAAAATCTGAGAAGCCACTACTTTGAGTTTTGATGTTCAGAGAGATATTTTGCTAAAACAACAAGAGAGCAATAAAACTCAGCTTGATCTTTTGAAGAAAAGTCTGGCTAATTCTACTCAACAAAAAGAATTAACTAGCTGAGATACTGCTTTGCAACTTGCTAGTTTGCAGGATCAACTTGCTACTTTGGAACTAGCTCAAAAAACTGATCTTGATAAGGTTTCAAAAAGTGTAGAAAACAGTAGAAAAACTTTGTATAATACTGTCTATGATGGTATGAGAACTATTGATGATACTTTCTGAATTACTGCTGCTGGAAGACTCAGAAATAGTACTTTTGATATTTATGTTTCTTTTAATGATGGACCTTTAGGTTTAAAAGTTGAAAGATTATATGATGGCTATTGGGGCGATTTGTGAAGAATTGTATCTGGAATGAGTAATGATGAGGTAAGTCAATATGCCGCAGATCTTTCTACTTATTTTACTGATGCTGCTACAGCGATTAGCAAATCTGCTACGAGCTATAATTTTACTCAAGCTACCATTGATAGTCTTTATGCTTCTCTTCGTGCTGCATCAAATAGTCTTTTGGCGACGAAAACAAGTTTCGATTCTGTGGCTGCAAGTGCTGAAGCATTAACTAATAGCTATAAAAATCAGATTTCTACTTTAAAAATTAGTATTCAAAATCTTTCTACGAATAAAAGTCAGAGTGCTACTTTGTCTCTTGATACGAATATCAATACTTTAAAAAGTCAGATTTCTAATTTAGAACTTGGCCAGGCTAATGTTGAACAACAATTGAAAAATCTTGATAATACTAAAACAATTCAACTTTCACAGATTTTAAATCAAACTCTTTCAACGAGACAAAGTGCTGAAGTTTTGAGAAATAATTTAAATGGTGAAACGCTCAGAAGCCCAGTAGCTGGAGTTATAAAGGCTAGACTTGTTAGTCAATGAAATAAGGTGGCAGCTAGTGCTTTATTGTGTCAGATTTCTCCTAGTGATGTTACTAACTTAAAATTACAGATATCTTCACCAGTAAAACTTTCTCAGTGAGCATCGTTTGTTATTCTGAAAAATGATGAGATTATCTGATCTGGTAAAGTTGCTTATGAACTTCCTATTACTGATGCTGTTACTCAGAGCTTTTTATATGAAGCAAAACTTAGCGGTAGTTGATCTGGGGTTCTTAAGGAAGGTGAAAGAGTAGAAATTGCAGTCATGATGAGTGTTGGTGCTCAGGAAATTTGGCTGCCTCTTCAGTTTGTTACTCCAAAGATTGAATGATATTTTGTTTTGGTCAAAAGAGGTGGTACGGTTATTGAAAAACAAGTGACGGTTGGGCTTATAGATAATGAACAAATTCAGATTCTTTCAGGTTTACAGCTTTTGGATGTTGTTGTTTATTAAATTGAGATTTTCTTATAGCGAAGACATTCTCAGATAATTATAGGAAAAGAGGAGTAGAGCTTTGCAGAATAAAAATTTTTATAGTTTTTTGATGGAGATAGATGAATTTGATAGAAGTATTGAAGGGGCAGAAAACTTTTTTTAGACTCTTGGTGGTCTTATTTTTTCTGCTGGGTTGGTATAGTATTTCGACAATTACTAGGGAAGTTACACCTTCTATCAATATTCCAAACTATATTGTCTCTGTTGTTTATCCTGGAGCTGATCCGAATCTTGTTGATCAACAGGTTGTTCAGAAGCTTGAATCGAGGATGAGATCTATTAGTTTAGTGAAAAAAGTAACTACTTCTGCTACTTTTAATGTCTGAATTATTAATGTAGAGTTTTCTGAAAATAAAAAAGAGGTCGATGCAATAAATGATCTCAAATCCGTTATCGATCAGGTTTATCCGACTTTACCAAGCGATGTTACTTATCCTACTTTTAGGAAAGTAGATATCAGTGATACTCCTATTTATACTTTCAGTATTTGAGGAACAATTGATCTTGTGAATCTCTATAAAAAAGTTTCTTTTCTGGAGGATGCTTTAAAAACTATTCAAGGAGTCTCTGATGTGCAACTTCTTTGAAAACCAGTTCAGCAGCTTAGAATTCTTTTTGATTACGAAAAATTAGTGTCTTATAATGTTGATATTTCTTCTGTAATTCAACAATTGAGAGCTGCAAACTTTAAGATATCGACCGATAAAAAAGAGCTTAGTAACCAGCTTTATACTGTGGAGCTGAAAAATTATACAGATGAACTTTCTACGGTTATTGATAATATTAATAACTATTTGATTGTGGTTGGTAACTGAAAAACTGTTAGACTTAAAGATTTGGGGAGGTTGTATAATACAATTAAAGATAATGATAAGGAATCTTTTATTGTTCAGGGACTTGATCCGAAAAAGATTTATAGTACGCTTAGTTTTCAGATTAAGAAAATTCCTGGAGCTGATATTCAAAAAGTGACGCAGGCTGTTCTTGAAAAGATAGATATTTTTAAAAAGCAGTATCCAGAATTTTTATATTATGAGACATTTAATCAGAATGAAGCTTCTGAACAAATTTTTTCTAGTTTTGTCTCTAATTTCTTTCAGACTTGATTACAGGTTTTTTTGGTAATTTTGATCTTTTTGTGATTGAGATCTGGTTTTGTTTCTCTCATTGGGTTTATAGCTGTTTATGCTATCACTTTTGTGGTTTTGTTTTTTATGGGCGAATCTTTTAATAATATTACTTCGTTTTCTCTCATTTTGGTGCTTGGAATTATGGTTGATAATATTGTTATTATTGTGGAGTGAACAATTGAAAAACTGAGAGAGGGGGAAAAAGATATTTGGCAAGCTATATCATACTCTTTGAAGAATTATGTCTGGCCAATTGTTACTGGTACTATTGCTACTGTTTTGATTTTTGTACCGATTCAGTTTTCTTTGACTGGTATTATTGGTCAGTTTATGAAATCTTTTCCTCTGACTGTTAATTTGACATTGTTGGTTTCTCTTTTTGTGACTATCGTTTTGGTGCCAGTATTGATTGTCTGGTTTATTCCTATTCGTGATGCAAAGGAGCTTGATGAAAGACCTCGAAGAAAAGTCTGGGGAGTAATGCTTTATCAGATGAAGTTTCATTTTCGAGGGAAGACTTTTTGGTGATTACCTCATGTCAAACCTTCTGAAGCAATTAGCTGAATTTCAAAAATGGGAGTCTGGTTTGCTGAAAAATTTAATAATTTTACTCAGACTAAGAAAGGTACTTGGAATATATTATTTGTTTTTTGGGCGCTTTTTGTAGCTGGTATAGCATTGCTTGGTACTGGTTTACTCAAGGTTGATTTCTTGGGTAATTCTGATACGAACAATGTCTGGATCAATGTAAAATATAAACCTGGAATCACTTTGGAGGACAATAAAAAAGTGACTTATCAGATCACTAAAGACCTTGTTGATTATCTGAAAAAAAATGATTTTGCTTACTGAATAGAATCTTTGACTATTGATATTGGTTCTCAAAGAACTACTAATAGTATTGAAGCAGCTTTTAATGCTGGAGGAGGTAATTATAATGTCATGTCTTTTAGTCTGAGACTTTTTGATAATGATAAGCTTGCTAAGGATGGTAGAAAAAGGACTTATATGTCATTTTATCTTACTGAAAAACTTCAGGAGTTTGTCTCTACGGAAATAAAAAATAAATATCAGGATATTGATGATATTTCTACTGTAACTCAGAGAGGTGGTCCATCTGCAGGAAAGCCAGTTTGATTCTATATTTTGAATAATGATCTTGATGTGATGGGGAAGTATGTGGCTACTATTTCTCCAGAGATTCAAAAAATTCATTGAGTATATAATTTTTCTACTTCGATTCAGTATACGAACTGAAAAATACAGTACACTATTGATGAAAATAAGGTAAAACAATTGGGAGTTAATATGCAAACTCTTGGATTTATTTTGGCAGCTTTGAAAAATTCAGCTTATTGGCCAAATGGTATCAAGGTGACTGAATTTAACGAGTTTGCTGATGATCCAATTGAACTTAAAGGATATGTTCTTTTTTCAGGAAATATTGATTCGGTGCAAGTCAATAATGTTTATCTCCAACAAATTGTAAAGACTGTTGGCCTAAAACCTGAGCTTAAGACTATTAATAGAATTGATGGCTTGAGATCTATAGCTATTGAAGCTGATAAGTTGACTGATGTTGCTTTGAGCGATATTACTACGAAAATTGATGCTATTATGAAAAAAAATCCACTTCCTGCTGGAGTGCAGTATAAACCATCAGCTGATATTCAAACTCAAGCTGACACTGGAAAACAGCTTTGAAATGCTATGCTTATGGGATTGATTTTTATGTTTCTTATTTTGGTGTTGGAGTTTAAGAATATCAGATATCCTTTTTTAATTATTTCGTCTACTATTTTATCGATTGCTGGAGGATTGTTTTTCTTGTTTTTATTTGGTTATAGTTTTTCTTTCCCTGCTCAACTTGGTATGTTTGGAGTTATTGGAGTCTGAGTAAACCAGTCTATCGTGATTATTGATTATCTCCAAGAACTTATTGGTTCAGGAAGTTTTACAACGATGAGAGAAGCCTTGTCTCAAGCTATTCAAAGAAGGTTTGTTCCAATCTTTATTACTAATATCACGGGAGTTTTGTGAGTAATTTCTATTATTTTTTCTGATGAAATTTTTGGTAGTCTGGGTATAACTTTTATGGGTGGACTTCTTCTTTCAGTCTTTATTGGAATGCGGTATGTGCCTGCTTGTTTGCTTCTTATGGATAAAGCTTTTGATAAGAAAAACTCATAAATGTGCTGTTGCAGCGAAAAGTTTACACTTAGTGGATAAGATAATGAAGAGGT
>OEIV010000040.1_pt1 | contig 73077 bp, 68 predicted proteins | sample 1539231 | NCBI WGS metagenome assembly OEIV01 (sample SAMN03794762, study PRJEB22550) | activated sludge metagenome | feature: wastewater treatment plant; material: activated sludge; isolation source: Wastewater treatment plant of a petroleum refinery complex | place: Argentina: Buenos Aires ...
GCCCGGGCCGAAACAGCCCAGCCCGAAGCGGGCCCAGCGTGACACGAGCCCGGCCGGCCCGGCTCGAAACCAGAAGCGAACCGGTGTAGCCCGACCCCGTCGGGCACACCGACGCGCCCACACCCACACGCACCGCCCGGGCGCACACGCGCCTCCGTTAGCGTCGACGGCCGATGGACACAGCACCACGCCCGCTTGACGGGGTCCTCGTCGCCGACTTCTCCCGGGTGGTCGCCGGTCCGATGGTCGCCACGATCCTCGGCGACCTCGGCGCCACCGTCATCAAGGTCGAGCGGCCGGGGACCGGCGACGACACGCGATCGTGGGGCCCTCCATGGATCGACCTCGACGGCGAAGCCACGTCCACTTACTACCTCGGCATCAACCGGGGAAAGCGGTCGGTGCAGCTCGATCTGCGCGACGCCGCCGACCTCGACGCCGCACAGCGGCTGGCGGATCGAGCCGATGTGCTCGTCGAGAACTTCAAGCCCGGTACGCTCGACCGCGTCGGCCTCGGCTGGCCGGCCTGCGCGGCCCGAAACCCTCGGCTCGTCTACTGCACCATCCTCGGGTTCGGCGACGAGGGGACCGCCGCCGAGATGCCGGGATACGACCTGCTCGCCCAGGCGGCGAGTGGGCTGATGTCGATCACCGGCGAGGCCGAAGGCCGTCCACTCAAGACGGGGGTTGCGGTGGTGGACGTGCTCACGGCGCTCTACGCGACCATCGGCGTCACCTCGGCGCTGGCGGCGCGTGCGGCGACCGGACACGGCGAGCGCGTGCGCGTCTCGTTGATCGACGCCGCGATGGCGGCGCTCCTCAACCAGGGCTCCGCTGCGGCGATGGCCGGGGTCACCCCGACCAGGGGTGGCAACGACCACCCGTCGATCGCGCCGTATTCGACCTACACGGCAGCCGACCGCGACTTCGTGATCGCATGCGGCAACGACTCCCAGTTCGCGGGCCTGGCTGCCGCGGTCGCCCCGTCGCTTGCCGACGACGAGCGGTTCGCGTCGAACGCGTCGCGGGTCGCTCACCGGCGGGAACTCGACCGTCTGCTGCACGACGCGCTCGCGACACAACCCGCCGACCACTGGATCGCCGCGCTGCGAGCAGCCGGCGTTCCCGCCGGTCCGATCAACACGATTCCCGAGGCCTTCGAACTGCTCGCTGGCCTCGGGCTCGCGCCAGTCGAGCCGACCGCGTCGGCACACGGCACCGTGGTACCGACCGTGCGCTCGCCGATCCGCCTCGGCGACGGCAATTTCGAACCCGATCCGGGCGCGCATCCTCGCTCGGCCTCCCCACGGCTCGGCGCCGATGACGCGTGGTTCCGTGAATGGCTCGACCAGCCGCCGCCGGGCGCGCCATAGCCTGGTCCGATGATCGAAGCGCTCGGCGGCCTCGGCCTCGCATCGGCCGCCGGATTGAACGCCTACATCCCGGCGCTGGCGATTGCGGTCCTTGCCCAGTTCACGGACCGAGTCCACCTGCCGGCTGAGCTCGCCTTCCTCGACCGGACCTGGGTGCTCGTCACGTTGCTCCTGCTGTTGGTCGTTGAGGAGATCGTCGACAAGATCCCCGGGGCCGACCACCTCAACGACATCGTCCAGACCGTCGTGCGGCCCGCGTCGGGCGCGGTCGTCTTCGCTGCCGGGGCACCCGACGCGTTCAACGGGAACGTGTGGGTAGCGCTCGCCGTCGGGTTCGTCATGGCCCTCACCGTGCACGGCGCCAAGGCCGCCGGTCGCGGCGTCGTGAACGTGTCGACGGCGGGCGTCGGCGCACCGGTCGTGAGCGTCGTCGAAGACCTCCTGTCCATAGCGGCGACGGTCGTCGCCATCGCGATACCGGCCCTCGTCGTGGTCGTCCTGCTCGGAGTCGTGTGGCTGGTCTGGGTGGCGATCCGTCGGCGCACCCGTCGAGCTTCGCAGGGTCGGACCGGCGGGAATACGGTGGGCGCATGACCGACTTCGCGTTCTCCGAACTCCTCCCCCTCGGTGCGGACGACACGCCGTACCGCCTGCTCACCACCGACGGCGTGTCCACGTTCGAGGCCGGCGGCGAGCGGTTCCTGCGCGTCGAACCAGAAGCGCTGACGCTCCTGACCTCGACGGCCATGCGCGACATCGCCCACCTGCTGCGGCCCGGCCACCTGGCGCAGTTGCGCTCGATTCTCGACGACCCGGAGGCGTCGGACAACGACCGCTTCGTCGCCACCGAATTGCTGCGAAACGCATGCATCGCCGCCGGCGGCGTGCTGCCCTCCTGTCAGGACACCGGGACCGCAGTCGTCAAGGGCAAGAAGGGTCAGTACGTGGTGGTGCCGGGAGGCAACGACGAGGCTGCGATCGCACGCGGCATCTTCGACACCTACCAGACGTCAAACCTGCGCTACAGCCAGATGGCACCGCTCACCATGTGGGACGAGGTCAACACCAAGACCAACCTTCCCGCCGAGATCAAGATCGCGTCGATCGACGGCGACGCATACAAGTTCCTGTTCATGGCGAAGGGCGGCGGCTCGGCCAACAAGAGCTACCTCTACCAAGAGACGAAGGCGCTGCTGAACCCGAAGAGCCTCATGGCGTTCCTCGACAAGAACCTGCGCACGCTCGGCACGGCCGCCTGCCCGCCGTACCACCTGGCCATCGTGATCGGCGGCACCTCGGCGGAGTTCGCACTCGAAACCGCCAAGCTCGCCTCCGCTCGGTACCTCGACACGCTCCCGGCCACAGGCTCCGAGCTCGGCCACGGGTTCCGCGACCGCGACCTCGAACTCGAGGTCCTCGAGCTGACTCGTCGCTTCGGCATCGGCGCCCAGTTCGGCGGGAAGTACTTCTGCCACGACGTGCGTGTGATCCGCCTCCCCCGCCACGGCGCATCGTGCCCCGTCGCGATCGCCGTCTCGTGCTCGGCCGACCGCCAGGCGCTCGCGAAGATCACCGCCGACGGCGTGTTCCTCGAAGCACTCGAGGCCGACCCGGCGAAGTACCTGCCCGAGATCGCCGAGGGCGGGCTCGGCAACGACGTCGTACGAATCGATCTGAACCGGCCGATGGCCGAGGTGCGCGCCGAACTGACGAAGTACCCGGTGAAGACGCGCCTGTCGCTCACCGGCACGCTCGTGGTGGCCCGCGACATCGCACACGCGAAGATCGCCGAACGACTCGACGCCGGCGAGGAGATGCCGCAGTACCTGCGCGACCACGCGGTGTACTACGCCGGCCCGGCCAAGACGCCTGAGGGCTACGCGTCGGGCTCGTTCGGGCCGACCACCGCCGGGCGGATGGACTCCTACGTCGACCGCTTCCAGGCGGCCGGCGGCAGCATGGTGATGCTCGCGAAGGGGAACCGTTCGCAGGCCGTCACCGACGCGTGCCGCACACACGGCGGCTTCTACCTCGGCTCGATCGGCGGCCCCGCGGCTCGCCTCGCCCAGGACAACATTCGCAAGGTCGAGGTGCTCGACTACCCCGAGCTCGGCATGGAAGCGGTGTGGCGGATCGAGGTCGAGGACTTCCCCGCCTTCGTCGTGGTCGACGACAAGGGCAACGACTTCTTCGCCGAAGTGTCCCAGCCCGTCACCCTGCGCACCTGACGCGAACTCAGCAGAACTCGGCCGCGACCCGATCGAGCACGCGGTAGCCGGCGTCGGTGGCGCGCAGCACGGTGCCGTCGAGCTCAACGAGGCCGTCGCAACGCAGTGACTCGATCTCGGCCGCGAACTCGCGCCCGATGTCGACGCCCCACCGCAGCGACCCCTCGGCGAGGTCGACGCCGTCGCTCAGACGGAGCCCGCAGAACACGTGGTCGCCGGCGGCTTCGCGCGGGCCGAGCGCCTCCGCCTCGGGCGGCGCGCCGCCCGACCACGCCGCCATCGGCGCGTTCGCGGTGCGCACGGCGACCGCCCCGGCGGAGCGGTCTGCATCGAGCGGCGGCAGGTGACCACCGGCGGAGGGACCCAGCCCGAGCACCCAGCGGTTGCGCCAGTACGCCTGATTGTGGGTCGATCGCCTCCCGGGCCGCGCATAGTTGGACACCTCGTATCGATCGAACCCCGCCGAACCGAGCACCCGAGCGGTCCGCTCGATCGCGCCTGCCGCGCGGTCGTCGGGCACCTGCACGCCCCGCCGGGCGAAGGGCGTGCCGTCCTCGACGGTCAGCGTGTACACCGACATGTGGTGCACTCCCGAGGCGACCGCTGCGGCCAGGTCGCTGCCCAGGTTCTGGCCCCCGACAGCGGAGATGAGGTCGAGCGAGACGGTCGCCCCGGTCGCCAGGCAGCGCTCGATCGCGGTGAGGGCCGCTGCAGCGGTGTGCGCTCGACCCAGGCTCGCGAGTACACGGTCGTCGAACGACTGCACCCCGACGCTCAATCGGTTGAAGCCCAGATCGCCGAGCGCCGCGACCTTCCCCTCGCCGGCATCGAGCGGATGCACCTCGATGGTCGTCTCGCCGCTCGGACGGCCGAAGACGCGTGTGATGACGTCCACGATGCGCGCCAACTCGCCGATGCGCAGATGCGAGGGCGTACCGCCGCCCAGGTACAGCGTGGTCGGCACGACGTCGAACTGCTCCGCCGCAACGACGGCCTCAGCCTCCAGGCGATCGAGATACGCGTCGACCTGCCCGGCACGGCGCTCGACCACGTCGAAGCTGCAGAACGGGCAGACCGTCGCGCAGAACGGCACGTGGACGTAGATGTGTCGCACCACCCGGTCGATCACCGCACCATCTTCGCGTGCGTGCACCACATCTCGGTCCGGCGGGTACGGTGGCGCTGTGACCGCGCGGACCCGATCGCCCCGAGGTGGCCGCGGCACCGACGGAGAGCTGAACGATCGGGAGCAGCGACGCCACGAATTGCTCGACGCGGCGGTCGCGGCGGTGCGCCGCGAAGGTCCCGACGTGTCGATGGATGCGATCGCCAAAGAGGCCGGCATCACCAAGCCGATCCTGTATTCGCACTTCGGCGACAAGGCAGGGCTCGGCTTCGCCATCGCGGAGCGGTTCGGCGCCGCGCTCGCCGCGCAGATGGCGGAGCGCAGCGCCCAGATCTCCGACCCGCGCGAACTCATGCGTGCCGCGATCGACCTCTGGCTCAGCTTCGTCGAGGCCGAGCCGGAGGTGTACCGGTTCCTGACCAACGGCTCCTTTCTGAACCACGACGGCGCCGCCGGACACCGGTTGGTCGCCGAACTCGGGGCGGCCCTCGCACGCGTACTCGGCGGCTTCCTGCGCGAACGGCGAGTCGACTCCGGCGGCGCGGAGGCCTGGGCGTTCGGCATCGTCGGCATGGTGCACCTGGCGTGCGAATGGTGGCTCGATCGCCGCACGATGTCGCGTCTCGACCTCGTCGATTACCTGTCCGAATTGCTCTGGGGCGGGCTCGCCGGCAACGGTCTGGCCGCGCCGCCCAGCGAACTGTTGTCGCCCGACGAGTCGCGCTCGACCGACCCCCACCGTTAGCCTGTCGAGCCGATGACCGAGACCACTGCCGCACAGCCCCGGATCGCCTGGGCGATCCACATCTTCACCGCGAGCGGCATCCTCGCCGGGTTCTTCGGCCTGCTCTCGGCGCTCGACGGGAGCCCACGGGCATCGCTGCTCTGGATGATGGTCGCCATGATCATCGACGGGCTCGACGGTCCCATCGCCCGCAAGTACGACGTGTCCACCGTCCTGCCCATGATCGACGGGCACGTCATGGACCTCGTCATCGACTACGTCACGTGCGTGGTGGCACCGGCGTTCTTCATCCACGAGTTCCACCTCTTGCCGGCGAAGTTCGACATCGTCGGCACCGGCCTCATCCTGCTCACGTCGCTCTACCTCTTCTCGTACACCCACATCCAGACTGAGGACTGCTACTTCAACGGGTTTCCCGCGATGTGGAACCTGGTCGTCAACATCTTGTTCGTGACGCAGTCGCGGCCGATGGTCAACGCCGTCGTCGTCGTCCTGCTGTCAGTTCTCACGATCGTTCCGCTCAAGTTCATTCACCCGATCCGGGTCCGCGACTTCCGCAAGATCACCATTCCCGTGCTGGTCATCTGGATCGGGGCGATGATCTACCTCACCTGGATCCTCGACGACCGACTCGCCGGATGCACCGAATCCTGCCTGCCCATCGGGGCTCGCGCCGCGCAGGGGATCGTGTACCTCGGCACGATCTGGATCGTGGGCGTCGGGGTGTGGCGCACGTTCGCCGGCCGACGTGACACCCGCACCCGGGCGGCAACCGCATGACCAGGAGGGCCGTCACCATGCGCTCAGCAGTCGGAGCAGTCGCCGCGATAGCCGTGCTGCTCGGGATCTCCGCCATGGCGGCCGGGGCATCCGGCACAGATCGAGCGGAGCGCCCGTCCACGGAGTCCTCATCGCTGAGCAGCGCCGAGGCCGTCGTGCTCGGAATCGTCGAGGGGGTCACCGAGTACCTTCCGGTCAGCTCCACCGGCCATCTACTGATCACCGAGCGTCTCATGGGCATCGGCACCTCCGGGGATGCCGACAAGAACGCAGCCGATAGCTACACCATCGCCATTCAGATCGGCGCGATCGTCGCCGTGCTCGGCATCTACCGGCGGCGATTCGTCACCATGATCGACGGCGTGCTGGGTCGCAGCGACGAGGGCCGCTCGGTGCTCATGAGCCTGCTCGCTGCGTTCGTGCCCGCGGCCATCATCGGCCAGATCTTCGGCGACGCGATCAAGGACCGGCTGCTCAGCCCCTGGCCGGTCGCCGCTGCGTGGTTGGTCGGCGGCGTGGGCATCCTCGTCTTCGTCGGGCTCCAAAGTCGGCTGACCACGTCGATCACGTCGCTCGCCCAGATCACCCCGCGTCACGCGCTCATCATCGGGGTCGCTCAGACCGTGGCGATGTGGCCGGGTGTCAGCCGCAGCCTGGTCACGATCATCGCCGCGCTGCTCATGGGGGTCGCGATGGACGTGGCGGTCGAGTTCAGCTTCTTGCTCGGGTTCATCACGCTCAGCGCCGCCACCGTGTACGACCTGGCCAAGCACGGCAACGAGATCCTCGACCAGTTCGGCGTCGCCACACCGTTGCTCGGCATCGTGGTCGCGGGCGTCGCCGCCTTCGCCTCGGTCAAGTTCATGATCTCGTGGCTCAGCCAGCGCGGCCTGGCGCTCTTCGGCTGGTACCGGATTGCGGCCGGTATCGCCGCCGGCGTGATGATCCTCGCCGGCACGATCTAGCCGTCCCCGATCTGGCCGTCCCCGGCCCGATCCGGTCCGGACCGAGTCCAGACCTAGTCCGGCAGCTCGCCCTCTTCGCGGAGACGGATCGGGCCGAAATGCTCGTGCTTCCAGCCGACCTTGTCGCTGTAGAACTCGCGTGCGATGTCCATGTCGGCGGCCAGGTCGCCCGACGGCATGAAGATGGGCCCGAATCCCGACGTCTTCGTCGACCGGTCGACGAACGCCAACACGATGGGCACGTCGGCGGCCTGGGCGATGCGGTAGAAGCCCGACTTCCAGTGCTCGGCCCGGCTGCGAGTTCCTTCGGCGGGTATCGCGAGGCGCAAGTCCGGATTCGCCGCGAACTCGTCGGCGAGCTGACCCACGAGTCCCTGGGGCGACGTGCGGTCCACCGGCACACCCCCGGTCGCTCGCATGACCCAGCCGAGCGGCGGCTTGAACAGCGACGCCTTGCCGAGGAACGAGAGGTTCATGTGGTTCACCCACGAGACCGCGATCATGAGCAGGTAGTCGATGTTCGAGGTGTGCGGTGCACACACGATCACGCATCCGCTGGTCGGCGCGGTACCCACGGGCCGCCAACCGATGAGGCGGAGGAACAGGCGTCCGAAGAAGGCTTTCAAGGCCCTAAACGTAGTTCAGGGACGATTGCTCATCGAATCGCGCCGCCCGGACCGACGAGACTGTGCCCACGACCATGGCTGGGGTCGAACGAGGAGATGTCCGAATGCGAAGGCAAGTCGATAGAGCACGGCGCTACGCAGCCGTCGGAATGATCGCGAGCGGGCTCGGGCTCGCGTCCGTCGTTCCACTCGGGTTCGCCGCCGACGGCGCACCCGGGACGGTGTCGGGCACGATCTTCCGCGACCCCAACGGCAACGGCGTTCGCGATGCGGGCGAGGCGGCGCAGCCGGGCATTGTCGTCACGGCCACGTCCTCCACCGGCGCCTCCGCCTCGGCCGCGGCCGGAGCGGACGGCCGATACTCCATCGACTTGGGCGCGCTCGGAGCCGGGCCGTTCCGCGTCGAACTCGGCGACCTCCCGGCCCCGCTGCACCAGGGTCCGGTCGGCTCGGGCGACGGCGCCTCGGCGACTTCGGTACGCGTGGTCGCCAGCGGTGGCGTCGCGAACTTCGCGGTCGCGAACCCCGCCGAGTACTGCCAGGCCAATCCTCGCCTCGTCACCGCCTGCTTCTCCTTCGGCGGGTTCCCGAGTTCGTTCGATGTGGTGTCCTTCCGCAACAACGCTGCCGGCAGCGATGCCGACACGTCGACACCCGCCAAGGAAGCGCGGACCGAGCTCGCCAACCAAGGCGAGGTCGGATCGGTCAACGGCGCTGCCTACCAGCGCTCCTCGCGCACGCAGTTCTTCGCCGCGTACGTCAAGCACTACACACCGCTGGGATCGGGCGGGCCGGGCGGGATCTACCGCATCGCCCCCGGCGCCGATGGCGTCGCAGGCACGGCCGACGACGTGCCGTCGCTCTACATCGACCTCAACTCGGTCGTACCGGGGAACCCGGCCGGAACGCTCTCACGGCCCCCGATGACCACCGAACCGCAGTGGCGCAACGACCCGGTGTGGGACGAGGTCGGAAAGGTCGGCCTGGGCGACATCGAGTTCTCCGAGGACGGCCGCTACCTGTTCGTCGTCAGCCTCGGCGATCGCAAGCTGTACCGCATCGACACCCGCCTCGATCCCACGCTCGCCCCCACAGCGGCGCAGGTGCAGGGCTTCTCGATCCCCACACCCGCGAGCTGCCCGTCGGGCGACCTTCGGCCGATGGGCCTGGGCGTGAGCGAGTCCGGCGTGTATGTCGGGGCGGTGTGCAGCGGCGAGTCGAGCAATGCCCGCGCCGACCTGCGCGCCTCCGTGTTCCGCTTCGATACGGCGAGCAACACCTTCGCCGCGGCCCCGGTGCTCGATGCCTCACTCGGCTTCGAGCGCGGCTGTGCCAGCCCCTACCTGGGTACCTGCCCGTCGCCGGCGATTCAGAAGTTCTGGAACCCGTGGCGATCGAGCTTCGACCTCGCCGACTACGCCCAGCTTCCGGTGCCGATCTCGGCGATTCCGCTCACGTACCTCGCCCGCCCGACGCCGATCCTGAGCGACATCCAGTTCGCCGGCGGCTCGATGATGCTCGGATTCCGCGATCGTGCCGGCGATCAGCTCGGCTACCTGGTCAACAGTCCGTATCTCGCGACCAGCTCCGGCGACGTGCTGCGAGCCTGCCAGAGCGGCTCGGGGACCTGGCAGCTCGAGTCGAACGGCGCATCCCCCGCCGGGTGCGAGCCTGCGTTCTCGAACGCTGCGGGTGCCGGCACCGCGCAGGGCCCCGGCGGCGGCGAGTTCTACTCCGATGAACGGTCGGGCACCGCCGAGCAGGAGACGGCGCAGGGCGGCATGGTCTACCTGCCGTCGACCAACTCGCTCGCGGTCACCTCGCTCGATCCGCTGGGATCGCCCCTGCAAGGCGGCGTGCGGTGGTACGACCAGAGCTCCGGTCGCCTCGAGCGGATCGACGTGGCGACGAGCGGCGTCGGCTCCCCCGCCGGACACGCCTACCAGCTCTTCGACGCCCAGGCCGACGGGGTTCGGTTCGGCAAGGCGAACGGGCTCGGCGATCTGGAGGCGTTGTGCGACGAAGCACCGCTCGAGATCGGCAACCTCGTGTGGTTCGACGCGGACCGTGACGGCATCCAGGACCCCGACGAGGCCGGCATCCCGGGCGTCACCGTCGACCTGCTCGACGGGTCGGGCGATGTGGTCGCCACGGCGATCACCGCCGCGGACGGCACCTACCTGTTCCTGTCCGACACGGCCCCGAACCTGCCCGCGAGCCCCGACAGCCACTACGGCGTCGTTGCCGGTGGACTGGAGACCGACACGGCCTACCGGCTGCGCTTCGATCGGTCCACGGCCGACCTGAGCGGGCTGCCCGGCGTGACCGTCGATGCCCTCACCCGCACCGCCACCGACGCAGGCGCCGTCGATGCCATCGACTCCGATGCGGTCGATGACGGCGGGGCCGATGCCATCGACGTCGTGACCGGCGCCGCCGGGGCGAACGACCACACCTTCGACGTGGGCTACCACGTCGCCGAGACGACCACGACCACCTCGTCGACGTCCACCTCGACATCGACCTCGACCACTTCATCGACATCGACGACCACCACGACGCCCGCGACCACGACGCCGGCGACGGTGTTGGGGTCCACGACGATCAAGGCGACGACCACGACGGTCAAGAGCTCCGGCGGCGGGTCGAGCCTTGCGACCACCGGTGCCTCATCGGTGACGCTCACCGCAGCGGGTCTTGCGCTGCTTCTCGGAGGCGTGTACCTCCTGATCGTGGGACGCCGCCTCCGCGACTAGTCGCCGGGTGACGTCCCCCGTTCCCACCGGACCCCATCGGGGAAGCTGGGGAGCTGGGGAGCGCTGCGGCCGCACCATCATGGTGCGGTCGCAGCGCAGGCTCACATCGTGCTGCGAGTCAGCGCAGCGACCGAAGGCCGGCGACCGACTTCCAGCCGAGCGCAGCGGCGGGCACGGCCAGCGCAAGCGTCGCGATGAGCCCGCCGAGGCCGAGTTCGTCGCGGAACGCTGCGGCGGTAGCGATATCGGCGCTGTCGGCGGCCGCGCTCACGGCGACCCATCGGGTGTCGGGCGGATCGTCGCGCAGTGCCGCGAGCGTTCCGGCGCCCAGCGCGACGTCGCGGACACCGAACGCCCGCAACATCCACACGGCCGGGCCGGGGGTCGAGGCGGCGTCGCGACGCAACAGCAGCTTGGGCGCGCCGACGCACAAGGCGCCGAACAGCACTCGACCGGCGGCGATCAATCGGGCGATCAGAAGGTCATCCATGCCGGGCATCGTGACACACCCCGGTACCGACGGTCAGCGCAACGAGATGCCGTCGGTGTCATCCGATCGGAGCTGGCCGAACGCGGCCATCACCGTCGCGGCGATCGGCACAGCGATGAAGGCGCCGAAGATGCCTCCGAGCACACCACCGGCGGCGACGAGCAGCAGGCTCGCCAGCGGGTGGATCGAGAGCTGCCGGCTCGTGAGCCACGGGTACATCACGTTCGCGTCGAGTTGTTGAACGACCAGCACGACGCCGGCGATCACGACCGCCACCGTCGGCCCGCGCGACACCAACGCCACGAGCACGACCACCGAACCGCTCACGATGGCCCCGACGGTCGGGATGAACGCGAAGAGGAACACGAGCGCACCCAGCGCGAATGCCACCGGCAGGCCCGCGATAGCCGAGGCGATGCCGATCGCCAGCGAGTCCACGACCGCCGATGTCAACGTCACCTTCACGTACGCGATCAGGGCGTGCCACGCGGCCCTGCCGGCACGGTCGACGCGGTCGCGTTGGGGCGCCGGGGTCATGCGCAACACCGCACCCCACATCACCGCCCGGTCCTTCATGAAGAAGAGCGTCGTGACGAAGGTCAGTAGACCGCCGGCCAGCAATCCCGTGGTGGTCGACAGCACGCTGAACGTGCCGGCCAGCGCCTCGGCCGGATCGTCGCGAAGCGAGTTGAGCGCCCGATCCATCGCGCTGTCGACCCCCGTTGCGTCGACCTTGAGGGGCCCCGTCTCGAGCCAGTCGGTCACCTCGGACACGCCGTCGCGCGCCTGAGCGGCCAGCTCGTCGTAGCTGTCGTAGAACTCACTCACCACCAGCGCGAGCACCCCGGACACGCACGCGAACCCGATGACGAATGCGACGATCCACGACGCGTTCGCACTGAGACCTCGGCGCAGCAGCCGGCGCCGAATGGGCTCCAGCAACGCACAGATCATCGCGGCGACCAGGACCGGGCCGACGATCAGGCCCAGCTCGATCGCGGCGACCACCACCATCCAACTGGCGACGACGATCACGATGAGCCGCCACGACCAGTCGGATGCGGTCCTCAGCCAGCCGGGAACCGGCCCGTCAGGAGTCGTCATCGTCAAGATCCTCCCGGTCGCTCGGTTGCGCCTCCGGAGCCACCTGCGGCACCGACCGCACGAGGCCACCCGCCCGGCCGATGGGTCCGGTCCGAGCCGTCGCGAGGAACCGCCGGAACCGCACGATCCGGTCGAAGTCGGCTGCGCTGGGAGGGCCGGGCCGGCGGGTCGTCACCCTGCCGACGCTATCCCGCTCGCCGCCGCCGAGCCGCGGTTAGCCGTCCAATCCGAACAGCCGCGTGAGCTGTGGGTCCCTGCCCGCGGTGTAGCCGCCGTCGACCGGGAGCGCCACGCCCGAGATGAAGGACGCATCTCGCGACGCCAGGAAGAGGGCCGCTGCGGCGACCTCCTCGGGTTCGCCGAATCGGCCGAGCTTGTGGTCGGCGAGCATCGCGTCACGGATGGCGACCAGGTCGGGCTCGTCGGTGACGGCGCTCGTCATCGGGGTCCGGATCAGGCCCGGGCAGAGGGCGTTCACGCGGATCCCCATGCGCCCGTAGTCGATCGCCATGTTGCGCGTCAGCAGGACCACGCCGCCCTTCGACGCGTTGTAAGCGCTCCCGGCCGCCATGCCTTCGAGGCCCTCGACCGACGCGAGGTTCACGATGGTGCCGCGCTCACCCTCCACCAACGGCTGGTCCAGCATGATCGTCACGGCGGCCTTCGCGACGTGGAAGGTGCCCTTCAAGTTGACGTCGATGATCCGGTCCCACTCGCTGCCTTCGAGCATGTGGACCGGTGCGCCGCCTCCGACACCGGCGGCGTTCACCACGATGTCGATCCTCCGACGCGCCGTGGCGATCGAGGCGAACGCGGCGGCCACGGCCGCCTCGTCGGTCACGTCGACCTCGCGGTGCTCGACCCGAGTGCGCCGCGAGGTCGCGGGCACCGTCAGGTCGAGCCCGACGACATGGGCGCCTTCCCGGTGGAATCGCTCGACGCAGGCTGCGCCGATTCCCGAAGCCGCACCGGTCACCACCGCGACGTGGCCGTTGAGCCGTCCCATAGTCCATCCTCGTCTCGCTGTACGGAGCCGGGTCGACACTATCGGTGTTCACGCTGGCGCGGAGCGACCTTTCGTTCAGACAACCGCCAGCGACACGCCACCTGGGCGAGGGTCGAACCGTCGCACTGCGGCAAGCACCTGGAGCGCGACTCGTTCGCCCGCACGCCGATCGAGGGTGTCGCCCAGACCCACCTCGAGCCGAAGACCCGAATCGGTGCGTCGGACCTCGGCCCGGCACGCCGACGGATCGATGCCGAGGGCGGCGCAGCGGTCGGCCAGCGCGCCGACGGCGACGGCGGTGTGCGCCTCGGTCGCTCCGTCGATCGCCGCCCGGCAGGCGGCCACCATGTCATGGACACCGTCGGCCGAACCGGCGGCGACCGCGGCATAGGGGCCGGGCGCCGAGTGGCCGATGACGACCACGGGAATCGACGAACGCACGGCGCAACCCACGCCGTCGCCCAGAGACGGCGCACCGCCCGCCGGGATCACCGGCACCACCGCAACGTCGGGGTCCTGGTCGGCGGGACAGCCGTGGCCGGCGACCAGCGTGCACAGGGTGCCATCGGCGTTGTCGTGGCAGCGGAGCACCTGGGCGCCGCTCGCTTGGAGCGCATCGATCAACTCGGCATCGGCCGGACCACTGCTACCTGCAAACATCACTCTCACGGAACGTGCCCCCTTGACCGACCGATTCCACAGCCGCGCGAGCGCAGCGAACTGCCACCACCATCGGCCGATCCACGGTCGACGCACAGGGACAAAGGTCCCGCGCCGAGCGCCGCGCTCGACCCCCTAGCGGACGGCCCAGCCGAAGCGGTGGGTATGGGTCGCGAAGTACATGAAGCTCTCGACCGACCGCACGCCCTCCACCCGCTTCACCTGGGAGTTGATCACGTCGAGCAGCCCGGGCGAATCCTCGCAAATCACCTCGGCGAGCAGATCGAAGCTCCCCGCGGTCATCACGATGTAGATCACGCCATCGATCTCGGCGATGGCGTCGGCGACAGCGACCACATCGCCGTCGACTTGGATGCCGAGCATCGCCATGACCGGGTACCCCATGGTCTGCGGATCGGTGACACCGACCACCCGCACCACCTGGTTGTCGAGCAGTCGCTGCACCCGCTGACGCGCCGCGGCGGCGGAGAGCCCGACCTTCGGCCCCAGATCGGCGTACGACACGCGACCGTCGCGCTGGAGTTCGGCGAGGATCGACTTGTCGACCTCGTCCAGGTCGACGGGTAGGCGGCGCACGGATCGCGAGTGTGGCAGATCGACTGCCAGCGGGCGATCCGCGTTCATCGCGACCACCCGTCGCGGCGCTCCATCACGCTGTTGCCACCGTCGACCACCAGCATCTGGCCCGTGACGTAGGACGCGTCGGGCGATGCGAGGAAGGCGATGGCCGCCGCCACCTCGTCGGGCCGGCCCGACCGGCGCATCGGCGACGCGCTGCCGGCGCGGCGCTCGTCGTCGGTGGCCGACGACGTGTCGATCCACCCGGGAGCGACCGCATTGACGCAGACGCCGTGCTCCGCGAGCTCCACCGCGAGCGCTCGGGTGAGGCCCACCATCGCGGCCTTGGCGGCGTGGTACGCCACGTCGCCGGGATATGCGTTGACGGCCCCGCTCGTCGATGCGACCATCACGATCCGTCCCGCCGGCGAGGCGCACACCGCGTCGAGCGCAGCGTTGGTCACGTACCAGGCGGTGCCGAGATTGCGTTCGATGCCGCTCGACCAGGCGGCCGCGGTCAGCTCCGACGCAGTCCCGGCCGCGTCGGAGGGCTCGCCGGTCGCGGTCATGCCGGCGTTGTTCACCACCACGTCGAGGCCGCCGCCGAACTCGACGGCCGCGTCCACCAACGAACGGGCCCAATCCGGCGATCGCAGGTCGCCGACCCACCCGAGCGCGGCGACGCCGTGTCGTTGCGAGATCTCCGCGGCCCGCTCGACGACCCGATCGGTGGTCGCAGCCACGACGACCGCGCAGCCTGCCGCGGCGAGCCGATCGGCCGCCGCGAAGCCGATGCCACGCGGATCACCGGCGCCCGTGACGAGCGCGACCCGGCGGGCATCGCCGCGACCGGCCACGGTTGCTCAGCCCACCAACTCGTCGACGGCCGCCGCGAACACCTCGGTGTGACGGTCGACATCGGCCTGCGTGTGGCAGGGCGACATGAGCGCCATGTTGTGGAACGGGGTCAGGAGGATGCCCCGGTTGATCGCGTAGAGGTGCATGAATGCGTCGAGGTCGGGATCGACAGCGGCCGCCGCGTCGCGGCCGTTGCGCGGCGGCGGGCAGAACCAGTACTCCGCACGGCCGCCGAGGCGATTCACGCACCACGGCAGGTCGTGCCGGTCGATCGTCTTCTGCACGCCGTCGTTCCAGGCAACGGCGAGCGGGATCATGCGGTCGAAGTCCTCGGCGCGCAGCGTCGACGACAACGTCGCACGGACCGCTGCCAGGGCGAGTGCATTGCCGGTCAGCGTGCCACCCACGCCCGAGGTGTCGACACCAGGATCGGTCAATGCGGGAAGCAGCCGCTCGGCAACCTGCTCGGTCATCCCGTAGGCCGCCGCGGGCATCCCGCCACCGATGGTCTTGCCGATCACGAGGAAGTCGGGCCGCAGTCCCCACGCCTCGGTCGCTCCACCGGGGCCGGCACAGATGGTGTGGGTCTCGTCGATGATGAGCAAGGTCCCCGTGCGGTCGCAGAGCTCGCGAAGCGCCCGGTGGTACCCCTCGTCGGGCAGCACGATCCCGATGTTGGTCAGCGCCGGCTCGGCGAGCACGCACGCAACGTCGCCCGGCGTAAGCGCCGCTTCGAGCGCATCGAGGTCGTTGAACTGCACGACCTTGGTGGTCTCCTCCGCCGGCACGGGTGCGCCGAGAGTGCCCGGCCGCGAGCGCACGTTCCCGTCGTCGTCCAGGGTCGCAAACGCCTCGTCGACCGTGCCGTGGTAGCACCAGTCGAACACGAGCACCTTGCGGCGACCGGTGAGATGCCGAGCGAATCGCAGCACGAACCGGTTCGCGTCGGTCGCCGTCATGGCCATCTGCCAACGCGGCAATCCGAACCTCCGCGCCAGCTCGTCGGCGACCCACGGAGCATCGGCGCTCGGCAGCATCGTCGTGATGCCTCGACGCGCCTGCGCCGCCAGCGCGTCGGCAACCTGTGGGAGAGCGTGCCCGACCATCGCTCCCGTGTCGCCGAGACAGAAGTCGACGTAGGCGTGCCCGTCGATGTCGGTGAACCGGGCGCCCTGCGCGGTGTCGAACACCAGCGGGAACGAGCCGGGCCACCGCGTCATCCACGCCATCGGCACCCCGCCGAGCAGGGAGCCGGTCCGGGTCGAGGCGGCGGCCGACTGCGGATGGAGCTCGATGAACGCGGCTTCCTCGCGCTCCTGCAAGAGCGCGAGGCGCTGTCGGTCGATCATGGTCATTCCTCCACAATCAACCCTGATGCAGCCGCGAGTCAAGTGATTCGCGTGTGAAAGGGCATTCGTTCAAGCGATTCGATTGTCGCCCGATCTGCACCGAGCGGTCAGCGCAGAGCCAGGCCCGCTCGAATTGCCGTGTACACCGCAACTCCCAGCAGCAGCGCCGCGAACCAGCGCAGGCTCTTCTTGGCGTCGAGGCGGTTCGCCACCCGTCCGCCCGTCACCACCCCGGCGATGGCCGCTCCCGTGAAGGGAAGCGCCACCGCCCAGTCCACCGACACCGTCGCGAACCGGGTGCCCAATGCCACGGCGCAGTTGATCGCGATGATCAGCAGCGAGGTTCCGACCGCCTCGGGCATCGCCATGCCCAGCGCCAACGTCAGCGCCGGGATGATGACGAACCCACCACCGACGCCGAACAGCCCGGTCAGGAAGCCGACCACGGTGCCCGCCACGAGCACCTTGCCGAGCGCGGCGGCATCGAGACCGGCGACGGTTCGACGCGACGGGGTCGCCTCGAGTTCCGCAAGCGCACGTTCCTCCCCGGCCCGGGTGCATGTCGGGCATGCCGTCAGCATCCGCCAGGCGGCGATCACGACCAGCCCCGAGAAGCCGAGGAGCAACAGGTCGGGGTCGAGCCGGCGATTCAGCGCCGACCCGGCGAGCGACCCGCCGATGCCGACGAGGCCGAAGACGACGCCGCGTGCGACATCGACGCGTCCCGCCCGCCGGTGCGTGTCCATCCCCACCAGCGACGCCATGCCGACCACCATCAACGAGGTGGTCGTGGCATCGCGGGCGCTCTGCCCGGCGACGTACACGAGCGCAGGCACGGCCAGGATCGATCCCCCGCCTCCCAGCGCACCGAGCGACAGCCCGATCAGGAATCCGAGCGGGGACGCAATCAGCGCTCGCACCGCTCAGCCCGCGGCCACGGCGTGCGGAGCGGCAAGGGCCACCCACGCGTCGTAGCCGCCGATCAGGTCGGCGACCGTGTCGAAGCCGTTCGCCGAGAGCGCCGAACTCGCGGCCGCGCTGCGGTACCCCCCGGCGCAGTACACGACGGTCGGGCGCGACGAGTCGAGCTCGTCGAGGCGGCCCATCAGCACCGGCAGCGGGATGTTGACCGCCCCCGGCAACGCGCCGGCCTCGACCTCGCCGGGGTTACGCACATCGACCACCTGCACGTCGTCGGTCGCAATCCACGCCGCCACCTCCGTGGCGTTGAGCCGGCGCAGCGGCTTCGCCAGGTCGGGTCGGGCGATCAGCACCGCCTCCACATCGTCGAGCGCACCGATCACTCCGTCGAAGCCGATGCGGGCAAGCCGCACCTTCGCCTCGGTCTCACGTCCTGCGTCGGTCACCACGATCACGGACTGCCCCGGCCGGACGATGTCGCCTGCGTACTCGGCGAAGCGACCGTCGAGCCCCACGTTGATCGAACCGCGGAGATGGCCCGACGCGAACACCTCGGGCGCACGGCAGTCGACCACGACGGTGCCGTCGGCCTGCGCCGCGAGCACCTGGTCGAGCGCGAAACGACGAGGCGGCTCGGCGTCGTCGAGCAGCTCGCGCTCACGGCGGTTCGTCGTGGCGGCGAACACGAAGTACAGCGGGGCGACCGACTGGCCCTCGGTGACCGCCGCGACGAACTCGTCCTCGGTCATCGGTGCGAGCGCGTAGTTCGAGCGTCGCTCGGCGCCGATCGTCGACGACGTCGCGTCGGAGAGGCTCTTGCCGCACGCCGACCCGGCGCCGTGGGCCGGATAGACGACCGTCTCGTCGGGCAGCGTGAGGATCTCCGTCTGCAACGAGTGGTACAGGCGGCGGGCCAGATCGTCGGCGGTCACGCCGAGCGACGTGAGCAGGTCGGGCCGCCCGACATCGCCGATGAAGAGCGTGTCACCGCTGAAGATGGCCGTCGGAACCTCGGCGTCGGCCCGCTCGTACGCGACGATGCACATCGACTCGGGCGTGTGGCCCGGCGTGTGACGGAACTCGAGCTGGACATCACCGAGCGACAGCCGCTCGCGATTCGCCATGGTCTCGATCGCGTAGTCGGCGATCGCGCTCGGCCCGTAGAGGATCCGGGCGCCGGTCGCCGACGCGAGCTCCAGGTGGCCCGACACGAAGTCGGCATGGAAGTGGGTCTCGATGACCGCCTCGATCGTCAGGCCCTCGGCCGCGGCCTCGGCGAGGTAGATGGAGATGTCTCGCTGCGGGTCGATCACGACCGCGCGCCCGGTACTCGGGTCTGCGACCAGATAGCTGAACAGCGACAGGCATTCGAGCTGGTATTGGCGAATGATCATGGTTGGTGTGCTCCGTGGGTCAGGGCAACCCGCCGCAATGGGTATGGGCGACGAGAAGCGGTGGTGGGGAGAGCGCTGGCGCCGTTGGCGTCAGGAGAGCTTGGCGTGTCAGGAGAGCTTGAGGAACATCTTCTGCACCTCGTCGAGTCCGAGGCCCTCGGCCGCCGACGCATCGGGGTTCGCGAGGCACCAGCTGAGCCCTGCCGCCACCAGCAAGAAGCCGGTCTGTTCGAGCGCACGGGTGGCCGCCGAGATCTGCGTCACCACATCGCGACAGTCACGCTGCTCGCCGAGCATGGTGTGGATGCCGCGCACCTGGCCCTCGATCCGCCGGAGCCGCCGCTGGAGGTCCGCAACCGTGTCCTCGGGGATGTCCATGCGGTGCAGCATATACCCCCTGGGGTATGGATCAACCCCTCGGAGCCACCAGGTCCGCATCGGGCGCCCCGAGCACGTCTGCGCCCTCGGCGTCGACCGCTACCAGCGCCATCAGCGCCGCGCGGGCGACCTCGATCTGGGCGTCATCGGGCAACCGCGTCGTGAAGCGCTGGAGGAAAAGGCCGGGCGCGGCCATCGACCGCGCCAGCACGCCGTGCCCGTGTCCGCCGCCGATCCGCAGGATCTCGTAGGAGATCCCGACGGTCACCGGGGCCAGCGCCACGCGCGAGATCAGGAGCCACACCGCCGGAAGCGCCCCCACCGCCGCGAACACCACGATCGACACCGCGAAGATCAGCAGGAAGAAGTCGGTCCCGCACCGCGGATGGCGCGGGCTGTGGCACCGCGCTTGGTCGATCGTGGGCACCGCGCCGTGCTCGTAGGCCGCGATCACCATGTGTTCGGCACCGTGGTATTCGAGCGTGCGGCGAATACCTGGCAGCCCGGACAACAGCCACAGATAACCCACGAACAGGGCAAGGCGCACCAACCCCTCCGCAACGGACGCGGCCACCCCGCGACCGATCAGCGGGGCCGCCGCCGCGGCAGCCACCACCGGCACGAACAGGAACACGGACACGACGCCGGTCACCACCAGCCCCACGACCACTCGCTCGCGGGCGGTCGGAGCGGTCGAAGTGCCCGACTCGGCCGACTCGCGGCGGGACCACTCCATGGCCGACAACCCGATCCGAACCGAGTCGATCAAGGCGCCGACACCGCGGAGAACGGGCACCCGGCGGGTCCGGGGCAGCGCCAGGCGCGCGGTTTGCAGCGTCGTCGCGATCGAGCCGTCGGCACGGCGAGCCGCCGCTCCCCAACGATCGCCGCGGCGCACCATCACGCCTTCCACCAACGCCTGCCCGCCCACCAGATCCGCTGCCATGCAGGGCACGGTACCGAGCGGTCCGAGCGATCCCACCCGGCCTGGGCTGGCGGACTGCGCCCCGGATCGGACAGGATCGCGCCTGTGAAGTGGGTCGTGATCTACGAAAGCCGCACCGGAACGACGGCACGGGCCGCCACGGTGATCGCGGCGCAACTCGATGCCGCCGGACACGACGTGGCGGTCTTCCCGACGAAGACGATCGACCTCAAGGCCGTCGCCGAGGCCGACGCAGTGGTCGTGGGCACGTGGACCGACGGTGCGATCCTGTTCGGGCAGCGCCCAGGCGGAGCCGGCAACCTGGCCCGTCACCTCCCGATGATGTGGGACAAGCCGACGTACGCGTACGCCACGTATGCGATCCGGGCCGGGGGCGTGCTGCGCGGTGTCACCAAGCTGCTCGCCTCGAAGGGGTGCGACGTGCGCGGGGCGCTCGAGTTGCACCGCCGCCACATCGACACCGACGCGGCCGATTTCGCCGACGCCGTCGTCGCAGCCTTCACTCCCGCACGCTGAGCTGCGGTCAGGCGAACTTCGCCAGCGCGGCGGCCACCGAAGCCGCAAGCGGCGCCGTCGGTGCCGTTTTCGTATCGGGGATCGCCGGCAGCGCCGCCAGCCGGAGCGGGATCTCGCCGGACCACACGTCCGGATCGAGATCCTCCGGCTCGTCGACCGGGCCGCCCGAGCGCGTCTTGATCGACGCCTCGTCGATCACCACGGCGAACACCGCCGTCTGGCGCAGCTCGACGCGATTCGGCGGCCGCGTCTCGTCGCAGCGGCCAGGCAGCGTGTGGTCGACGATCCGCTCGAGCGCCCGTTCCGCCTCGTCATCGAGAAGCCGGCGCGCCCGACCGAGCACGACGATCGACCGAAAGTTCATCGAGTGATGGAACTGCGACTTCGCCGCGACCAGCCCGTCGAGCAGCGTCACCGTCACGCACACCGCAGCGCCCTCGCCCATGACCCGCGCCAGGCGCGTCGCAACCGAACCGTGGAGGAACAGCTCGTCGCCGGAGCGGCCATACGCCATCGGCACGACGAACGGCTGCCCGTCGACCGAAATGCCGACGTGAGCGATCGCACCCTCGTCGAGAATCTCGTACGCCAGCGCACGGTCGTACGCCGAACGCTCGGCGCGCCGCGGCGTGGTGCGATCGGTCCGGCGAAGCGGTCGCGTCGGGTCGGCAGCGTGGTCGTCCATCGCCGCAGTCTCGCGAACCCGGGGCCATCCGATGCGGTGAATTCGCGACGCCAATCGGCCCAGCCCGGTTCACGTTCGACCCTCTAAGGTGCCCGACCACGAGGATCCACTCGCGTTGATCGACGACTCCAGGGGGCACTGCCATGCGCGGCACGATGATGGACTTTCCGCTCACTCTCACCCATCTCTTCGACCGGGCGGAGCGCCTCTTTCCCACCAAGGAAATCGTGACGGCCTCACCGACCGGCATCGAGCGGCGCACGTACGGCCAGTGGGCCGAGCGCACGCGCCGGCTCGGCACCGTGCTCGACCAGCTCGGCATCTCGGCCGACGGCCGCGTCGCCACGTTCGCGTGGAACTCGGCCCGGCATCTCGAGCTGTACTTCGCCCCGCCGTGCACCGGCCGGGTAGCGCATACCCTCAACCTCCGGCTGTTCCCCGATCAGCTCACCTACATCGCGAACCATGCGGAAGACGAGGTGATCTTCGTCGACAACTCGATCGTGCCGTTGCTGTGGCCGACGATCGACACCTTCGAGACGGTGCGCCACATCGTCGTCATGAACGACACGGGCGGCGCGCTCCCGACCGAGGCGCCCAACGGCATCGAGATCCACGACTACGAGACGCTGCTCGCCGGCGCCGAGCCGCGTGAGTTCCACATCGGCGACGAGAACCTCGCGGCGTCGATGATGTACACCTCGGGCACGACCGGGAACCCCAAGGGCGTGGTGTACACGCACCGGTCGATCACCCTGCACACCTTCGGCGCCATGATGGCCGACTCCCTCGGAGCATCCGAACGCGACATCATCTTGCCGGTGGTGCCCATGTTCCACGCCAACGCGTGGGGGCTTGCACACGCGGGAGTCGCGTCCGGCGCGACGCTCGTGATGCCCGGACCCGACCTCTCCCCCGGCGCCCTGCTCACCCTGATCGAGACCGAGCGAGTCACCGTTGCGGCGGGCGTTCCGACAATCTGGATGGCGGTGCTCGCCGAGATCGACGGCCGCGACGTGTCATCGCTGCGGGCCATCCCGTGTGGCGGCAGCGCCGTGCCCCCGGCGCTCAGCGAGGGGTTCCGCTCCAAGATCGGCATGCCGATCTTCCAGGCGTGGGGCATGACCGAAACGTCGCCGATCGCCGCCGCCTGCCATATCAAGAGCTACCTCGACGACACGCCGGAACGGCGAGCCACCGTGGGCCTCGTCGTGCCCGGCGTGGAGTTCCGCACGGTCGTTCCCAACACCACCGACGAGGTGCCGTGGGACGGCGAGACCACCGGCGAGCTGCAGGTGCGCGGGCCGTGGGTGACGGGCACCTACTACAACGACGAGCGCGCCGCCGACTCGTTCACCGCGGACGGATGGCTGCGCACCGGCGACGTCGCAGTCGTCGACGACGAGGCCTACATCCGCCTGGTGGACCGAACGAAGGACCTCGTGAAGTCGGGCGGCGAGTGGATCAGCTCGGTCGACCTCGAGAACGAGATCATGGCCCACCCCGAGGTGGCCGAGGCCGCCGTGATCGGCATTCCCCACCCTCGTTGGGACGAGCGTCCCCTCGCCTGCGTGGTGCGCTCCGAGGGCTCCGAGCTCAGCCGCCAGGACGTGCTCGACTGGCTCACGCCGCGAGTGGCCAAGTGGTGGCTGCCCGACGATGTCGTCTTCATCGAATCCGTCCCGAAGACCAGCGTCGGCAAGTTCTCCAAGAAGACCCTGCGGGAACAGTTCGCCGACTACGCCTGGCCCACCGGATCGGACTGACGCCCGGCGCCGGCGGGGCGCATCCGGTCGATCGCGGCAACGATCGCTCCGACCATCATCGGGGCGGCGTGGACCGCGTCGACGATGCCGGCGTCGCGGAGCTCGATCGCGCTGACCTGCTGGAGCTCGGCGAGTTCGGCTGCGTGGGTCGGGTCGCGGTGCAGGATGACCGAACCGGCCTCGGGTGCGATCGGAGCGACGAACGAGTCGGGCGTCGCCAGGACGGTGTCCGCAGCCATCCAGGCGATCGCCGCGCCGCCCGCTCCCTGCCCGTCGACGACGGCGACCGTCGGCACGACGAGCGCACCCATGTCCTCGATCGAGCGAGCGATCTCCCCAGGGAGGCCGAGTCGCTCGGCCTCACCGGCGAGGTGCGCTCCCGCGGTGTCGACCACGGTGACGAGCGGCAGGCCGAGCTCCCCCGCGAGCCGCATCATGCGCCGGCCGAGGCGCAGCCCCGCGACCGTCGGACGAGCGGGCGCTCCGTCGACGCGGCGATGGCCCAGCACCAGCATCGGACGACCGGCAACACGCATGAGCAGCGCGGCGACCGACGGATCGGTGCCACCGGAGCGATCGCCCGACAGTTCGACACACACGTCGGCGGTCGACGCCAGCCCGTCGATGACCGGCGTGCGATCGGGGGCCCGCGAGGCCACAACGGCGTCCCATCCGGTGGGGCCGATCGCCACCTCGGGCCCGGCCGCTGGTGGGAGGGAGGGATCGGCCGGTGCGAGCGCCGAGAGGATATGCCCGATCCGGTCACGGAGATCGTGGACGACGCAGATGGCATCGACGTGTCCCGCAGCGAGGTACCCCTCTGCGGTCTGCACCTCGGGCGGTTCGATCGGCTCACCGATCATCGCAGCCACGCGCGGCCCGGTGAAACCGAGCGTCGCGCCCGGCTCCGCGGTGAGGAACTGTGCGGCCGAGGCCCACGACGCGAGCACACCGCCCGTGGTCGGGTGCGCGAGGTGGACGATCACCGGGAGTCCGGCCCGCCGCACCCGGGTCACCGCCGCGAGCGTGGGGAGCATCTGCATGAAGGCTCGGGTGCCCTCTTGCATGCGCGCGCCGCCCGAGTTCGCGATCGCCACCACCGGGCGTCGTTCCGCCACCGCCAGGTCGAGGGCCGTGCAGAAACGATCGCCGGCCGCGAGGCTCAGCGTTCCGGCGGCCACCTCGAAGCGGCACCACACCAGCATGACCGGGTGTCCCGCGATCGTGGCCCGGCCCGCATCCAGCGAGTCCGCCTCGCCTGAAAGGCGAGTGAACGAGCCATGGTCGGCGAGAAGATCGGGCCAGTCGAACACGCGGCGACTGTAGCGGCGACCGTCGCGACGCCGACAAGCCGACGTCCCACCCGCGCCCGCGCCCGCCCACGTCCGCCAGCCCGCCCACGTCCGCCGGCGCAATTCAGGCTCAGTGGTGCACATGTGCACCGCTGAGCCTGGATTGCCTCGCGGATCCGGGATCGCGATCAGTTGAACGCGGCGATCACTCCTGCAAGTATCACGCACGACAACTTCTTCTGGCGGGAGAACTCACATGAAACCGATCCACGCGGCTCTTGCCGCGGCGACCATCGCGGCGACCCTCGCAACCGGTACCGCAGCGCTCTCCGAACCCAACGACCTGCCGTCGTGGCAACAGGGTGAAAACCGCATCGGCAACCGCGTCTTCAACGACCTCAACGGCAACGGCATCGCCGACCCCGACGAACCCGGAATCGCAAACGTCACCGTCACCCTCGACAAGGACTACGCCGAAGCCGGAGCAAACGAGCCGAACTGGGTCACCATCGCCAGCGGGGCGTCCTCCGACGGCGGATGGTGGAGCTACGACCACCTCAACGACGGCTGCTACCGCATCGGCGTCATACCACCCGACGGCGCACACCCAACCTGGGAAACCCCCACCCTCCAACAGTGGTTCGACCACGACAACAACGACATCGACCCCCTCACCAACCACTCCCGACGCTTCTGCCTCGACGCCACCACCCGCAACGACAGCCACTACCGCTGGAAGATCGGCCTCACCCTCCCCACCGACCACGCCTACACCCAAATCGCCGCCGGCTATGACCGAACTTGCGGCCTGCTCGCCGACCATCGGGTCGCGTGCTGGGGTTCCGGGGTGGACGATCTGAGCGGCCTCGGTTCCGAAGTCCCGGCCATCGTCCCAGGCATCACCAACCCCTCCGCCATCGCTGTCGGCTCGGGCCACGCGTGCGCGGTCCTCGCCGACGGCACAGTCAGGTGCTGGGGACACAACGAGGATGGCGAGCTCGGCGACGGCACCAAAACCGACTCGGCAACACCGGTCAAGGTCACCGGCATCACCAACGCCACGGCCGCCACCGTCGGCGCATATTACTCGTGCGCGGTCCTCGCCGACGGCACGGTCTCATGCTGGGGATACAACAGGGAAGGCAACCTCGGCGACGGCACCACCAACCACTCGACAACACCGGTGAAGGTCACCGGCATCACCAACGCCGCCGCGATCGCAGGCGCCAGCAGCCACGCGTGCGCACTCCTCACCGACGGCACCATCTCATGCTGGGGATACAACAGCGAAGGCAACCTCGGCGACGGCACCACCAACCACTCGACAACACCGGTCAAGGTCACCGGCATCACCAACGCCACCGCCATCACCGCCGGCGGAAACCACGCGTGCGCACTCCTCACCGACGGAACTGCCACATGCTGGGGATACAACAGCGAAGGCAACCTCGGCGACGGCACCACCAACCACTCGACGACACCGGTCAAGGTCGCCGGCATCACCAATGCCACCGCCATCACCGCCACGTATGGCCACACATGCGCGGTCCTCGCCGACGGAACTGCCACATGCTGGGGCGCCAACTGGTTCGGCCAACTCGGCAACGGCGGCGACCGGGCTTCGTATGTGCCAGTGGAAGTCGCCGGAATCACCAACGCCACCGCCGCCGCCACCGCCGGCACTTACCACTCGTGCGCTCTCCTCGAAGACGGAACGGCCACGTGCTGGGGGCATAACGGGTTCGGCGCACTCGGCAACGGCACCAGGGCCAACTCGGCAACACCGGTGCCGGTGTCGCGGGCGATCCGGGCGGGCTACCCGCCAATCTGACCGCGACCTGCCCGACCTGCCCGACCTGACCGGCCGTCCGCACGTGCGGACGGCCGGATCCAGACGGCCGGCGGTCAGAAGCCGAGGGGCGGAACGACAGCCTCGATGAGTGACGGGCCGGGAGTCGCGAGCGCCGCGGCAAGTTGGTCGGCGAACTCCTCGGCGGTGGTCGCACGCGTGGCGCCCACGCCCATGCCCTGGGCCAGGGACACGAAATCGAGCTCCGGCCCGTGCAGGTCGAGCATCGACAGCGCCTTCGGCCCGACCTGCGCGGCGCCGACCCGCTGGAGCTCCATGTTGAGCACCGCGTAGCTGTGGTTGGCGAAGATCACCGTGGTCACATCGAGCGACTCGCGCACCATCGTCCACAACGCCTGCAGCGTGTACATCGCCGATCCGTCCGCCTGCAGCGCCAGCACGGGGCGATCGGAGCAGGCAACCGCCGCGCCGACGGCGAGGGGCAGGCCCACACCGATCGAGCCGCCGGTCAGGCAGAGCCAGTCGTGTCGCGGCGCACCGGCGGTGGCCGCAGGGATGAACAACCCCGACGTGTTCGCTTCGTCCACCACGATGGCGCGCTCGGGCAGCAGGGCACCGATGACCGCCGCGGCGCCGTCAGTGGTCAGCGGGCCGGACGGCAACTCGGGGCGGGACGCCTCGGCGACCGCCACCTCCGCCGGGGCACCGAGAGCCTCGGCGAGCGCCTCGAGAAACGCGACGGGGTCGACCGAGCGGGGAACCTGATGGATGGCGCACCCCTCGGGCGTCAGCACCGAAGCCTTCCCCGGGTAGGCGAAGAACGAGACCGGCGCCGCCGCGTCGACGACGACGACGTGCTCGGCACCGTCGAGCTGCATCTGCGCGAACTCGGCGAGGTACGCGAGCCGGTCGACCGGAGGCAGCCCCGCTCCGCGCTCGTGACGAGCGGGGAAGGTCTCGGCGAACAGCCGGGCGCCGGCCGCTGTGGCCACGCGGGCCGCTGCGGTCACGCCATCGGCGAGCATCGCACGCCCACCGATCAGCACCACGCTCGATGCGTCGCCGCGCAGCACCGCTGCGATCTCGGCGACCAACGCCGGGTCGGGAGCACTCGCCGGCTCCGGCGTCGACGGTCCGACTGCGCCGGGGGCGTCGAGCCAGCACACGTCCGCGGGCAGCACCAGGGTGGCGATCCGGGCGGGGGACGCGAGCGCGGCCGCAACCGCGTCGGCGGCATCCTGCGCGACCTCGTCGGGCGACATCGAGCGCCGGAACCATCCCTCGCACGCAGCGGCGATCGAATCGATGTCGCTCTCCAGCGGCGCGTCGTACTGCTTGTGGTAGGTCGCGTGGTCCCCGACGATGTTCACGATCGGCGAGTGGGCCCGACGCGCATTGTGCAGGTTCGCCATGGCGTTCCCGAGCCCGGGGCCGAGGTGGAGCAGCGTTGCGGCCGGCCGACCCGACATGCGAGCGAAGCCGTCCGCGGCGCCGGACGCGACGCCTTCGAACAGGCACAGCACACCGCGCATGCCCGGCACGTCGTCGAGCGCAGCGACGAAGTGCATCTCGGACGTGCCCGGGTTGGAGAAGCACACGTCGACGTCGGCCGCGACGAGCGTCTCGATCAAGGCGCGAGCGCCATTTCCGGACGGGTTGGCCTGGCCGGACGAGTTGGTCTGGCCGGATGGGTTGGTCTCGTCGGTCACAGGACTGCTCCGGGGTTGAGGATGCCGTTGGGGTCGAACGCCGCCTTGATGCGGCGCATCAGGTCGATCTTCGCGGGGTCTTCGAGTTCGAGGAAGTAGGACCGCTTCTCGGTGCCGAGCCCGTGCTCGCCCGATATCGCACCGCCCAGCTCCATCCCGGCCCGGTACAACCCCATCATCACCGTGTGCAGCGCATCGGGGTCGCTCTGGAACACGCCGAGGTGCACGTTGCCATCGCCTGCGTGGCCGCACCCGGCGATCCACGATCCGGTTTCGGATGCGAGCGCCGACACGCGCTCCATGAACTCCGGGATCGACGCCCGGGGGACCACCACGTCGACCACGTCGTTCGCACCGTTCGCCTTCGCCAGCCAGAAGGCCTTCTCGCGTGCGTCGATGAGTTGCGCCGCTGCCCCACCTGGCAGCACGTATACGTCCATCGCGTCGAGCTCGCCGAGCAGCCCGGCCAGCGCCTCGACATCGGCGTCGAGGCGGTCCGCGTGCGCGCTCTCGAGCACCACGACGAGGTACGCGAGCGCCGAGTCCTTCACGTCCTGCGGGATGCCCAGGTCGAGCGAACCCGACGATGTCATGACCGACATCGTCAGCAGGTCGATGTACTCGAGGATCTGCGGCCCGAGCCCCGACGCGACGACCCGCGGCACGGCGCCCGTCACCCCGTCGAGCGTCGCGAACGGCGCCAGGATCGTGGTGGAGAACGGCAGCCGCGGCTGCAACTTGAGCGTCGCCTCGGTCACCACGGCGAGCGTGCCTTCCGAGCCGATGATTAGCTGCGTCAGGTCGTAGCCCGTGGAGATCTTGACGATCTTGCCGCCAGCCCGGATGACCTCGCCGGTGGCGAGCACGGCCTCGACACCGAGCACGTGGTGGCGTGTCACGCCGTACTTGACCGCACGCATGCCACCGGCGTTGGTGTTGACGTTGCCGCCCAGGCTCGCCGAGTACTCGCCGGGGAACACCGGGTAGACGAGACCCAGTGGCGCGAGCGCTGCGTCGAGCTGATCGAGCGTGACGCCCGGCTGCACGACGGCGATGTGGTTCTCGGTGTCGATCTCCAGAATCCGGTTCATCTTGTCGAACGAGATCAACACCCCACCGGACCGTGCGACGCACGCGCCCGACAGGCCGGTTCCCGCGCCGCGGGCCGTGACCGGAATGCGGTGATCGTTCGCGTGGGCCACGACCGCGGCGACCGCTGCGGTCGACTCCGGCCACACCACCACATCGGGACGGTGCGGCTCGACGCCCAACCCCTCGTCGTGGGTCAGGTCGTCGCTGATGGCGTCGCCGGACGCCACATTGGCAGCCCCGACGATGCTCGCGAGCACCTCGTGCGTGTCCGACATCATCAACCCCCTCGACGGCGTGCGGACGTTCTAGCAAGGCAACGGGAGCCTCACCAACGAACGAATGGGCCGCGGGTAGCTTGGCCCGATGCTCAGCGACCCCGATCCCGGCGCCGAACGACTGGTCGCCGGCACCCGCGTGTTGGCGGGTAGCCGCCTCGTCGAGATCGACGCGGCGCTCGCCGATGCGTACCGACCCGGCGACGAACTGCTCGCAATCGACGGCCGGCTCGTGCACCTGAGCGCCGCCGACCTCGATGCCGGCCGAGGCGCCGTCGCACGAGCGCACGACGCGTTTCTGCAACTCGCCGGGGTCTCCGACGAGTCGATCGACCGCTTCTTCCACGGATTCGCCGACCGGCTCGCCGACGACGCTGCGGTCGTTCCGATTCTCGAGGCCAACGCGGCCGACGTGGCCCGAGCCCGCGAGGCCGGTCGTTCGACCACCCGGCTCGTGCTCTCGTCGCAGATGCGCTCCGACATGGTCGCCGGATTGCGCACCTGGGCCGCCCAACCGTCGGGCCGGGGCGAGATCGTGCGCACCGTCGAGCACGACGGGTGGACCGTCGAGCTGGTCCGTGCCGGGCTCGGCGTGGTCGGCTTCGTCTTCGAAGGTCGCCCGAACGTGTTCGCCGACGCATGTGGCGTGCTGCGCTCCGGCAACACCGTCGCGTTCCGGATCGGGTCGGACGCGCTCGGCACGGCACGGGCGATCATGGAGCACGCGCTCCGACCCGCGCTCGCCGAGGCCGGGCTCCCACTCGACGCCGCGTCGCTGGTCGATTCACGCTCGCACGGCGCCGGCCACGCCATGTTCTCCGACCAGCGGCTCGCGCTCGCCGTCGCCCGCGGCTCCGGCCCCGCGGTGGCGCAACTCGGCGCTGTCGCGCGGCAGGCGGGCGTCGCCGTCAGCCTCCACGGGGCGGGCGGCGCGTGGATCGTCGCGGGGGAACCGACGGCCGATACCGCGTTCGCCGACGCCGTGCGCTGGTCGCTCGATCGCAAGGTGTGCAACACGCTCAACACGTGCTGTATCCCTCTGGCCCACGCCGACCGTCTCGTGCCGGTGTTCCTCGAATCGCTCGACGCCGCCGCGGCGGCCCGCGGCACCGAGGCGAAGCTTCACCTGTGCGGCGAACACGCCGCGATCGGTCCGGACCGCATTGCGCAACGCACGATCATCCGCGCCGAGGGCGCGTCCGTCGAGCCGGGTTGCGAGACGATCGACGAGTCCCAGCTCGGCCGCGAATGGGAGTGGGAGGAGTCGCCCGAGGTCACGCTTGTCATCGTCGACGACCTCGACCACGCCATCGACCTCTTCAACGCCAGGTCGCCACGCTTCGTGGCGTCGCTCGTGTCGAGCAACCCCGAGGAGCACGCCCGGTTCTGGAACCGGATCGACGCGCCGTTCGTCGGCAACGGCTTCACGCGTTGGGTCGACGGCCAGTACGCCCTCGATGCGCCCGAACTCGGCCTGTCGAACTGGCACGGCGGGCGCCTGCTCGCCCGCGGCGGCATTCTCTCGGGCGATTCGGTGTTCACCGTGCGCACCCGCGTGCGCCAGACGCGCTCCGACGTCCACCGGTGACCGTGCCGCTCACGCCGAGCGATCGGATCGCGGCGGTGGACTCGGTCATCCGCGGGCGGCGAACCTGCCTGCAGCTCGACCCCGATCGTCGCGTGGAACGCGACGTCGTCGCCGAGCTCTGCGATCTGGCGACCTGGGCCCCGAACCACCGGCGCACCGAGCCGTGGCGGTTCGCCGCGTTCGACGGCGACGGTCGAGCGCGCCTCGGCGACTGCCTCGCCGACGCCCTGGCAACGCGGGGCGCACCACCCGACCGGGTCACGAAGACCCGACGGAAGTACCTGCGCGCGCCCGTCGTGGTCGTGGTCGCCACGTCGCTCGGCGTCGATGAGGTCGACACCGCCGAGCGACGCGACGCCGTGGCGGCCGGCGTCCAAAACCTGCTGCTCGCGGCCACCGCACGGGGGCTCGCCTCGTTCTGGAGCTCGGTGCCCGTACCCGATGCGTCCGAGCTGCTCGACCTTTGTGGATTCGAGTCCGGAGCGCGCGCCATCGCTGCGATCTACCTCGGTCACCCGACGGGCGAGTGCCCGCCTCCTCCCCGGCGTCGCGCCGCGGTCGGCTGGATCTCGTGACCGCCGAACCCGAACGCGCCGAACCCGAACGCGCCGAACCCGAAGGCGCGGCCGATGCATCCTCGCGTCCCGCGATCTCGCCCGACTTTCCGGCGCTGATCGGCACGCTGATCGGCACCGCGGGGCTGGCGATATGGGCCGTGAGCGGCTGGCTCAACGCGAGCGCCGGACTGGATCTCACCGACGAGGGCTTCTATCTCCTGTCGTACCGGTGGTGGTCGACGGAGTACCGCAACTTCACCGGCGCCCAGTTCATCTACGGGCCGATCTTCGAATCGCTCGGCTGGAACATCGGCGACTTCCGCCGCGTCGGCCTGGTCGTCGCAATAGCCCTGCACCTCGCGTTCGGCCTCGCGTTCGCTCGCTGGCTGCGGGCGCATCGCCCCCACCTCCGGCGGTCGCGATGGACGACGGCGGCGATCACCACCCTCGTGGCGGCATCCGGTGCGATGTCGGCCGCATGGCTTCCCGCGAGCCCCTCGTACAACACGCTGTCGTTGCACGGCACGATCGCGGCGACGACTGCGCTCCTGGTGCAGCTTCGTCGTGCCGAGGTCTCGGCGCGGTGGCTTCCCGTGGCACCGGCGATGCTCGGCGCCGCGATGATGGTGGCGGGTCTCGCCAAGTGGCCCTCGACGCTGCTCACGGCGCCGGTGCTGCTCGTCGTGCTCGTGCTCGCACGGAGCGATCGGTGGTGGAAGCGTGCCCTCGACGTGGCCGCGTCGGCGGTAGGCGCCGCGGTCGTGTGGGGCTGGCTGAGCGCCGCGATCGACCTGCCGCGGTTTCTCGACGAATTCGGCGAAGTCACCACGGCTATCAACCGTGGGACCAACGATCCGCTGACGCTGTGGCGCTTCTACCTCAACGGCATCCGCTACATCGCGACCACGAACAGCGGGCTGGTGATCGCGTTCCTCGGCGCCTGCGTGCTCGTGGGGGTTGCCCGCTGGCTGCGCGTGCCGCTCGCGCTCATCACCGTGGTGATCGGCGCGATGGCCGTGCGGTCGCTGACCGACATCATCCTTCCCTCGTTCCGAGCGCAGTTCCTGGTGGCGGCGATCGGCCTGCCACCACTCGTGTATGCGGCATCGACCGCCTTCGCCCGCCGTTGGCTTGCCGCTGCGCCCGGCACCGGCACCGGCACCAGGCCAGAGCCAGAACCAGAACCAGAACCAGAGCCAGAATCCACGGACCTCGAGACCACAGGCGATCAGGGTGTGGCACCCGCTGGCGCCCGATGGCACACGTGGCTGGTCGGACTCGCCCTCGCCGCGCTTCCCGCCACCTTCGCCGCGGGCACCGGAAACGCCATCCTCGTCCTCGCATCGGCCGCCTTCGCCTTCTGGGGAGCGCTCGGCCTGTTGGCCCTGTCGGCGGCCCCGCCCGACGGCGTGGCCCAAACCGCCACGAGCGCCGCTCTCGTGGGAGCAATCGTGTTCGTGCCCGCCTGGGCCGCCGCCGACGGGCTGCTCCGCCACCCCTATCGGGTCGATCCGGTCGAGGACTCGACGGTCGAGGTGTCGAGCCTGCCGCCGCTCGCCGGCCTGCGGTTCGGCGAGGACACCGCCGACGGGCTGCAGCGCTTCGGCGAGGCGCTCGCGCCGCTGGTGCAGGAGCCGGGCCGTCGGGTGCTCGCCTACGACGAGAGCGCGGGGCTCGTGCTCGCGCTCGGCGGCCGCAGCGTGGGCGAGCCCTGGTACTCGTTCATCGACCACCGGCGAACGGCCGACGGGATCCGATCCGCATGCCCCGACCATCGCCCCCCGTGGGGCTCCCGGCCTCCGATCCTGCTGCTTCGGCGCAACCTCACCACGGTCGACACCGCCGCTCTGCGGTACTGCGGCATCGACCTCTGGCGCGACTACGTTTCACTCGTGCCACGCGGAGACGACTGGGACGAGCTGACGGTGCTGGTCCACCGACGCGACGCCGACCGTCTGCTCGATGCCGGCACGATCCGGTCGACGTACGCGGCCCGCTGACCGTCGAGGGAGCCACGATGAACCCCAAGAAGCCACCCGACGAGCGCCGTCGTCGCGTGACGATCCTGGTACCCGCGTTCAACGAGGCGGCAACGGTCGACGGCCTGCTCGAACGATTCCGTGGACTCCGAGACGCACACTCCGATATCGAGCTCGATCTGCTGCTCGTCGATGACGGTTCCAGCGACGGAACCGTCGATCGGCTGATCGAACTCGCACTCCCCGACGACGCCGTGCGAGCGGTCGAGCTGTCGCGGAACTTCGGGTCGCACTACGCGATCACCGCCGGGTTCCACCACGTCGAGACCGACGCGGTGATCGTGCTCGGCGCCGACCTGCAGGAACCGCCGGAGTTGGTTGCTCGCTTCCTCGCCGAGTGGCGCGGCGGCGCCGACGTGGTGTGGGGTATTCGTTCGGTTCGTGCGCAGCGGTCGAAGGTCTACGACGCGGCGTCCACGGCCTTCTCCCGCCTGTTCAGCCGCACTGCCGGGCTGGCCAACTACCCCGCCGAGGGTCCGTCGGGGGTGCTGGTCGACCGGGCCGTCGTCGACACGGTCGTGGCCATGCCCGAACACAATCGCAACGTGCTGGCGCTCATCGCATGGGTCGGCTTCACCCAGACCCGCGTCGCCTACGAGCAGGCGCCCCGGGCGCACGGCGAGAGCCGTTGGACCCGGGCGAAGATCCTGCGCCTCGCCGTGGACTCGATGGTGCAGTTCTCGTCGGCCCCCCTGCGCGCATGTTCGACCCTCGGAGCCCTCGCCGCAACGCTCGGCGTGCTCTACGCACTGGTCTTGATCGTCCGCTCGCTCGTCGGCGTGACCACGCCGTCGGGCTGGCCGACCGCGATCGTCGTGACGCTCATCATGGGCGGCCTGCAGCTGCTCACGCTCGGCGTGATCGGCGAGTACCTCTGGCGGGGCGTCGACGAAACCCGCGGGCGGCCGCTGTTCGTCGTCCGACGCGTCCGCCGTCCCGGCGACGCGATCGCCGCCATCACCCCCACCCCGTCCGACGCTGCTGAGGAGACACACCAATGAGATCCCGCGAGAGCACCGTGCTCGTGACCGGAGGGCTCGGCTACATCGGCTCGTATGTGGTGACGCGACTGGTCGACGCCGGATGGAAGGTCCGAATCGCCGACAATCGGTATCGATCCGACCCAGCGGTCGAGGCGCGACTGGCGCAGCTCGACGGCGTCGAGATCCACGAGGTCGACGTTCGATACCGCGGTGCGGTCGACCGCGTGATGCAGGGCTGCGAGGCGGTCGTGCACCTCGCAGCGGTGTGCCTGAACAAGAGCATCTCCGATCCGACGGAGAGCTTCGACGTGAACCTCATGGGCACGCAGCACGTGGTGGAATCCGCCGTAGCACACGGCGTCCGCCGGGTGATCTATGCCTCGTCCGCCTCGGTGTACGGCAACCCGACCCGCCTCCCCATGGCCGAGACCGACCTGCCTGCGCCGATCACGCCGTACTGCATCGCGAAGCTCGCGGGCGAGCACCTGCTCGGCTTCCACGCGGCGCGTTCGGGCCTGTCGTGGCTCGGCCTTCGGTTCTTCAACGTGTACGGCCCGGGGCAGCCGACCGACGCCTACTACACCTCGGTCGTGCTCACCTTCCTTCGACGCCTCGCCCAGGGCGACGCACCCGTCATCGACGGCAAGGGCGAGCAGTCGATGGACTTCGTTCATGTCGACGACGTCGCGCGGGCCGTGATCGCCGCGCTCGAGTCCGATGCCACGGGGCAGGTGCTCAATGTGGGCACCGGAACGCAAACGACGGTGAAGCAGCTCGCCGAGCTGTTGATCGATGCTGTGGGCGCCGAGGTGACCCCGCAGTTCCGGCCACGCGAAGTGCTCGTGACCCAGCGCGAGGCCGACATCTCGCGCATCACCGAGGTGTTGGGATGGACGCCGATGGTGCCGATCGACACCGGTATAGCGGAGGTCGTCGAACACACGGTTCGTGCCGAATCGCCCGACGTCGCCGGGGCATGAACCGGTGACGGCCGGTTCGGGCGCCGCGGCGGACGGCAGCATCTTCCCCGACAATCCGTACCATCGCCTCGCGTGGATCATCGGGGAGCCGACGATCGGCGCCGGGACCTGGATCGGGCCGTTCACGCTCATCGACGGCTCCGGCGGCCTGTCGATCGGCGCCGGCTGCGACATCTCGGCAGGCGTGCACATCTACACCCACTCGACCGCGCGTCGATGCGTGACGGGCCGCGCCGTCGACACCGACCGAGCGGCGGTGACCATCGGCGACCGCACCTTCATCGGCGCGAACGCCGTGGTCTTGGCGGGTGTCCGCATCGGCTCCGGGTGCATCATCGGGGCCGGCGCCGTCGTGACCCGCGATGTCGATGACGCCACCGCCGTCGCGGGCAATCCCGCTCGGCTCCTGGGCCATGTCGACCCGCTCACCGGACGCACGGTGCCCGCCACCGGGACCGATCGGCGCTAGCCGAGCACCCGTCGAAGCGCCGCAATGACACGATCCTGATCGGCCTCGCTGATCTCGGCCGACATGGGAAGCGCGAGGTGTCGCTCGGCGAAGCGCGCGGAGTTCGGACACGATGCCGTCGCTCCATAGACCGGCTGCGTGTGCTGCGCGTAGGTGCCGATCGTCGACTGCACCCCAAGTTCTCGCAACGAAGCGATCACGGCGTCGCGGTCGGCCTCGAGGATCTCGACCGCGTAGGTCTGCCAAGTCGGCTCGCGGTCGTCGGGAACCTGTGGTGCTCGCACCCCGTCGATGTCCGCGAGCGCGGCGGCGTAATACGCAGCGGCGCGCCGTCGGTGCGCGAGGAGGGTGCCGAGGCGCCCAACCTGCACCGTTGCGATCGCGGCGAGGATGTCGGCCAGCTTGTAGTTGTAGCCCAGCTCCGTGAAACGCGGCAGCGACGAACCGGCGGACCCTTGACGCGCGTACGCGCTCTCCATCCCGAAGCACACCAGCGGTCGAATGCGCTCCGCCAGTTCCGCCGAATCGGTGGCGATCACGCCGCCCTCGCCGCACGTGATGCCCTTGCGGGCGTGCAGCGAGAAGGCCGCGACGTCACCGAAGCTGCCGCACGCTCGGCCTCGGTAGGTGCCACCAGCGGCGCACGCAGCGTCCTCGACGAGCGCCAGTCCGTTGGTGCGTGCGATGTCGCTCAGCTCGTCCCAGTCGGCCGGGACGCCGAGCGCATCGATGCCGATGATCGCCCGGGTCGCAGGCGAGATCGCCGCGTCGACGAGCCGCGGATCGATCGTGGCGGTGTCGGACCGGACATCGACAAACACGGGCCTTGCGCCCGTGAAGCACACCGCGTGCGCTGTGGCGGGGAAGGAATAGTCCCCGACGATCACCTCGTCGCCCGCGCCGATGCCCAGGCCCAGCAACGCGAGATGCAGGCCGGCGGTGCAGTTGTTGACCGCGATCGCGTGGGCGACGCCGGTCAGATCCCGAAACGCGTCTTCGAGTTCGGCCGATCGGGGGCCCTGCCCGGCAAGCCAGCCCGAGTCGAAGACCGCGGCGACCGCAGCGAGCTCGGCGGCTCCGACCGAGGGCTTCGTCAGGGGGACCACCGACGGGGCGGCAGACGGCGGTAGGTTGGCGGGCTGTGACACGGGAGCCAGGCTACGACGAGGCCGCCGTGCCACCGACACGCTTCGCCGGCGCCATGCGCTTCCTGCGGTACTCGGTCATCTCGCTCATCACGGTGCCCGTCGGGTACACGCTCCTGGTGCTGGCGCGAGCCCGGTGGAACGTGAACGCTGGGCTGCTGAACCTCGCCGTCGGCACGGTGCTCACGCCACCGTCGTTCGTGCTGTACCGACTGGTTGTGTGGCGCGACCATCCTCGCGATCGGCTGCACGCCGAGATCCTGCAGTTCTGGTTGAGCGTGGTCGCCGGCGCGATGTGTTCGAGCCTGCTCATCGCGTTCGTCGACGAGCTCGCGCCCCGAACGCCGTGGCTCATCGTGCTTGCGGGGCTCGCCGGTCAGGGGATCGTGTTCGTCGCCCGCTTCCTGTGGCTCGACCGGGTGACGTTCGCTCCCGCGACCGACGGGACTTCCGACCCTGCCGCTCCGTAGCTCGTCGGAGGAGCATCAGGTCGGGAACTGAGTTCCCACCCACCGGACCGAGGAGATGCCATGGCAGCAACGGCAACGGCAAAGAAGACTTCAGCGAAGAAGGCTTCAGCGAAGAAGGCTTCGGTGAAGAAGACCGCACCCAAGCTCGGCACGGCCGCTCACGTCGAGGCCGAGGTCGTCAAGTCCCTGCGACGGGAGATGGCGGAACTGCAGCGACTGGCCGGTTCGCTCGAACGCGACCTTCGCGCGGCGCTGCGACGCCTCGACCGAGCGGTCGACAAGGCGTCAGCCGCGGCGAAGAAGAAGGCCGACGCAGCCGTGAAGGCAACGGCGGCATCGGCCAAGAAGGCGACGGGGACGAAGGCGGGCGCGCCCAAGGCGAGCGCCAAGGCTTCGGGGTCGAAGTCGACCACGAAGGTCAAGGCGAAGGCGAAGGCCAAACCGTCGGCGAAGTCCGGCGGCAAGAAGTCGGCGAAATAGCCCGCCGAGCGATCCCCGACGTGGCAGCAGCGGCGGGCGGCGTGCGATCATCTGACGCCCCATCAGGCACCTGATCGCCGGCGCCGCCGGCAGCTTCGGAGGATCGAGTCATGCCCAGCGACGTCGTCATCGTCAGCGCCACCCGCACCCCCATCGCCACGGCGTACAAGGGATCCCTCGGTGGGGTCGACGCCTTCACACTCGCGGAACTGGCGATCGGTGCCGCGATCGAGCGGTCCGGCATCCCGATCTCGGAGATCCAGGACATGGGCATCGGCGAGTCGTACCAGGGCGGCGGCAACATCGGCCGCAACGTCGCCGTTCGCCTCGGGATGAACCAGGTGCCCGCGGTCGCGACGCAACGCTGGTGCGCCTCGGCGATGGCCGGCACGCAGTGGATCGCCGCCAACATCGCCGCCGGAATGATCGATGTCGGCGTCGGCGGCGGCACCGAATCGATGTCGACCGCTCCCGGCGTGTCGAGGCCCGGTCCGGACGGTGTGCCCGGATTCTGGTTGTCACCCGCCAACGAGCCGACCGAGGTGGCTCCGCCGCTGAACATGGCGCTGACGGTCGGCGACAACACGTCGCGCCTGGCGGGCGTCACCCGTGAGGAGGCCGATGACTGGGCGTTCGAATCGCACCAGCGTGCGATCCGGGCGATCGACGAGGGTCGCTTCGACAACGAACTCGTCGCGGTGCCGCTGCCCGGCGGCGGCACGTTCGAGGTCGACGAGCACCCGCGCCGCAACGGCACCCGCGAGAAGCTCGCGTCGCTGCCGGTGTTGAACCCACAGCTCGACTGGGCGACAACCACGGCGGGCAACTCGTCGGGCCTCAACGACGCGGCCGCCGCGCTCGTGATGTGCTCGCGCGAGTTCGCCGAGGCCAACGGCCTTACGCCCCTCGCCGTGGTCCGCGGCTGGGCGTCCGCAGCGCTCGCTCCCGAGGAGACCGGCCTGGCCCCGCAGGCGGCGCTTCCGCTCGCGCTCCAGCGCGCCGGCATCTCGGTCGGCGACCTGCAGTCGGTCGAGATCAACGAGGCGTTCGCGTCGGTGTCGGTGGCCTTCACCCGCAAGCTCGGCCTCGACCACTCGATCGTCAACGTCAACGGCTCCGGCTGTTCGCTCGGTCACCCGATCGGCTGCACGGGCGCCCGGATGATCGTGACGATGGTCAACGAGCTGATCCGAGCAGACGCTCAGTGGGGCGCCGTTGCGATGTGCGCCGCCGGCGGCATGGGTTCCGCCACCGTCATCGAGCGCGTGTGATCTCGTAGAACGCCACAGCGGCCGCGGCCCCGACGTTCAGCGAGTCCACTCGCCCGGACAGCGGAATCCGAACTCGTTCGGGACATGCGGCGAGCGCCTCGTCGCTCAGGCCCGGCCCTTCTGAACCGAAGACCAATGCGACCCGATCGGTCGGCCTCAGCTCGAGGTCACCGATCGGTGTCGCGTCGGGAGCCGGTGTCAGCGCCAGCAGACGGAACCCGGCGTCGACGAGGATCGTCAAGGCGCCTGGCAGCTGATCGAGGCGCGCCCACGGAAGGTCGAAGACCTCCCCCATCGCCACGCGCGAGGCCCGTCGGTACAGCGAATCGACCGACGATCGGTCCAGAAGGAGGGCGTCGATTCCGAACGCTGCGGCGCTGCGGGCGATCACTCCCAGGTTGACGGGATTGACGACTCGCTCCAGCACGACGACCCGATGCGCCGTGGCGAGAACCGATGTGGCCGACAGCTCGTCGGGACGGTCGAACACGCCGATGCAACCGCGATGCACCCCGAACCCCGTGATGGCGAACAACACCTGTGGTCCCGCGGCGTAGATCGCAGCATCGCTCGGAAGCCAGGTCGGGAGCGGACCCGGTCGCTCGGCGTCGATGAGCAGCTCGCGCAGCCGGTAGCCAGCGCGCACCGCACGTTCGACCACCGGGTCGCCCTCGGCGACGAACACAGCGGGACGCGGGTCGGCCGCGCCCGCCCGCGTCCGGAGCTCTCGATCTCGAAGGCCGATGAAGTCGGCAATCCTCGGATCGGCGGGGTCGTCGACGCGGACAGGGTCGCTCATGGCGGCCGATGATAAGTTCCGTCCGCCCCGGGTCCTGCCCTTGCCTGGGAGCGACGCCGTGTCGAGAGGTTCACCTGCAGATGGCGCCGACCCCACCGACCGACCCAACACGCGACGTCGCCGCGTGGGTGCGCGGCCTCGTGATCGTGGCGCTCGGCATCTCGATCGGCGCGCGATTCGCGACATCGAGTCCGCTGTGGCTCGATGAGGCGCTCAGCGCCAACATCGCGAGCTTGCCGCTGAATGGCATTGCTTCGGCGCTCCGGGCCGACGGCCATCCACCGCTGTACTACTTCCTGCTGCACATCTGGACCATGGCGTTCGGCTCGGGCGATCTGGCCGTCCGCTCGCTATCGGGCGTGCTGAGCCTCGTGGCGGTCGTCCCGGCATGGTTCGTGGGGCGCCGCGTCGGCGGCCGTCGCCTCGCTCTCGCCATCGTGGTGGTGCTCCTGCTGAACCCGTTCGTGTTCCACTACGGCAGCGAGACCCGCATGTATGCGCTCGTGATGGCGCTCGTGTGGGTCGGGATGCTCGCACTGCTTCGGCTCTACGAATCGCCGAATGCGGCACGGGCCGCTGCGGTCGCGCTCGTCGCGTCGGCGCTGCTCTGGTCGCACTACTGGTCGATGTGGCTCGTCGCCGGCACCGGGCTGGGCCTCGCCGCGACCTGCGCCGGGCGCCGCATTCGGATCCGCCTGCGGCCCGAGGATCGAGCCGAGCTCGCGAGCCGATGCCGAGCGACGATCTGGGCTCTGGGCGCGCTGGTCCTCGGCGGGTTGAGCTTCCTGCCATGGCTCCCCACGCTGCTCTACCAGGCACAGCACACGGGCACCCCGTGGGCTCCCTCCTTCCGCCCCGCCACGCTCGTGGTGATGACGACGCTGTGGTTCTCGGGCGGGCAGAGCTCCGAGGCACAGGTCGGCGCCTACTGGTTCGCGACGCTCATGGTGCTCGGCGTTGTCACGCTGCGCATCTCGCCCGGAGGCGAGGAGCGCGAGCGCGGCGTGCTCACCTGGCGGTTCGCGTCGGACGCCGCCCCCTTCTCGGTCACGCTGGCCACGACCATCGCGATCGCAGCTGCGTTCGGGCTCATCAGCGGCACCGGGTTCGCCCCTCGGTACGCCGCCGTCATCGTCCCGCTGATGGTGATGTTGGTCGCCCTGGGCATCACCCGGTTCGCCCCGGGACGGTCCACCGACGTGGTGCTCGCGATCACGGTCGTCACCTCGATCATCGGCGTCGGCCTCGTGTTCACCGACGGGCGCAGCCAGGTTGGCGAGGCGGCCGACGCCATCCGCCGCGCACCGGCCGACGCGCTCGTCGTCGTGTGCCCCGACCAGATGGGACCGCCGCTCACGCGAGCGCTCGGACGCACCGATGTCGTGACGTATCCCGCGACCGACGACCCGCGCTTCGTCGACTGGGTCGACTACCGCGACCGTCTCGCCGCACAGACCCCCGAGGACGCGGCCGCCGCGATCCTGCGCCGCGCCACGGGACGCCCCATCGTGGTCGTGGCGAACGACACCTACCTGCTCCTCGAGACGGCGTGCCCCCGCCTGCAGGCCGCCATCACGGCCGCTCGGCCACAACCCCAGCGACTCCTCGAACGCGAGAAGGACCGCTTCTTCGAGGCGATGTGGGTCGACCTCTACCCTGAGGCCCCGTGACACAGCGGAACGAGCCGATCGAGATCGACGAATCGGTCCCGGGGGAACTGGCGCAGATGATCGGCGAGCTCTCGGCAGCCGGATCGGGCTGGTTGAACGTGCTACCGATCATCCCCGACGGTGTCGACGTGCCCGCCACGCCGAACGCGCTCGCCGTGTTCTCCAAGCGGGGACCCTTCGTGCCCCTCGCGACGTGGACCCCGGCTCGCGTTCGCCGCGGCGCGGTCGTCGAGCCCAGTCAGATCGGCTTGCAGCACGGCCAGGGGGCACCGGCCGCCCCGCTCCTTGCCGACAGCCGCGCACCGGTCCCGCCCGAATGGCGGGTGCTCACCGATCATCCGCGCCGAGGGTTCGTCGTCGCCCTGCCGGCGAATGCCGAGCCGGAGGCGACGGCGCGCTGGATCTTCGCCGCCCTCGGCCGCCTGTGCGTGCCGCCTCGGACCCCGCGGTTCATCGTGCACCGATACCGATGACGGCAGCGGAGGCCCCGCCGCAGGACGCACTCCGCGACGTGCTGGCGCATCGCCCGGCGATGCTCGCACTCGCGACGCTGACCGTGGGCTCGCTCGGCGCCGCGGCGCAGGCGACGGCGCTGGGGTACCGCGTGTTCGAACTCACGCGCCGCGAACTCGATCTCGGCTGGCTGGGGCTCGCCGAGTTCCTCCCGTCGGTGCTGCTCGTCGCCGTGTCGGGTCCGATCGCCGACCGGCTCGACCGACGCAAGGTCGTGGCCGCGTCGTTCGTCGGCGAGATCCTGTGTGCCGCCGCCCTCGCGGTGCTGGCCCGGTCCGGAGCGGGGGCCCTCCCCGCGATCTTCGCAGTGGTGGCCCTCTTCGGCGCGGCGCGCTCGCTCGGCGCCCCGGCCGCCCGAGCGCTGATCCCCGATGTGGTGCCGCCAGCGTTGCTCCCCCGCGTGGTCGCACTCCAGTCGGCCACCTGGCAGGGCGCACGCATCGTCGGTCCCGTGATCGGCGGAGCGCTGGCCGCATGGTCGCCCTCGGCGGCGTACATCTTCACGGCCGCCGCAGCCGGGGCCGCGGCGCTCATGATCGGCGCGGTCCGGGTTCACACCGAGACGGGGTATCGAGCGGCGACGCGTGCCGACGCAGCGGAACACGGCACCCATCGTTCGGGCCGTACCGGCTCGGCCGTTCACGAGGCGTTCGCCGGGTTGCGCGAAGTCCGCCGACTGCCGGTGCTCCTCGGAGCCATCTCGCTCGACCTCTTCGCGGTGCTGTTCGGGGGCGCGGTCGCGCTGCTTCCGGCACTCGCCCGCGAGCGCCTCGGCCTGGGTGCCACCGGGCTCGGATGGCTCCACGCGGCCGGCGGGATCGGCGCAGCAGCGGTCACGCTCGTGCTGGCCGGACGGCCGATCCGGCGCCATATCGGCGGCTGGCTCTATGCCTCGGTCGCGGTGTTCGGGGCAGCGACGGTCCTGCTCGGCGCCACCCGCACCGCCGCCGTCGCCGTGGTCGCCATGGTGGTGTTGTCGGCCGCCGATTCGGTCAGCGTGTTCATCCGGGCCACCCTCGTTCCGCTCGTCACGCCACCGGGCGTGCGCGGTCGCGTGATGGCGGTCGAGTCGGTGTTCATCGGCGCCTCGAATGAGCTGGGGGCGTTCGAGTCGGGCGTGGTCGGCAACCTGCTCGGCGCGTCCCGAACCGTCGTCGTCGGCGGCGCCGCGACGATCGCTGTGGTCGCGATCTGGGCGTGGCGGTTCCCGACGCTGCGACGAGTCGACCGCTTCCCCGCTGCGCCCCCAACGGACTGACGGCACGCGCCGGTAGCCTCGCGATATCGACGAGCCACCCCTCCCCCTCGATGGCCTGCGGGTCGAGCGCATCGAAATCCATCGGGTCGCGATCCCCCTGCGCACGCCGTGGCGCTCGGGCGCCGGCAGCTTCGCGACCCGAGACACGGTCCTGGTGCGGGTCGACGCCGAGGGGTTGGTCGGCTGGGGCGAGGCCCCGGCGCTCCCCGAGCCGACGTACACCGCGGAGTACGCGGCCGGCGCCGCGGCGGTGCTCGCCGACCACTTGGTCCCGCGCTGGTTCCGCACGCAACGCGAACGCCCGGCCGGCGACCTGCTCGAGCGGATCGACCGCGCATTCGCCGACATCGAGGGCCACCGAATGGCGCGCTCCGGGCTGATCACGGCCTTGCTCGACGCGCACCTTCGAGGCGCCGAACGTTCCCTCGCCGCCTTCCTCGGCGCGTCGACCGAACGGGTCGACGCGGGCCTGGCGCTCGGCCTCGCGGACAACGTCGACCGGCTCGTCGGGAGCATCGGCGACGCGCAGGCCGCGGGGTATCGGCGTGTGAAGTTCAAGGTCGCTCCGGGCCGCGAGCCGTGGGTGATCGCCGTTCGCGACGCCTTTCCCGGGCTCAACATCGCCGTCGACGCCAACGGCGCGTACGACGCGTCCAGGGACGGTGTCGATGCCCTGCGGTCGCTCGATCCGCTCGGACTCGACTACATCGAACAGCCCCTTGCGGCCGACGATCTGGCCGGGCACGCCCGCGTCGCCGAGCGACTCCGAACCCCGCTGTGTCTCGACGAGGCCGTTGAAACGACCGCCGATCTCGACACGGTCGCAGCGCTCTCCGCTGCCCGGGTGCTGAATGTGAAGGCCGCTCGCTGCGGCGGCCCCGTCGCCGCCCTCCGGCTCGCGCGCCGCGCTCGCGCCGGCGGGCTCGGCGTGTTCTGCGGCGGGATGGTCGAGACCGGCGTCGGACGAGCGGCGAGCGTCGCGCTCGCGGCGACACCTCCGTTCACCCTCACCGGCGATCTCACGCCGACGAGCCGGTTCTTCGACATCGACGTGGTCGACGACGGCTTCGTGATCCGCGACGGAACGATCGCGGTGCCGTCACGCCCCGGGCTGGGCGTCGAGGTCGACGACGGTGCCGTGCGCCGGTTCGCCACCTCCTCGGTCGCCGTCCGCTCCTGCGACTGACGCTCGCTCGCGGCGCCGACCGCCCGCGGCCAAAACGTTCGCCACGAACACGATCCCGATCGCCGCCCATTCGCGGCCGCCGAGTCGTTCACCGAGGACGATCCCACCGGCGAGCGCGCCGGAGGCCGGCTCCAGGCTCATCAGCAACCCGAAGGTGGAGGGGTGGATCCAGCGCAGGGCCTCGAGCTCGAGCGCGTAGGGCAGCGCTGATGACAGCACCGCGACCGCGGCGCCCGTCGCGATCCACTTCGGAGCGAACATCGCCTGGCCCGATGTCGCCGCCGCCGGTATCACCGTGAGCAACGACGCGACCCCGAGAGCGAGGGCGAGCCCGCTGGCGCCGGCGAAGGCCGCTCCCACCCGCGCGCTCAACACGATGTAGGCCGCCCAGCACGCTCCGGCGGTCAAGGCGAGCAGCGCTCCCAGCGGGTCGATCGAGCCGCCGCCCAGCGGACTGAGCAACACCACCCCCACCGCCGCCACGCCTGCCGCCGCGACGTGGATCGGCGACCGCCACCGCCCGAACACCGCGACGCCGAGCGGACCCGCGAACTCGATGGTGACCGCCACGCCGATCGGCAGCCGTTGCAGCGAGGCGTAATACGCCACGTTCATCCCCGCAAGCGCGATCCCGAAGAACACGATGGTGCGCCACTCGTCGGCGCCGCGCCCACGCCAGCGGGGCCGGCTCACCGCAGCGATGAGCACGGCTGCGATCGTCACCCGCCAGAACACGACTCCGAACGGGCCGATCTCGCGCACCGCACCCTTGGCGATGGCCGCGCCGAACTGCACCACCACGATCGCCACCAGCACGAGCGGGATGCCACGAGCCTCGAACGGGCCGGCCGACGCACCACCCCACCGCCGCAGTCCCGATCGCATTCGGCTCTGGCTACCGGGTGTGGAGCGAGGCCGTCAATCCGTCGTCACAGCGCCGCCGATTGCAGCAGGACGCCGATGTTCCATCCCGTGATCAACACGTAGATCACCACCACGAGCGTGACTGCGACATCGGCGAAGCGAGAGCGAACCGGGGCCGCCAGCAGCAGCGCACCCACGCCGAGGGACACGATCACCTTGATCGCGACGGGGCTCACGGCGTGGCCGATGACGGGCCGCATGATCGGATTGGCCTCGACGCCGCCGCGGGCCAGGATCGCCTTCGTCAGGTACACGTCGGCCACGTTCATCACCAGGAGGAAGCCGGCCATCAGCCACCGATAGATCGGGATGCCCGCAGCCGCGTTCGGTCCGCGCGGGCCGAGGTCCTCGGGGTCATTCTCGTCGCGGGCTCCATCGTCGAGGGTGGGGCTCGTTCGGCGCACGGCGCTCATCCGTGGATCATCAGCAGGGAGTTCCAGCCGACGACCACCGAGTAGAAGGCCGCTCCCGCGATCAGCAGCACGTCGGCCACACGAGATCGGACCGGGCACCGCATCGCGGCAGCCCACAGCGCACCGATCACGACCGCCTTCACCAGGATCGGCCCCCACCAGGCCCCGCCCACCACCGGCTGCATCACCGGGTTGGATTCCACCCCGCCCAGCGCCAGCACCACAGCGGTCGTCACGACATCGAGGGCGTTGAGCGCAGCGATCAGCAGCACTCGAAACGCCCGGTCCTCGTGCACCCGTTCGAACAGCCCGACGGACTCGTGCAGACGCAGAACCGCCCGACCGACGTCGTCCCGCTGGCGGCCGGTCATCATCGGGACAGTTGCGTATCGGGGTGCCATGAGATGCGACGGTACGCACCGAGGTCGGGCCCGGCCAGTGAGTCGAACGACCTACCCGCGGGGTCGGAGAAGCCGCGCCAGCAGATCGTCGACCTGCTGGGACCCGAGCATGGAGCCGCCGTCGATGATCAGGTTCTGACCGGTGAGATAGGAGGACTCCGGGCCGAGCAGGAACTCGATCGCCGACGCCACCTCGTCGGCGTCACCCAATCGAGCGAGCGGGGTGCCGGCTTCGACCTCCGAGCGCATGGTCGGGTCGTCGGCAATCACCGAGTTGAGCGGCGTCACCACGAATCCGGGCGACACGCAGTTCACCCGGATGCTCGGTGCCCACTCGAGCGCTGCCGATTGCGTGAGGGCGACCACCGCTGCCTTCGCGGCGCTGTAGGGCCCCTCGCCGCGGGTCGGCCGCACACCCGACACCGACGCGACGGTGACGACCGAGGCGGCTTCGGACGCGACGAGGTGCCGATGGGCGGCGCGCAGCACGTGGAAGGTGCCGGTGAGGTTCACCGCGACGATGCGGTCGAACTCGCGATCCGTCACATCCTCCAGCCGCTTCAACAGACCGACACCTGCGCAGGCGACCACGCCGTCGATCCCACCCATCACGGCGACGGCGTGCGCCACCGCGACGTCGACCTCCGACGACGCTGCCACGTTCGCCACGGCCATGGTCGCGCCCGTGTCGGCCGCAACTCGGGCGCCGCCCTCGGCGTTGCGATCGACGATCACCACCTCGTCGCCCGCCGCCCGCAACCGACGCACGACGGCCTCGCCGATGCCCGAGGCGCCACCGCTCACAAGAACTCGACGGCGACGCGTCGCCGCCCCTGGCGCTCCACCGGCCGCACCACCGACCTCGGCTCCGGGCACGTCGCCCGGCGCGACGGTCATGCCCGTCTCTCGACCCGCCGAAGGTCCGCAGAAGTAGGCTGCGGCCCGTGAGCAAGAAGTCCGACCTGCTGGCGTCGCTGCGAGGGCTCTCGATCTTCGCGCACTGCACCGACGACGAACTCGCCGAGATCGACCGCATGGCCGACGAGGTGCACGTGGCGGCGGGGCGAACTCTGGTGCGCCAAGGCGAGGTCGGCCACGAGTTCGTGGTGATCATGCAGGGCCGTGCAACGGTCGAGCGCGACGGCGTCGCCATCGCGGAACTCGGACCTGGCGACCACTTCGGTGAACTCGCGTTGCTCGATGAGCACTTGCGCAACGCGTCGGTGGTCGCCGAGAGCGAACTGACGGTGCAGGTCGTCGACCGACGAGCGTTCTCGACGCTGCTCGAGGACTCGCCGCACCTCGCGACCAACCTCCTGCGGTCGCTCGCGCGCCGGCTCTCCGAGGTCGACGAGGAGAACGCAGCGCTCCGCGCCCGCCTCGAGTCGTGAGGTGATCGCGGCGCTCACGCTCCCTCCACCAGCGGCCAGACCTCTGCGCCGAACCGCTCGACCTGCTCGACCAACTCATCCGCCGAGCGAGCGAGCAGCCGGACCTGCCACTGGTTGACACCGAGCGCCGCGTAGCGGGCGAGCCGCCCGGCGATCGCTCCCGGCTCTCCCGAGAGCGCGTACGGCGGCAGGTCCCAGGTGGGGTCGCCCACATGGACCGGCTCGCAGTTGATGCCGAGATCGATCGCCGAGCCGCCTCCCATCGCCCGTTCGCGCTCGGCACGGATGCACTCGATCGCTGCACGCATGCCCATCTTGGGCGGACCTTGCGGAAGCCACCCATCCGCGGTTGCGGCTCGGCGGATCGCCGGCGGCGACGAGCCACCGACCCAAATCGGCGGTCCGCTCGCCCGTGACGCACGGGGCTCCACGAGGGCGCCGCCGTGGGCGCCGGTCTCGAACACCTCGCGCAGCACCCGGAGCGCGTCGTCGACCGCTCGCCCCCGCGACGCGAAGTCGGCCCCGATCAGGTCGAACTCACCCTCGACGTGACCGGCGCCCACCCCGAGGATCGCGCGCCCTCCGGTGAGCAGGTCGAGCGTCGCAAAGGCCTTGGCCGTGAGGAGCGGCGACCGGTACGGCACGACGTACACGTGGCTCAACAGGTGCACGCGCTCGGTCTGGGCGCCCAGCCACGCGAGCGTCGCAACCGTGTCGTACCAGACCGCACCCATCGTCTCCGCTGCCTCGGCCGGGATGGCGGCGTGGTCGCACACCGCCACGTAGCCGGCGCCGGCACGATCCGCCGCCTGCGCCACGGCGAGCAGTTCGCTCGGACCCGCCTCGGTCTCCCACGGTGCCACGAAGATCGTGCTCTGCGACTGGATGGGGAGCTGCATGCCCCACATGCGCTCCCCCGGCCCCAACAGTGCGGTCATCTCCCACCCCCGCCCGAATCGGGCGCGCTCAGCCCGACGGCGTCGGCGCCCCAGGCCATCGAGTCCAACAGTGCACCGAGGTCCTCACCGCCGGTTCCGACGAGCACGCGATGCGCTCCGGCACGCCGCAAGGCTTCGATGCGCTCGGTCGTGAGGTCGCCGAGCGCGCAGCCGAGCGTCACCTCGATCGACGCCGGATCGCGTCCGGCACCATCCGCCGCCGAGCGCATCTCCGCCAGCCGCACAGCCAGCAGGTCGGGGGCGAGCCCGATCGGCTGATAGCCGTCCCCAAGGCGACCCGCCCGCTGGGCGGCGGCCCGGCTGTGCCCGCCGATGTGGATCGGAACGCCCGCGACGCCGCCGCAGCGCTGCGCCGGCTTCGGGTGCGACCGCACATCGTCGAACCGGAAGAAGTCGCCGTGGTGCGTCGCTACCTCGTCACGCCACACGGCGCGCATCGCCGGGATCAGGTCGTCGAGGCGGCGGCCCCGCGTGGAGGGGTCCACCCCGGTGGCCTCCAGTTCCTCGCGCATCCACCCGACGCCGAGCCCCGCCTGCAGGCGGCCGCCCGACAGCCGGTCGAGCGTCGCGAGCCGCTTGGCGAGCACGAGGGGATGGTGGTGCGGGCCGATCAACACACCGGTGCCCAGCCGAAGGGTGGTGGTCGAGGCCGCCAGGTACGCGAGGAGTTCGAGCGGGTCGGGAAGCTCGCAGTCCTCGGGCAGCGGCATGCGGCCCGTGTCGGAGTACGGATACCTGGTCGTGTAGCCCGCCGCCACGACGACGTGTTCGACCGTGTAGATCGACTCGAAACCGCAGGCCTCGGCATGGCGGGCGAAGCGAACCATCGACTCGGCGTCCGACGCGATCCCCGAGCGATAGGGCGGAAGAATGCCGACGAGCATGGTCGAGACCCTAGACCGACAGCGCGAAGACCGACCCGTGGTCAGCATCGTGGCGAGAGGGCCACGGTGTGTGCCAACGTGGCCGACGATGACCCCGCGCCGAGATTCTCCCGATGCCGATGGGGCCGCCGCGGGCACGTCTCACGCCGACCGCCTGGCGGACTGGTTTCGTCGCTTCGCCGAGGTGGAGTGCCCGGATCTCCCGCTCTACCGGGCCCTTTGCCTGATCGTCGCCGAGCATCCCGGCCTGCTCTCGGTGGTGCTCGACGCACGCCCCGGCCAGTGGCGGCCGAACATCCTGCTCGCCGCCGTGCATCTACTGGTGCGCCGCGATCCCGACGCCCGGCTCGCCGCGTACTTCCCGACCGCGTCGTCGACGCCGCGACCCCCCGACGACGCGCTGGCGAGCGCCCTCGCCGAGTTCATCGAGCGTCACGCCGACGAGATCGCCGAGCTGGTGTCGACCCGATCGACGCAGACGAACGAGGTCAACCGCTCCTGCCTGTGGTTCGTCGCGTGGCACGAGGAGCAGCGCGCAGCGAACGCCCAGCTCGCGGTGATCGAGGTGGGTGCGTCGGCGGGGCTCAACCTGATGGTGGAGCGCTACTCCTACGACTTCGGCGACGGACTCCTCCGAGGTGACCGGGCGTCGTCCGTGCGGCTCGGCTGTGCGCTCTCCGGCGTGCGCGACCTACCGGCCGACGCACCGCAACCCGTGTGGCGGCTCGGCATCGACCGGGAGCCGATCGACCTGGCCGACGCCGACAAGCGCGACTGGCTCCAGGCATGCATCTGGCCTGAGCAGCCCGAACGCCACGCCCGCTACGTCGCCGCCGCCGCGTCAGCCCTCGAAGCGACTCCGCCGGTGATCCGGGGCGATGCGGTCGGCTCGATCTCCGCAGCCGCCGCGGCCGCGCCCGACGACGCGCACCTGGTGATCGTCACGTCGTGGGTGCTCACCTACCTGCGCCGCGACGATCGTGTCGCACTGCGCGCGGCGCTCGATGCCATCGGCGAACGGCGCGACCTCACGTGGCTCAGCGCCGAGGGCGCCGGCGTGGTCCCCGGCCTCCGCACGGTCGACGCGTGGCGCAACGACACGTTGGTTCATCGGGTGCGCTGGCGCGGCGGGCACGTCGACGAGCAGCTTGTCGCCCGGTGCCATCCCCATCTGCGCTGGCTGGAGTGGCTCGATGGGTCGCCGCCCGCATGAGCACGGTGCGTCGCCTCAGGATCGCCGCTGCGGCGGTCGTCGCGGTCATCGCGGCCGGAACCGTCGGCTACGTGGCATTCGGGTTCGGCTGGGTCGATGCGCTGTATCAAACGGTGACGACGGTGACGACGGTCGGTTTCCGCGAGGTCGAGCCGTTCGGCCCGGCCGAGCAGTTCTTCACAATGGCCCTCATCCTGTGCGGGGTCGGAACCGTGCTGTACGCGTTCGGCGTCGTGCTGGAGGCGATCGTCGAGGGCCGCGTTCTCGCGGTGTTGGGAAGGAGACGGATGGAACGCGAGCTTGCATCGCTCAAGGGCCACACCATCATCTGCGGTTGGGGGCGCGTCGGCCGCACGATCGCGCAGTACTCCGCCGGCGTCGGCGAGCCGATCGTGGTCATCGACCGCGACGCGGTGCGTCTCGCCTCGTGCCCGCATCCATACGTGGTGGGCGATGCCACCGACGACGACGTGCTCGACGCCGCCGGGGTGGCCCGGGCTCGGGCCGTGGTTGCGGCGGTCGAGGCCGATGCCGACAACCTGTTCATCGTGGTGAGCGCCCGGGCGTTGCGCCCCGAACTGTTCATCGTCGCCCGGGTCCGGTCCGAGGCCAACGAACCCAAGATGCGGCGCGCCGGAGCCGACCGCGTGGTCAACCCGCAACGCATCGGCGGGGCGCGCATGGCGGCGTTCGTGGTGCATCCCCATGTCGCCGAGTTCCTCGATGTAGTGATGCACGACGGCACGCTCGAGTTCCGCCTCGCCGAGGTCGTGGTCGGCGCCGCGAGTCCTCACACCGGGGCGACGTTGCGGGAGTCGCGGCTGCGCGAGGCGACGGGTGCGCTCGTGCTGGCCGTGCGCGAGCACGACGGCACCTTCCGCACGAACCCGCCGCCCGACACTCGACTCACCCCGGGCGAGGTGCTGATCGCCGTGGGCACCGCCGATCAGCTTGACGCGCTCACCAAGGAGCTCGCCTGATCGGCCACCCTCTCCACCGGACCGCGTCTCCCTCTCCACCGGGCCACTCCCTCTCCACAGTTGATCCGTGGAGATACCTGGTGCCCTGGCCGCCAATATTCTCCACAGTTGATCCGTGGAGATCGGGATGGCGCTCCGCCGACCGTGCTCCGCCGGCGGGCCGGCCCAGGTCAGCCCAGCGCGTTACCGAAGATGCCGACGAAGCTCACCATCTCGCCGGGGTACCCGCCCAGGTTGTGGGTGAGGGCGAGCCCGCGATCGGCGGTGGTGATTCGTCGGTCCTCGGGCGCCTCGCCGCGCAGCTGGAGCCACGCCTCGAACAGCATCCGGAGCCCGGAGGCTCCCACGGGGTGACCGAAGCTCTTGAGGCCACCGTCGGGATTGACGGGCAGGTCGCCGGCCAGGTCGAACACGCCCGCCTCGACATCGCGCCACCCCTCGCCCCGAGCGGAGAACCCGAGGTCCTCCATGAGGACGAGCTCGGTCGGCGTGAAGCAATCGTGCACCTCGGCCATCGCGAGTTCGCGACGCGGGTCCGTGATGCCTGCCTGGGCGTACGCGTCGCTCGCTGCAGCCTCGCACTCACGGAAGGTCGTGTAGTCGTACGACGGGTCGAGCAGGCCCGAGCCGTTGCCCGCCACGAACGACAGCGCCTTCACGTACAGCGGCTTGTCGGTGTAGCGATGTGCGTCCTCGGCGCGGCACACGATCGCGGCGGCCGATCCGTCGGCGACACCGGCACAGTCCATGACCGACAACCGCCCGGCGACCGAGGGCATCGCGCAGATCGCGTCGACGTCCATCTCGCGGCGGAACTGCGCTCGGGGGTTGTGCGCGCCGTTGGCGTGGTTCTTCGACGCGATGCGGGCGACCGTGCGCCGCAACACGTCGGGGTCGACCCCGTACTTCTCGGCGTACGCGGGGAGCACCAGGCTGAACATCGCCGCTGCCGTGAGCGTTCGGTTCGTGCCGTCGTTCGGGATCGGGAAGGCGTTGAGGCCTTGGAAGCCCGAGTCCTTGACCTTCTCTACGCCGATCGCCATGGCGGTGTCGTACGCGCCCGAGGCGACGGCGTAGCAGGCCTGGCGAAGCGCTTCGGAGCCGGTGGCGCAGAAGTTCTCAACGCGGCTCACCGGCTTGTTCTCGAGCTTGAGCGCCGCTGCGAGCGGCACGCCCGACATGGCCGACTGCGCGGTGCCGAACCAATAGGCGTCGATGTCGCCCTTGCTCAGGCCGGCCGACGCGAACGTTTCGCCCGCGGCGTCGACGAGCAGATCGTCGGTGCCGCGATCCCAGTGCTCCTTGAACGGCGTGCACCCCATCCCGATGATCGCGACGCGGTCCCGAATCCCATGCGAGCCCATCTCAGCCCTCCTCGTTCGCTGCGGAAGATGCGGCGCCACGAATCGGGCGCGCCTTCCAGAAGTAGTTGGCGATGCCGTCGGCGGTGTTCAGCCGACGGAACGTCATCTCGACCCGCCCGCCGACGGTGATGTCCTCGGCGGTCACGTCGCACACCTCAACGGGGAGTCGACCGCCGCCGTCGAAGTCGACCACTGCGAAGATCACGGGCGGGCTCGGCGAATACGCGAGCCGATCGACGGTGAAGGTCACGATCGTGCCCGTGGCTTCGGCCATGGGGAGCGGGTCCATCTCGTCGACGGCGCCGCCCACGAAGCTCACGCGCGCCGGGGGCATGTGCACAGCGCCGGTGGACCGGTCGACCGAGCCGACGAAACCGAACTTCCAGTCGATGCTGCGACCGGCGGCCGACGCCGAGGAGCGCGCCGGCTCGGGGCGATTCGGAGGGTTGATCGGCATCACCCCACGCCACGACAGGAACTTGGCGTACGGCAACGAGGCGTTTCCGGCCTCGATCTGGTCGGCGATCCGACGTGTCGGGCGACGAGCCTCGACGCCCTCGGTGGTGCGGAACACGAGCACGTCGGCTCCGTCGCACAGGCCGATCAGCGCCACGGTCTGACCCGGAGCTGCAGTTTCGAGATACGCGGCGAGCAGCAGTGCAGCCTCGGCAGTTCCGGTGTTGCCGACGGTGTCGCCGAGCGTCACTGCGTTGGGTCGACCGAGCTTCTTCAGGAACGAGTTGACGGCGCGCCCGTGCGGGCCGGCCACCAGCACGGCATCTATCGACGCTGCGTCGAGGCCGACGTTCGCGAGCGCTGCGGCCCACGCCTTCTGGCCGAGCGCGACGAGCTGTGTCTCGCCGAACCGCTCCTCCCACTGCTTGGTGCGCACGTCGCCGGGCGCCCGCCAGCGATCGAGGAACTCGCGAGTGGCCGAGGCCCCGCCGAGGTATTCAGCCACAAGCGTCTCGGCGTCGCCCGATCCGGCCACGATGGCGGCACCGGCATCGCCGCCGGCCGACTCGTCCGGCGAGTTCGCGAGACCGCCACGGATGTCGGAGGTCACCACGAGGGTCGCCGGGTCGGCTGAGTGCAACGCGTTGCGCAGCGCCGCGATCCCCGACCGCACCGCCCCGCCCGCATCGACCGCCAGCGTCGACGGATCAAGCCGGAGGGCCGCGTGGACAACGGTCGCGTTCGTCTTCTCGAGGTACGTCGGCGCCGCGGTGGCGAACCACAGGGTTGACGGCGGGTGCGGCGACGCCGCGAGCGCGAGTCGACCTGCCTCGACGGCGAGCGTGGTGGTGTCTTCGTCGAACGACGCCACGGAGCGGGAGCCGCGACCGCGGCCGCCATGGAACGCCGCGATTGCGGCGCGGTCGAGCCGCCAGTAGGGCACATAGCCCGCGGCACTGATGATTCCTCGCATGCACGGAGTGTAGGTGTTTCTGACGGGTCGTCAGATCTTCCCGGACGGCCCGGCGGTAGTGTCGCCGACGATGAAACTCGGTGACATCGCCAATCCGCAGCCCCCCGAGTGGCCCCGTCCGCTCGCCGGCATCACGGTCCTCGCTGCAGAGCAGATGCAGGCGTTGCCGTACGCGACACAGCTGCTCGGCCGGCTCGGCGCCGACATCATCAAGGTCGAGCACCCCGCTGCGGGCGACTCGGGGCGTGGTGCGCTTCCGGCCATGACCGACCCCGAGGGCCGGCCGGTGGGCGCCACCTTCCTGCGCAACAACCTCGGCAAACGTTCTGTCGGACTCGACCTCAAGTCGGCGCGTGGCCGCGAGCTCTTCGTCGAACTCGCGGGCACGGTTGACGTGGTCGCCGAGAATTTCAAGGCGGGCACGATGGCGCGCCTCGGGCTCGGCTACGACGACCTCGTCGGCCGGTATCCGGCGCTGGTGTACGTGTCGGTGTCCGGCTTCGGCAACCTCGGCGACTCGCCCTATGCGGATTGGCCTGCGTACGCCATGGTCCCCGAGGCGATGTCGGGGCTGTACGACTTCTCCCGCCGCGGCGACGAACCGCCGCGGGTGATCCCGGCCGGCGGCCTCGGCGACATCAGTTCGGGGCTCTTCGCCGTGATCGGGATCCTGACCGCGCTGCGCCATCGCGACGTCACCGGAACGGGCCAGCACGTGGACATCGCGATGCTCGATGCGATGGTGTCCATGGCCGACATCGTCCCGAACCTCTGGTCGCTCGGCCAACGCCCGACCGACGACCCCTCGGGAGTGATGGGCAGCTTCCGGGCTGCGGACGGTTGGTTCGTGATGCAGGTGGTGCGCGAGCACCAGTTCACCGCCCTCGCCAACCTCATCGGCATGCCCGGGTGGCTGACCGACGAGCGGCTGTCGTCGCGCGCCGGGTGGGGACGACACCTCGAATCGGTCATCCGGCCCGCCGTCGAGTCCTGGGCGGCCGGGCGCACCCGAGTCGAAGTGTGCGACGCCATCGGCCGCGCCGGCATCCCCGCCGGGCCCGTGTACACGGCACCCGAGGTGATCGCCGACCCGCATGTCGAGGCCCGCCACATGATCGTCGAGATGCCGCGCAGCGACGACGTCGACACGCCCGTGCTCATTCCGGGCAACCCCGTCAAGATGTCGCGCCTGCAAGAGGGACCCGAAACGCGGGTGCCGTGGGTAGGAGAGCACACCGACGAGGTGCTCCGTGATCGGCTCGGGCTCGACGAGCACGAGTTGTCCTCCCTCCGCGACGCCGGCGTAATCCCCGGCTGAGCCGCGATCGACCCGCGTCACCCCGCCGCCGAGCGGTGGAACCGGACCATCGGACACCCGAAATCTCGGTGCTAGCACGGTGGCATCCGCACCCGGCGTGGCGGGAGAATCGGCCCGTGAGGGGGCGATTCAAGCAGTTCGAGGAAATCGGTCGGGGAGCGACCTCCACCGTGTACCGATGTCGGGATCGGGTGTCACGCGAGCACGTGGCGCTCAAGGTCTTCCGCTCCGACTGCGCTGCGGAGGACCGGTTCCGTGCGCTGCGCGAGCTCTCGATCCAACTCCGTCACCCGAACGTCGTCAGGGTCATCGACGGCGCCGTCGCCGATCACGAGGCATGGGTTGCGATGGAGTACATCGAAGGCCCCGACCTGAAGACGCTGATCGACGGTGGGGCCCTGACCGAGGCACAGGCCGCGCAGATCACCCTCGATCTCGTGGCGGGGCTCACCTTCCTCCACCGGGCGGGGTACGTCCATCGCGACGTCAAGCCGTCCAACGTCTTCATCCGCACCGGTGGGCGACGTCCGCAGGCCGTGATCGGGGACCTCGGCGCTGCGCTCGATCCGATGGGCGTGCGCGTCACCACGTCGATCACCGGCACCATCGGCTTCATCGCTCCCGAGGTGATCAGTGGGTCGACCGAACACGAACCGGCGTCGGATCTGTATGCCCTCGGGCGAACGGTCTCGGCGTTGGCGAGCGGGCTCGCCGATCGCTCGACCGCCTGGGAGCAGCTCGTCGCCGACCTGCTCGTCGCCACGCCCGAGTCGCGCAGCATCAACAGATCTGCGCTCGCCCAGATCGAGGCGCTGGCCGCTCGCGCCGGCCCGATCGCTCACCTGCCTCCCCCACGCGCACGGCGCGCACGAGGGGCACGAAGCGCGCTGTCGGCAAGAATCCTCCCGATCGACCCCCGGCCGGCTGGACCTGGCAAGGCGCGCTCAGTCAGATTCGGGCTCAGCGCCGCGACGCTCACGTTGCTCGCAACTGTCTCGTCGCTCGTGATCGTTCGCTCCGAATCGCCGACTGCCCTCGATCCGGGCATTGCGTGCAGTTGGGCCACCACGTACGCCGTTCGGACGCGGGCGATGATCACCCACACGCTGGAGGACCTCCAGTCCACGCTGGACGGGGAGGTCGCCCTCAACCGGATCGCCGCCCTCTACTCGAGCGCAGTCGCGGACATTCGAGCGTCCGCCGCGGCGGCCGGGTTCGCGGTGCCAACCCAGGAGGAGGCGCGCATCGGGGCGCTCGGAACCGCGGCGTTCACCCTTGGCGTCGCTCGGCCCGCCGCGGTCGCTGGGTCGATACTCGGCACCCGCATCGACGATGACACCATGCGCTTGGCCATCCGACACATAAACGAGTTGACCGACGCGATCGTGAAGCGGGCCGAGGCCAAGGGGTGCCACGACGCGCGACTCGCACGATGCTCCGCCGATTGGCTCGCGGAGCTTCGCCGCGTGGCGCAGGAGTCGACCGACCAGGGGCAGGTCGATGCACTCAGCAACAGCATCCTCCGCGGCGGGAAAGCCACCACGCTGCTGGCCCAGGCGATCGAGCCCTACCGGGTGAACCTCAGACAGCAGCCCATCGACCTGGCATCGCGCGCCAACTCGAACATTCTCGTCTGTTCACGTGGCGGGACGAGCCGATGATCGCGCCGCCGTCGACCGGACGGCCTCCGGGACCCGCCAACGCGCTCGCCCGCGTCCGTCCTCCAGCGCCCATCCCACCCACGGCTCCTGCCGCGGCACAACCCATCGGGGGTTCACCACCATGAACAGCACCGTCTCCGATCGTTCATCCGACACGCACACGGCGCGTCGACTCCGCCGCGGCGCGACCGTCGCGCTGATCGCTCTCGCAATCGCGACCACCGCGTGCACCGCTGCGCCGAGGCCGCTGCTCGACTGCCAGGACGAGGCGAACCGGGTGCTCACCCTGTGCGGCGGCACGTTGCGCTGATCCAGCCACCGGCGAGCGCTCCGGTTCCGCCCGTCAGCCCTGCCCGAAGCTGGTGAGGAACTGGATGCCGGTCGAGCGGTCGGTGTAGGTGATGTCCGGCGGACGGGATCCCGACAGGAAGGGCGTCAGGTCGGCGAACGAGATGGACCCGTAGGTCGCCTTGGTCGCCTCGCCGTTCATCGCGGCGACCATCGATGTCGGCGTGTGCGTGGGGACTCGATCGAAGGCATCGAACCAGGCGAAGCGGTAGTCCTCCTCGACCGGCGGCACGAAATCTCCGTTCTCGGTCACCAGGTACTCGTTCCAGTTCGTGATCACGCCGTTCGGCGGATCGACCGCCCACGCCTGCTGCGAGACGGGCACGCGGAGCACGTCGGGGTCGGCGACGGGCTTGGAGTCGGCGGGCGAGGTGACACACGAACACGTGCGGAACGCCGCGATGTGCGCGGCGTCGATGTACCCGACGTTGAATGACTGCGGTGTGCGCTGCAAGGCGGACCGAAACGCCTGGGGTCCGGCGACCGCACCATCGTTGATGCCGCGGAACGCGACGAGTTCGAGGTAGTCCTGCCCGACCGAGGGGTTCTGGTAGATCACCACCTCGCCGCTGTCGCCGTAGAACCCGAACGGACCGAAGCCGACCGCGCCGTACTCGGAGCTCACCAGGTCGACCTGCTGGGCGGGCTCGAACGGATTCAACAGCGATCCGAGGGCGCCGACGCGCGTACGGCTGACCGCGTGGCACACCCCGTCGAGCTCGAAGCCACGGATGGTGGGCGACAGCGCGGCGCCGGAGGGATCACACATCGGCACGACGTAGCCAACGGAGGTCTGCGCGCCCGTGACGTTCAAGGTCCACGAGAAGTCGCGGCCTCGTCCGATGAACACATACCCCGGATACGACGGCGCGGTCAGCCCTCGCATGGCGATGGACGGTGACTGAATATCGACCTCGAACGGGATCGCCGGGTACATGTAGCCGATCTGTGGGCCGCCGATCATCAGCGGATGGCCGGTCGCCGAGCGGTCGCCCGACACGAGCGCGAAGTTCGACGCGTTGCGTACCTCGTTGGGCCGATACGCCGGAATGCCGTGCGGATCGTCGGGCCGATGCGGGCTCGGCCCCGACTCGGCCGCCCGCGCCACCGACTCGGCGGCCGGCGCACCCCCGGGGAATACGTACTCGGCGCTTCCGCCACCCCACCAGTCCGACTTGAACGCGGCGAGAGCCACCACATCGCGCGGCGTCCACCGAGGCAGAATCGAGGCCGTCGAGTCGAGCTGTGCGTTGTACCCGGCGACGAACGAACGAAGGTCGGCCAGGACCGCCTCGCCCTCCGACCCCATCGCGGCGAGCGCTGCGAGCTGGTCATCGAGCGCTCGCTCCGCGGCGGCGGTCGAGGTCAACACGCTGAAGCTGGTGGTGAGCCCGAAGACATCGAGGTCGGGCACCCGCAGCGCGGCGAGGCGGGCGTTTCGGCGGGCCGCCTCGTACATGAGCGGAGCGTGCGAGGCCGACAGCCAGCCGACCGCCCATCGGGCATCGAGGTCGGTCGAGGCGGTCACATAGGGCACGTTGAATCGGTCGCGGCGAATCAACACCCCTGCCTTCGGCCGTTCGACCTGCCGCGGCGTTTCACCCGCCGGGAACCCGAGCTTCGCCGACTTGAACCCGGCAGCGACATCGGCGTCGGTGACGTTGGCGCCGAGCGGCGTGAGCGAGTCGTACATGCGCGCCTCGGCCCCCACGTCGCCGGCGTACGGCGGGGCGAACGAGCCGGCCGGCACGACGTCGAGCGCAACCACGGCGGGATCGACGACCGGCGGCAGCTGCGGATCGGGCGGCACGCAGCCGACCCCAACCAATGCCACCACCGTTCCGCCCACGATCCAACGTGCGAACCGGCCCATGTTCCCTCCCAATCGACGACTCCGCGTCACCTCGTGCGGAGTACGTGCACGCTACCAACGTGGTGCGACAGCGGGATGCGGAAGGACGGTCGCAGCGGCGACGGTCCGGTGGTGACGGTCAGGCGGCGGTGTTGTCGAGCACCGCTGCGGCCACGATGTCCTCGCAGCGCCGCGTGTCGTTCCAGCTGATCTGCAGCTGCTTCGCCCGACGGAAGTAGAGCTGGATCTCGTACTCGAGCGTGAAACCGACGCCGCCGAAGATCTGCTGGGCCATCGCGGTGGTGTCGCGGTACCCGTTGCACGCGAACAGCTTGGACATGGCTGCCAGTTTCGCCGCCTGCGGAGCGCCGTTCGATCGGGCCCAGGCGGCCTCGTAGTTGAGCACCTTCGAGCCGTCGAGCACGGTCTTGGCGTCGGCCATGTTGTGCGACAACGCCTGGAACTCGGCGAGCGCCTTGCCGAACTGCTCGCGGTCCTTCGAGTACTGGACGGTGATGTCGAGCGCGTGTTCACAGCCGCCATTCGCCTGCGCTGCGGCCAGGATCATCCCGTCGACCATCGCCGACTCCCACGTCGACCAGCCGCTCCCGGCGGCGCCGAGCCGCTGGTCGGCCGACACGGCGACCGACTCGAAATCGACTCGGTACTGCGTGTCGGAACTGATCGACATCTTCTGGGTCAGCGTGACGCCCGCTGCGTCGGTGGGAACCAGGAACAGGTCGACGTCGGTCGGGGCATCGCCGGTGCGGGCGAGCACGAGCAGGGCCGCCGCCGAGGAGGCGAAGTACACGTGCTGCTTGGTGCCGCTCACCACGAACCCGCCGTCGGTCGCCTCCGCTCGAACCTGCACGCCCTTCGGGCCGAAGCCATTGTTCGGCTCGAGCCACGCCGGGGTCACGATGCGCTCACCCGCGGCGATCGCCGGCAGCCATTCGTCACGCTGTGCGTCGCTTCCCCCGGCCTCGATGGCGCGGGCCGACACCACCGCGCTCACGAAATGCGGAAGCGGCGCGAGCGCTCGGCCGAACTCCTCGTAGACAATCACGGCGTCGAGCATCGACATCGCCGAGCCGCCGTGCGACTCGGGAATCGTCAGCCCGAGGATGCCGAGCTCGCCGAGTTGCGCCCACATCTCGGTGGAGTATCCGACGGGATCGTCCTCCATCGCCCGCACGCCCTCGATCGACGCGTACTGGGCGCACAGCCCGCTCACCATCTCGCGGAGCATCCGCTGCTCGTCGGTGAAGTCCAGGTCCAGCATCTTCGGCCTTTCAGGGGCGCCACGCGTCGCCGCGGCGTGCCCAGGGGTTGTCATCGGGATCGGTGGGGAGTGCGACTCGCGCCGTGCAGGTGCTGCACGTGCGGTCGCCGACTGCGAGGGTGATGTCGACGGTGGCCCAGCCGCAGCCGGCCTCGTCGACGGCGACGGCGCTGACCGTTCCGCTGAAGACCATGCGGTCGTCGGGGAAGATCGAGTCGCGCATGCGGAAGGTCATCGAGCCGACGCGGCCGTGGGGGCCGCTCCAGTCGGTCAGGTACCGCTCGAACCAGGCCGCCTGGTTCGGGGTGTTGAGGAAGATGTCGCGCACGCCGTTGCGTTCGGTCGCGAACTTGTAGTCGTGGTGCATCGGCCGCCAGTCGCGACTGGCGATCGCACCGAGCACCACGGTGGTGGCGGTCACGTCGACCGCCAACTCGGGAAGGGTCGAGCCGACGGCGACCGAGCCGAGGGTGAGCGTTGGGGTCGGTGCGGTCATGACTCCCTCCGGTAGCCGAAGCCGGTGTAGCGCTCGACACCCACGAGCACATCGTGCTGATTGCGGAACTCGACGTCGATCACCCAGAAGCGACCCGATCCGAGCTTGGTGGTCTTGGGGGGGCTGACGGAACGGAGGACCTGCGCGTGGCTGATGCGATCGCCGGGGCGGACCGGCTCGTGGAAGGTGATCGTGTTGTCGGTCATCACCGCCTCGGGCAGGTCGAATGTGGCCTTGAGGTCGAAGTGCACCTGGAGCGCAACCTGCTCGCCGGCGGCCCCCGGCTGCCAGTAGTGGGGGCGCATCCACAGCGAGATCGTGGTCGGCGGCATGATCGGCCCGTCGGCGAGATCGGCAGCGACGTCGTCGTCCCACAGCAGCGGGTTGGCATTCTGCGTGGCTGCCAGCGTGTTGTATGCGTACGACCGCTCGACGTCGAAGTCGGCAGTCACGGGGTACTGCGGCTGGTCGATGAGCGCAACGACCGACGCGGGCAACTCGTCGTGGGGATCGGATGCGGGGTCGGTCATTCGGGACGGGCTCCGGGTTTCTGATGGGTCGTCAGATTCTACGTGCCGTCAGCGGATGCCTGCCATCGCTGCCGCGGCGGCCTTCTCGCGGCGCCGCCGTCAGCTCGTCGTCGGAGAACCCGACGCGGCGGCGAGCATCGACGTTCACGGGCGGCGCGAGGTGCAGCCGCCGCTCCCGGAGCAGCCTCAGGTACGTCTGGGTCGGATCGAGCCCGACCTCGCTGCATGCCCAGCGGAACCATCGATCGCCGAGCGCCACGTGCGGTTCCTCCTCGACGGTGATGCGGCGGACGATCGCGGCGCTCTCGGCGTCGCCCGATCCTTCGAACGCATCGGCCATCGGTGGGCCCACGTCAAGGCCGCGCGCCTCGAGGAACCGAGGCACGAGCGCCATCCGTTCCACCAGATCGTGCGCGGTGCTGCGCGCCATCGACCACAGTCCGTCGTGGCCGGCGAGGTCGCCGTACGCGACGCCGAACTCGCGCAGCCGGCCCTTCACCCAGCGAAAGTGGCGCACCTCGTCGACGGCCACACCCAGCCAGTCGCCCACGAAGCCGATGGGGACCGAGTCGAAGCGATGCACCGCGTCGAGCGCCAGGTTCACCGCGTTCGCCTCGATGTGCGCCAGCGCGTGCAGCACGGCGGCGCGCCCCGCAACGCTCCCGTACCGGCGCGGCGGGAGCCCGCGCAGACCGACCAGCTCCGGCCGGTCTGGGCGGCCGACCGCGTCGACGTGCACGAGCCGCTCCGCCGGTCCCGCGCCGAGTTCACCCGCCTGCCAGCGCCGGGCCACGTCGGCCACCATCGCGAACTTCGCATCGAGGTTCGGTTCCGCGAGCGCCGCGCCTGCCAGCGTTCGCACCGACGGCGCCGCCACGGAGGAGGAGGAGGAGGAGGAGACGGCGCCGCGGAGAACCGCGATCGGATCTGTCGGGGACACGCCGCGGACGATACCCAAGCGGTGGGACTCGTCCCACCCGCGCTCTCCACGGATCAACTGTGGAGAAGATCTGTCCGCCGAGCACCAATCTTCTCCGCGGATCAACCGCGGAGAAGGTTTGCCCGCCGAGCACCGAGCACGGTGGTTCTCCACGGATCAACTGTGGAGAAGATCTGTCCGCCGAGCACCAATCTTCTCCGCGGATCAACCGCGGAGAAGGTTTGCCCGCCGAGCACCGAGCACGGTGGTTCTCCACGGATCAACTGTGGAGAAGATCTGTCCGCCGAGCACCAATCTTCTCCGCGGATCAACCGCGGAGAAGGTTTGCCCGCCGAGCACCGAGCACGGTGGTTCTCCACGGATCAACTGTGGAGAAGATCTGTCCGCCGAGCACCAATCTTCTCCGCGGATCAACCGTGGAGAACCGATTGCGGCCGTCGTGCGTTTCACCTCGATGGCACACAGTGCTGCGATGCGTGCTTCACGGGTCGCAGCGGGATGGCTCGTTGCCGTCGTCGTCGCCGTCGCCCGCGCGGACGGGCGCCGTTCGGCCCCTCGCCGGAGCGGTCGGAGGTGGCTGAGCGGCGGCTTCGCGGTCGCTCAGCGACGACAGCCCGGCGACAGCACCCGGAGCAGCGAGGCGGGCGTTGGTTGCCGATCTGCCCCGCTGACCACGTCGACAGGACTGCTCGCTCAAGCGCCAGCCGTACAAGGCCGACGCGGACCCACCCATGTCGGGCGGACCGTGGAGCTGGTGCGCTGACGACGGCGGGTCAGCGCGTCGATCCCTCGGCCTCGATTAGCGCGGCGAGCGCCCGCTTGTGGCCGTTCGCACCCGATCCCATCACACCTCCGGTCCGGGCCTTGTGCACGGCATCCTCCAGCGCTTCCAGCAACGCGGAGATGTCGTCACGAGGCCCGGCGTGTTCGAGGCGGGCAAGCGCCGTCCGGATCGGTTCGAACCCCTTCCGGACATCGGCGAACTCGTGGTCGAGATGCTCTCGTGCCTTCGTGACGTCGTCGCTCATGGGCGAAGCGTAGGCGTCAGGCAACCGCTCCGTCGGCGAGCAACGACTCGATCTCGGCGGCATCGAAACCGGCGGCGGCGAGGAGCTCCGCCGTGTCGGTGGTTGCGCCGTCGCGAATCTCGTACGGTCCGTTCGGCGCCACGGTGCCCGCCCACACCGGGGCCGACTGACGGAACGGACCTTCGCTCACGTGCACGGCCTCGGCCACCAGGCCCCGACTCACGTACTGCTCGTCGTCCACCGCTTCGGCGACGGTGTTCACCGGCGCCACACACGTGTCGGCCGGGCCGAGCAGGGCGACCCACTCGTCACGACCCCGCGTACGGAACACCTGCGCCATCGCTGCGGCGATCTCGGGCTGTGCCTCGTCGTCGAGTTGGCGGCCGGCGTAGCGATCAAGCCCGAGCAGGCCGCACAGGTTGCGCCAGAACTGCGGCTCGATCGCGCCGACCGAGACATACCGCCCGTCCGCGCATTCGTAGATCTCGTAGCAGGCGTATCGGCCGGTGAGGATGTAGTGCCCAGGGCCCGGTTCGGTGCCCGTCGCCAGGTACTCGTCGACGTAGAGCGACATGAGCGCGAACGCGCCGTCGGCGATGGACACATCGAGGTACGCGCCCTCGCCGGTACGGGCGCGACCCACCAGGGCCGCCATGATCGACATCGTCGCCTGCATCCCCCCGGCCGCGATGTCGGCGACGGTGGCTCCGGGCAGCGCTGGGCGGCCGTCACCACGCCGGCCCGTGCAGTCGAGGAACCCGGAGGTCGCCAGGTAGTTGACATCGTGTCCCGCCCACGTCGACCGCGGCCCGTTCTGCCCGAAGCCGCTCGTCGAGCAGTAGACGATGCCCGGATTGATCGAGCGTACGGCGTCGAAGCCGATGCCGAGACGGTCGACGACGCCGGGGCGAAACGACTCGATGATCACGTCCGCGCGTTCCGCCAATCGCAGGAAGGCGCCGCGGCCGGCATCGGCCTTCAGGTCGAACAGCGCCCGTTGCATGCCCCGATTGCCCGAGTACGCGTAGAACGGCGGCACGATCTGCACCGAGCCGGCACGGGGCACCGCGCCAACCTTCACCACCGAAGCGCCGTAGTCGGCGAGTGCACGTGAAGCCCGCGCTGCGGGACCGACCGAGGCCAGGTCCAACACGGTGATTCCATCCAGTGCTGCGGTCGCCACGATACCTCGCCTCCTCCGACGTGCCGTCGCCGTGACGGACCGCCAGATCCTACGGTCCGACGCGATCGAGCCGGTTCGCCACCCACTCGTCCACCTGCCGCCACTCGCGATGCAACCACTCGCTCAGTTGCTCGCGATCGGTCGGCACCTCGGAGCGCGGCACCCGACGCAGCTCCACGTCCACCGGCCTCGCGAGCGGCAACGAGCGCAGCGCATCGCTCAAACCGGTGAACCCCTCCAGACCGCTGTGCATCAGGATCACGACATCAGCGGTCGGGTTCCCGCCGAGCAGTGCGGCGGTTCCGGCGGTCCTGGGCGGCATCGTGGCGCGCCGGGTTGAGGCGGCATCCGCAGCTTCGGGATCGGACTGGCGCAACCGTTCGACGAGCCGCTCCTGGCGGGTCGGCGACCATCGGGTGCCTTCCGGGAAGATGACGACCGCGTCGCTCGTTCCGGCCCCTGCGGCGAGGGCATCGAGCGCCCGGAGTTCGGCGGCGGTGTTCGACCCCGACCGATCGACGAAGTGGTTGGGCAAGCGGTGGCCGAACAGGTCGAGCGCCGGGTCCCACAAGAGGTCCGACTTCAGCACGTAGCGCACACGCATTCCGCGCTCAGCGGCAAGCGTGGCCGGGATGAGCGTGTCGATGAGGCTGGTGTGCCGGCACAGAACGATCACTGGGCCCGGCGGCATCAGATCCGCGCCGGCGATCGAGATCCGAAGGCCCAACACACGCCCCGCGGCCGCGACCAGCCATGCCACCCAGCGCGCCTGTGCGGCCGAATGCAGCCGTTGCGACCAGGCCGACTTCACCGCGAGGCCGCAACCGCTCGCCACCCACAGCACCGAGGCCGAGACGATCGCGAAGATCTCGGCCGACAGGTACACGATGCCGTACGCGCCGAGACGAAGGATCGGCAGCGGCCGTCGACGCACCGCATCGGCCACCACCGCGATGGGCATCCACACCGGCGCCCCGAGCGTGAGGACGCACCACGCCCCCGCTACCGCCGGGATCGTGACGAGTCGCCGCTCCCACGTCGATCTGTTGATGTCTGCCACGTCACCCCGTCTGCCGGAACCATGCTCTCCAGCACGTTGTTCGAGCCGAGAGCGGGTTTCGGATGCACGGTTGGTCCCGTCGCCGCGAACGTGGCCGTTGACGCCGCCGCCGCGGCGGCGAGTATCGAAACCACGACGGTCCCGGCCGACACCAGCGCCACGAACGCGATCGGCGCTTGGGGCCACGCGGTCGAACTCCACGGAGCGCGGCCACGGGCCGATGCCCACTCCGCGGCCTTCCAGCCGCCCACGCCGAGCGATGCGACGACCGAGGCGATCGCCGCGCCGGCGCCCAGCCGTCGCGCCGTCGATGGCGAACTCCGGTCGAGCGCCACGGCCGACACGACGACCAGTCCGACCGCCACGGGCGACACGTATCGACCCTGCCACGCCTGCTCCACATGTCCTCCGCTCACGAGTTGCAGCAGCGCCGGTCCGATCAACACGGCCGCAGCCAACGCGACCACGCCCACCCGCGCCGACCGGGGCTCGGCCGTGCGCGACGCATGCGCCGCGAGCACGATCCACCCGGCGGCCGCGACCACGCCGATGAGGGTCAGCGAGTACCCCCAATCGACCGATCCGAACATCTGCGCCGCCCAGATCGGGACCATCGACAGGCCGTCCACGACCAGCTGGGCCGGACCGGGCCGATCCTGAGTGTCGAGCGAGCGGTAGTGGCCGGCGATCACGATCCATCCCGAGGCGAGCGCGGTCGCCACCGCGGCTCGACCGACTGCGCGGCGCACGCGGGTGGCCGCCCACCAGCGCTTCGGGAGCAGACCGCACCACGTGGAGAACGCGACGATGGCCAATGCGATGGCCGGGCCCAATGATCGGACTGTGGCTGCGGCGGTCAGCGACACCATGAACGACGCCACGGAGTCCGCACCGACGTTGCGTCCCGAGCGCAACTCAGCGCCGATCGCCGCGGCCGCACACCAAGCGGCGAACGCGGCGCCGATCTCGAATCCGTTCGGGTTGATCGCACCCCCGAGCGCGAGCGTCGTCGGGGTGGCCGCGACCACCACGGCGACGAACGCTGATCGATCCGACACGGCGCGCCGCAAGAACGACCATCCCCAGACCATGAGCGTCGCGAACCACGCCGACGAGATGAGGCGGATGGCCAACACGCACGGCGCCCCGGCAATCCAGCGCGTGGGCCAACCCACCGCCGCGTAGTACAACGGCGGGTACGGACCGGCCGTTGTCGATGCGCGGACAAGGCGCTGGTCGGTTCCGGGATCGGGCAGACACGTCGGATCATCGCCCGCAGCGAAGCAGTCGTGGCCGACCACTCGACCGACCCATGCCGGCACCGTCACGTCCGTCGTCTCTCGACGCACGCCGTCGTCGCCGACCGCGCTGCGATGCTCACCGAGCAACTGGCCCTGCCAAACCGCGGCCGCTTTCACGAGGTGAGCGGGTTCGTCCCATGTTCCGCCCACGGGAACGACGAACGCCCACCAGGCGGCCGGCATCGCGACGACCAGCCAGACGAACCACCATCGCCGAACCATGGGCCCCTATCGGCAGCTGCGGTCTCGGATCGAGCACCGCACGGGGCGGACCGGCCGCTGCGTCGCGATCGTTGGTGTCAGCCAGGCCTGGTGGTCGACGTGGCGACCGACGTGGCGACCGACGTGGTGGTCGACGTGGCGACCGACGTGGTGGTCGACGTGGTGGTCGGGCCGGAGTTGGCTGGCGCCGTAGTGGGCGGCGCGATCTTCGCCGCCTCGGCCCGATAGCGCTCCGCCGATGCCGAGTCGCCCGCCTCAGCCGACATCTCAGCGAGGTTCAGCAGGGATGGGCGGCTCTGTCGATCGGTGAGGTCGAGCACCGCCTTGAACCGAGCGATCGCCTCGTCGCGCCGCCCCGCAGCGCGGTACAACGTGCCGAGGTTGTAGATCGGCTCGACGAACGTGTCGTCCAGCTTGACAGCCGCGAGGTAGTGGGACTCGGCTGCGGCGGTGTTCCCGCTGTTCTGCTCGATGACGCCGGCGTTGAAGTAGGCGAACTTCGCCCGCGCCGGGGGCAGCGTGAACCCTGACTCGTATGCGCGGAGCGCGCCCGCGTCATCCCCCTCGCCCTGCAGGACCCGCCCTCGTCCAACCGCGTCGAGCTCGATGGTCGTGGCGACGCTCCGCTGGAGCGGCGGCCGCTGTTCGAGACCGCACCCTCCAAGCGCGCCGACGAGCACCAGCCCGCCTGCCACGCGAACGGCGCGACGCCGCACAACGGTGGTTCCCCTCATGACCGCTCCTCGCCGATCGACACCTCGGCCGGCGGGTCCAACGTCGCGAACGAGGGGCTGGACTCCGCCACCGGCGAGTCGGCGCCGTCCGCCGACGCGTTGCCGGCGCGCTCGGACCGGCCGGCCATCCAGGCGGGCCGCACCCGGACCAGCCGAGAACGCAATCGTCGCTCGATCGGCTCGAACAGACCGGCGAGCCACATGAAGGCGAACGCGGCAAGCACCATCAGCGGCAGGTACCACGCGAATGGCTGGTACTCGAAGCTGACGGAGTGCACGCCCTTCGACACCGGCACCGCGATGAAACCCGGAGCGACCATCACCGTATCGACGGCGCGGCCGTCGACCTCGGCGCGCCACCACGGGTGGTACGACTCCTTCAGGACCACGTATGCATCGCGGCTCATCTCGACATTGGCTCGGAACTTGCCGGCTGTCCCCTCCGCCGCCTGTTTGGAGAAGGTGGCGGTCAGCGGCTCGACCTCAACGCTTGTCGGTCGTGCCTTCACGCCCGCGCCCAGGTCAACCTGCGGGTACAGCTTCGACGCCGGCCCCGCGCCGGTGAGGAACCCGATCGACGCCTGTCCCAGGTCGAGCGCCGTCGTCGTGATGACCTTCCCGCTCAGGTCGATGGCATCCATCCAGCCTGTGGTCGGAACCTCCCACAACGTGAACCGGCCCGAGGAGGCCAACCACTTCGCGTGGAGCGCCTCGCTGGGCGATCCCACCGATGCATCCGAGAGCCAATACCGCACGTTGAATAAGTTGAAGTGCGCTGGGTCGGTGTCGTCGAACCGCGGCTCGCTGTCGGTGGTCAGCGACTGCGTTCGAATGTTGAACCCGATCACATCGGCATTCGCGCGAAGCACCCACGAGTAGAGGGGTGCCTGAGCGACCCGGTTCTGCGGCCCCCAGGTGTTCATCAGGCCGGCGTACACCCGGCCGGGTCCACGGGCGTGAGCTGCTTCGAGCAGAGCAGCGACCGCTGCGCCATCGGTAGAGCTCGACCGTACGTTGTCCGCAGCGGACTGCTCCTCGATCCAGATCCGGTTCTGGTTCAGGTAGGTACGTGTGTCGCGGAGCCCGGGGAAGGCTGCGAGCCCGAGGACGACCACCATCGCAACCGAGATGGTGGCCTTCGGGGCTGTCGGCCAGCCCCGCGCTGCCGACGCCTTGAGGAACTCGGCGAGCCGCCCGCCGCCCGCCGCTGCCAAGAGCAGCAGCCCCATCTGTGCAGCGAGGACGAAGCGGTGGAAGATCATCGCATCGCCACCCGGAAGCCAGCCGGCGCTCGGGCCCCAGAACTCGGGCCCGAACCAGAGGCACAGCCCAACGGCGGTCACGATGACCGCCATGCGATAGGTCTCGGCGTGAGGGTCGGATTCGACGGGCGAGCCGCCCGCGACGGCGACACGAGGAAGGCGAGGATTGCGCGCTCTCGCAACGGCGCGAGCAAACCAGCGAGGCAGCCACGGCCATCCGTACTTCAGGGCCACGCCGAACCCAAGGAACGCGAAAAGCGTGATCCATGGGAAACGGCCTGCGTCCACGATCTCGCCGGACACGAGCCAGCCAAGCACCTTCTGCAGCCCGTAGGAGTCCTTGTAGAACGTGCCGACGTTGAACTCGGTCTGCCCCACGTAGCTCTGGTCGAGCAATGTCGGGCCGAGTGTCCACAGGCTGGTCAGACCCACCCCGATCACCAGCTTGATCAGGCGAGGGAGACGCACCCTGATCTTCGAAGGGTTCGCCAGCAGCCAGAACGGCATCAGGATGAAGAGGAAGTACGCCTGGATCAGGTGGAACCAGACGGTGAGGCTGATCGCAAACACAGCCACGAGGTACCGACGGCCGTCAACCAGCGACCGCCAGCCAAGCACGATCGCCCACGGGAGGGCCATCGATGCCCAGAGTTGTGTCCACACTCCTCGGCCACGCCAGACGTAGCTCTGGATCTCCAGGCCGTGGCCGTCGGCGGAGTTCATGAACGACGCGAACAACGCGCCGGTCGCGGCTGCCCATCGACCCCAACCCAGACGACAGAACGCCGCGTAGATCGACAGAGGGAACGCCGCGAGCAGCAAGTAGACCGACCATCCGACCATGTTCTGAACGCCTGTGACCACCTCGATCAATGCGGCGATCACGTGGGGACGCGATTGGTAGTAATGGAAGTGCGGAACGCCAAAACTCAGATTGGTGATCCACCCGTCAAGCGGAACGTGACCGTCTCGAATCCGTTCGGCCGCCCATCGAACCCACAACTTGTGAGCGGCCATGTCGTTCACCGGCGCGGTGTCGGCGATCTCGGGCCGCAACAACGCGAGCAGGAGGCTGCTCGGCACAACAGCAAACAGCAGCGGCAGGAGCCGCTCGCCGAGCGGCGCTCCGTCGCCGGCCAACTCGGGCCCTTCGATGGCGTTCCAGATTCGTCGACGCCAGCCGGTCGGGTTCATGCGTCCGCGCTCCTCATCCGCCGATAGATGTTCACTGCGGCGATCAGCACAAGCCCCGCCGCAAGCGCTCCGTGATACCAACGAAACCCGTTCGACGCCGCGTCCTTGCGTTCAGGCGGCGCCACAACCACCTTGGTAGGAGGCTGCTCATCGGTCTCCGATGCGCCGACAACCTTGGCCCTCCCCTCGGCGACTTCGAACTCGACGGACCGGGCCGTTGCAACGGGTACCACCCCGCGTTCGGCCGAGAGTGTTCCCCAGCCATTTTCCGTCGTGGGAACCGCCCCACGAAAGCCGGTGATCCACAGCGTTGACGCTCCTGGCGCAACCAACGTCCGCTTGATCTTGCACGTAACCGATTCCTCCGGCGCGAGTCGATCCCCAAACGGAGTCTCAAACGCACATCGAGCGACTCGGAAACCACCACGATCGACCAACGACGTGTCCGACACGTTCTCGGCGACCGGCAACTCCGCAGCAACGGGACCGCCCCACGGCGTGTCACCCGCGTTGGTCACAGTGATGATCAACTCCTCGGGACCCAGCACCACGTCAACCGCCGCTTCGATATCCGGGCAGTCGGTCACGACTCGCAGCGGCGGCTCGTCGGACAGGCAGATCTGCTCCGCCCGCATCGACGCTGATGCACCGAGGCTCGCCATCCAGCCAAGGGACAGGGCACAACCCGTGACCACGACCGTCAGCCTTCTCATGAGTCTCATTCGCGCACCCTTTGCTTCGTCGATGCTCGCAACGCGACGGAAGCCGGAGCCCTAATTGTGAGGGCCCCGGCTTCCGCAGCCTATGTCAGCTCAACTCACGCTGACGTTGCCTTCAGTGTCAGTGATGCCACCACACGTGATGGAACAGCCAGTGGAACAGGAACAGCGTCACACCAAGCACGATGATCGTGCACAGGCAGTTGCTGCCGCCGCCATGACCGCCGCCTGAGCCACCACCACCGGTCGAGCCGGTGGCACCAGTCGAGCCAGTCGCACCAGTCGAGCCGGTGGCACCAGTCGAGCCGGTGGCACCAGTTGCGCCCGTGGCACCAGTCGCACCAGTCGAGCCGGTGGCACCAGTTGCGCCCGTGGCACCAGTCGCACCAGTCGAGCCGGTGGCACCAGTTGCGCCCGTGGCACCAGTCGCACCAGTCGAGCCGGTGGCACCAGTTGCGCCCGTGGCACCAGTCGCACCAGTCGAGCCGGTGGCACCAGTTGCGCCCGTGGCACCAGTCGCACCAGTCGAGCCGGTGGCACCAGTTGCGCCCGTGGCACCAGTCGCACCAGTCGAGCCGGTGGCACCAGTTGCGCCCGTGGCACCAGTCGCACCCGTGGCACCCGTGGCACCCGTGGCACCCGTCGCACCAGTCGAGCCGGTGGCACCAGTCGCACCCGTCGCACCAGTCGAGCCGGTGGCACCAGTTGCGCCAGTCGCACCCGTGGCACCAGTCGAGCCGGTGGCACCAGTTGCGCCCGTGGCACCGGTCTCACCAGTCGCACCCGTGGCACCCGTGGCACCCGTGGCACCCGTCGCACCAGTAGCGCCGGTGGCACCAGTCGCACCAGTAGCGCCGGTGGCACCAGTTGCGCCCGTGGCACCGGTCTCACCAGTGGCACCCGTGGCACCCGTCGCACCAGTAGCGCCGGTGGCACCAGTAGCGCCGGTCTCACCAGTGGCACCAGTGGCACCAGTCGCACCAGTAGCGCCGGTCTCACCAGTCGCACCGGTCTCACCAGTCGCACCAGTAGCGCCGGTCTCACCAGTCGCACCAGTCGCACCGGTCTCACCAGTCGCACCAGTCGCACCAGTCGCACCGGTCTCACCAGTGGCACCCGTGGCACCAGTAGCGCCGGTCTCACCAGTCGCAC